>Ga0180301_10002357_pt1 | contig 14827 bp, 11 predicted proteins | sample GuaBasSediGuay16_FD_121797 | JGI IMG/M metagenome (GOLD analysis project Ga0180301, IMG submission 121797) | Subseafloor sediment microbial communities from Guaymas Basin, Gulf of California, Mexico - Guay16, Core 4569-2, 12-15 cm | ecosystem: Environmental > Aquatic > Marine > Hydrothermal...
CAATTGTCAGATCCCCCCTTGGTAACCTTTCCGAGAAAGAGAAGAAAGTCATCGATAAAAGACTCGTCATAAACGAGGAAACTGGTGATTTTCAGATAAGAGGTGAAACATGATGAAAAAGGTTCTCATCGCAACTAGGACTTTCGGTAAATATTCCAGCGATCCTGTGAAATTCCTCGAGGATAATGGATTCGAGGTTTTGAGATATGAGAAAGGGGATATTTCTGGATATTTGAAGAACGTGGATGCTCTCATAATCGGTACACATCCCGTGATAACGGGTGAGATGATAGAAAACTCCTCCCTTCAAATAATCGCAAGGCACGGTGTGGGGATCGATAATGTGGATGTCAAGGTGGCGACAAAAAAGGGAATTCCGGTTACTATAACCTATGGAGCGAACGCGGTATCTGTCGCAGAACTCACGATAGCTTTCATGTTTGCTCTTGCAAAAAAGCTCATAAAGGCTCATCGGAGTGTCCTTGAGGAGAATACCTGGCCCAGTATTGTCGGAATAGAGCTTTATGGGAAAACACTTGGACTTCTTGGATTTGGAGCGGTGGGAAGGGAAGTCGCAAAGAGAGCCATGGCGCTTTCCATGAAAGTCATAGCATACGATCCCTATGTCAGCAAGGAAGAGATGGAGAAGATGGGAGTTACACCGGTTGTGTTTGACAGGATTTTCAAGGAGAGTGATTTCATCTCCATTCATGTTCCTCTAACTGAAGAAACCAAGAATTTGATTGGGGAGAGAGAACTCAAAATGATGAAAGAAAGTGCTTTTCTCATAAACACGGCACGAGGAGGGATAGTCGATGAAGAAGCACTTGCCAAAGCACTAAGGGAAAGATGGATAGCAGGAGCGGCACTTGATGTGTTTGAAGAAGAACCTCCTTCCTTCGAATCACCTCTCTTCAAGTGTGAAAATCTGATAGCGACTCCTCACATGGCAGCCCACACTTTCGAAGCCATTTATAGAATGAACATGATGGCAGCCATTTCCATAGTGGATTACTTCAACGGTAAGATTCCAAAGTACATCGTCAACAAAGAAGTTGTTGAGAAACTCAAAGAAAAGGGATTCAAGGAATGAGCTTATGTAACCGTATCTGGCTCACTCACTTTCCACGAATACGACTTCTCCATTCTTTGAAAAAACCCTCTTGAGAAAGCCTGTCTGCTCTATTGTTCGATAATCGTGTCCTGCATGCGCTGGATAGACGGCGAAGAAGACGAGGGGCTCATCGGATGTGTTAACACTTCTGTGAGCCCAAAATGGTGGAATGTAAACCACCTTATTAGGTTCTATAGGAACCGCTTCAAAATCCCCTTCTTTTGTTTGGCATAGTATCAATCCCTTTCCCTTGAGACCCATGTACACTTCCCCCGTATTTTCAACCGTGTGGTAGTGCCCCTTCGTCATGAAAAATTCCCCTTTTACTTTTCCAGGATAAAGGATTGTTATAAGAAACATCAAATCACCCTCATTCTCTGGAATCGGAGCTTCAAAGACCTCATAGATCACAGGGTTTTCCCTTTCAAGTTCTTCATCTTCGTTGAGGAATATATTTTTTATATCCCTGTACCTTCTGACTATCCTGCTGCCTTGAAAATCTATGTCCATATCCTTGAGATTGTAAGAGACCACGAAAGGTTTCATGATTCCTACCTCCTAGTAATCTATTCTGATGTGTTTTAAAAGCAAGTACTCATCAAAAACATGATGAGAATTTTCTACACCAAAACCGCTTTGCTTCCATCCTCCATAGGGATATGCGAACTCTCCTCCTGAGACGTTGTTAACACCCACTGTTCCGCATTCCAGAAGTTTTGCAGCTTTTAAGGCTTTTTCAAGATCTCTGGTGTAAACGTAGGATACAAGGCCATACTCCGTATCGTTCGCTTTCTCGATAACTTCCTCGAAAGTTTTGAAAGACATGATCGGAGCCGTTGGACCAAAGGTTTCGTTCTTTACGATATTCATCGTGTGGTCCACATTTACAAGGACCGTTGGCTCGAAGAAGTATCCTTTCTCAAATTCCTCTCCTTCAGGTTTTTTACCTCCAAACAGAACTTCCGCACCCTTTGCTTTTGCTTCCTCAACGTACTCTTTAACTCTGTTGAACCCTTCTTCCGTCGTTAAAGGTCCCATATCTACATCCTCTTTCAAACCGTTTCCGATCCTTATCTTTTTGGTTTCTTCCAGAAACATATCCACGAAATCTCTGAAAATGCTTTCTTGAACGTATATCCTGTTTATGGCGTTGCATATTTGCCCTGCGTTTCTGAAGGATCTTCTTACAGCCCCTTTAACAGCTGATACAAGGTCTGCATCTTCAAAAACTATGAGGGGGCAATTTCCACCGAGTTCAAGGGAAAGCTTTTTCACGGTATCGGAAGCTGATTTCATAATCATCTTTCCAACTTCTGTACTTCCCGTGAAAGCAACCTTCCTAACAAGAGAATGTGAAGTCAAGACAGAACCTATTTCACTCGATTTCCCTGTTACAACGTTGATCACACCATCTGGAAGTCCTGCTTCAAGGAAACACTCAACGAACTTCAAAGTGGATAGAGGAGTGTAAAGCGATGGTTTTGCAACAACGGTACAACCCACAGTAAGGGCAGGTCCTATCTTCCATGAGAGAAGAAGAAGAGGATAATTCCATGGAGCAATCGCTGAAACGACCCCGACAGGTTGCTTTATGACTATGCTTAACCTGTTGCTTTTATCCGTTGGATAAGTCTCTCCAAGTATCCTCAGAACACCTTCTGCAAAGAATTCTATTGAACTCACGGAAGCGTCGACTTCTTGTCTGGCTTCCTTTATCGTTTTACCATGCTCCAATGTCAAGAGTTTTGCGATTTCCTCTTTCCTTTCTCGAACTATCTCGATACCTTTTTTGAGTATCTCGGCTCTTTTTGAAGGTGGTGTTTCACTCCATATCTTAAAAGCCTTGTGAGCACTCACGATCGCTTCTTCAACTTCTTCCGCATTCAACAGAGGAACTTCTCCCACTATTTCCTCAACATTTGCAGGATTAATAACAGGTACCGTTCTACCTGATTTTGAGGAGATGAATTTACCGTTGACTATGCATTTTTGCATCATTCAAATCCCTCCTTAAGATGACTCGAACTTTTTTGGAAAAACTTTTGGAAGTTTCAGATCGGAGTTCAAAATGGTCTTTATATCCTTTTCGACTTTATCAGCGGCTTCTGGGATTCTGAAAAGCCTCGTTATGAATCTTGTCCTATCAGCCCTGTGTTTGGCCTCGTAATACTCTATCGGGATGTTCCCCTCTATGTACGTAATGCTCCTCAGAAAGAGCAATGGAGCGTTCTTTTTCACATTAAGAAGCTTTGCGTCGTTAGCATCTGCAGGTATCGCTTCTATGGTCCTTTCACCCCAAAGGAACTTGAAACCGTACTTTCGCTCTAATATTTCGTACAATGACTTGTTCTCAAGATTTTCTTCAAGGAGTCTTGGACACAACGAGTGGGGTATGTAGTTTGTGACTATCAGAAGGGGTTCGTCGTCCACGTATCTTAGCCTCTCTATCTTGATCACAGCGTCACCCACTTTGAGATCCAGGTAGTAGGATAGGAGCTCATCTGCTTCTATAAGAGACTGTGATAAGACTTTCGTTACAGGTTTTAACCCTTGCGAAACCATGTCTTCATAGAATCCCGTTAGTTTAGATATGAGATATTCATTTATCTTCGGACGAACGACAACAGTACCAACTCCCCTTTGTCTCTCTATAACTCCCTTGTTAACAAGTATTCCAAGAGCCTGCCTTATGACACTTCTGCTGACGTTAAACATATCACACAACTGTTTTTCACTTGGCAGCAGATCGCCTGGTTTTAGTTTCTCAACGATCCACTTGTACAGTATCTCCTCAACCTGGTAATACAAAGGTATCGGAGAATTCTTTTGAAGCTTCACGTTCTCAAAAAATCTTTCTTCCACAGCTCTGTACCTCCTTCTAACGCGTTAATCCAAAAGCTCGTTAAAGAAAGATTTCATCATATCGAGAAGTTTTATGTAAAGTCTCACGTACTTTGAGTACTTTTTCGAAAGATCTTCAGAAGGTTCCACTGTGTCGATCACTTTCACAAATTCTCTGGTGACTTTTCTAAGATCATTATAAACATGAAGATCGCCCAGATTATAACAGATTGATTGGGAAACTTTTCGTCAGAAAACTACATTATATTATAATGTTATTACTTTATTATATTAGTGATGCAAGAACTATAATAGATGATCTCAAACGATTACATTCGATCTTGTTTGATCACAGTGGAAAAAGAATTCATATCGTAGATTTCCTTGAGTTCACTCTACTTTTATCCCCACCCCATGAACCAGAGAGTCGTAAGCCACCTTGGTTCTATCGTAATGTTTGTCCCTATCGAGAGCCCATCTCCTTCCCATACCAGTGACTATATGAACTCCTTCATAACGCTCTATCTCATCACTGAAAAACCTTAAAAGATCAGAAGCTGTCATATCTTCGACACCGTGCCGATTGAATATGACATGGATGAATATATCCCTCACTCCCATAGATTTCGCTTTCTTGACCAACGCAATAGGATACTCTATCGTACCATGAGAACTCTTCTTAGAAAGCATGGAAATGAGATGAAGCCTTCCTCCCTCTTTTACTAACCTCTTGAAAGCATCTACAAAAACTTTCCTATCAGCGAAAGACCCATCTGCTAAAGCTCTCTCTATAACGACTTCATCTTGGATAACGATCCTTCCAGCCCCAAGGTTCATATGTCCTGCTTCCGAGTTTCCTGGCCTTCCTTTCAGAAGCCCCACATCTTTCCCCGAAGCTGAAAGTTTCCCGTGTTCATATCTTCTGAAAAGGTCACACCAAAATTTTGGTTTTGCAACATATATCGGATTTCTCTCATCATTCGGCCCCAGCCCCCAACCGTCCATTATCACAAGGAGAATTTTGTAACTTCTGGAAGGTCTTTCAAGAAGAAGACTTTCTTCCGTCATCTCAGGTGGTTTTTCAAGATTCATGAGATCAAGAACAGTAGGGGCGACATTCGATATTTTTCCTTCTTTTTTGAAAGGGACTTCTCCATCTGGGAGGATCATGAAAAACGGAACAGGATTTGTGGTGTGACCAAGGTTTGGAGTGGGAGGATCTATGGATTTCATACCAAGTTCTATAAGGCCATGATCTGCCGTTATCAAAACAGCGTAATCGTTCTCAAGAGCACTCTTCACAGTTCTCTCGAGTGCCTTGCTCAGGTGTTTCACACATTCCACCTTAGGTTTCATCTCAGGAAGATGTCCTATGACATCTCCATTTGCAAAATTCACAAGAATGAAGTCATATTCTCCAGTTTTGAGCTCTTTTACCAGCTCATCAGTCAATTCATGGATCGATAGTTCTGGGACCTTTGATAAATCATCAACATCAGGTGATTTGATGAGGATATCCGTCTCGTTCGGGAAAGGGGTTCTTCTTCTTCCGTTGAAGAAAAACGTGACATGAGCGTACTTTTCGGATTCGGCCATGTGGAGTTGTTTCAGATTGCTTGACGAGATGACCTCGGGTAGAGTGTTTTTAAGGGGTGGAAAATCGAAAGCCACTTTCACTTTCTTGAACCTCTCATCGTATCTCACAAGTGTTATGAACTCTAAATCTCTGAATCTCTTTACTTCGAATTCGCTGAAGCTTTCCATAACGAAAGCTTCTGTAAGTTGTATCTCTCTTTCACCTCTCCTGCAGCAGAAGATAACGGTATCGCCATCTTTTATCCTTCCAAAAGGTCTACCATCGACATGAACCACTATTGGCTCAACCTCTCCATCTTTCTTCCCTAATCTGTACAGCTCTTCCAGTTTACTCGCTATCAGTTTTCCTGTCATGGAATCGCCTCCATATCGATGTATTCTCCCTGCTCTGGTATCAAAACTTCGAAACCGTTTTTTCTAAAAAATTCCTTCAATTTTTCCAGATCCCCTCTGTCTGAGTGAAACGGTATTATCACATCAGGTTCAACGGTTTCAACGATCTTTAGGAGATCCTCAGCATCAGGATGGATCTTCCATGTGAAAGAAATTGCTCTTCCTTCTTCCAGAAGTCTTCGCCCTAAAGTACCTTCTTCCGTATACCCCGTCATGATGAACAGCGTATCCTCATCGTCTTTCAACTTCTTATAGATCTCCACAGATGAGCCGGATGTCATCATTCCATCCGTTGTAAGGTATATTCCATAGGGCATTTTTTCTGGGAGGTTTGTGCTTACATCTGGAGGATCAAAATCGGTTTTTAGCCATCCTCTGTATCTTCTCAGAAATTCAAATCCTTTTAAGATCTTTTCATCAACAAATACTGGTATTATCTCATTTTTTAGAAGTTCCATTAAAATCTCCTGTGACCTCCCTATTCTCGGAAGAGGAAGTATGACTCTTTTATTTTTCGCATCGACTATGTTCAGAAGTTCTTCTCTTTTCTCCAATTTTTTAATACCATAAGCTGTATCGACCAGAAGGAATCTCGCTTTTGGTAAAGCATCGAAAGTGTACAAAGGGGAGTCGATAGCTACATCACCTGTGTATAGGAAAGAAATATCCCTTAGAAAGATCCATTGAGAACCCACGGTATGTCCGCTCTTTCCAAGATTCACTTTCACATCATCAGGTCTTTCCCTAAAAACCAAAGACCTCTCAAGAAAACTTTTGTATCTCCCTTCATTTAGCAGAAACTTCCCAGATATTTTCATCCAGTTTCTGATTTGAGGCTTCAGAAGTTCGAAAGTTGGCTTTGAACACACGATGCAAGAAAAATCAAGTAAAGGAACTGCACCAACGTGATCTAAGTGAGAATGCTACAAAAACAAGAAATCTAGCATCCCAGATGGTTTCAAAGGGTAGATTTCATCAGCGTCACCCATGAGTTTTCTCTTCACACCGTAATCGAGCACAATTTTTTTCTCATCGATCAATAGTTCAAATCCCACTCTTCCCTTCTCGCCAATTCCTCCAAGTACTCTCAATCTGAGCATTCTCAATCCTCCACGACGACTGCTTTCTTGATACTCAACCTCACATTCTCTCCTTCTTCAAAAACGTTATTCTTTGAAGCTTCAACCCTGAGCTCTTTTCCAACGGAAACGATGTAATTGACAGTATTTCCGAGGAACGTCTTCTTCACTATTTTGGCTCTTATCTCGCCTTTGTGGGATATCTCGATGTCTTCAGGTCTCACAGCCAAAGTGACTCTTCTTTTCAATTCCCTCAACCTGTGATATGCAGTTATAACAGGGAAGCCTTCTATCTCCAAAAGTTTCACCTTGACCTTCCCTTCCATTTCCTTGACCACTTCACCTTCTAAGAAGTTCGACACACCTATGAAATCTGCAACAAACTTGTTCTTCGGAAATTCGTAAATCTCCACAGGCGTTCCTATCTGCTGAACCATTCCATCCTTCAAAACCACTATCCTGTCAGACATCACCATTGCTTCGGATTGATCGTGCGTCACATAGACAACAGTTATACCGAGTCTTCTTTGAATATCCTTTATCTCAAACCTCATCTCTTCTCTGAGCTTCGCATCCAAGTTGGAGAGAGGTTCATCCAGAAGTAGAATCTTCGGTGAGTAGACCAAAGCTCTCGCAAACGCCACCCTCTGTTGCTGCCCACCAGAGAGTTGATAGGGGAAACGTTTTTCAAGACCTTTCAATCTAACTATCTCAACGATCTTTTCTACTCTTTTTCTGATCTCATCTTTTGGCATCTTTCTTATCTTCAAAGGATATGCTATGTTATCGAAGACGTTCATGTGGGGCCATACCGCGTAGTTTTGGAAAACCATTCCAATGTTTCTATCTTCTGGTGGAACATTTATCTTCCTTTTTTTCGAGAAAATTGGTTCATCGTCTATGAATATCTCTCCAAATGTTGGGGACTCAAAGCCTGCTATCATCCTCAGAGTGGTTGTCTTTCCACATCCAGAAGGCCCAAGAAGGGTCACGAATTCTCCATCCTCTATAGTAAGGGAAAGGTTTTTTATAACATGATTCTTTCCAAAGAATTTATCCACAGTATCCAGAACTATCCTGGCCATCACGTTCTCTCCTTCCCAAAAAGATACCTATTCACAACGTATTGGAGAACAAAAGCTATAACAAGAACGAACGTCGCGAAGGCAGAAGCCATCTGATACTCCCCACCTTCCTGGAGCTCGTATATCGTGACCCCTATGGTTCTGGTTTGAGGGCCATACAGAAGTATCGATATCGTGAGTTCTCTGAAAGTTGGCATGAAAACGAGTGCCCAAGATGAGAGAAGAGCAGGTTTCAGTATAGGAAGGGTTATATCTTTCAAAACCTTTATTTGTTTTGCTCCAACCGATCTTCCGGCCTCTTCGAGAGACTCATGGATTTGCCTTACAGCTCCAGAGACCGTCCTTACAGAGAGAAACATGTATCTTGCAACATACGCTATAACGATTATCCACATCGTGTTGTACAGGTTCACTCCGAACCTTCCGGACCACACGAGTATCATGGAGACAGCAAGAGCAGTCCCTGGTATAGCTTGTGGAAGAGTTGAGAGGCCATCCATGAACTTCGAAACAACACCTCTTACTCTCACTGAAAGGTAAGCCACTATCGATCCCAAGATCGTCACGAAAGTTGCAGAGAGTATAGCGAAGATGAAGCTGTTCTTTATAGCGTTTTTTGTGTTCTCATCAACAAAGAGAACTTTGTAGAAATTGCTCAAGGTGAAACTCGACAGCTTGAAAGGAAGTCCCCAAGCTTTCCAAAGAGAAGTCAAAAGAAGTGAAAAGAGTGGCAGTAGAACGGAAAAGGCGATGAACACCCATATCAAAACGGTCACAACCGTTTTGAATCTACCAAGTTTTATCTCAGCGGGTCTTGTGGATTTTCCCGTTATGGTTGTGAACTTGGATTTCGAAACGAAAAGGTTGTTGAGAGCAAGACCGGCTATAGCGATACCTATGAGAATGACTGAAAGGGAAGTCGCCCTACTCAAACCTCTTTCAGTACCGGATGCTATGTAAGACATGATTCTTGTTGTTAAAACGTGGATCCTTGCAGGCATTCCTATGAGAGCAGGTATACCAAAATTTGCAGACGTCATGGCAAAGACGAGGAAAGCACCAGATAGAATACTTGGGAGAACAAGGGGAAGAGATATCGATCTCATGACTTTGAAAAGACGTGCTCCACATATTCTTCCAGCTTCCTCAAGCGAAGCATCCATACTCACAAGAGCGGTATGAACTGTTATGAATACAGGAGGATACATGTACATGGTCATGACGAGAATAAGACCTGGGAAAGAATGTATGTTGAAAAGAATGTGACCAAAGAGGTTTTCCCATATCTTGTTCATATAACCTGACCTTCCAAAGAGAAACATCCAGCCCATGGCTCCAATGAAAGGTGGAATCATGTAAGGAACCATGAGGAGCGTTTTCAAGATCGACTTTCTCGGAACATCCGTTCTTGCGACGATCCATGCAAGAATAGAACCTATGAGGGTGGCAAAGAAGGTTGTTGAGACAGCAAGATAGAGGGTGTTCACAGCGCTTTTTATGTTGATCTTCCTACTGAAAGTGTCGATGTAGTTTTTCAAGGTGAAAAGCGTTTCCTCTCCTCTGAAACTGTCGAGGAAAAGAAGGATCAAAGGGAGAGCTATGAGAACGAGCATCACAGTGAAGGTGGTCCATAGGAGTGCTTTCACGTTACCACCTCTGAATGGAGGGGGAAATCCCCCTCCCATGAATCACTCGAATATATCGGAGAAAGTGTCTTTCAGCTCGTCGGTAACATCTTTAAGATCCTTCCAATCTATCGCGTAGGATCTTTTGAGAAGTTCTTCAAGCTTTGGAGCGCCTTCCGGCATGTCGACGTCTGGTCTTACGGGGATTAAACTTCCCTTTTCAACAAGGACTTTTTGACCCTCTCTGGATAGAACAAAATCCACGAATTTCTTCGCTCCTTCCGGGTGTTTTGTCGTTGCGATTATCCCTATCGGGCTCCATATGAGGACGTTGTTCTTTTCAGGATAGATGAGATCAACAGGAGATCCCTTGGCTTTCAAAGATCTGATCATGTAATCAAGAACGATAGCCACTTTGTATGAACCGTTAGCGAGCTCCTGAGACACCGTTTTATTCGAACTCACGATCGTCAAGCCATTTTCAGATAACTTTTCAAGGAAACCCCATCCATGAAGTTTCACCATGGTATAAAGCCATACAAGACTGGTCCCAGAGTAAAGAGGAGAGGCGCTTACCATTGAATCTTTGTACTCCTCTTTCAAAAGGTCTTCCCAGTTCTTCGGAGCTTCTTCCTTCTTCAAAAGGTCTGTGTTGTAGGCTATGATGACTGACATGATTCTCGTTCCAGTGAAGTAACCGTCTTTATCTTTGAAAGAATCTGGAACCTTCGCAGATTCAGGGGAGATATATTTCATAAGAAGGTTTTTCTCTTTCAAATAGATGTAATAGGATGGATCGGCCGTCCATAGAACATCCGCTTTTATCTCCCCTGCCTTCATTTCGGCCAGAATCTTGGCGGTGACTTTGGATGTTCCAGATCTCCAGACAACTACATCGATATCAGGGTAAACCTTTTCGAAAGCTTTTTCTATCTCCGTTATGATGGCAGATGGTACTGACGTGTAGAGTGTTATCTGAGTTTTCGGAAGAAGAAGAGTAGAGAGCAGAACGAGAAAGATGATGAAGCTTGCCTTTTTCATCATAACACCTCCTGAGCGTTTTTACCCTTGGATACACTATCATTCTATCAAAGAGGCGTAGACGATGGGAACGGTGAGCATGATGAGATTTTTGAAGAGGGGTTTGTATATCTTCACGGCTTCATGAGATGCGTTTATCTTGTCTTTCACAGTGTACGATAGTGCGTCGTCTCCGAAATAATCTGGGTAATCACTGTCGTCTTCCCATCTTTTGATGTTGTTGTATTCGAGCCCACACAGGACAGCCAGTGTGTACCCTAACCTGTTTCCAAGGTCACCATACCTGGAGTAATCAATCCTGTGATCCTCGATGTTCTTGTTTTGAGGGTTCGGCCCCACGGTCAGAATCCTTATATCGTTCATGATCTGCCTTACGCCTTCTGGATCGTTCTCTTCCACCTTGGTTATCAAAAGAGATAACTTCTTTTTCAAGATCTTCTCCATCTTTATAATTGTATTGAAGTTACTATCTTGACTCGCCGTGTTCTTAAGAAGGGAACTTGCATAAACCAGTGAGACTCCTAAGTTTTCCACTTCAGGTACCCTACCACCCCAATCACTAGCGTTTTTGATCATATCGAAAATATCCAAATATTCACTGACAACGCCTTTTGCGAGTTCTCCAGCAAGTTTTCCCACAACTTTTAAAAGCTTTTCCTTAACGAAATTCTTGGATTTGCTCGCTAGAAAGCTTCTGAAAGGAGAATCTTTCCAGCCAGCTTTATCTTCGAATATCTCAAGAGATTCCGCTCCATACCAAACTATTTTGTTAAGAGCAAGACTTATAAGCTCTCCTTGAACGTTCGACAGGTAATCTTTCGCATCGTTGCCATAATCCAGAGCGTCCATATTGTCCTTCAGAGGATACAGAATCACAACTTGCTTTGTCTCTCTTTCATAACCAATCCAATTGGATGGGAAAAGCCATATCGTTATCTTTTTGGTCTTTTCATTATCACCCGCTGATGCTGTTGCTTCTATCACAAGTTTCCTTGGCTTCTTTATCTCCGATACGTTAAAGGGATCTCCAAGCCTCTCTTCGAAATTTTCACCCGGTTTGTATATATCGCTCTCCTTGAAGGTCACGATCTTTTTCCCCTGATACTTTGAAAGGTAGGCTACAAACTCGTATTCTCCTTTCAAGACCTCAACGACCGCATCGTAACTCTTCTCTGAAAATATGGATGAGACCACCCCTTCGGGGTAACCCAGCTTGTAGAGCATGTTGAAGTAAATCTTGTCGGTGTTCTCAGGAATTATGTATACAGAATCCGTGTTTTCAACCTTTATTAGATTCCTCGCACCCTCGAACTTGACATCCAATTTATCGCTTAAAGCGCTCTTATAGTAAGATTCAATGTATACGAGGAAAACCCTATAGGGTTCTATATCGAGCTCAATTTCCTTCAAATCACCGATATCAAGGTTCACCATCTTCTCCACCGATATGTATTCCGTCTTCGAAAAGACGACTTTGTAGTCTCCCTTCTCCAAACCGTCGAAAACACAGATTCCATCACCTTTCGTTGTACGTTTCCAGGATTTATCAGGCTCATCCAGTTTCACGAGAGATATGGACACACCTTTTTTGGTTTTTCCATACCCTTTGACAAGCACACGCATACTTGATGTAAAATTCAGCTTCATGGTGTAGGAGGGATTGGGTTTGATCATCTCTATCTTTTTCTGGAACTTCATGTATTTCAAGGTAAGAACAAGAGGATGACTTGGAAAACCCCTTGCCAATCCTTCCACTTTTATAGTGTTCCCATGAACGGTTTTTGAAATCCCTTTTATCTTGACACCGTTTTCATCGTATATGGAAAACTTCTCCGGATCGGGCTTTAAGGGCTTGTAAGGTTTTTCGTTGTAGAAATTCACCGTGAAACCATACTTTGGCTGTACACTGAAAGATTCTTCAACGACCTTTTTGAGAGACCCCCTGTTGTAACTCAAGGAGATGTTCACCTTTGCATCAATACCGTATCCTTTCCATGAAACCTTCATCTTGGATGTGTCCATTCTCACCTTGATCCGAAAGTTTCTTTTTCCATATCCATCTATATCATCTGGGAAGTAACTTTCCAGGATCTCCGCATTTTCACCGGTTACTTCCCACTCAAGATCTCTGAAGGGAATGTTCGATTCGTTCCTCACGTACCCTTCTATGTAGAAAACAAAAGGATCACTTTTGGAAAGACACCACTTCTTCTCTACAGATTCGATGACAAGGGGATTTTCAAGCTTTTTGATATCTACTACGAAATCCCTGGAGAGAGGGCCGAGTGAGACGGTTATCTTCACTTTTCCTTCGTCAAGCGGTGTGTGCCATGAGTAAGTGTAGTAGTTGTATCCTCTCTCTTCCATAGAGAAGCTTCCCTTATCCACGGAGAAAGAGATACCTTTTTCTAAGAAATTTTCTTCCGCTCTCACTTCGACTTCGACATCGAGATCGTTGTGGACTTCGAAAGGTTTCCCGGTGTTGGGCTTAAGATTCAAAGATAAATCGAACCACCCTCTGGAAGAGATTGGGAAGGACAACAAATTGAGCTCATGGACATTATCGTCTCCTCTGTACCTGTTGCTCTCAGTGATGAACACTTCTCCTTTGTAGAAACCGGCATATTCTGCGACGTACTTGATAGGGAAAATGTAAAGACCTGTGATCTCACCACCGGGAAAGGAGTATTTCATGAAATCCATGTTTCCCAAAAGAATTTCATTTTGATTCTCGGCTAAAATGAGGGGATCGTTCACGAAGGGTTCCGTTACTCTCTCTAAAACCTTGTTTCCATTTTTGTCGTAATAGATGAGTTTCGACTTTTCCGTAGCGCATCCCGACGTGGTTATCAATATACCTCCATCGCTACTGAACCTCATATCGATGATATCTCTGTATGGAATCTCCAGAAAGAACCTCTCTTTTCTATCTGCCACGATCTTCTTTCCCTGATTGATATTCATTATGAACCTATCCCCATTGTCGTCTTCTACCCAGAAAAGACCACCAAGGTTTTCATCAAGTCCCAAATCTTTCGAAAAAACTATTTCTCCCTTTGAATTTATAAGGGCAAATTCCCAGCTTGTTCCCTTGTATATCATCACGGGTATGGGAAATTTCTTTATACCTGTTCCTCGCTCGATGTATAAGTTGGAATGTGGTAAGTGAAGTCTGTTATCTCCAAAAGAGAATGTCTCACCGTTTTCAAAATTCAAAACGTTGTATCCTTCAAGATTCCTTCTGTTGTAGAAAACCTCGTTTTCAACGATAAGGATGGGATTTGATCTTACAAAATCACGTGGATACTCGTATTCTTTCAGTTTCTTTCCTTTGAGATCGTAAACGTCCAACCCTTTCTTTCTGAAAACAAGAACCTGGTTCTTGAATGAAGCAAGCGTCCAATTTGGACTTATGTGAACATCAAGTGGTATTTCTCTGACAACACCAGTTTTCACATTGACCATTTTAAGGATGGAATCTTTCACGCTGTAGAGAAGGACATCTTCCTTCATCACCGGCATCCTTATACGATCTCCTGAATCTTTGTAGATCAACTTTTTCTTCTCAAGATCCATCACTTTGATACGATCTTCGAAGATCTTTTTGTTCCTGTAAACGGTGTACGTGATGTAAAGATACCTACCAGATTGGTTTATTTGATGAGAGTGAACTTGATAAGAGCAAGTGTCGTTATCTTTTAATCTTTCTATCTGTAGAACGAACATTTCATTTATAGAAAAAGAGAAAAAGTAAGGTGAAGTAAAATAAAAAGAAAATTATAGTGATTTTCTTCATTTAAATCATCCCTTCAATACAGTTTCTCTGATTGTACCACATTATAATTTTCTTAATAATTTTCTTAATGAAAGGTCCCGTCCTTGTAAAGTGACTTTTGGTAGAATAACCCTGGTGAATCCTGCCTGGGGGGATAAGCCATGAGGAAATTTCTGGTATTCCTACTTCTAGCACTTCTTGTGGTGGGACTCTTTGCTGTCAAAAACGTCATATTCCTCATCGGAGACGGTATGGGACTTGCACACGTAACGCTCACA
>Ga0180301_10002358_pt1 | contig 14824 bp, 12 predicted proteins | sample GuaBasSediGuay16_FD_121797 | JGI IMG/M metagenome (GOLD analysis project Ga0180301, IMG submission 121797) | Subseafloor sediment microbial communities from Guaymas Basin, Gulf of California, Mexico - Guay16, Core 4569-2, 12-15 cm | ecosystem: Environmental > Aquatic > Marine > Hydrothermal...
ATTCTTCCACCAGTGGCTCTTGCAAGCTTTTCCATGTCAGACTTTTTCACCCTACGAACAGCAAGAATACCCTCTTTAGCCATAAAGTGTTGGGCTATATCATCTATACCTTTTTGGACGAAAGCCACGTTTGCACCTACATCCTTAATCTTTTTAACCATCTCCCTAAGAATTTTTGTTTCCTCATCTAGGAAAGCCTTCATTTGGGCTGGGTCTCTAATCCTAATTTCAGCACTCATCTCTGTTTTTTCAACCTCAAGTGGACAGTCAAGTAGGGCTATTTTTGCGTTTTCTATTCTTTTAGGCATTCCAGCATGAACAACCTCTTTATCAATAATTACCCCTTCAACAAGTTTTGTGTCGTAGATGCTTCCACCAATCTTTTTAATAACCTGAACTTGGTCAACATCAGCAACCCAACGGTTATCTCTTTTTTCAGCTATCCTTCCAACAGCCTCAATAGCCATACCTATAAGCATATCTCTAGCTGCTGCTACTGTTTTTCCACGGATGGATGTTAAAGCAACCTTTTTAAGCATCTCCTTATCGTTAATATCGACTGTTTTAGCTATTTTTTCAAGCTCCTGTAACGCATATTCGGCTGCCTTCCTATAACCTCCAACAATAACCGTTGGATGAATGTTTTGGTCTAAAAGCTCCTCAGCCTTCTTTAAAAGTTCACTAGCAAGAATTACAACTGTTGTTGTTCCATCACCAACAATGTTATCCTGTGTTTTTGCAGCTTCAACCATCATTTTTGCTGCTGGATGTTCAACATCAATCTCCTTTAAAATTGTTGCACCATCGTTGCTTATGGTTACATCTCCAAGACTGTCAACAAGCATCTTATCCATACCACGAGGACCAAGAGTGCTTCTAATGATTTCACCTATGATTCTTGCAGCCATAATGTTGCTTCTTTGAGCACTCCTACCCTTGGTTCTACCTGTTCCCTCCTTTAAAACCATTACAGGAATTGCTTGTTGAGATGCTTGAGACACCTTTTCTCACCTCCTCCTAATCAAACTCGGATGTTCCTCCTCCTTCTTCCTCACCACCCTTCTTTGAGGATGGGGTTGTTGACTCTTTTACCCTTGAAGCAGCAATAATATCGTCTATCCTAAGAATCATACATGCAGCTTCTGTTGCAGACTTAATTATCTGCTCCTTTACACTTAAAGGCTCAAAAACATCTATCTTTGACATATCCTTAACCTTACCCTCAAAAACATCAACACCAACCCACTTTTCACCCTTCTCATGTCTAGACCTAAGCTCCGTTTGAACATCTATTGGGTCTAAACCAGCGTTTTCAGCCAAGGTTAAAGGAATAATCTCTAATGCATCAGCAAACTCTGAGGCTGCAAGCTGCTCCCTACCAGAGAGAGATTGAGCCCATGTTCTTAGCTGGAGTGAAAGCTCAGCCTCTGTTGCTCCACCACCAGCAACAATCATTGGTTTTTGAACAACATCCCTAATAACATGAACAGCATCCTTAACAGACCTTTCAGCCTCATCAACAACCCTTTCAGTTCCACCCCTAATTAGGATGGTGACAGACCTTGGATTCTTACAACCCTCTATAAAAGTCCATTTATCCTCTCCAAGCTTTCTCTCCTCAACAAGTTCAGCCTCACCTAGGTCTGACTTACTAAGCATATCCAAGTTTGTTACAACCTTTCCACCAGTGGCTTTAGCAAGCTTTTCCATGTCAGACTGTTTAACCCTTCTCACAGCTAAAACTCCAGCTTTTGCTAGGAAGTGTTGAGCCATATCATCTATACCCTTCTGGCAGATTACAACGTTAGCCCCAACAGAAACAATTTTATCAACCATCTCCTTAAGCATCCTATTCTCCTCATCTAAGAAAGCCTTCATCTGCTCTGGTGTCTGGATGGTGATTTTAGCATCAATCTCTGTTTTCTCAATTTCAAGTGGACAGTCAAGTAGGGCTATTTTAGCCTTCTTTATAAGTTTAGGCATTCCAGGATGAACAACCTCCTTGTCTAAGGCTATACCACGAATAAGCTTTGTATCTGTTAGGGAAGCACCAGGCTTCTTCTCAATTTTAATGTCGTCTATTTCAACCTTCCATTCACCATCAACCTTTCTTGCAACCTGAAGAACAGCCTCAACAGCCAAATCAGCCAAAAACTCCCTACTCTCAGAAACAAGCTTACTTGCCATAGCAGTCATAGCAACCTTTCTAAGAGTTTCTCTATCGGTTGGATTCACCTTTATAGCTATTTTTTGGCATGCTTCTAAAGCCTTCTCAGCAGCCTTGTTGTATCCGTCTACGATTACTGTTGGGTGAACGTTTTTTGTTATAAGGGTTTCAGCCCTCTCCAAAAGAGCCCCAGCAAGAATTACAACGCTTGTTGTTCCATCTCCAACCTCTTGGTCTGTTGCCTTAGCAACCTCAACCATCATTTTTGCTGCTGGATGTTGAACATCCATTTCTTTTAGGATTGTTGCACCATCGTTTGTTATGGTTGCATCCCCAAAGCTTGAAATAAGCATCTTATCCATACCACGAGGCCCAAGGCTTGTTCTAAGTATTTCAGCAACAACCTTTGCTGCTGTTATGTTGTTTCTTTGAGCCTCTCTTCCTCTTGTTTGGGTTGTCCCCTCCTTTAGGATAAGGATAGGCTGCCCTGACTCGGTTACAGCGGGTATAGCTTGTACAGACATTTTCCCATCAACCTCCAAAAACCTGTTTTATACTTCCTACTTTTTCTACTCATACACCAATATATTTCTAAGGGGTTGCTCAACAAACCTTAGAAACTGATTCTGAAATCTTAGAAATTGAGGAAAGATTTAAGCTTTTCGTATAACCAGAATCAGTAAACAAAAAGGTTTATTAGAATAGGCTAAACACTATTAAATAAAACCTATGTAGGATTGAGGCTTAACAGAAGGCTTCAAGTCTTCTGAGGGAGAACATGCAGTCTGAGCTTCACATATTAGCGCTTCCAAAACTTAGAGTTTCCCATGCAAAAGCCGCCCAAAAAATTAATGAAACATCCCACTATGAAACCCTTTTTTTAATGTTTCCTAGAGGGATTGAGGAACCTGTTAAAACTCTTGCTGAGGGGCTGCCCTACGAATATGTTATTAGCGAAATTAGAAGAAAAAGGCTTATACCTGAACCTTTTAAGGCATGGGAATATTATGCTGAACCCATACTAAAAATGCTTTATGAAACAAAAAAACAAAACCCAAACCTTAACATCTACTGTTATGGAAGCACCGCATACGAAAACATTTCAACAGAAACAGCAACAAAAATTGCAGTTTTAACACTTAGAGTTTTGGCTACGGGAAAGGTTGATGTTAAAAGGTGGAAAGAGGTTTTAATTGAAGAGTTAAAGTTTAGCTTAGAGGCTTCAGAGGAGGAGGCTGAATTTGTTTTAAGTGTTGCTAAAAGGTATAGGAGAAACCTATGTATCTCAAGCCTGTCAGGGAAAAAGTTAAAGGATAAGGTGGCTGAGGAAAAAGAGGGAAAGATTAGGGTGAAACTAGAATATGTTAATGTTCCCTACCAGCTTACACCACTTGAAACTTTAAAAAACGAGTTGTTAAAGGAGCTTAAAGGTGAAACTTTGTTGACGGATGAGGTTGTTGAAAAAATTGTTAGATGTCATGTTGACTACGTCAAAAAATATATACTTTTAAGTAGTAACCCAGACGACGCATATTTTAGGTGGGTTAGTAGGGAGTCAAAAAAGCTTGAGGATATTGTTGGAAAAGATAAAACTGTTTTTTCAGGGTAGACTTTTAGGCTTATAACTTATTAAGGTTAAAGTTTAACCCTAAAATAGAACTCCTAAAGTTTTGTTGGAGGCTTATGTTTGTCTTTTAGCTTAACCACCTCCTTAGGCTTAAACAGTAAATATGCTATTGAAACCGTTAATCTTACAAAGGTTTATAGGTCTGACTCTGTTGAGGTTTATGCTCTTGTAGATGTAAACCTTAAAATTCGTTATGGGGAGTTTGTTGCTATTGTTGGACCTTCTGGAAGCGGAAAATCAACCCTACTCAACCTTCTTGGTGTTTTAGATAAACCTACAAAAGGACATGTTTTAATAGAGGGTATCGACACCTCAACCATGAGCCCAAGCCAGCTTGCCAAAATCAGAAATGAAAAGATAGGGTTTATTTTTCAAGCCTACAACCTAATCAATAGGACAACCGTTTTAAGAAACGTTGAGCTTCCAGCTGTTGTTAGGGGTGTGCCTAAAAAGGAGAGGGTTAAACGTGCAATGGAGCTTTTAAGGCTTACAGGTTTGGATGGTAAGTTTAACCGTAAACCTTTAACTCTTAGTGGTGGGGAACAGCAAAGGGTTGCTATTGCTAGAGCCCTTATAAACAATCCAACCATAATTCTTGCGGATGAGCCTACAGGAAACCTTGACTCAAAAACAGGCTACGAAATTTTTAGTTTGTTGAGGAGGCTTTCGGAGGAGCGTAAAACAACCGTTATTGTTGTTACCCATAACCTTGAATTAGCCAACCTTACAGATAGAATAATATATCTTAGGGATGGGAGAATTGAAGCTGAAAGAATTCTTAGAAGGTAGTGGAAAAAAAGTTTTTACATGTTTTCTGGTTTTAACCCTAGTCTTGTTTAGTTTAGCTAATATGCCCTTTTTGGTTGAGGCTCAAGCACCAAAAATTTCTATAACCCAAGTTTATTGGGGAAGTTTAACAGAAAAGGTTCAAGCAAAACCTGGTGACAGAAACCTTCAGCTTAATGTTGTGGTTAGAAATGTGGATACTGTTACAATGAGTAATGTGAAGGCAAAACTTGTTTTGGAGGGTTCACCGTTTACAACACCAACAGGTGAAAAGGAGGCTTATGCTGGGGTTTTAAGTCTTCAACCAAGTCAAGAGGCAACCTTAACCTTTACCCTAAACATTGATAAAAACGCTAAGCTTGGTGTTTATAAGCTTGAAATGGAGGTTACATCCGTAACCGTAAGGTATGCTACAGGTGTTTCCTCAACAACAACAATTTATGTTCCTGTTTATGGTGAGGTATCCTTTTTAACTTTTTTAAGCCCTAAGGAGGTTTTTCCAGGTTCTAACACTTTAACCTTAACTGTTAAAAATGTTGGGGAGGCTAAAGCTTCAAACCTTGAGGTTTATGTTGGTTTTCCATCTCCCCTTGTGGTTATGGGTAGGGAGAGTAAATGGTCTCTTGGTGAAATAAACCCTAGTCAAAGTTTAACAATACCTATGGAGGTTTATATTCCCCTAATTTCTGCTGGTAAAGCTTACCCTATAACGGTTACAGTTTCCTATGTTGATGCCTACGGTTTTAGCCATACAGAAAAGAAAACTTTAGGTTTGGCTGTTGAAAAACCCTTAGAAAAACCTTTAATAAAGGTGGGTGTCAGCAATAACGGTGAAATTGTTTCTGGGGAGAAAAACCTTCTAAATATAACCTTAACAAACAGCGGAAAAAACGAAATATTAAATTTGGATGTTGTTTTAGGTTTACCTAGGTCTGCAGCAGCATCCACACCCCTAATTTTGCTTGGTGAGGATAACTTTTGGCATTTTGAAAGGGTTAAACCCAACCAAACAGTTTTAATCCCCGTTGTTTTAACGACAAGTAAGGGTGTTGTTGGAACCTATCAGGCAACCCTAACCCTAACATACCAAGACAAAAGAAACCAAACCTATCAGGAGACAAGAAGCATAGGTTTGGTTGTTCTACTAAAAACTCCAAGTTCACTTGTTAACATTGAATCCTATAAGGTTAATCCTGAAAAGGTTTATCAGGGTGAAAGTTTTACCTTAAACTTTAACCTAAAAAACTTTGGAGATTTTAAGGCTCAAATGGTTACTGTTACACTTACACCACCAACCCTATTTGCAACCCTAAGCCCATCCACAGTTAGCCTTGGAAACCTAAACCCAGGAGAATCTAGGACTGTAAGTTTTAAGGTTATGGCTTCAACCTCTGTTAAGGCTGGTGTTGTTTACATGTTTAGGATAGACATAGCCTACACCGACAGTAGAGGTGTAAGACAGGTTACAACAAACACCTTGGGAGTTCCAATTCATGGAAAAATAGAGTTTACGGTTTACGATTTTACGGTTACACCCTCCCCAACCCACATTGGAGAAAAATTTACAGTCTCATTTACAATTTTAAATATGGGGACATCAACCGCCAAATACGTAAACGCATCAATAGTTGAATCAAAAACGTTTAAGCTAACAGTAGAAAGCTCATCCTACATTGGGGATGTTGACCCAAACGCTCCAGCCCCAGTCTCCCTAACAGCCAAAGTTTCCCAAGATGCTGAAGAGGGAGAATATCCGCTTAAAATCCTCCTCTCCTACAAGGATGAATACGATAAACCTCATAGTTTTACCTATGAAACAACCGTAAAAGTTTCCCTCCTACCAAAGCTTCCAAAAACAGGTAAAACTTCACCTTCAACCCTAACGTTTATGTTTCCCTCCCAGTGGGTTACAGTTATAACAGCCATAATTGTAATAGTTGCTGTTGTGTTTTTAGCAAAAAAGGTTAAAGGGAAAAGTAAGGAGAAACAATGAATCCTTTTGAGGTTTTAAGGTTTTCTTTTGAAGCCTTAAAAGATAGAAAGCTAAGATCCACCCTAACAATTTTAATGGTTATTATTGGGACAAGCCTAATAGTTTCACTTAACGGTTTAAGCACAGGTTTTTCCAGCTTTATAAATTCAACTTTTAGCACCCTAGCCCCAAACACCCTTATCGTCATTCCAGGTGGTGGTGTTGAACGTGGAACATGGACAGCACCATCAATCTCTTTAGATAGTAGGATGGTTAGAAAGCTTACAGGTATTGATGGTGTTAAGGTTGTTATTCCGTTTATCCATAGGTCTGCAGTTTTAAGGTCTGGTTCTGCAAGTATGTCTGTTCTTGTTGCTGGAATAGACCAAACAAAACTTCACTATATTTATCCAACCCTATCCCTTAAAGAAGGAAAACTTATTCCACCAACAGACTTTATAGGTATGCTTGTTGGAAGTGATGTTGAAGTTCCTCCTGGTGAAACAAAGCCTTTTGTAAGGCTTGGACAGGTTGTAACCTTAGAGTATACAAAGGTTGAGGAGGTTGAGGGTGTTCCTAAAACCGTAACGGTAAAAAGGGCTTTTGTTGTTAAGGGAATCTTAAACTATATTGGTAGTCCAAGCTTTATCAACGTAGACAGTATGGTTCAAATTTCTTTGGCTGCTGCTAACTCTTTTTTTGGTTGTGGCGGAAAATATGATGGTATAATAGTTGTAACAAAGTCTTACGAGTTAAACGATAAGGTTGAGAAGGCTATTAAAAACATTTATGGTGAAGATGTAGGGATAATTTCACCAAAGGTTATTTCTCAAACAGTTCAAAAAATAGTTGGAGGATGGTCTGTTTTTATTTTAACGGTTGCTGCTGTCTCCCTTATAGTTGCAGCAGTAGGTATAATAACAACACTTTTCACATCCGTTATGGAGAGGACAAAAGAGATAGGTGTGTTAAAGGCTTTAGGGTTTAAAGACTCCCAAATACTCATACTCTTCTTAACTGAGGCTGTCTTGATAGGGGTTATTGGGGCAAGTATAGGGTTGGTTGTTGGAATTGTTTTTGGAAGTTTTGGTTTTTCCACCATAATGGGTTTTACAGGGTTAAATTTTCCAATAACCCCCATCTACCAACCCGAAAACCTAATAGTTATATGGCTTTTCACGGTTGCAATAAGTGCATGTGCAGGGTTATATCCAGCATGGAGAGCATCAAAACTTGAGGCTGTGGTGGCTTTAAGAAAAGAATAGTCTGTAAACAGAAAACTAGGAAATTTCCTCCCTAATTTTTTCAGCCAAACTTTTTGTTTCACCATGCTTCTTAAAAACTATTTTTGTTTCAAGCCTAACAGGAAAACCAAGAACCCTAAAAATTTCGTAGAGTAGTTCACCCGAGATAGGCTCTTTTAGTCTTCCATTTTTAATAAGGAGTGCAAGGTTTTGAACCACAGCTTTTGCAATTTCAGGATACTGTCTATAGGCTGCCTCTAAAACCTCCCTCCCCCTACCAACAAGCATTTTTTCCACAGTCTGATAAGGGTCAAATTTTTCTTCACCATGTTTTAGGTTTGCCTCCCTAAGCCTTTTTTCAAGTTCCCTAAGCTTTTTAAGTTTAAGTAGTTCAAGCTCAACATCAGACAAAGATTTTTCCTCCAAACTAAAGCCCATGATTAGACATGTTTTAACCTAAAGTTACAGATACTTTACTAGGGGAAAAGCTTTTTCATAGTATCATGGATAAACCTATTATACCCTTTTTGGCTACTATTTTTGAACAGATTTTAATGTTTTGGAGGTAAAGTTTTGAGTCTTCTTATTTTAAAGGGTGAAGAGATAAAGTCTCTTTTATCGATGGATGAAGTGATAAACGTTGTTGAAGAAGCCTTTAAAGAGAAGGGTTTTGGAAGAGTTCAGATGCCCCCTAAACCATACCTATTCTTCGAAAAGTATAATGGAGACCTTAGGGTTATGCCATCCTACCTAGAAAAGTTTGATGTTTCAGCTGTTAAAATTGTTAACTCCCACCCAGAAAACCCTAAACAAGGTTTTCCAACGGTTATGGCAACAATAATCCTTATAAACCCAAAAACAGGTGTCCCATTAGCCATCATGGATGGAACATGGATAACAGCAATGAGAACAGGTGCAGCAAGCGGGGTTGCAACAAAATATCTTGCAAGAAAAAATTCTCGTAGGCTTGGTTTGGTTGGGGCTGGAGCTCAAGCCTACACCCAACTGATGGCTATGAGTAGGATTTTAAAGCTTGAGGAGGTTAAGGTTTGGAGTTTAGGTGAGGAGAATGTTAAGGCTTTTGTTGAAAGGGTTAAAGGTGAATATTCAAATGTGGACTTTTTGGCTGTAAAAACTGTTAAGGAGGCTGTTGAAAACTGTGATGTTGTTGTTACCTCCACCCCCTCCAGAAAGCCTCTTGTGATGGTGGATTGGGTTGGTTCTGGCACCCATATTAATGCTATTGGTGCTGATGCTCCTGGAAAACAGGAGTTAGACCCGAAAATTTTGAAGAAGGCAAAAATAGTTTTGGATGATTGGGAGCAGGGTTGTCATGGTGGTGAGGTAAACGTTCCTTTGGCGGAAGGAATAATTTCAAGGGAGGATATTTATGGGGAGATTGGTGAGGTTGTTACTGGTAAGAAGGCTGGAAGAACCTCTGATGATGAGATAACGGTTTTTGTTTCAACAGGTTTAGCTATTCAGGATGCTGTTACAGCAGACCTAGCCTATAAGAAGGCTTTAAAGAAAGGTTTAGGGATTCAGTTTAGCCTAAAAGAGTTTATATCCTCCCCCATAAGGGCTCCGTTGTAAGAGTTGTTGTTGAAACATCAATTTTAGCAATCAGCCTAACACTCTAACCGAACTCTTTAATAAAACAGGGAAACATTGTAGGTCAACCACAAAACCTTATTTAAGAGTGTTATAGTTAATTTCTCATCCATCACAAACCATCTAATTGAAGGAGGAAATTGGGGGGATGGTGAAAAGAACCGGAGTCTTCTACCATGAGACCATAGGCATATACCATGACCCTCTAGCCATGAGTGTTAGGGAGGGTTTTGAAGCCATAAAGAGGGAGGGACTTCTAGAAATTCCAAACATAATCTTGTTTGAGGCTGAGGCTATCCCTGAGGGAATTCTGCTTAAAACCCACACAACTAAAATGGTTAACCAAGTTAAGAAGACAGGTCATTATGAGGAGTCGCTCCGCTCGGTTGGGGGAACCCTTAGGGCTTCAGAAAAAATCTTGGAGGGGGAAATAGATAATGCCTTAGTCTTTATCGGTGATGGTGGACACCACTCCTACAGGGATAGTTTTTGGGGTGGATGCTATTTTAACCATACAGCCGTAACCATAAACTATCTGAGGGAAAAACTGGGTGTTAGGAGGTTTGCGATTGTTGATACGGATACCCACCATGCGGATGGGACTAGAGACTTCTTCCGTAAAGACAAGGATGTCCTACATATATGCTTCTGCCATACAAACCATAGCGACAAAGAATACAACAAGTTTGACATAGCTGTACCCTATGGGATTTCAGATGAAGAATATTTGAAGATGGTTAAGAGGGAAATGCCTAAGGTGGTAGAGTTTAAACCGGAGCTTCTCTACTGGGTTTGTGGAAACGACACGCATTTGGACAGCTATGGTTTAAGAAGTCTAACCGAAAAGTGTTATCCAAACCTCACAAGGATAGTTAAGGAAACAGCGGAGAAGGCTTGTGAGGGTAGGCTTGTGGTTAAGATTGGATGTAACTGTCCAGCCTACGTCTCCGAATATATAACTCCGAGGATAGTCGACCTTCTGGCTGAGACAGGAAAATATAAGGACTATTAAGGCTTCCCACCCTAATTCTTTTTGTTTTCAGCCATAAAGTTTTATGGCTAAAGCGAATGTTTAAACCCCGCTTAGGCAAGTATTTGTTATGGTTACAAACACTTACAACTAACAATATTTTTAAAATTTAAACCATCACAAACAACCTTGTAACAGAAAACATGGTAAAACTTATATCTTGTTCCTTTTCCTAACAAGGAAGCAACCTACTCTTATCCTTTATGGAGGTGATAAATAATATGTCTAAGGAGGTTCTTCAAAACTCCTCCTATCTAAACGGAAAATCTACCACTGGCACCGTGACAAGGGTAAAGGATACAAGCAGTATTAGTGGTATGTGTCCAGTCTGCCTCTACGACTGCCCTGTTTTATGTCAGATAGGTCTTGCAGCTTTCCGTGGTAGGGAGGCTATTTACCCACTACCAAAATATTTTGGTTATAGTACAGCTGGAGCATTAAAAGATTTTGGTCTTGACTGGTCTCACTTCAACATTCAAGCTGAACTCTTAGGTGCTGAAGGAGTGGAGCCAGACCCTGATAAGGCTATCTTTCCAAACGTTTCCACCGAAACTGTTATTGGCGGTATACCTTTAAAACTACCAATTTTGATAGGTGCCTACGGCTCAACCGATGTGGCTAGAATAAACTGGGATGGGCTTGCTGCTGGTGCTGCAATTTCAGGGATAGGTATAATTGTTGGTGAAAATGTTTGTGGTGTTGACCCAGAATCACAAATAACCAACGGAAAAGTAACCTACTCAAAAGAGTTGGAGCGTAGAGTTAAAACGTTTAGGAATTTTTGGGATGGAAAATATGGAGACATAATAGTGCAAACAAACGTTGAAGACCAAAGACTTGGTGTAGATGTTTATGCAGTATCAAAGCTTGAAGTAAACTGTATTGAGCGGAAGTGGGGTCAGGGAGCAAAAGCCATAGGTGGAGAAATAAGGGTTAGAAGCCTTGAAAGAGCCATTGAACTAAAAAGAAGAGGCTATATAGTAATTCCAGACCCAGAAGACCCAAATGTACAAGAAGCTTTTAAACAAAAAATGTTTGACTCTTTTGAAAGACATAGCCGTGTTGGAATGCCTAAAGAAAAAGATGTTGTTGAGGATGTTGAGTGGCTTAGAAGCCAAGGTGCAAAAAAGGTTTCTCTAAAAACTGGAGCCTACAGACCTGCTGATGTGGCTTTTACAATGAAGGTTGCATCTGAAGCAAGATTTGACTATGTGACTTTTGATGGTGCTGGAGGAGGAACAGGTATGAGTCCAGTTCCAATGATGGATGAGATGGGTATACCAACAGTCTACCTTGAAGCAATAGTTTTAAAATGTGCTCAAATTCTCAAAAAGAAGGGAAAGTATGTGCCTGACCTAGTTATGGCTGGAGGTTTTATAGAGGAAACCCAAATCTATAAGGCTATAGCCCTAAGCAACTTTGGTGAAGGACCTCTTGTTAAAGGTGTTGTTATGGGTAGAGCACCATTAACAGCAGTTATGAAAGCAAAATACTTTGTAGAGTTGGCTGAAAAAGGTAGGCTACCCACAAGCTTTACTAAAGACTATGGTGACACACCAGAAAAATTCTTCCGTTGCACCACAGATTTAAAAGCCAAACTTGGTGAAAAGTTTAAAGAAATACCTTGGGGTGCTGTCGGCTTATATAGCTACCTCTACGATAAAATTGGTGTAAGCCTTCAACAACTTTTAGCTGGCTCAAGAAAATTTAAACTAAACCTAATAAACAGAAAAGACCTTGGAGCCTTAACTGAGAGAGCATCAAAATTTACAGGAATCCCAATGCCCCACGAAAGCGACATAGAACTCATAGAACAAATACTTGGTTAGACTGGTAACCTAAAATCCTCAAGATAAAGACTCCAATTTTTACAACACCAAAAAATGTGTAGTGCACTGTAATGCAGTGTCATGCACCCTACTAAACCCTATGTTTAAACCAGAACAACAAAGTAGGGTTAAGAATTTTTTTAGTAGGGTAGTTTTTCTATCCATGGGTAAAGCTCCTTCAACCTTCTTATTGTTTTTTCCACCTCTTCTCTTGGATACTCGTAGGGTAAAAGCTTACCCTCAAAAAAGTCTTCGTAAGCCTTCATATCAAAATGTCCATGACCAGTTAAAGGGAAAAATATTGTTTTCTCCTCTCCAGTCTCCTTACACCTTAAAGCCTCGTCAATAACAGCCTTAACCGCATGAGCAGGTTCAGGAGCAGGAACCATACCCTCAGCCTCAGCAAAAATTTTTGCAGCCTTAAAAACCTCGGTTTGACTGTAGGCTACAGCCTTAACCTTCTTCTCCCTAACAAGCAAACATAGGGTTGGAGCATCCCCATGATATCTTAAACCACCAGCATGGATAGGTGGAGGAACAAAATCATGACCTAAAGTATACATTTTAAGAAGAGGAGTCATTCTTGCAGTATCCCCATGGTCATACATGTAAACACCACGAGTTAGGGTTGGACATGCAGTAGGCTCAACAGCAACAAACCTAACATCCTTAGGAGCCTTACCAGAAACCTTATCATAGTAGAAAGGCCAAAAAGTCCCTGAAAAACTGCTTCCACCACCAACACACCCAAAAATAACATCAGGATAATCATCTAAAACCTCAAACTGTTTTTTAGCCTCCAAACCAATAATAGTCTGATGGAGAAGAACATGGTTTAAAACACTACCAAGACTATATTTTACGTTTTCATGGGTAACAGCATCCTCAACAGCCTCACTAATAGCAATACCCAAACTCCCGGGATTATCAGGATCAAGCTCTAACAACTTTCTACCAAAACTTGTTTTATCGCTTGGACTTGGAAAAATTTCAGCACCCCAAAGCTGCATAAGAAGTCTACGGTAGGGCTTCTGATAATAGCTAACCTTAACCATATAGATTGTAGCCTTAATACCAAACATAGCACAACCAAAAGCCAAAGCTGAACCCCACTGACCAGCACCAGTTTCCGTGGTTAACCTTTCAACACCCTCCCTCATATTATAATACGCCTGAGCAACAGCAGTGTTTGGTTTATGGCTGCCAGGAGGACTAACACCCTCATACTTATAATAAATCTTTGCAGGAGTCCCTAAAACCCTCTCAAGCCTAACAGCCCTATAAAGCGGTGTAGGTCTCCAAAGCTGATAAACCTCCCTAACCTCCTCAGGAATATCAACCCAACGCTCTCCACACATCTCCTGCCTTAAAAGCTCCCTAGCAAAAACACGTTCAAGCTTTTCAGGCTTCATAGGCTCCCTAGTCTCAGGATCCACAGGTGGAGGGAGAGGCTTAGGCAAATCAGGCAAAATATTATACCATTTAGTCGGTATCTCCTCAGGTGTTAAAGTTATCTTTACCCTGTTCATCTTTTTCCACCACACAGCTTAAACCTACATTCTTGTCTATTATTCAACATAAGCGATATATTTATGTGTTACTTGTACGTTTATGTACATATGAAAAGGGGATGTGGCAAAAAATAGTGGAACATTTAAAAAACCATCCTGAAAGGCTTAGGGTGGCAAAAGTTTTGGTTGAAAATGGGTTCAGCATAAAAAACGGTAAAATCTACTGTAACGAGATAGAAATTCCTGTGGTTGAGGTTGCTAGGGTTGCAGGGGTAGATAGAAGAACTGTAAGCCAAACCATAAAAATGGTTGAGAGTATACCGGAGCTACAAACAATTTTTAGACATATAAAGTCGGCTGGACATTCACTAAAAGAGATAGCAAAATACCTAAACTTTGGGGTTGTGGAAATAACACCTACAAGCGCAAAAATACCTGGAATTTTAGCCTATTCAGCCATGCTTTTGGCTAAAAGAAACATTAGCATAAGACAGGCTTTGGTTGATGACCCTGAACTTTCACCAGAACCAAAACTAACCCTAATAGCAGAAACAAAAATTCCTGGGGAGCTTGTGCCTAAACTTTTAAAAATTAGGGGTGTGGAAAAGGTTTCTATCTATTAGTGGCTATTTGTGGGTTTCCTCACAAAGCTCAAAAAGAACTCCAAGTGTGCTTCTAGGATGGATGAAAGCTATTTTTGTTCCATGAGCACCAGACCTAGGTTTTTCATCTATAAGTCTTAACCCTTTCTCCTTAAATTTTTGAAGCTCAGCCTCAATGTTGTCTGTTTCAAAGGCTATATGGTGGACACCCTCACCCCTACTCTCTATAAATTTTGCTATAGGACTTTGAGGTTCTGTGGCTTCAAGAAGCTCTATTCTTGTGTCACCTATAGGAACAAAAGCTATTTTCACTTTTTGTTCTTCAGAAACTTCCTCACCCTCAATTTTTAAGCCAAAAACTTCTTCGTAAAGCTTTTTAGCCTCCTCAAGGTTTTTTACAGCAACACCAATATGACTAATTTTTTTAATCAAACTTTTTCACCCC
>Ga0180301_10002359_pt1 | contig 14822 bp, 16 predicted proteins | sample GuaBasSediGuay16_FD_121797 | JGI IMG/M metagenome (GOLD analysis project Ga0180301, IMG submission 121797) | Subseafloor sediment microbial communities from Guaymas Basin, Gulf of California, Mexico - Guay16, Core 4569-2, 12-15 cm | ecosystem: Environmental > Aquatic > Marine > Hydrothermal...
GTCTGAACCACAGGCTTGTCCTCCCGAACAGTCGGAAGAAAGATTGAATGGATTGAAAGAATTTAGGTAATTTTCCTACATATCACAAAGGCGACAGATTTTCCCGTATGTGTTCTTCCGCAGAGCTATTGGGATGAGAGAAAATTTATTCCTGTTCTTGTTCTGTCATTTCGAGTTTATCGCCTAAATCGCCTATTACGGGGAGTTTCCAGTTTTTACCCTGAAGGACATAAATAATGCCCACCAATGCTGCTACAGAAGCGAGGAAAAGTGCGGCTTTCCAGAATAATGCGCCCAGTAATGCGACCACCTCGAAAAGAAATAGCAATACTCCCTGTTTTCCGTGTTCGTAAGCGAAACGGTTGGTCTTTTTCCCCTGAATAAATGGGATAAAACAAAGGATTGGGATGTAAGCAAGAATTGCCAGTCCTTTGCCTTCTTCTATTTCATCGGCGGAAAAATCGGATAATGGTATTTCCGGTCCAACCTTGCCCGATGATACGAAATCTTTCAAAAAGCCTAATGTCCCTTTTGTTCTCATTTTATCCTTCACCTCCCACCGATATCTCGGGTTTTGTTGGTCTAATTGCGTAGTTTCTGGTTTTTGCTCGAGACAACAATATGGTCGCTCGTTGTTTCAATTGACTTTCGGGATATTTTTTTAGGAAATCCTCATAATATTGGATAGCGTTGGAAATATCTCCACTGACATCATAACATCTTGCCACAGCCAGCATAGCCTCATCTGCGCGAAAGAAATTGGGATATTTTTCCAGTATTTTTTTATAATATTGTATAGCCTTATCATATTGACTCTTATCCTCATAGCAGGCGGCGATACCCATCAATGAAGCGCCAACCAAATCGCTATCCGGTTCTTCCACAGAAAGATAATTTTCATAAGCAGTAATCGCCGAATCCAGATATCCGAAGGCGTAATTCATATGAGCGAACAAATATTTTGCCACCTTTCCCGCCTCGGTATCAGGATATCTCTGCATCACTGCTCGAACTGTATCCAGTGCCTCATTATATTGACCAGCATTCATCATTATGTATGCCATAGCGATTTTATCGCCAGCATCTCGTTTGCTCTTTTTTGTATAGCTATGATATCCTATCGCGCCGGCGGCTACGACCATTACTACGATTACCCACACTAAAACTTTAGTGGGATTTTCGGTCACATAACCATAGACTTTCGCAATATCGGTAGCGAATTCATCTCGCTTTAAATCGTGTCTATCGATTTTTCTCGCCATATTTCCTCCAACCTGATATTTTATTAGAAATTATAACAATTTTTCGTAAGGGTCAAAGAGTTTTTTATACTCCTGCATCGCATATCTATCGGTCATTCCTGCGATATAATCAGCCACTACTTGTTCCTTGGCATCGGTTTCCAGTCGCAATCGTGAAGTCCTAGGCAACTGTTTGGGTTCCTCCATATAGGCATTAAATAAATTTTCGATTATAATTCGAGCTTTAGTAGCCATTCGTAATACTTTATAATGCCTATACATATTTTCATACAGAAATTTTCCTGCATATTGAAGTTGGTCCTCGATTTCTCCGGAAAATCCTATCAATGGTCGTTCCGTTCGACGAACATCATCCAGTGTCTTCGGATTCTCCTCACTCAATCTTCGGTTGGATTCCTCCAGAACATCTATTACCAGATAGTTTATCAGATTCCTTATGCACATCGAACGAAGTATTTCCTCATTGACCTCGGGATATTTTTTCTTAACTTCTTCCGCAACTTGTTTAAACAATGGAAATCCTTTTTCCAATTGTTCCCATTCCAGCACACCAGAAAACAAGCCATCATCGATATCGTGGGCGGTGTAGGCTAATTCGTCTGCCACATTGACCACTTGCGCTTCCAGAGCCGGAAGCACTTCATCCTCGGTGAAAAGATTTCTTTCCCCTGGTTGGTCATATCTGGTGGAATGTCTTATAATTCCCTCTCGAGTTTCATAAGTCAAATTCAATCCAGGGAAATCCGGATATTTCAATTCCAGATATTCTACTACTCTGAGTGATTGGCGATTATGCTCGAAACCACCGATAGATTCGGTCAATTCATTCAGGACTTCCTCGCCAGTATGTCCAAATGGAGTGTGTCCAAGGTCGTGAGCGAGAGCGATAGCCTCGACTAAATCTATATTCAATGATAATGTCTGAGCTATAGCGCGACTGACTGTAGCTACTTCCAGTGTATGACTCATTCTGGTGCGATAGTGGTCGCCCTCGTGATTTACGAATACCTGTGTCTTATACTGTAATCTTCGAAACGCAGTAGAATGAATTATTCTTTCTCTATCTCGTTCGAATGGTGGACGATATGGATGCCTCGGTTCTGGATAATGCCTTCCCCGAGACTGAGAATTATGCACAGCATAGGGCACCAACCATAAATGTTCACGCTTTACATATTCGTCCAATTTCAATAAATTACTCATAACTATCAGTATGTCCTCTCCACTATATTTATCCTGTCCAGTTAAAATAGATAATTATTCAGTTCCTGGTTGAACCGGTTGGGATTGTGGTTGTTCACCTTGAGAAGTGGGTTGCGTTTGTTGAGTCGGAGTTTCCTCGCGTTCCATTATAGTTCCTTGTTGAGTCGGCGCACCCAGATAGAAATTTATTATCATTATCAATGTCACGAATACTACCGATAAAACGGCGGTTAGTTTGGTCAAGAAATCCATACCGCCTTTACCGCCGAAAATAGAATCTGCTACACCCACTCCAAATGCAGAACCGATTCCACCCTGACTGCGTGGTTGCAATAATATCGAGATTATTAAAATAGCTGCATTCAATATCAGTATAACGATAAGTATGGTTAAAATCATATTTTACCTCCATTCGAATTTACTTGCGAAAATAATAGAAAAATTAAAATAGTCAAGTAAAACTATTTTTTCGATTTTTCTCGAACTTTTTTATAAACTTTATCTATCAAACCATATTCCAGTGCTTCCTGGGGTGACATAAAAAAATTCCGGTCGGTATCTTTCTCGATTTTCTCGATAGGTTGACCGGTATGATAAGCGAGTATTTCATTGATTATTCGTCTGAGTTTCTGTAGTTCCTTAGTATGAATCTCGATATCCGCAACTTGACCGACTACACCGCCCCATGGTTGATGAATCATCACTCTGGAATTCGGCAATGCAGTTCTTTTGCCTTTTTCTCCGCCAGCCAGCAGGACAGCACCCATAGATGACGCTTGTCCCACTACTGTGGTTGCCACGGGTGCTTTCAAAAATTGCATAGTGTCGTATATGGCTAATCCTGCGGTTACTACTCCCCCGGGAGAATTGATATACAAATTTATCGGTTTGGTAGGGTCTTCAGCCTCCAAAAATAACATCTGCGCTACCACTATATTGGCAATCTGGTCATCGATAGCTGTCCCCAGAAATATTATCCTGTCCTTTAGCAACCGAGAAAATATATCGAATGCTCTTTCTCCTCGAGCAGTTTGTTCCACCACTATCGGAACTAATTGATTATATTCTTTTTCTTGTTCCATTCATTCCTCCTTAATATGTTTTGACACAACTCTAAACTAATTAAAAGCTTCATCCACATCCATAGTTTATTATAAAAAAATCTTTATTGTGCAACGCAGTGGTTAAATGTAATAATTATGTTCCCGAATCCAAATAAAATCCTGCGGGTCGTTTTGTATCTTTCCAATATGTTTGAGATAGAAACCGGCGCAATTTTTTCAACATATTTATCATTTTTTACCAAAGCATCTCGAGTAATGGATACTCCATATCCGATTTATTTTTGAGCCTTTTCTCGCGCCAATTCCTTAATTTTTAACCATATTTTCATCGCATTAGTATGCAGTTCCACGAAATCGCCATTGTTTTTTACCACAATTGAGCGTTTAGGATGAAATTTCTTGAAAATATGTTCCTGTGCTTCTATCCTGCGTTCGGCTTCCTCCTGGGGATATCCTAACTGTCGCACCAATCTGTTCATTCTCTGCCATCTGGGAGCCTCCACAAGAACTATCATATCCATCGCATTTACCAGGTCCCACTTTGGCAAAAGCGCAGCATCCACAGCCACTATGCCAGGAAAACCACTTTCCTCCAATTCTATTATCTTATCCCGCAATTTCGAGGTCAATGGTTTCTCTATAATATCGTTGAGCTTATTCAGGTTCTCTTTTTTCTCGAATACTATAGGACCGAGTGTTTCCCGGTCTATTTTTCCTTTATCATTCAATATTTCTTTACCGAATTGTTCCACCACCTTCTTTTTTATAGCCGGAGTTTGCAATAATTGATGTCCAATTTTATCTGCATCGAGGAGATAAGCTCCCATTTCCCGATATAATTTAGCCACGGAGGTTTTTCCCGATGCTATCGGTCCGGTGATTCCTATAAGATACATTTATACCCTCCTAATTTTAGGATGATAACAATTTTTTACCGCAAAATTTAATACATATTTATTAGAAAGTCAAGGTTGACTTTTATTTCGCATAAGTTTTTTCACTGTTTGGATAGCTCGATGGTGTTGTTGAATTGTCTTTGAGAATATATGAGTTCCATCTCTTCGCGAGACGAAATATAAATAGTCGGTAGAATCGGGATATAAAGCGGCATAAATGGCATCTTCCCCCGGATTGCAAATCGGTCCGGGTGGTAACCCAGCGTGTCGATAGGTATTATATGGAGAATCATCATCGAGGTCGGTTAAAATCAATGGCTTATCGAATTTCCTTAATCCATAAATAGTAGTGGGGTCAGCCTGTAGTAGCATATTCAATTTTATTCGGTTGTGATATACCGAGGAAATAATAGTTTGTTCTTCTTTCTGGTGAGCTTCTGCCTCGATAATGGAAGCCAGAGTGATAATTTCGAGTTTAGAAAATCCCAGACTATCTGCTCTAACTTGATATTCGTCTGTCCATCTCCGCTGGAATTCGTTGAACATAATGGAAATGATACTATCTGGGCTAATTTCTTTTGGGATGCTATATGTCTCGGGGAAAAGAAAACCCTCGGCAGTAGGACCCGGAATATTCAGTTTATTCAGAACCGCACTATCCTTGCAGCTGGCAAGAAATGAAACAGAATCTATTCCCAGTTCTCTATGTAGTAATCCGGCGATATTATAGATAGTATATCCTTCGGGGATAGTAATTTTTATATCGAAACTGCCGCCTCGAGTAAGTATTCGAACTAATTTCATCACAGAAACCGGTCGCTCGAATTTGAATCTACCTGCACGAATTTTCTTGTGCATTCCGGTAAATCGCACCAGGAATATAAATGTAGTAGGGTGTTTCAGTATTCTCGATTCTGTTAATATATTCACTACCTCGGTAGTGGTAGCACCGGAGGGAATCTCTACATATTTTGGCTCGGAATATACTGTCGATGTATCTACAGAGAAAATATAGTATGTGGGAATTCCCAACAAAATGAATAAAACAACCAAAATGATTATTAGTATATTGTGGTGTCTCTTCCTCATAATATCACAAGTTTGGTGTATCCAGATAACTTTGTAAAATCAAAGTAGCCGAGATTTTGTTAACCTGTTTTTTGTTTAGAGATGGTTTTTCCCCGGCAGCTCGCATCACACGTTCTGCCTGTGCCGATGAAAATCGCTCATCATATAATATCGCATCGAATCCCATATAGCGCAGTTGTTCGGCGATTTTCCGAGCGAACTGACTCATCGGCGATTCCTCACCAGAAAGATGTAATGGCAATCCGACCACGATTTTTTCAGCGAGTAGTTTTCGGGCGAATTCTGCTATTTGTTCGGCGATTTTATGCGCACTTTCCACCGTTAGCACCTCGCAGGGCAAGGCAATTTTTCCATTGGCATCGGAGATAGCCACCCCGATATATTTTTTCCCAATATCTATTCCCAGAATTTTCGACATAGTAAACCTATTATTTTTATGAATGAAGAATACATTTAAATTATTTAATTAAAATTGCTCTGGTTTCTGCCAGCGGTTTTCCGTGATTGTCGAATGCTCGAATAATGAAAATACCCGACCGAAGTAAGCTCGAATCGAAAGTATAGTTTCCATCGGTGTTACAGATAGAGCAAATAGTTTCACCTTTGATATTATATATTTTCAGCACACAATTTTTCGGGGATTTTATCACACAGGATGAATTGAATGGATTCGGGGAAATGGAGATATTTTCGATATTATTTTCGCAATCCAGCCATTGTATATCTGATGTATCTCGAGCAGATTTGGGAACACTTCGCAATGATGTTCTACCCATAGAATCCTTCACCACGATGAAGAACCAGAGTGATTCAGCGGGAATGTCCGATTCGTAAATGTAAGTTGTCTCGGCAACATCCTCTATTTCAGCGATAATTTCGAAATTATTTCCCACAGAATCCTCGGCGACATAAAGAATATACTTCATAAATTCTGCGCTGGTAGCTTGTCCCCAATCGATTTTATAACTATTGGATAAAGTTTCTGTCACCGTCGATACTACATTGTGTGGTGGAGCGATATTACGGTTTTGCCTGTCGCCATATAACTCTGTCCAATTTTCGAATCCGGGTAATGGAATATTTTCGAATTCCCATAAATATAAATTGCCATCGGCGGTGACCGCAGTGATAAAAGTAGATTCCTGCGATGAATAGATTGCTGGGGTCAGTATTCCAGCTCGAGTAGATTCTAAAGTGTCAGGGAAATCTGCCAAATCGTTCGCGCCTGGGTCCATAATTATCATAGTTGCGATGGATTCTGTTTCCTGTATAAGCTGGAACACATATTCCGGACCGGGGACATTGTCCAAGTCGCATAGTAATATCGAGCCGTAGATATGCCCGGGATGTCCTCTTCCTGTCCCGCCGAAACTCACTAATTCGGCGGAAGTATTTATCCCATACACTTCGCCGGGAACATTCCCGAAACAAATATCCAGCGAATAATCACCGTTTACATCTCCTAATGTTAGTGGTGAATATATCCAACTTCCATATGTATATGTAGTGTAAAATGGGTCGTTTATCTCGGTGCCATCGTTTCGGTATGCCTTTATTATTCCATATTCTCCGCCGGATAATCGATGTGCACCGCAGAATATTTCATATTGTCCATCCCGGTCATAATCGAACAACAGCGGTGAAGAATAGCTAAATGCTTCATCATCATCCAGTTGGACCGGGAAACCGGGCAGTTCAACACCTGATTCAGTGAACACATTTACAGTTCGGTATCCCAGGACTACCAACTCGGATTTTCCATCATTATCCAAATCACCGCAGGCAGGTGTAGCCACTGCGAAATCGACCTCAGAAACAAAATTTGCAGTCCATTCTATTGCACCATCCAATGTTAGGCAAAATATGGTGGTGTCCACTGCGCAGATAATTTCCAATTCTCCATCTGCATCGATATCATCGACCACCGGAGAGATATAATTTGAATATTCGCCCAGAGAAGTATCGAATATTGTCGAAGCGGTCAGACCATCGTAATCGATTCGAGAAATTATTCCATCGGCGGTTAGAATAAAAATGGAGAGATAGTGTTCTTTTGGTATCCAGGCAATTTTTGAACGAACCGGACCACCGCAATGGATTGGGAAACCTTCCGCTACGGTAGCATCGAGTTCGAATGCATATAGGGAATCGTTTGTGGAAGCCACGATTATAAAGGGAGTGGAATCGATTTGAACAAAAGCTGGAGCGCCCCATAACGGCATATCAGAATCTACTCCGAACGATACGGGGAAACCATCTACTCGAGCATAAGCAGATACAACCAGGCATAATATTATTATCCAAAATTTTCTCATTTTTTCTCCTCGAAATCTATTAGTTCATTTTGCGATGATATGATGCACAGCCTCACCATAGTTGAAATAACATTCAAAGATATCTGCAATTAGTATAATTTGCAAGAACTTTTCTTATATATAAGAGAACAGAGAAGGAATGGGTTTAAAATAGTCTCAATATATCATTGATGGTGACCAATAACATAAGAGCCAGTAAGAATGCGATACTGAGTTGTTGGAAGATGGCTTGAGTTTTCAAACTGATAGCTTTTTTTCGAATAGCCTCGATAGTGGATAATAGAATTTGTCCGCCGTCCAGAATGGGAAGTGGGAATAAATTCAGCAATGCAAGATTGATAGACAATGCTGCTATGAACATAAATAATTGCCATACTCCCAATTTTGCGGATTGCCCAGCGATTTGCGCAATCATAACCGGACCGCCTATTTCGGATAGTGATGATTTTCCCACTAATAAATTTCCCAAAAATGAAATTACTGCGAAAGATATAGTGATAGTAGCCTGAATAGACCGCAGGAATGCCTGTCCAGGTGGCAATTTTCTCTGGATACTGGATGGGAGGATACCTATCATTCCAACCAAAGTGTCGTTGCCTTCCAGAGTAATTTTTCTTTCATCGGGCACGCATTCCACGGTGAACAATGAATCACCTCTTTGCACTGTAATGGTTATCGGCAGGTTCGGCTTACTGTGAATAATATTGGCCATTTGTTCCCAGGATGATACCGAATCGCCATCGATAGCGACAATCAAGTCATCGGCAGATAGTCCGCATTCTTGAGCGGGCATATTTATCACTGTGGAACCGATTTTTGGGACATCGTATTCAGGAACAGATTCTCCATATCCCCAGAATACTGCCCATATCAGGACTATTCCCAGAATGATATTCATAAATGGTCCAGCGAATAGGACTGCTATTCGAATTCCCACCGGTTTTGCCTGGAAACTGCTCGGTTCATAAGAATTGTTTTCTTGAGGAGTTTCACCGGTAAGTTTTACATATCCGCCGAATGGTATCCATCCGATACAATATTCAGTCTCGCCAATTTTTTTGGAAATCATAGTGGGGGGATATCCTATAGAAAATCTCTCTACCCTAATCCCGGATAATTTGGCTATTATAAAATGCCCTAATTCGTGGACAAATATAATTATTCCTATTACTAATATTGCTACTATTATGGTCAACATCATTTAGATAAAATTCGGTCTATTTATTATAATAATAAGTATAATTTTTCATAAGTCAAGTTTTGATATTATTTTGTGTGTAAATATATTATATAAGTGCTTGTATCTTATGTTGTTGCAATAGAATAAAAGGATTATATATAATTTTATTCTTACCCACTATTGAATTTTAATAAATATTCGATATTGTTATATTGAGAGGGGGTTTATCTATGGAGTTTAGAGAGCTTACATCCTCTCTGGTAACATTTTGGGGTTCTGGTTGCGCCGAACATATACTTACTGGAGCCGAAAATACCTCGTTTATCAGGAGAAGAAACAACTGGATTAATGCTAATATTCCATTACGGCTTTCCGGCTTGTTGATGATAGACTGGGGAAAAATAGTCGGTTTCACCATAGAATTGCCAGTGGAATATGCGCCATTGCCATTATTCGGAAAAAATCTGGCAACTATTCTATGTTATTGGACACAACCGGCTATTTCCACATCGAATCATAAGAATATGTTATTAGAACAAACTGTGGAGCGGTTGGAAAGAAAAAGTTATTCCGGAGCAGTGGTAATATGTTCGAATAATCTTGATATCCCAATTTGGGAATCACTGGGTTTTGAAACTGTGGGTGAATTGGAGATGTTGGGTTCTGCTAATAAAGTTATGTTTCTCAATTTTTCTGATGGTTCACTGCCATCATTTCAGCGTCCGAAGCCACTGCCATCACCACACCAGAGGAAATTGGCGCTGGATTTGTTCTGCCCAGCATATTGCCCATTAGGAGGATTGTTGATGTCCAAAGTAATCAAACAATCCCCCGATTTTGCTCGTCAGGCAGAATTACGAATCCATGATACATCATCCAGGGAAGTAGTAATTCGTTCGGGAAGAGTAATCGGTGCTTATCTAAATGGGAAAAATATCACCACAAAAGTGCTTCAAAATGTCCCCATAATCAAAATCATTTCCGATTTCGGTTCATAATATAATCGTCTAATGCATTAAGTTAATTTTTTCTGCAGATATGGTAACAAACCACCTTCCTCGAGTATGCCTTCTACAAGCTCTGGGAACGGAGAGAATTTAAATTCATTTCCCCCAGATTTTATAACACCATTTTCCCTGTGGATATAAACTATATCACCTGCTCGGATGGATTTAGCAGCTTCTGGATGTGCAATAGCCATTAGTCCATAATTTATCGCATTGCGGAAAAATATTCTAGAGAAGGATTCGGCGATAATCGCGCTAACCCCAGCATATTTAAGACAAGCGGCAGCTTGTTCACGAGATGACCCACAGCCGAAATTCTTGCCAGCCACTATGATATCGCCCGGTTGAACATTTTTCGAAAAATCCGCATCGAGGTCCTCCAGCGCGTGTGATGCCATCTCCTCCGAACTCAACTGCTGATATGTGTATTTTCCCGGATAAATTACATCGGTATTTACATCGTCGCCATATTTGTGTGCCTTGCCTTCTATTTTCATTATTCCTCCTCATTTTTTAGTATCGGTTTCCTTTTAAATTTTCCGGGTTTAAATTCCTGCAAATATTTCGGTTCTAATAATTCCAGTTCGGTAAATTGTCCTAATATCGCTTTCCCCTCGGCGATTTTTGCGATTTTCCCTGCCGATGGACGAGGTGTTCCACCATATATCACTTCTGTCCCGTGAATTTGCTTTATTACAGAATTATAAATATCTTCCTCGCAGGAAAGCAATATTTTTCCTCTGGATGACAATTCGTGTGCGAGTTTATCCAGCTGGAACACCGATGATTCGATTATGGGAGATGGCTTCCCTAAAACATTATATAAACAAGCATACACTCCACCAGCTCGTGTATCCACAATCACAGCCACAGGTGTTTCATTTGGAGAATAGCAGAATGCCAATCCTTTCAGTGTATCCACTGTGATGACTTTCATCGGACATGATGCTACCATTCCCAGCACAAATGATATCCCGACTCTCAATCCAGTATAAGACCCCGGACCGACCGATATAGCGATTATTATATCCTCGGATAATTTTTCATCCGCATATTTCAGGACACCATCTACAAATTCCGGCAATAGTGAGGAATGTTGTCGAGGCACCAATGCGGTATGCTCGACTATTATTTTCCCCACTTTTAGAAATCCCACGCTCAAATAGTGGGTAGCGGTATCTATTGCCAATATTTTCGGAAAACTCTGTTCGCTCAATTTCACCCTCCACATTATTTGTCCAGTGAAATTTAATTAAAAATAAGTTATAATGAAAGTAGAAACATTATATCCCAAAATTTTTAGATTCCTTGGGTGCCGGATGAGCGATACATACCACGCAAATCTTTCCTGCGCCGTTATATGAGAGCATTTTTGCAATTTCATTGGTGGTAGCGCCGGTAGTTACCACATCATCTACCAGGATTATGTTTTTCTGCGATATTTTCTCGCTATTAATCACCGCAAACGCACCGTTCACATTTTTTATTCTTTCGGCAGGAGAAAGTTTAGTTTGCGATTTGGTATGTTTTACTCGTTTCACCACATCGGTTAGAACTGGTTTATTGCAAGTTTGAGAAGCCGACCTGGCGAGTATTTCCGCTTGATTATATCTCCTCTCTCTGTGACGATTTTTATGAAGTGGCACCGGAATGAATACATCATAATCTGCGAAATGCTGTTCATCTATTATTAGATTTCCAATCTTTTCGCCGAAAAATTTTCCCACCTGAACGATACCGCTATATTTGAACGAATGGATTAGTTGTTTATGAAACGAATCGAACTCCGCTAATGGTCTCACGAACCGAATGTTTCCATTGCGATTCTGACACTTCATACAAGCATCCATATTCGAGGATATTGGACTATTACATCGAGGGCAATATCCCGAATGGAGTGAAGTGATATTCTGTTCACAATCCGGACATAGCACACTATCGGCGGGTTCCCCGCATAGCAAACATACCGGCGGGAAGAAAAAATCACATAACTGTTCCCAGATATTTGAAAAAAACTTTCTCAACACGGATAGCGCTCGGCTTAATCATTTTGAAACGATGCAACAATTTCATCGGGAATGTCCATATTGGAATACACTTTCTGGACATCGTCGTGGTCCTCCAGAGAATACATAAGTTTCAACAATTTTTCGGCTTCTTTTCCCTCCAGATGCACCGTGCTTTGCGGGATAGCGGTCAACTCGGCGGAGTCTATTTCCACATTTTTCTTTTTCAATTCATCGCGCACATCTATAAGGTCGGATGGTTCCGTATATATCTCGAAAAATTCATCATCTTCATCTTTGAAATCTATTGCGCCCGACTCCAGAGCATAATCCAACAATTCTTCGGCGCCGATTTCCTTTTTGGGAACCATAATCAATCCGGCTTTCTGGAAAATCCAGGCTACGCATCCGGATTCGCCCAAATTTCCCTCATAATTGGAGAATAATTTTCGGATTTCCGACACGGTGCGATTTTTATTATCGGTCACCACCTCCACTAATATAGCGACTCCACCAGGACCATAACCTTCATACACCACTTCCTCATAGGAAATGCCTTCCAATTCACCGGTTCCCCGTTTTATAGCTCTTTCTATATTCTCCGATGGCATATTAGCCGATTTCGCCGACTCGATAGCAGTCCTGAGTCGAGGATTCATATCGGGATCTCCACCGCCCTCACGAGCCGCAATGGTTATCTCGCGTATCAATTTAGTGAACAATTTTCCCCGCTTGGCATCGGCAGCAGCTTTCTTATGTCTTATCTGAGACCACTTAGAATGTCCACTCATTTATATTACCTCCTCTAATTTTTTCTATTTTACGCAAAATAAATATTTAAATAAACAAATCAAGTGGAAAAGTAGATAAATATATTTTGTGCAAACATATATTCTCTATGATTGCTTTTTAGATTATATTACTCGAAACAAGTAAGCAAAATATTTGCCTGACAGATGTAATGTTTTTCCTTGACAATATCCTACTCCATACGGAGAAGGAATAGTCTTTGCTCACATTTTTAAGATAACCAAGCAATTTGACTACGAATGAAAACTGTTAAAATTCCAAAGTGAAATATTGAAATGTGGACAAAGAAATAAGGGGATTTGATTATTCCGATTTCTAAAATTAGAATTAAAAATCGAAATAATTTGCGTATTTTATCTCTATTTTGCAATTTGATTATATGGGTGAGTTATCGAAAAGATTTCTGCAGGACATAAATCGGATATTGCCCTCGGATTGTGTAATCACCGAACGGGATATTTTGACCAAATATAGCCACGATGAGACCCCGGAATTGAAAGCTATTCCCGATATGGCTATCGTCCCAGATAATTCTGACCAGATAGAAAGTGTGGTTCGACTTTGCTATGAATACGATGTCCCTATCACACCTCGAGGTGCTGGCACTGGAGTAGCAGGTGGCGCTGTCCCCATAAATGGTGGTGTAGTTATTTCTTTGGAGAGATTGAATAAAATTATCGATATAGATACCAGGAATTTGATAGCCACTGTGCAACCGGGAGTCATAACCGGGATATTGCAACACGCAGTGGCAGAGGAGAATTTATATTATCCACCGGATCCCGCCAGTGTAGATTCCTGTTCTATCGGTGGAAATGTAGCGACCGCTGCCGGCGGAATGCGTGCGTTCAAATATGGGACCACCAAAAAATCTGTGCAGGGGTTAGAGGTAATTTTTCCGCCCGGTAAAAAAGTCAATTTGGGCGGGAAAATGATTAAAGATGTGGCAGGATATGACCTGATTGGAATACTCACCGGCAGTGAAGGCACTCTGGGAATTTTTACTCAAATTATGGTTCGATTGGTGCAATTGCCTACATTCTCTGTCGATTTGCTGGCTGGATTCGATAGCATAGATAAAGCGATTCAAACCGCGTTATCTATCGTCCCCGATACTGGTGTATATCCCTGTGCGATGGAATTTATGGAGGGTGATATCATTCAGATGGTGGAGACATTCTTGGATAAGAAAATACCACTGTCATCTGCCAATTCGCAACTCATAGTATCTATCGATGGAATGGATGAGAAAATGGTGGAGAACAGTTATTTCCGAGTGGGCGAACATTTATTGAATTGTGGTGCACACGATGTCCTGGTGGCGAGCAATAGATTCAATTCTGAATTATTATGGAAAGCCAGGCGCTCCATTCGCGAGGCGATAAGACATCGTTCACCGGATATAGCCGCCGAGGATGTCGCTGTCCCGCCCACCAGGACTCCTGAATTGATACGAGGAGTAAAAAAAATCGGCGATGAACATAATGTAGAAATAGTCGGTTTCGGGCATATCGGCGATGGAAACATTCATATCGATATGCTGAGAAATCGATTGTCCGATTCCCAATGGGAACAGAAAAAAAATAAAGTAATTCCCGAAATATTGCGATTGGCAGTCCAATTAGAAGGAACAATCACCGGAGAGCATGGTATCGGATGTATTAAACGAAAATATTTTCATCTGGCAAAAAATAATTTTGTAATAGAGAGGATGAGAAAAATAAAACAGGCATTAGACTCCAAAGGATTACTTAATCCTGGGAAAGTGTTTCCATAAGATTTATTTTTTAGTATATTATTGTATATGAAAATAAGGAATTTTGAGACATATATTTTGCTTATTTTAGCTTTACTGATGACAATTGAATAATTTTTTCCAAGATTATTCTATTTCATAAGAAATAGTTGCGTAAATTTTGGGTATGTTTATTTTCTAATAAAATTAAATGCGAGGTTCGTATGCCAGTAGAATTTTCACTCGATTTCGAAA
>Ga0180301_10002360_pt1 | contig 14820 bp, 14 predicted proteins | sample GuaBasSediGuay16_FD_121797 | JGI IMG/M metagenome (GOLD analysis project Ga0180301, IMG submission 121797) | Subseafloor sediment microbial communities from Guaymas Basin, Gulf of California, Mexico - Guay16, Core 4569-2, 12-15 cm | ecosystem: Environmental > Aquatic > Marine > Hydrothermal...
TCACCTTTGCGAATCATTTTCCTGATCCGCTCGGCTACTTCTTGGTGGAGAGTTTTAATCTGGATCCTGGGCATTGAAGGCTTCGTTGAATTGAAAATTATATACATAATACATAATAATTTATTCCTATCAAGGAAAAAATACTAAAAAGTTGCTGCTATTAAAGTCTGGGTCCGGAATAAATGGTTTATTAAGCAGCTCCATACGCTTTGAGCTGTGGAACAGACGCAATTTGAAGTATTTTTTCCCGGGTCACCGGAGTTTGTTGAAAAAAAAGGTGTTTCATTATATGAAGATAAAATTGTTGAGAATGCTAAACTTGTGAGCCGGCATCTCAAATGAGAAAAACGAAAAATCTGGCAATGAATAAATAAACTTGGGCTTATGGAGTCTATGCTATGAAAGGGCCAGCAAGGTTAGTTCGATCAGACAGCCTGGAAGGGCTCGAGAACCACGGGCCGATCTATGAATGGGCGGAAGACAATGCTTATCTCTTGATTGATAAAGTTGGTTTTGAAGGTAAGTTCGGCGCTCTTCTTTGCTACTACAACCCGCCGGTCCACCAGGTGGGAAATCCCGGGTTGGATGCTTATCTTGAGGGACTGGCAGAAGTAAGAAAGACAAAGAATGGACTTGAATTTTTGCTCCTTTACGGTGCAAATGATCCGGTACATGCAGGCGGAGACCTAAAAGAAAGCTTGGCAAAACTGGATAAGACCCTGGAGATGAAGAAGGAAAAAGAAAGCCGGGGTGCAAGCCCTGAAGAGATTGATAAGCTCTTTGAGTGGGCCGACGGGAGGCTCAGGAAAGGCATTTCTCTGCACACTAATATCAGGAACATAGCCCGCTACATGAGAGTTGTAGCAGTTTGCGGAGGCGGGACTCGATTTGGCGGCTCAGCGGAGATCCCATTGATGGCCGATTTCCTTGTCGGAGATTCCCGGAGCGCGATGTGTTTTAGCGAGGCCATGATCGGGCTGATTCCGGGCTGGTCAGGGGTGGCAAGGGCACTGGTGAAAGCAGGTTTTGTTAATACGCTTTACATGACTATGACAGCAAGGGTAGTCAAGGCTGCTCAACTAAAAAAGATTGGTATTTACAACTTGGTTGTGGAAGTGCCTTTTCCTTTCCCAAAGCGACAAAGAACTGATGATCCTGAAGCGGACAAAAAAAATTACCTTGATTCCTTAGAAGCCCATAATGAGAGAACCGGCATGCTTTTGCTTCCAAAAGGGCTCGAAATGGCTACATGCCCGGAGGAAGAGATTCCCCGGGTTCGTGAGGAAGAAAGGGTTACTCTGGCAACAAAGGATGCAATCCTGGAGGAGGTCGAGAAAAGAAAAAACCCTGAAACTTATGCTTCGCTTTGGGGGAAACCGCTCAGGGAAGTAAAAGAGGAAATAGCCAATCTGGGCAGGCCCCTGGCACCTCAGTCTGTGGAGGCACTCTCTGAGCTGATGGGGAGCTATGACCCTTCTGCGTTTGATGAAGCTTCATTCGTTCAAAAAGAGATGGAGGCTGATGCCAGGCTTTACAGAGATCCCAGATTTCGTGCAGGCCTTGTTGCTACACTTGAGCAAAGAGTTGCAGATTATCGATTATAGAGGGGGTTTGAGGATGAGACCATACTTTGAAAGGATGAACCCTATTGGGAGGCCGCTTACTGAAAAAGAAAAGGCGCAGGCAGAGGCAAACGCCCGTGAGATTCAAAGTGTTGATAACGAGATCGCGCTTGCCGCAGAAGAAAGGAAGCAAAAAGGCATTCCAGCTGAAAAGCTCCACAAAAGGGGAGAGAAGACAGGGTGGGAAAGGATTGACCATCTGGTGGATCAAGGGACTTTTTTGCCCCTTGATACACTTTATGACCCGGAATTCAATCAGGAGGGAACCACAGGGGTTGTCACCGGCCTAGCTCAAATATCCGGAAAATTTGCAGTAATTATTGCCTCGGACAACAAGGTACTCGCTGGCGCATGGATCCCGGGCCAGCGGGAGCATGTTTTCAGGGCCCAGGATATTGCCGAGCGCCTGAATATCCCCCTTGTCTGGATCCTTAACTGTAGTGGTGTAAAGCTGACAGAGCAGGAGAAAGTGTATGCCGGCAGGCGATCAGGGGGGCGGACGTTTTTTAGGCATTCCGAGCTGGCTGAGAAAGGTATTCCGGTGATAGTGGGCATGTATGGGACAAATCCGGCTGGTGGGGGTTACCATGCAATAAGCCCTGCCATCATCTTTGCCCACGAAAAGTCCAACATGGCTGTGGGTGGCGGCGGAATCGTTAGCGGCATGTCCCCTAAAGGTTATTTCGATCTGGAGGGCGCGGAGGCTCTTATTGAGGCCACCAAGAAATTCAAGCAGGCGCCTCCGGGGGGAGTCAGAATCCACTACGACAAGACGGGGTTCATGAGGCAAGTATTTGACACCGAAGAAGGCGTTCTTAATGCCTTGAGAACGTGCATGGCTGGCATGCCTGCTTACGAACGATCAACTTTCAGGGTTGCAGAGCCTGCCAGTCCTGTTTATTCGTCAGAGGAACTCAATTACATTGTCTCATTCAACCAAAAAAGGGTTTACAGCATTGAGCAGGTGCTGGCAAGGCTTTTTGATGGTAGCGAGCACATGGAATACAGACCAGGCTACGGGCCGGAAGTTTATTGCGGACTTGCAAAAATCGACGGGTTTCCTGTGGGGGTAATCGCTAACCGGCAGGGCTTCCTGGGCAAGGATTACCCCAAATATGCGAAAGGCCATTACACTGGCATTGGAGGCAAGCTCTATCGAGAGGGTCTAATAAAAATGAACGAGATGGTGATGTTCTGCGGGAGAGATAAAATTCCGATGATCTGGCTGCAGGACACAACCGGGATAGATGTTGGTGACATCGCTGAACAGGCAGAATTACTTGGGCTGGGCCAATCACTTATCTACTCGATTGAAAGCTCGCACCTGCCTATGCTTTGCGTGGTCCTCAGAAAAGGAACTGCGGCTGCTCATTACATAATGGGAGGCCCGCAGGCAACGAGAAACAACGCCTTCACTCTGGGCGTTGCAACGACAGAGATCTACGTGATGCACGGTGAGACCGCTGCCGCTGCCGCTTTTGCAAGACGTCTTGTCAAAGAAAAGGAAGGAGGAAGGCCACTTGAGCCTGTCATTGACAAGATGAACGCTCTTGCAAAACAATACCATGATCAATCAAGGCCCCTTTACTGCGCAAAAGCCGGCCTGGTAGATGAGGTTGTGCCCATGGCAAGACTGAGGGACTATTTCGTTGCTTTTGCAAGGGCTTGTTTTCAAAACCCCGGGAGCATTTGCCCCCATCACCAAATGATGCTCCCGAGATCCATAAAAGGTTGAGAAGGAGGGATCCCATGAGTGAACACGATCTGTTTAAAGTCCACCCAAGGATGCCCAGGAAAGTGAGGCTGGCCGACATAACGGTTCGCGACGGGTTCCAGCACGAAGAAGCCTGGATTCCCACTGAGGCCAAAGTGTACTATCTCCAAGAGCTTGCTCTGGCAGGGGTTAGGCGTCTTGAAGCTACAAATCTTGGCAACCCCCGGATCATGCCTCAATTCAAAGATGCAGAAGAAGTGCTGAAGGGAATAAGGAGGGACGAATATTTTGCCAAAAGGCTTGGGCGGAAAGGGCTCAAGCCGGAGGATATCGAATGGACTGCAATAACGATAAGGGAGCCGGCTGTTGATCGAGCAATCAGGTTAAAAGAGCAAGGAATCGGCCCGGACCGCGTTTTGATGATGGTCTCAACTGATGAACAACACCATTTTGCAAACAGCGCTACAACCCTTCCTGAGTACTGGAAAGAGGCGGAAAGATGCATTCAAAAATGCAAAGATGCAGGAATAAAGATGTGCGGCACTGTGAGCACCATCTGGGGGAGCCCCATAGCAGGCCCCACAAGACTTGAAGATGCCGTGGAGTTTACAAAGAGGTGGTTGAGCATCGGTGCGGATGATATTGAGCACGCTGATCATGACGGCTCTGCGCCCCCCGATCAGGTTTACAGGTACTATTCCATGATACTGGACGAACTGCCCAATCCTGATCTCCATGTAGCTCATTTCCATGTGACACGAGGATGGGGTCTGGCCAACGTGCTGGCAGCTCTTCAGGCAGGTATCGAAATTTTCGAGGGGACCCTTGGGGGCTTGGGCGGGCAGCCTGCTAATTTCTTGGATAGAATCCCTGTTCCAGGAACCGGAGCATACTATTACAAGGATCCGAACGTGGTAGGTCTGGTGACGTTTGAAGATATGTGCGTTATGCTTGACGAAATGGGGATAGACATTGGAGGTATTAATATTGACAGGATTCTGGAGCTTGGCACCCTCATGGAACGAACCATTGGAAGAAGACTGCGTTCAGAAGCGATTTTGAACGGGAGGATTCCTAAAGAACCTAGGGAAGAATTCAAGAGGGCCAAACTACCTGAAAGAAAGAAAAAGCTGGGCGAAAGAGATGGCCAGATTCTGCCAGAAGGGTGGCCGGAAAAGGCCAAGGTGCCGCCAGGCGTGCTGAAAAGAAAAAAGTAGGCTTCGACCAGTGCTCTTTTACCCCGTAGGAATGCCCCGTGGGAAATTCCACAGGGTTTACTGGCGCAGGGGGATTCTAGCGTAGAATTCTTTTTGGATCTGTTCGGATATCGAGAAAACTTCTCTTTCGTTTATGCCGGTTTGAATCCCCCTTTGGTGGAAGAAATGAATGAGTTCTTCAGTGGGCTGGTTTCCCGGCGCGCCTGTCACGCAACCCCCTGTTCCGCCAAGAGAGGAATCAAAGCGTCTAATCCCAACACCGTAAGCTACATCGCTATTCATGATGGCGCTTTCACCCGAGACGTGGTGGGGGTGATATCCAAGTTTGCCAACGTCTCTTCCTTTTCTTTTGTTTATAATTTCTTCCAGAGTCCTTGCGGTCTCCTCTGCATCCGATACACCCTGGAGATCTGAAAGCGTTACGGTTTTTGCCCCCCGATCGACATAAAAATCAATAAAATGGTTTAGTTCATCAATAGTTGCTTTGCTTACAGGGCCTTTAGGACATTCTCTATATCCAAATGCCGCGGATATATATCCTGAGATCTTGGCCTTCCTGCTCACAGCGTCTTTCATGATAACTTCATACTCTTGAAGTGTTTCCTGAATTGATCTACCCAAATTTGCCCTGTTATGGGTTTCGAGAGCGGAAAAGAAAAGCCCTATTGTGTGATCATAGCCATCTGGACCAAGGCCAATATCCAGAAAGGTCTCATAACCGCTTTTGTTTGGTACTAGGGTAATGAAATCTACACCCGAAAGGCGGCCAAGAGCCCTTGCTATACCCATAATTGCCTCTTTGTTCATTGCTGGAGCTATTCTGGGGTGAACGCAGGAGAGGATCTCAATTCGCGTAAAACCCGCTTCAATAAGCCTTGAAGCTACCTCTATTCTCGCTTGAGGGGTAAAGATATGGAGATATTCAACTGGAATATTTTGACCGTATTCCCTCAAAGTTACATCAGTTATCGTGACTCTATCAATCGGCTCTTTTGCCTCTTTATTCTTTTCCAAATTTACGGTGAGGCTAGTCTTTCACGCTTGCCCCAAGCTCTTTTAGAGTTTTCTTGAGGGAAGCAAGATCTTCAAGGTTCAATTTGGGGATTGAAGGATCAATATCTTTGATCATGTTGCTTAACACCTTTTTCGGGCCAACTTCTATGAACAGATCTGCGCCATTGTCAATCATCTTTTCAATACAGCTAAGCCAATCAACCCGCGTGTAAATCTGGTCATAAAGTTCATCTTTTATGTGGTTTGGGTCCACAATAGCGGCCGATGTAACGTTCGCTATTACAGGCCTGAGCGCAATGGAAACATGGCTCTTGTAAAGCTCCTTCTTGAACCTATCCGCGGCAGGTTTCATAAGCGGGGTGTGGAAAGGTCCCTCAACCCTAAGATGGGTAGCGATCATCCCCTCTTTTTTCAGTTTCTTGGATAATTCTTCCAGGTTCTTTTTGAACCCGCCTACCACCAGCTGGTTTCTTGAGTTAATCAGTGTCACATAGACCTTGCCTTCTTTACAAAGAGAATCTATTTTACCGTAGTCCAATCCTCTGCCTCTATCAACCACAGCCATCAAACCGGCATGAGGGTAATCATGACTGAAATCGGTTATGAATGTCGCCCTTTTTTGCACCAGATCCACACAGGTTTCAAAATCCAGGGCCCCTGAGACCAGCAATGCGGTATACTCACCAAGGCTATGGCCTGCAAGGAAAGAAATGTTCGGAAAAACGTTGTATGACCTACACATCTCCTCGAATACCTTGTAGCAAGCATAGCTGGTAACAAGGACGGCTGGCTGGGTATAAATGGTTTTGTCAAGGTCAGCCCGGTGGATGATTTTTTTTCGCAACACCGGTTTTTTGAAACATTTCCCTGCAACGTCATAGCCCAGCACTTCGCTGGCCTTATCGTAGACCTCTCGTGCTGATTTGAATTCATCATATAATTCTTTTCCCATGCCGGGATACTGAGAACCCTGGCCGGGAAAAATCAAAGCAATTTTCTTATATTTCATGTTCTAACTCCTGGGTAAAATAGAAGGGCTAGCTTTGTTCAAGCCCGTTATTGAAAAGCGTAAAGCCTTGCTGCACAGTTGACTCATTCATCAATGTGCTTGGCTTCGTCAATAAGCATAATGGGAATATCATCTCTTATCTCGTAGAGTAGCTTACACTTATCGCAGATAAGACCGTCTCCAGTGTCGTTCAAATGAATGTCTCCCTTGCATTTTGGACATGCCAGAATTTCAAGCAGCTCTTTGCTGATAGCCATGGCTTTTCACCTCTATTGAAGATTTACGCTTCAGATTTTTCCCCAAGACCTCTGCTGGAGCACCTGCTGTACAGCTTCAAAGATCTTCTCGGGTGTAATTTTTTTCATGCATGTTAGATGAGTGCAGCGCTTCTTGAAACATGGGCTGCAATCAAGCTCCTCGCGAACCACCTTGTGGCCCATGCCATACGGGCCGGTTCGCCACGGGGCCGTTGGACCGAAGAGAGCCACGGTCGGTGTCCCCATGGCTGCTGCAATATGCATTGGACCGGTGTCTGTCGAAACAACCAGCCGGCACCTTGAAAAAAGGTATGCAAGCTCTTTCAAGCTTGTTTTGCCGGCCAGGTTAATTGGGCCTTCTACCATATTTTGAACTATTTTATCAATAATTGGGCGATCATGTCCACTTCCCGTGAAAACAACCTTTAAGGAGAGCTCTTTTTGGATTCTACCTGCAAGGGAGGCAAAGCGCTCCGGTTCCCAGAGTTTCGTTTTCCATCTGGCCATGGGGTTTATGGCCACGAAGTTATTGTCAGTAATAGAGTTTTCATAAAGCAGCCGGTCAATTCTTGTCCTGTCAGAATCAGAGAGCGGTATTTTTCCGTTCCATGAATCCACTTTGCACTTGAGGTAGTCTGCTGCTTTGAGAGACCTCTCGATGGCATGTCTGTTCAGGTCAACCGGATACGGGCGCTCTGTGAGGAAGAGAACACTTCCCTCCTTTCCGCCTGTAAAGCCGATTTTTCTGTGTCCCCTTGAAAGACCGGTTAGCAGGCCGCTCTTGAAAAGGCCCTGGAGGTCAATCACAAGGTCATACTCCTGGAGTCGGAGTTCGTGAATGAAGTCAAGGATGCCTTTTACGGCAGGCACCAGTCCTTTCGGCTTGAGAAAATTTCTAAGCCAGGATTTCCTATATGAGACAATAACCCTGTCGATCCCTTTGTGCCCGGTGATAATCTGGCTTGCCTCTTCTTCCACAAGCCAATCGATACGGGCAGTGGGAAAATTTTTTCTCAAAACCTCAAGGAGAGGCAGGGTGTGAACAACGTCACCGATGGCGCTCAGTTTGATGATCAGGATACTGCCTGGCTTTCTTATTTCAAGTGCTTCTTGCTTCATCTAGAATCCAATTGACTGCATCTAGTAAGTTTTCGGCAACGTAAAGTGGCTTTCTGGGTTTTGTGGGGAGCGTATATTCAATTTCCCCAAGTCCGTAGCCTGTTTTGACCAGGATACCTCTCACTCCCGCGCGCTCTGCAAGTTCCATATCCGAGTAAAGGTCACCGACAACATAGGAATTTGAAAGGTCAATGTCAAAACTCTTGCAGGCCTGATCAATAAGACCAGTTCCGGGTTTTCTGCAATCGCACTTGCGAGTGTACTCTGGGATAACCCCGTCTGGATGGTGTGGGCAGAAAAAGATAGCATCAAGGAAGCTTCCGTTTTCTTCCAGCAATTGCTTCATGAGGGCATGGACTTCATGGACGAGCTCAATAGGATAAAAGCCTCTGGCCACCCCTGACTGGTTTGAAACTACGATCGCAAGAAAATTATTCTGGTTAAGCAGCCTTATAGCATCTTCCACACCGGGAATAATTTTGAAACGGCTGATGTGGTTAATATAACCTCTTTGCTCATTGATTGTACCATCTCGGTCAATAAATACTGCTGGCTTTTTCACTTGATTTCCTCTTTACTAGGGATTGCATTTCCGTCCAGACATGTTCCGGCTCAATGGCAAGAAGGCAGGGATAACCGATTGAACAATCTGGTTTTAGGCATGGAGAACACGGCATCTCGTGCCGGATAACTCTTGTTTTCTTGCCCCTCGGCCCGGTTATCCGGGGATCGGTGGAGCCGAAAATCGCGATAGTGGGGACATCCAGGGAAGCTGCCACGTGCATGAGCCCTGAGTCATTGCAGACAAAAAGATCACACTTTTTGATGAGTGCTATGACTTCGCCAAGGCTCGTTTCGCCACACAGGTTAAGCGGTCTTTGCTTCATGTAATGACAAAGGAGTTCACAGATTTTTTGCTCACCTTTGCTTCCAACAATGACCACTCTAGCACCCCATCTCTGTGAGGCCCAATCTGCAATCCTTGCGAAGCGCTCAACGGGCCATCGCTTTGCCGGTCCATAAGTTGCACCCGGGCCTAGGCCCAGCAGGAACTCACCTTCCCTTATGCCGGAGGATAAAAGAAGGGAGGCAATTTTGTTCAGATCTGTGTCGTCTACGTATATAAGAGGGTCTTTGCTCGGCGCTTCCCATCCCATGGATCTGAGTATGTGAAGATAATACTCCACCTGGTGCTGCCTTAAAATGGCTCCATCCCTGTCCACACCATGAGACAAGAGAAAGCCCCTTCCGTCAGTTTTGTAACCGATCCTGTACTTTACGCCGCCAAGACGGGCCAGAAAGGCCGCTTCAAAAGCATTTTGAAACAGGATCGCAAGATCAAATTTGAGGCTCCTTATAAGGCTTGCAGCTCTCCTGATTTCAAGAAAATGCCCCCAGTAACCATTCCCTTTGTCAAAGGGCAACACCTGATCCACAACGGGGTGAGCCTCATAAAGAGGAATAACCCATGGTCTTGCAAGAACGGCAATGGAGCTGGAGCGGAAGTTTTCTCTAACCATCTCCACTGCAGGCATGCTCATAACAACGTCGCCCACCCAGTTCGGCGCCCGAATCAGGATACGTTTGATTCTCGACTTGTCTAAGGATACTTGGGGACTGGTGTTCATCTTGCTTGCTTTTCTTTCGTCACGACGGCAAAGTAATGATCTAAGACGGGTTTTATCCTCAAGAGAGTCTAGGCCCCGAATAGAAAGTCTCAGGCAAAGGGCTGTAAGGACGGGTCTTCCAGCGCCTGTGAAACCAGAACCACTGTTCAGGATATCTCCTGACGTATGATTCAATTATGCTCGTGAAGAGTGCTGTGTTCTCCTCCACATCCCTTATCTTGTCGCCTGTTATGGTAAGGTCGACCTCCTTTTCAAACACTATACGGTAGCGCCCGCCTTTTTGCCTCAGAGAAAAAACTGGCACAACAGGTGTTCCCATCTTCAATGCCATGAGGGCCAGACCTTTGTTGGTGCAGGCTCTCCTACCAAGAAAGCTCACAAAAGCCCCTTCATACCAGTCCACGTTTTGGTCAAGGAGAATGCCCACAATCTTTTTTTCTCGAATAACCTTGATAACCTTTCTCATTGCATGCTGCTTGTACACAACCTCTGTGCCGAACCTGGATCTGAGGCCAAGCATCAGCTTTTCAAGTGGTGGGAAATCAATGGGTCTTGCTACAACGGCGCCGTCTCCGAACCGAAGCGCCATAGCAGCTGACATAAGTTCCCAGTTTCCAAAATGCCCTGTTAGAACAAAAACACCCTTTCCTTTTCTTATTGCCCTGACAAGGTTCTCTTCTTGGTCAAGAACCACATACCTGTCCAAGTTTCTTGAATTAAGTCTCAGAATGTGGGGAACCTCAAATACCATCTGCCCAAAGTGAGCGTATACTTTACGAAGCAACTTTTTTTGATCATTTCTGTCGATGGTTCCATCAAAGCTTCTCTGGATATTTTCAAAAGCAACGGCATTTCTTTCCATTGGGATAAAGGAAACCCCCAATCCAAGCATTTTGCCAAGTGCCTGGCTTAAGCGAAAAGGAATGAAAGACATCAGAACCACAATGGCACGGAGGAATGCGTATATCATTTTCAGACCGACAATTGCGCTCCAGCCTTGCCCTTGATCAAGCTGGTGAATTCATCAAACCCGGACAGGAACCGGAATGCTATAGCAAGATATCCCAACCCATGAAACCGAGCTCCAAGGGACTCTATTCTAACCCAGTCTTTCTCCGTGGTGAGAAGAAAGTCTGCTCTTTTTTTATCCTTCGCTGAGAGCAGCTCCTCAATCTCCCTGCGGCTGAAAGCATGGTGATCATTGAAAGACCTGAACCCAGCTATCTGGACACCGAGCTGTAGGAGAGTTTCCTTGAATGCCTCTGGCCTCGCAATCCCGGCAAAGGCGAAGGCGCGCTTTCCATTCAGCAACTTGGGGTCATACTCCTTTTTCTCGGCAGGGAAGAAAGCTTTTTTCGGAACGTGCTCGCTTTCGAAAAGCGGTTTCCCCGGGAATTCTCTCGCCAGGAGTTCCCTTGTTTCGCTTTTACTATCAGAACGCCGGTTTCCAATTCGGGTAATTATGAACACATCCGCCCTTTTAAGGTGGGCAATGGGCTCCCTCAAAGGTCCCCATGGCAAAAGGTGCCCATTGCCAAAGGGACTCGAAGCATCCAGTAGAACAACATCCATATGCCTTTCAAGTGCCACATGCTGAAAGGCGTCGTCAAGAATGAAAAAATTCGCTCCGTACCTGTTGTGTGCCCAAAGGCCTGCCAGGTAACGGTTTTTGGAGACGACCACAGGGACGCCCTCCACTCTCTTTGCAATTAGCACAGCTTCATCTCCAGCTTCTCTTGGGGAGGCGTTTATAGCATTTCCATCAGATACCTCAAGCACTTTTTCCTTGCTCTCGCGTCCATAGCCTCTTAACAGAACAGCCACTTTATATCCTTGCCTTTTCGCCCATTCAGCTAGCATGCAGGCAGCAGGCGTTTTCCCTGTTCCACCAGCCGTGATATTCCCAATACTTACAACAAAGCCGGGAAGGGCCTTGCTCCTGATTTTGCTGCGGATTGCCATGTTGACTCTTACGCCAAGACCGTAAGCAAAAGAAAAAGGAGCAAGTGACATCGCCCCAAGAGAAATCCCCCTTGTCTCATGAATCCTTGGCCAGTCAATCAACATGATCTTCCTTTCTTCGCCTGCCTGTAAAGGGCCAGCGCAGCACCAAGGCTTCTTTCATAGAGCATGCAGTGGACTCTTCTTCCCGGATGAAATACATGATTGGGGCTAATGGCAATGTTAGCATCCGTATGCGCAAAGTTTCTTGGGTATTCCTTGCTCGTTTTCCCCTTGAATTCCAGCACCTAAAGGACTATCCTCATTTACTAATGGATAATTTTCACAAAGCGACGTTACTTTAACAAGCTTAGAGCTATTCCTTCATCATGACCACCGTAAAAGGGGCAGGCTCCCTACTAAAAATATAACAGATTTCTAACAGATATGGAACACTACGGAAGCCATTGTATCTGCTACAAATAGCGTGCTGAGCTTACAAAATCATTCAGCCAGCGTATTCGAGAATGGCGCGCAGTTAATCGTCCAACTTGTGCCTGGCGGGTTGTCTTTGAGCCCGCGCACGTCTCGCTTGTTATTCAGGCGGTCGGCTTAGACCGCAGCTTGAATTCCTAATTGTGACTCAGGACAAAGAAGGAGGTTGTGTGGGGCGCAGAGAATTGTGGCGTGAAAAATTGGCTGACAGCAAGGGCTTGCCCAGGGTTGAAGCAATTACAGAAAAGATGAGCAAGAGATGGGGGAGTGGTACAGTCGTGATACCTGCTCCAGTTGAAGTCGATGAAATAATGAAAAGAGTTCCTAGGGGAAAGCTAATAACTATAAATGAAATAAGGGGGCTTTTGGCTGAAAAACATGGAGCAACAATCGGATGTCCTCTAACCACCGGAATATTTGCTAGAGTTGCTGCTGAAGCTGCAATGGAAGAAGCGGCAGAAGGTAAGAAAAGGATAACCCCTTTTTGGCGCATTTTGAGATCAGGTGGTGAATTGAACCCGAAATATCCGGGAGGGGTGGAAGCTCAAAAGAGGCATTTGGAACTGGAAGGACACAAGGTAATTCAAAAGAGCAAGAAATCCTTTGTTGAGAACTATAAGGCATCGCTGTGGCAACCTGGACTCAGCCATTGAGTTTCTCCAAGTACTTCTTATTGGAATCGGGCACAGTGATGACGGGTGCTCTCCGTCTAATTAGAGTGGAGAAAAGCAGTCCGTAAGTGCTAACGAGGAAGAGATACTGACTCAAATGGAGTTGGGAAATATTGAAATTTTCACATAAGCGTCGTTTCCTCCTATGCCTGTTATTGTCATATTTCCTGGTATTTACATTTACCCCGTAGGAATGCCCCGTGCGGGAGCACGGGGATGGTAAATAAAGTTTTTTTCCGCTCTTTCGCACGGGGTTCAATGCCCCGTGCGAAATTCCACAGGGTTTACTTTTTTGTCGTGCCAGTCTTGGCCGGCCAAAAGTATAATAAAAATCAAACAATAGCATATATAGATGCACATAACCACTTGGTTGGGCATTTTCGTACTCCCCGGGGACCTGTAGAGGACTGGTACGGGGCAGCGAGGGTGGCTGTGGCTACAATGGATAAACTGGGTATCAGGAAAATGATTATATTGAAGCTTTCGAGCGACTGCTGAGTCATAACGGCAAAGCAAAGATTATCTGGTCGCATGTGGGCTTGGACAATACCGGCCACCGCACTCCTGCTCTCACCAGGAAATTGCTCAAGAAACACCCAAATCTCTACATGAGTTTTAAGATTAGCCCTCGTGACAGTCTGGGTGAAACTTGCCCCCTGCTAAGGGGTTACAGGATAAAAGCCGAATGGCTTGAGCTAATCAGCGAGTTCCCTGATCGTTTTATCATTGGCAGCGACCAATTTTACTTGTCCCCGAGAATACACGGACAAATAGGCCCTCGGAGCGTAGAACCCACCGACAGATTTTTTTCTCTGCTTCCTGAACAGCTTGCTCGTAAGATTGGTTATGAAAATGTCAAACACGTGTTTAATCCGCCAGAGGCGGACAAGCCCGCCAGAGGCAGATTAATCCGCCAGAGGCGGACAAGCCCGCCAGAGGCGGACAAGCCCGCCAGAGGCGGACAAGCCCGCCAGAGGCGGACAAGGGTTTAATTCCCCGCCCCTTGGGGCGTTAAGATGGTTTCCGATTGATACCCCCCTCCTTGCGGCGGGGAAGTTCATTCTCACGGACTGAAAGACAAACCCTTAGAGGATAAGACAGAGATCCGAGCTAACCCAGAGTTTTGTGTTTACATCAACTCGGTACAGGTGTTATTGAGGGTATGGTACTGTCCGGATCAAATTCGAAAAAGTCTCTTTGAGCAAGGGGAGTGTTCTTGATGTACCCGTGGTTGATAGTGGCATTCGTGGCCGGAGTTGTTGTTGCGTGGGTCCTATTGCAACGTGGCCGAGCCGCGCTACAGAAAGAGGCAGAAAGGCTTAAGGTTGATCTTGCCCAGTGTCAGGTCTCGCTACAAGCAGAGAAGGAGAAACTGGCATGGGTGGAGGATGCGAAAAGACAACTTGGTGATACTTTCAAGGCGCTTGCAAGCGATGAACTGGGAATAAAGGCTGAAAAGCTTAAGAAGACAGCAAGGGAGGAACTTGGGACTCTAGTGGAGCCGCTCAAGGAGGAACTGAGCAAACTTGATATGTATGTCAGAGAGCTGGAGGGCAAACGCGAAGGGGCGTACTCCAAGCTGGGTACCCAGCTCGAGCTTCTCCAGGGTATGCAGGATTCCCTTAAAGAGCAAACAACCGTTCTGGCTCAGGCACTTAAATCCCCTACTGTGCGCGGCCGGTGGGGGGAGGTGCAGCTTCGGAGGGTCGTAGAGCTTGCCGGGCTCGCGGATCATGTGGATTTTGATGAACAGGCTTCAACCGAGTCAGGCCGCCCTGACATGATCGTGAGGTTGCCCCAGGGCGGCGTACTGCCGGTTGATTCAAAGGTCTCGCTTGGTGCATTCCTTGATGCCATGGAGACAGAGGACGACAATTTGCGCAAGAACTCCCTAGCGCAGCACGCCAGAGCATTGCGGGCTCGGGTTCGGGAGCTGAGCCAGAAAGCATACTGGGAACAGTTCGAGACAGCCCCCGAGTTTGTGGTGATGTTCGTTCCGGTCGAGGCCTCTCTGGGAGCTGCTTTTCAACAAGACCCTGAACTGTTTGAGTATGCAATTGAAAACAGAGTCCTCGTGAGCTCCCCTGTTGTGTTGTTTGCGCTGCTTAAGGCAATAGCCTATGGGTGGCAACA
>Ga0180301_10002361_pt1 | contig 14814 bp, 9 predicted proteins | sample GuaBasSediGuay16_FD_121797 | JGI IMG/M metagenome (GOLD analysis project Ga0180301, IMG submission 121797) | Subseafloor sediment microbial communities from Guaymas Basin, Gulf of California, Mexico - Guay16, Core 4569-2, 12-15 cm | ecosystem: Environmental > Aquatic > Marine > Hydrothermal...
ACATGGTTCTACACCACCCTAGAATACATAAAACTAAAACACTTCGAAAACAAATCAACAAGAATACTAGGAGTACTACACTCACACATCACAACCAACAGCGTTTCACCAACCCCACCCGACTTCGACTTCGCAAAAGAAATAGCAAAAAAATACGGAGACTCCCTAATAATAATCGTAAACAAAAGACTAGCAACCAAATGCTTCATCATCAAAGAAAACAGCACAATCAAACTAAAATACAAAACACTAAAAGAAATGACATAGTACTGGGGAAAATACTATTATTTTATATTTTAATCCGGGAGATTTCGGCATGCCGTGACCGTTAAAAACAATATAGAGACTGAAAATATATTATTTTTAATTTTAATATTGGAGTGATGTGATGGCGGGATATAAGGGATGTCCCAGTTAGACAAAGAGTACTATACTACTGGGGAAGCAGCTAAAATAATTGGTGTCAGTTTTAGAACCATAAAACGTTGGATTTATGCTGGAAGAATAAGGACGTTAAAGACCGCTGGAGGTCATTATAGGATACCGAGAGATGAAATAAAAAGACTTCTTTCTGAGACCGAGGATCAATTTGCAGCTAAAATTATTGATCTTATTAGTAAAAAGAAGGTTGCCTACTTGCGTGAGCTTCAAGTTTGTCTAGAAGACGAGTATCCTCATAAAGATACTCATGACAAATTAAAAGTCCTTGTTGGCCGTAAGAAAATAAAAACCAGCTTGGTAGATGGCCATAGATGGTATTTCCCTCCTGATTTGGAATGGGATGACGTAAAAGAGATTGCGGAGCAGAAAGCTGAATACGCAAAATTACTTAAGAATTATGAAAGAAGTTTTAACTATAAAGGATTAAAATACGAAGATTATGCAGAATATTTGGTGGAACAAGCCTTAATTAGAGCCGGGTTCACAGTTGTTGCTAAAGATACCTATTATTTTAACGGTTTAGTCTATATGCCGAATAGAGGACCTGGGAGACCAAGAGACCTTGATTTCATAGCTAAGCTTCCTGATAAAGATATATTCGTTGGCATTGAAGTTAAAAACAGAATGGAACCCCCTAAGGGAGCGGTTGTAAACGAGTTCATCGAAATCTGTAGAACTTTAAACCTAAAGCCACTTTTAATCAGCAGAATGGCTCATCCCATGACGTTTGACGTCTTGAAAAGGCTAGGTGGATGGGTAGTCGTCTTTAAACAACAGTTTTTAAAGCCCGGTTTCCCCAGAGACGCCCTTAACTTCCTTAGACAGATAGGGATCCCCGTAGCCGTGTACCGTTGGCCGCCAGACTACCTAGTAAACAAACTTATTAAAGCCGCACAAAACATCAATTAAAACTATGACATCCACCCAGTAGTAGAATTAAATGAAACAATTCCTAAAATCCCGTTGCGGCGTATTTTCGTGTGGCTGCCGACATTTTACGTATTTTTGTGTCGTTTTCTTCATTAAGTAAGATAATTAGTGAGTTTCGAGTCTAGATATGAGATGTGTGTAAAAAGGATCTTAGGCAATACACCTGTGTGCAGATCCGCTAAATCTTGCCGTAAAATGTCAAAGTCCCCTATTTTCTAGCAAATTCGTCTTAATTTCCGATTTCCTAATTCTTTAGAGACGCCAAAAACAAAAACGGTCAACATAAACAAGACAAAAGAAAATTTGTGAACATCCTAAATTTCCTAGAAACCGGCATAGGCCTTCTAACACGTTCATGCGCACTACCAACAGCCTTCTCCCACCTATACCCAGAACTAAAAGAAAAACATACTCGCCAATTCTCAAACGGACTAAGAATTCAAAGAAAAAAGCAAACTTCCATACCAGGTTAACAGAACCTCAAAAATAGACTATCTAAAATAAAATGCTAAGAAAAATACACAAGAAAGTAAAAGATACAGAAAGTATAAAAAGAACTAGACTTTCTCAAAAAAGCAAATAAACAGATCCTATAATGCTAAAGCTTGTAACAGAAAAACTGCAACAAAAACAGAGACAACTACAAGGAGTATGATATGTTATTGTGTTCCCATTCCATTTTATTACTCATTTTTTTACTTGGTAAAGATAAAAAAGAAAGAAAAAGTTCTGTTCAATAGCTCATCATCGGCTCCCGCAAACCATCTTCATCGCTACAACACAATTTTTCATCCGTCATTCTACATCATCCGTCAGCGGGAGTGTAATTTAAATTTCTCCAACTTCTGTATGCTACCAATGTTATATAAAGCTAATCCCGTATATCCGTGAACAGAGGATGGGAGGCCGATGATTCGCCTGGTATCCAATGTGACTATCGGATCTATTCTTATCCCGTTTTCAATTATATCTTTAACAATTTTTCTCCTTTTTCTATATTCTCTGTATTCGTAAAATTTTCCAAAGTCCTGCTCTTTTTCATAGTCTAATACATATAAATGAAAACCTTTTCTACCCGAGAAAACTACGTAGAAGTTGCTATAGCCGTATTTTGTTTCTAGAAAATAAGCTAACTTAATAGTCTCCCGCCTAGCGTTTTCAATACATTCTCTACAGAACCCTTTCTTATTAATCGTGTGTGGAAAGTGTAACTTCTCACCATCAATATCAAATACGAGAAAAGAAGAACCAAAACAGACATCATTAAAGTTCTTGCTTCCAATCTTCTCCGGTTGAAGCCATTCAAAAACAGAAAAAAACACTCTAATAGGCGGTAATTCGTAGTTTTTAAGAATGTTTTTCAATCTGTTGAGACTTGTTATACGTTTTTTTATCTTTATAAATCCAATAGGAGTCTCTACTCTTAGCTGTCTCCATTTAAGTCTTAGAAACTTTGGTATCCTAGGTATCCACGATTCATAATATTTACATACATAGGAATAATCAGGCCTAAACCTTACAAGTTCTAAACCTTCAAATTTTCCATTTGGAAATCCCGGGGCAACAACGATACCTTCCTTAAATCCTAAAGCATTAAATTTACTCTTTATTTTTCTAAGGGCATCTATTGTCAGTGGATATGCCTTAACCTCTATCGGCTTACCATTAAGAATACCATCTATCTCTAATCCATTTATACGAAGATTCCTAATTATTACACCCCGACCAGCCAAGTACTGTAATGCTCTATGCTCATAATAAGCTCCATACATGACTAATCCCTCAAATGTTAATCATTCCTGGATGCTTGAGGTACTCACCAGCAGTAAAGGCCATCATTTGACTAATTTGGTGGGCCAAGAGAAGTGGTATAGGAAGCTTTGGCTGAAACAGAGTCGATCCCCAATCTAACATGGTCAAATCTAGAAATTCACTTGATATGAGCTTCAGGTCCGTTCTCTGACTAGTTCTTGGAACAACTCCCTCATATCGTATTCTAAGAGGTTTAACAGTTCTATTATGCCAACCTCTTCCGTAAAACTTAGTTGTTACAAGAATCAGTTGATTATTGCTCAAAGCAATAGCATATCCTGGACGCGGATTGTAGTATTTGACATAGGCTCCATTACCCACTATTTCAAATATTCTTTCTTCTCCACTCTTAGGTACCGATATCAGATCTATTTTAAAATCTTTAGACAACCCTCTCCTTTTAATAACTTCCTCAGCGGCATACGTAATAGCTTCCTTTTCAGTATGAAGCAAAACTCCATCTCTATAAAAAACCATCCTCTTAAGGCTTTCAAGAGACTTTACTTTTCTCTCTATTATTTTAAATGTGTAATCGAAGATCATTTTCATTCTTTCATACTGAAGATAGTCTTCAGTGGCCTTTGATTGCACATAAACTAGTCTCCCATGACTGTCGCATAGCGTAACAGTAACTCCGTATTTTTCTCCAAACTCCGGGTGTGAAGAAACATCGAAACCCATGTAGACAGTTTCTTCACACCCACCATAACTATACCCAGCAGGTTTATCAAGAATCCAAGTTATACCCTGAGGTTTTTCGTATCGATTTAACTTCTTTAAATATATTTCTTGAACAGAATTATAGTAAATAGCAGCAGCAATATTTAGTAATATAGGGAAATGTCTCTCACCTTTTAGAATTTTATCGAGTGTCTCTTCTCGAATAATATGAGGAATAAATCCTTGACTATAAAACTCCTTCTTAATAGTATAATAAAGCTCCTTGATACGAACAGAACGAGGAATAACAACTATCGCTGTCCTTGGAGGAAGTTTTACTTGCAATTTCCTCGAGGCATTAAAAGAGCCATCTGAATAGGAGTCAACAATATAATTGCTTTCAACACCTCCACTTATTTTTTGACGGTGTTTGAGACGAATAACTTCTATTTCATTAGGATCATATTCTAAATCACAGAAAGTAATGCTTTCATTAAAGATTTTGATAAACTTTATAAAATCCTGAATCCTTCTTTCAGGTACTACACCAACAACATGAATCCTATAATATCCCAGTATTGGATAAAATCTCTGAAGCCCCTTTATAATATTTCTTGTAACTCCTCTGTTAAATCTTAATAACGGACCAACTTCTCCTTGAGGGCTCTCTATCCAATCACTAAGATACTCAGAAAACAGTATCTTTTTCTCGTTAATTAAATCCAACGGCCTTGCCAACATTGGTTCTCCATTTGCCTCCCTAAACTTAAGTCTTATATCTCCCATAACAATCGGCTTGGAAATCAGTTTACTGGCGAAATTCAAGATTTCCATCCTTCGTTTTCCCGGTGATAAACTTCTAGGAGGCATTTCCTCTTCAACAGGATTCAAAAAAATAACAGGCTCATACGAGTTTTTCCTAAAGTCAAAGCATCGAATCGGCCACCATAATATACGAGGAGGTCCAACTAAAGGTACCAAACCTAGCACAGGGTGGTCTTCTGGTAATAGCCCTATTTCATCTGAGGCATAATATTTCTTCCAATAATTGAAAAGAGAAAGTTTACCCTCTGCTGTTTGTAAAACAAAGTCTTTATTACTCTTATCTACGAACTTAGAAATTTTTGCACTAATTACACGCTGTTTTCTAGTTCTGGCAAACACTGTTCTCTCTTCTTTAATAAGTTCTTTTATAAGTTCTCGATAATTTGGCTTTAATTTTCCTTCAGAATCATAAAGTATATCAGATAATGGTTGCGATAAACGATGTACTATATCTAGCCAAATCCCCACATCGCCATCTTTAAATACCTCTATATCTAGAGTAAAGCCTCTTCTAACCCACAGTTTTTTATCTTTGACAAATACCTCTTCAGTTTTTCTGTAATCTACATAACGTCTTCCATCCTTAACAAATCCAAGTTCCCTTGCCCTTCGATATAAAAGCCTTCGAACAATACCCTCTATAATATAATCACCAACAACAGTCCCAGGGGCTATTCTTCTCTTTCTTCCAGATGCTACAATCTTCCAAGATCTCTGATCAATCATAATATCAGGATATTCACGCCGAATATTACCCAAATTTACAACATAAATTACTGGTTTATACTTTCCCTTAAAAGGTGAATGGACATAGAAATGAGAAATAACGTTATACTTATTTAAAAGAATATCACAAAGTAAATTTACCTTTCCCCAAAGAGCACTTCCCTTATACAACTTTGTAAAAGTTGCTTCATTTTCAATATCATATTCAACTACAAAAAGTCCATCACTGAAAGGCTTATTTTCCGTAATAAACATATTAACCTCCACTACCATTTTTACCACCCAGAAGGCCGTCTAACAATATCTTCCGGCCTCAAAATTCTTATATTAGTCCCATCTGCTAAGAGTTCAAAATCACTAACATTTCGCGTTACAATACAACTAGAATTGCATTCTTTAGCACTATAAAAAATGAGAGCGTCTTCAAACTCTCCACGTCCATCAGATAATGCTGCATCAATGACACTTTGTGTTATAGGGACTATTTTAATGAAAGGCTTAACAAAATGATTTATGTAATTCCTCGCAACCCTATTTGCTTGTTCCTTATTGTAGATTAACTTTACCTCAGCAGCAATTCCTGCTAGTGATAAAGTAGACGTATATGCTACCGAAATTTCACCACTCATAACAGCAAAAAGTACAGACAAAGAAGTTACCCATAACGGATAACCATCCCTCCGATGTCGACGGCCAAAAACATCCCTAAAGATCATCACATCTATAAAAATATTGTCAATAGGTTTTATTAGGAATTTGAATCTTCTCATCTTCCTTTCTCCACCTATTTACACACACACACACACAAAGACGTATTCACTTACCTATGTAACACACACACCTACACCAAAAGTAGGTGTGTAAGAAATACATCAAGCGGTAAGTGAATACGTCAGGAATATTGATCCAAATTTTCATATAAAAACCTTTTCATAATCGGAGGTTAGTATAGGTATATACCGATCAACTTATCACTAATAAAACTACGTCTCAGTCAACCCTCTTTCTCTCTTCATCTTTATCAATTATCCTTACTTTCGTCGATAAACTCTTTAGTAAAATAACCTCTTTTTCAGTCAACTCAATCTTTGGATAATACTTTTTAAATTCAATTAGAGGATCATCGCCCAAAACAAAAACCTCATACAGTTGTTTTTCTACTAAAAATTTGGTTACACAAATGATATAAAGTTTGTTACAACTTTTTAATACACTAATCAATCGTAATCAATCTAAAATCTTTTATCTATACTAGATTTCTCTTTAATTACTCGCTCCAATTTCTGTACTTTACTTTTCATAGATACATTAAAGTCGATGCTTGAAATAAGGATTAGGTAACTTAAATTTTTCTTAACATTTATTAAAAAATGGTGGTTTTTGTATATAATTGGTATTGAAGAACGGGTTTATTAGAGGATCATCAGACAGGTTAACCAGTCTTTTGGAGGAATAGTAGGAGGATCGATATGTGGTCTTGTCGGAAAGACTGGCTTTAAAGGATCTTGTTGATATTCTAAACAAGGAAATATTTGTGCCCAATATTCAAAGAGGATTTGAATGGGATGAGGGAAGAATTGAAAAATTTCTTGATTCAATAGTAAAGGGAATTCCTGTAGGTATAATACTTCTTTACAAACACGACACGGATAAGTTTAACATTTTCGTAAGGAAGTTCTTTGATGACTACGATGAAAACAAGAGGAAAGAGGAATTTAAATATAGCGAAAAACTAGAAAAGGGTAAAGTTGTGGTCATAGATGGGCAGCAAAGGCTTCAATCCTTGCGGATAGCATTCTATGGAACCTACTACGGGCAAAAACTATACCACAACATTTTCTGGTGGAGAGAAGTCGATGAAAGAAAGAAAATAAAAGAACCCAGTTTTAAGTTCAAAAAATCTAACGAAATCGTAATTAAGGATGACAGCGGTCTGTGGATAAGATTCGATAAACTCATTGAAGTGACCGAAGAAGTAGCTAGAAATATACCATCCACTATATCTCCACGAGACAGATTACAAGAATTTAACAGACTTTTGCAAAGACATGGTTTAGAAGGATTAGAACCAGACGAAGAACAGGAATTCTTTAATTACATTAACCTCGACCTAAGAAATGTACTTTTTGAACCTATTCGGTTAGAACATGTAATGAAAATTACCATTATCAGTGAAAAAGGGCTATCTCTAGACCAACTTCTTGAAACATTTATTAGATTTAACTCTGGCGGTTTAAGGCTTCAGAAGAGCGATATACTCTTTGCCGTACTTAAAACTAAATGGAAAGACATACAAGATCAACTGTCACTTTTCACAATGAACAATACAATTGATATAGATCTCTTGCTGAAGGCACTAATAGTTGTTAGCGGCGTAAGCTATGAACCTTCTAGAATGCCCGATGAAGATATTATAAAAGAAGAAAATCTAAACAAGCTGAAAAGTTCCATCAAAAAGTTTTCAACAGTAATTGAAAAATTTTACGATAGATTAAATGATATAACGCCAGTTCCTGAAAGAATTCTAAAGAAATTCTATTTCCTAATACCAGTTATCTACTACTTTTACCATAATCCGTCAGAACTAAATAAAGGGTTGTTAGAACTACCTGAAATCCTCGAGTACGTATTAATAATTAAATATAATAGTAACTTGAGATCAGATTCGCATTTAAGAAAAATCATAAAAATAATTGAGGATAGTAAGGAGTCAAAATTCCCTTTGGATGATATTAAGAATTATTTAAGGAAAGTTGGGGTTAAGACGATTATTGATGGTGATAGTTTAAATAGAGACCCAATATTAACATTTAGTCTATTGCAGAGGAGAAACTGGAAACCTTATAGGAGCAAATTGCATATAGACCATATATTTCCAAAGGGAAGAGTAGAGGAGTTACCTAAAGAAGCTAGATCTCTAATAGATAGCATATGGAATAAATATGTGGTATTTGAAGGAGATAATTTAAGGAAAGGTAAAAAGATGCCGAATGAACATTTTGTAGACGAAAGAGAAAAGCTCCTCAAATATTACATGTTACCGAATGAGGAAGAAGAACCGAACTACAGAGAACTTCTACGGAAAGAAAATGCTTACAAATGCTTTAAATGGCGAATGAAAAAAATAAAGAAAAAATTTAAGGAAGAGTTAGGAATCGAGATACAGATACCCAAAGAAATGAACAATTCGTAGAAAAGATAATGCAAGAAAACTATATATCTAAGAGAAATGGGAGGAAGAGAGACCCTGCCACGACTGTAAAAGATATAGAACGAATTCCTGTAGGGTTCAGAAACAACTTCAAATACACCAACAATTTTAGACAGAACCATCTCGTTACCTTTGTTGGTTTGCATAACATGGGAAACCAACTTATCCACAGGATTTAACCCTCTGAATCACACTTTCAAACCTCTCAGTAACGTCCCCAAAAATCTCCAATTTTTCTCAGTAGTAGCACAAAGCCAAAAATACAAACACTTACCCCTATGATGTCCATCCAATATAGTTAAGCATCAATTCTAAGATTAGTAAGTTCTTCCTAGCCCGATAAACCCTTCAACCACCATAACCACGTATTAAGCACGATACCAAAGATACTTAAGTTCAGTCATTATATTAAAGCCCTAACTCCGATTTTGAACTCCACCACTTTAGATACAATATTAAGGATAAAGGATACATAAGTTTTTAATAAGGGTCCGACAAATCATCTCACTAAATTTCAATAAAATTAAAGAGAACCACTAGAATTGATAGGTTGTTAGAGGCAGTACGGAAATGAGCTTAGCAGGTTATCTACAAGATTTAGCTAAAAAAGTTATTAAAATATGCGAAAATTGGAAAAGGGACGGAAAAATTAGAAAAGAACCACATATTTATGTAAAACATAAAGTTGAGAAATTTGAATATAACAAGGGAAATATTGCCCTTTCAAGTTCTTTTCCTGTTATTGTAAAAGAGAAATGGCATTTTGGAGACATATTCAATTTAATTATTACAGTTAAGAAAAACATACCTGAGTACAAAAAAACCTATAAACACATAGCTGAAACCTACGATATCAAAGAACCTCAAGCCGATTTTTGGCTATTCCTCTTTGTTCAAAAACTTATCACAACACACATTGAAAAAAAGCTAAGTCACGAGGAGATCCTGGATATTATAGTCACATTCATAAAAGACTTAGACAGGTCTCCTATAGAATGGAACTTGAAAGTATGGTTAGAGGGCATCTGGTTAGACATTGAAGAAATAAGTATCGAAAAAGGAATAACCATCAGGAAACCTCAACCAAGTGACTTAGAATACGAATATCCAGTAGGTATGCCTTTACTTAGTGTACACTACGAATCTATTAACCATCCGTCTGCGGTTCTTGAAATAACCAAGCGAACTAGAAATCAATCCGATATTAATTTTGAAATTGAAAAGATAATATTAGCACTCCAACTTTATAAAATAGGGTCAGTAAACAAAATACTAGCCGAGTGGAGACCAAAATCCATTCTAAATTTCGATGGAACAACATCTAGCTTTATACGCTGGTGGACCACTACTTACAAATATCCTATTACTAAAGAAGATGTAAAATCACTCCCCCAATTTGTAAAGATGATAAAACCTTTAATTCCAACCGATAATAAAACGGGACGTCCCTTATCATCGAACCCCATCGGTATTGCCATCCTTAGATATCAGGATTCCCTTTTCAAGCCGGAAGCTATAGAAAATAAGATAGCTTATACTATAATGGGTTTAGAGGCTCTTTACCTAAAGGCTAACGAAAGGGAAGAACTATCTCACAGACTTGCTCAAAGAACCGCCAAAATAATGGAATTTTTCAACGAACCGCCAATAAAAGTTTATAGCATTGTCAAGAATGCTTATGAAATAAGAAGTAGCTTTGTCCATGGATCTCCCGTTTCTGTAAAAGACTCGCGCAAGACAAAAGAAATTTTGGATAAGATCATCGATTATCTACGAAAATCAATTTTTATATTCTTACAAATAGGCAAAGAAAAAGAAGAATTCATAAACCTAATTGACAACGCAATTCTAGAAACCAAAGCATATGAAAAATTAAAAAAACTACTAAAAGAAACCATAGTGACTACAGGAGGCAAAACAACATCAACAAACTAAACTTAAGAAGAATAGCATAAATAACTCCATTTATCTTCATCAAAATAAAATTTAGATAACAAATCTCTTTCAATCCTAAAAGAATTCAAATTTTATTGTCAAGAAAAACTATGTAGCCTTCCTTCCTCAAACTTTCCTTAATCATATATTTCCTCGAAATTTCATCCAACTCGTCCAACCACTTTTTACGCTCATCAACCCTAAAATACAACTCCACAAAATGCTTAACATCAAAACCATCAGACTCAATAACCAAATGACCATGACCAAGCACCTTAGGAGCCCAACCAGCCCTCAAATAAGCCCTCACAGCCCCCTCAATTCTTCTATTTTCATCTCTAATCTCGCGAGCATCTTTTAATCTTGGAACCAACGTTTCCAAAAACTTGAAACTGTACTGCGAACACACCTTATTCAACTTATAAGAATCTCTTTCCCTAGCAAAAGGCCTAGAATACTTTTCCTCCAAATCAGGCTTCTCATCAAGACCATACCACCACTCCCAAACCTCAGGAGCCCTCCACCAAAAAATCCTCCTAACACTTTTATCATCCTTAATACTCCTAGCATATTCCACGGCCTCCCAACCAGCCTCATGACACATACTACACAACAAAACCCTACCATCACGCCTCTCAACAACAAGACCCTTATTAAACCTGTCCACAACCAAAAGATCACAAGGAAGCCTACACCAAGTCTCCAAAACCCCCCAACCAACCCTAGGCAACTCATGAAACTCACCAGTAAAAGGCAAATAATAAGGCCAAATATCCCACCACTTCATATGATCCCCAATAACACCCAACTTAGACTCCCTAACAAGACCACCACCCTTAACAACAAAAATCTTCCAACCCGCACCAAGAAAAAGCACACAAACAACATACAAATCATCTCTAATCTTAAAAACATCACACTTCCTAATAACTTGCTCAACAAGTTTCCTAGGACTGTCACCAAACCTCTCCTTAAGGAAATTTAAAATCATTTTGTAGTGTTGTACGTCTTTTATTTGTACGTCGTAGACCCAGAGGTTCTCAACTCTCCTTGGAAACAGAGATTTTATTTTTAAGACTTCTTCCCAGTCTATTCCAAGTCCAACAGCTCTCTCAACTTTATCTAAGCCATAGAATTTAGATTTTAAAACAATTTTCAAAAAGTTGTTCAAAATATTCATTGCTTCATCCAAGTTAAATTTTGCTTCAAACAACGCAGCCAAAACAGTTTTAGCACTAGCTAAAGGTGCTCTTCTAAGGACTTCAAGCGCAACCTCACCAAGTTTTTCCTCAGGCTTCAAATCTTCATACAGCAGTTTGAGTTTGCTCACGGAAGTCACCCTTCTGAAGTGAGGTGAAATTATATGTGGTTTTCTAGTATTGTTGCAATTGTTTCAAACGCTATTCGGTTTAATATTGGTGCTATGAGTTTATTTATTATTGTTCCCATTATTGTGTCTCCTATGGCTTCTGCAGGTCCTCCTAGGGCGAGCCCGAGTAGTATGTCGAATACTGTTTGGTCTATGAGTGGAATTTTGAAGCCCATGATCATGTTCCAAATATCTCCAGCTCCGTTCCACTTTGAGTTCAAAAGTTTTCCTATTTCTTCTCGTATTTCGTCGCTTGTGTAGAATGGGATTTTAAGGGCTTTCATAACTATTCCGAAGCCGCCGAAAAACATTCCTAGAATAAATGAACTCTTCTCAAGCAGACCGTTTCCATCTACAGCTTCTTTAGCCATGGACTCCGCTAGCTCTTTTGCTCCGATTTTTCCGCATATTTTGTTCATCCAGCCTGTGTCAATATTTAATCCAACTATGAATATCGTTGTTATTGTGCCACCGAGTAGAAGTTTAGCCCATTCATTTTCTTCAAGCCAGGCAAAGAAGTCTGTGTATCTTTTGATTAAGATGTTTGCTAGCGACATGCCACCCATCATCAAGAACATTCCGAAATTCATCATTAAGTAGCCGCGTATAGTTATGCCAGCAAGGTTCTTAAGACTCTCGCGTGTGGCTTTACTGAAATATGCCTTGGCATTTTCCTTAGCCTTCATGATTTTATTCTTGAGTTTTTCTAAACCATTTATCTTCATCTCTACATTTGGATCTATAGTTGCCTTACTTTCCAATTCCTTTATTTTTTCATCCAGTTTTCTTATTGTTTCTTCGTATATTATTAGGTTGTATGATATTTTTTGGGCTAGCCATGCGTTTTCTGCTCCTTTCTCGCCTAGTATGCTTTTATTTTCTATGTATGATTTGACTGAGATGTCTAGGTGGTCTATTACCCCTCTACCAGGGAAGCTTGATAAAATTGCTGTGTATCCGTGTCTTTGGTCTGGTGGTCTGGCTTCCATTACGACTTTAAATCCTAGGTCGACTTGAAACATGGAGTTCCTTAAATTTAAGTCGCTATTTGTTCCTGTGACTGCTCTGATCAATTTGATTTCTTCGTTGCTTGCACTTTTTACAAACTGGCTTGTTCTCATACTATCTATTTTATTTCTTAATTTTAGGAGTTCTGCTAGGTTTGTTTCGACTTTTTCTCCGTCTATTTCACCTAAATATATTTTTATGTTTTCGTCGACGTCGTAGAGTAGTGAGTAGAGTTCAGCTACGGAGACGTCGTGGCAAAATACGCTAAGCGATGCGGCCCTAGGAGCACCTCTAGGAGGATCTCTTAACTCTTTCCTCCACCTATTATGATAGTATCCGTAAAGTTCACCTTTTTCAAATTTCGTGCTCCAGCGTATTCCACCATCGCTTTCGACTTTCTCTAGTTTCTGATATCCGGCAAGCTCTAAAATTCTTATACCTCTTTCGTCGCCTTCAAGAATCCATCTAATTATCATTGGATTTATGTAGACAACTTCGCTGCGACCAGCGTAAAACGGATCAACCATCGAACACACCCTTACACCACTCTCATCCTCGAAATCCATGTGCAGTGCATTGACAACTCTACCTCCGCCGGGTGGTGAATCACCTATAGCTTCTCCAAGCTTCTCTACAAAAGCTGTAAAAACAGGGTCAAATTTCTCGTTGTATTTCAATGATTCTGGTAGTTTTTTAATGTTCTCAATACTCGTCTCCTCTATATTTACTAGTTGTTCCATACAGTATAGTGTTTGAAGATTGTAGTTTTTTGTGTTCAGTTCTTTTGTAACTTTGCTGAGATCTGTTACTGCTATGATCTCAGCGCTTCCATATTTGTTTTCAGCAACCTTAAAACTCTTCCCGCTTTCCTTGATTTTTTTGATCGCTGTATCGACTATTTTTGCTTCTTCACTGCTTAATTCTATGTTTTCTCTAGCCAAGTACACGGTTGGCACCGCTTTTAATTCTCCGTTTTCCAGGTAGTATGTGAGCATTACTCTTCTTTCAACACCAAGATCCTTAACGATCTCTCTACGAACAGTTTTCCCGTTCTCTAAGACCTCAACATACACTCTCCACCTGTCTCCATCTTTCATGTATGCGAAGCTTCTTGAAGCACAATTAATCCATACAGCTTCACCATTATCGAGTTTTACCAATCTCTCGGTCGTATACAAAACATTGAAAAGGGAGTTTTCACTGCTGAGCAAAAGATGTATCTTAGCTATCGTGGGCATCATGTACGTGCACTTTGCAACATACCAAGTTTTCATAACGTTACCTAACTTGTCTTTCTCAGTCCAAACTCTACGTACTGGGCTCAAAGACTTTATCAAGTCAAACTCATCGTATCTCTGCTTATAATATGCAACCCTAGGTTCCTCTGGGTACTCGCCTCCTCCATCCGCTGCAAACTCCATTTCCTCTCTCCAAGCATTCTCATACATCTCCGCGAGCAGTTTAGCCGTAAACACGTAAGCTATTTGTTTAAACCATGTAGCAAACCATTCACGTAAAACATCGCCCACCGTTAATACGAACTCTACAAACGGCGCCATAAATTCCACGAAAGCTGAAGCTAAACCGCCCATAGGATTCTCTTTGTCTTTAATTGAATCTTCTAGTGCTTTCACATTGATACCTATGAGGCTTAAAAGCCATTCAGCCAAATTATATTCTTTGTTTGCTTTTAGATCTACAACTTTGCCTTTGAAGACCTTTAACCTATACACGTTAACATTTTCTTTTACAGTTTCTTTAACCGTTTCATAAATGGTTTTTACAACTGTTTTTGTCACCGTTTCCGTTACTCTTACCCAGTATGTTATGGTTTCTTTTACAGTTTGGTAAATTGTTTTCCAAAACACTTTCCACCTAACCTTTGGAACCCAAACAT
>Ga0180301_10002362_pt1 | contig 14807 bp, 15 predicted proteins | sample GuaBasSediGuay16_FD_121797 | JGI IMG/M metagenome (GOLD analysis project Ga0180301, IMG submission 121797) | Subseafloor sediment microbial communities from Guaymas Basin, Gulf of California, Mexico - Guay16, Core 4569-2, 12-15 cm | ecosystem: Environmental > Aquatic > Marine > Hydrothermal...
CTTAACTGTTGACGATATTAAGCGCGAGTACGAAAGAGTAATGGAGAACAGCCGTGGTAAATGCAGTGCTTGTGGTAGGGAGCTTCCAGTAGCAGCTACGTTCTGCCCATATTGTGGCGCTAGGATAGGTAGCGAAGAGCTACTTAGCGAGATCTAGCTTTTCGAGAAACCTAGCTAGGAGGAGTCTCGGCACTTCTGCATAGCCCGGGTTTCTACGCCTATACTCTTTAACCAAGTCTTCTCCATCGGGGACTGGATAATCATCTCGATAGTTCTCTAGGATCCTCACCAAATCTTCGCTGAAAGCCAGGACTATAACTGGGTTTACAGGTATGCTCCACTTCTCGCCGCTATACTTAACCTTTACTAGCTCTTTCAGATATGCTTCATCGCTGTCTATGTTCAGGGTTTCAACCCTATAGTACGGCGTGATGTAGTGTGCTATGATGATGGCTTCTCTACTACTGCTCCTCATAACGCTAATACTGAGTACTTCGCTATGATCTAGCAGCACAGAGTGAGGACCTAGTTCAAGCTTATATCCTTTCTCCTTAAGGGTATTGACTAGGTTCTCCAGATTCTTCACATCTACTAGTAATACCTTCACAAGCATGCACCATAGTTTAAATACTGTACTTTATTCCTAATTATCCTGACCTATCGGTAAATAGGGGTGCAGAGCACTGGAGTATCCAGTAATTAGAAATAGTGTCTTGAGGGTAGAAATCACTCCTGGTTCTCCGCAGGAATACAGAGCTATAGATGTGTTGAAAGGCTTGTTTAAAGATCTCTCCGACTGGATAAGAGTAGTTATGGTTCCTACAGATACCTGGATCGAAGAGAAGTGTCTAGTAGAAGTAGCTGGTAGAGAGATAGCGTGCAAAGCTATGCCCTACGTTACGTCAACGGAGCTAGAGGGCAATATAGTTAAAGCTAGGATTAGGAACGGCGAGGTATTTCTCGAGAAAAGCGCGGAATACCCTATAGTGTTTGTAGAGTTTCCCGAGGAAATAGATACAGCTAAGTACATAGTTCTAGACCTTTACGAGATGGGTGCTTCTGCAGTGGTTTTCTACGATAGGTATCCCGGTAGGTATAGGAGAACCGTGATTACTGGTAGCCGTAGCTACAGCTTTAACCACGGCTCTCCCCCTCCAGTACCCGTAGTATCTATTACTCGTGAAGACTATGCCAGTATCGTGAAAAGCGGAGCTAGGAGAGCCAGAATATATGTAAGTTCTCGTGTAATACACGGTGCTGAAGGGAAAATATTGATTGCTGGCTTTAATGGGAGATCCGATAAAGAGATCCACGTTACTGCACACCACGACCACTGGTTTACAGGGTTCAGCGACGACTTAGTAGGCGTTGAGGTATTGTATCAAGTTGGTAGAAGACTCAGAGAGAAGCATACAAGGAGTACTGTACTACTAATATCTTACACTTCCGAAGAGCTAGGTGCACCAAACTATACTAGCTGGTACTGGGCTTGGGGTAGTAGGTTCTACCTAAGCATACTCTACGAGAAAAACATGCTAGATTATGTGATAGCGGATATAAACATAGACTCTGTTTGTTCTTCCCCCTTAGAAGTACATGGTAATCCAGCGCTTAAACCATGCGTGGATAGAATAGCTAGTAAGTACAGGCTAGTTTATAAGGGTTACGATCACATGGATTTTGACAGCTTCTCATACACTCTACGAGGCGTTCCAGCTCTAACTATCAACACTCTCGATGCAATAGGCCCTGTATACCATTCTAATCACGATGATGGAAGGGGCTTCAACTACGAACTGTTAAATACGCTGGTAGACGTGGTAGATAGCTTCATAGCCTGTCTAGAGACCAGTAGACCTAGCTACAAAGCCTTAGTAGAACACGTTAAAGAGAGAGTAGGCGATGATGCACCGGTGGAGGCGAGGATACTGGTAGCTAAGTTGGAGACTCTACCTAGCATTATAGAAGATGAAGATGAACGTATACGATTAATTACTAGGCTACTTTCACACGCAGTATACATGCCTAGCATAAAGTTTGAGTATCAAACAGATATACTTGGTGAAATACTGTTTATGAAGAAACTCGCAACTAATATCAATAACTACGCAGGGAGAATAGTTGTAGTTAAGAACTTTGACCGAGACGTAGTACAGTTAGCCCTAGCTAGGAACAACTTAGACGAAGCCAAGAGATCTCTATGGTACTATATATCCGTAGTAGCGCAGAATCTGGATAGAGTTTTGAGCGCTGAGATAGGCAGGTACATCATGGTTAAGAACTATAAGAAACGCTATAATATTGGCCAAGAAGTTAAGTAATTCCTTAGTACAGTTGCATGGCTGAGTCTAAGCATAGACTCTATTTCGGGTTTTCGTTGAAAACGGGTAGCGAGGGGTACTGATGTCGTTAGAGGAGAGGCCCTGGGGCGATAAATACAAGGATTTCGCTAAGTGGTATCACGAGGTTTTGAGGCATGGAGATATAGTTGACATCAGATATCCCGTTAAAGGAATGATTGTATGGAAACCCTATGGGCTGAAAGCGCTTAGGCTTGCACAGGATCTAATGGTTAAATTGCTGGAGGAAGCCGGGCACGAAGAAGCATATTTCCCGACCATGATTCCAGAATCTATATTTTCGAAGGAAAAGGATTTCTTAGAAGGATTTGGCGGTGAGTCGCTAGTTGTAGAGGGTACGATGACTAAGAAGTTTGCCGAGAAGCTCCTTGTAAGACCTACTAGTGAAACCGTTATGTACTATATGTGGAGCCTATGGATTAAGGGTAGAAAGGACCTACCTGTTAAGATGTACCAAGTAGTAAATGTCTTCCGGTACGAAACAAAAATGACTCATCCCATCCTAAGAGTTAGAGAGATAATGGGGTTTATCGAAGCACATACAGCGCACGCCTCCATGGAGGAGGCAGAGAAGCAGATCAGGGAAGCTATACAGATATATAAGAAGTTCTTTGATTCGCTCCTGCTTCCATACTTTATAGTGAAGACTCCTCCTTGGGATACATTTGCAGGTGCAGAGTATAACTATGATTTTGTAACAGTTATGCCTGATGGAAAAGGATTAGAGTTGGGCTCAGTCATAAATCTTGGACAAAAGTTCTCGAAGGCTTTCGATATAAAGTTCATGGATACAGATGGTAGAGTGAAACATGTTTACCAGACATGCTATGGGATAAGCGAGAGAACGATTGGAGCCGTCATCGGTATACATGGAGACGAAAAAGGATTGTTCTTCCCGCCAAATATAGCGCCTATACAAATAGTAATAGTTCCTATAGCTAAACCCAGCGAGGAAGACATCATTAACTACGCCGATAGAGTAGCGGAAGTATTGAAGAAAGAGAACATACGAGTATACGTGGACAAAGACCCCGAACATACACCTGGCTGGAAGTACTACTTCTGGGAGTTTAAAGGCGTCCCTCTAAGGCTAGAGATAGGTAGGAGAGAACTAGAGAGTAAAACCATAACGGTGGCGCGTCGCGACGGAGCACCGAAAAAGGTGCTATCGCTGAAAGAATTCCTCGGGAGGCTTGAAGAGATATGGAACAGTATAGGTACCTATCTAAAGGATAGAGCACTAGAGCACTTAAAGAAGATGAGTATAGTAGTTGAAGATCCGGTAGATGCACAGGGATTTAGAGGCTTAGTAATAGCGCCATGGGATGGAACACAATCCTGTGCCGATGAGCTAGAATCTGATACTGGTAAACCCGTTCTTGGCGAAATAGTGGAATCTCCTTTACCGCTACCCAGTCTAAGCGGTAAGCGAATTTGCAATGGGAAGATAGCTGATAGGTATGCATTACTTGGTACAACGTACTAGTAGCGCTATGGGGAAAATGTTATAAAAGTAGTACTCAGTATATTCAATTAAACCGTGATAACGCTATATAAGCTGGAAGTAATGAGGTGCAGGACATGAGTAGTTACCTCAGTGAATTAAAGACAAAGCTTGTTGGAAAGCTACCAGGTTATAGGTTTCTAGATAAAGGACCAAATGTATTCGCTATTGTAAAGGATTCTGAAGAGAAAGCCTTGGTAAGAGATCACGGCGACTACATAGTAGTTAGGATCAGAGGAAAAGAGTACAAATACGATAAATGGTATACCAAGCCAGAGCACTTGGCTACAGTCCTAGTTAATTACTTCTCACAGAAGTAGGGAAGACTGATACCCAACTTAATCTAGATAAGCGTTTTTAACTACATAGACATAGTTGTGAGTACCTCTCTTATCAGCGTAGCCTTCAATCACTACTCTTCTACGAAAAAGCGGTGCATATATTACGAGAGTCTCGGCTTCCCCTCCCTCAAACGCTGGATTAAATCCGTATTTCTTGGCTAGTCTAATTATTTCTAGAGCATCGTCTTTGTTAATGATTTTACCAAGGAAGGTTGGAGGAAGGCCGTAGGCGCTTATAGACACTAACATGAACTCTAATCCAGCATCTACTATCTCCAATAGGTATTTATCTTGCGGTATTCTCCATATAGGTGTATAGCTAATCAATCCCAGATTCTCTGCAACCATGGTGAATCTAAGTCTCTGGTAGTCGCTAAGCACAGCTCCCGATACGACTACTTTAACACCATAGCGATCTCTAACCCTAGCTAGCAGTCTGTAAAGAGCCCTAATTTCTCCTCCTTCTTCTCCTGTCGTAGCTTCTTCTATTTCAAGCGGTAAGCCTATAGACTCTGCTTGAAGCTTTAGTACCTCTAAGAATGGTTTATGATATAGCGTGGAGTCTTCGTACCTGGGTATAATCGATGCTAAGGCTACTACATCGTATCCTTGCAGAAAAGATAGGTGAAGTGCATATGTAGAGTCTTTACCGCCAGTGAATAGTACAGCAGCCTTCATGTATCTCCTACTCCTAAGGATTCTAGGTTTATCTGTTTCACACATTTTTAGGAAACGGTGATAATAGTATAGATGATGTCATACTCTCAACCTACACTTAGTACCTAGTTAATGTTAGGGGTTAATAATTGATCCGAGTAGTTGTATTGGTGGATAACGAGTCAAGGAATCATAGGCTTAAGGGGGCTTATGGTTTATCTCTTTACATCGAATACGAAACTACATACCTAGTGTTCGATACAGGTCCTAGTAGTGACTTGTTACAGCTTAATGCTGAAGCACTTAACGTGGATATGGAGCTAATTGATGGAGTCATAGTATCTCATATACATTCAGATCATGTGGGGGGAATGCCCTATATAGGGTGGGTATCTCCTTATACTAAAGTGTACATACCCTACGACTCCCTTCTCTCGCTTGGGAGAACTGCTAGATCCCATGGACTAGTCCCGGTAGAGGTCTCTGAATGGATGAATCCCTGGCCTTCTGTATACGTATCTAAGCCGGTCAGCGGACCGCCTTGGGAGCACTTCTTAGTAATAGAGGATAGTGGCAGGCTTGTAGTATTCTCTGGCTGTATGCATCCAGGAGTTGCGAAGACCCTGAGCGAGATATCTACGTACTTTGAGGATAAAAGGATATATGGGGTTATAGGTGGTTTTCACTTAGCAAACGCGCCTAAAAAACACGTATTAAAGGCTATTGATAGCCTAGTGTATACCTATGGTGTTAGAAAAGTGGTTCCACTGCATTGTAGCGGAGAGCTATTCAAGAGTATTTTATCGAAAGAATACCCAGACATATACGTTGAAGCGGGTGTGGGGGCTACCGTAGAGTTTTAAGCCCCTTATGTAATTAAGATTAAGGGTTAAACAAAATGGCCCGTACACTAAGTCATGGGTCGTATCTAATAGAAGCTATGAAGATACTTTTCCAGCATGGCTTAATAAATCCACGTGGAGGAAACGGTAGCATAAGGATCAGCGAACACGAGATCCTGACAACGCCTAGCGGTCTACCCAAATATATGCTTACTCCTAGTGATCTAGTTAGGTATAACATTATCGACAACACGTACACGGGCCCCCATAAGCCAAGCATTGAAGTACAAACTCATGCTAAGATATACAAGGTTAAACCTAATGCAAGAGCGGTCTTGCACGCTCATCCACCCTTAACCATTGCATTAGTGGATCAGGGGTTCATCGACTGGTGGAAGACCGACCTAGTTGAAACGGAGTTCAGCGTCGGCGACGTCTACTTAGCTAAGCCGGCTCCGCCTGGAACGCCAGAACTAGCTAATAACGTGGGTTCATGTGTAGAAAAAGGCGCAAAAATAGTAATAGTTCCTCGGCATGGAGTATTTGCGTGGGATAATACTGTATGGGGGGCTCTTGATGCTATAATGGCTCTCGAGTATACTGCTAGATACTTCATAATAACAAGGATGTTGAGGAAACTAAAGTAGCGGGAGAAGCTAAAAGAGTATTAGCGTAGTACCCATGGATACCTTACTCTCTAGCACGATATTTTGGATGATACTTCTTTATGTGCTCTAGCCTTACATGCTTAAGCTCTTCTTCCGGCAGTATACTTAGCAGATTCCATCCTATGTCTAAGGTCTCATCTATACTTCTCCTCTCGTACTCTCCCTGGTTTATGAACTCACGTTCGAACCTATCAGCAAACTCTAGGTACTTTCTATCTCTAGGAGAGAGAGCTTCAGTACCTACTATCACGGCCAGCTCCCTTAACCTCACTCCCTCGGCATAAGCACTATACAGTTGCATGAATACTCCGTAGTGATCCTCTCTGGTCTTTCCAGGTCCTACTCCATCTTTCATGAGCCGGGATAGACTCATTAATACGTCGAATGGCGGATATATACCCTTATTCCAGAGCTGTCTGGAAAGCACTATTTGCCCTTCGGTAATGTATCCGGTGAGATCGGGTATTGGATGGGTTATGTCGTCATCCGGCATAGTTAGTATTGGCATCTGGGTAACGCTTCCCTTCTTGCCAGCTACTCTACCTGCCCTCTCATATATCGTAGCTAGATCCGTGTACATGTATCCCGGATAGCCGCGCCGCCCCGGCACTTCTTCACGTGCAGCACTAAGCTCTCTCAGTGCTTCACAATACATAGTCATATCGGTTAATATAACCAGAACGTGCATATCGTGGTACCAGGCTAGATACTCTGCGGCCGTGAGAGCTACACGGGGTATAGCTATTCTCTCTATGACTGGTGAATCAGCAGTGTTGATAAATGCGACAGCGTTTTCTAGCGCTCCGTAGCTCTTGAAGTTCTCGATAAAGAACATTGCATCGTCATAGCTTACTCCTATAGCCGTAAATACTATGGCGAATCTCTCTTCTTTACCGAGAACTCTTGCTTGGCGTACAATCTGTGCAGCTATCCTATTGTGTGGAAGCCCTGATCCACTGAATATTGGTAGCTTTTGGCCGCGGACAATGCTGTTTAACCCATCTATACCGGAGATCCCTGTCTCTATAAACTCAGAGGGTGGAAGCCTTGAAGCAGGATTTATTGGTGCTCCATTTATATCTAGGTATTCTTCCGGTACTACTGGAGGTCCTCCATCAATAGGTCTGCCTAGTCCATCGAATATCCTTCCAAGCATATCTGTGCTAACTGGTAGTTTCAGGGTTTCCCCTCTATACCGTATCTTGGAACCCTTTAAATCAACGTCGCTAACTCCTCCAAATACCTGTATAACCGTGGCGTCTTTGCTTACATCTATTACTTGCCCTATCCTGGTTTCGCCTGTACCTAGCGATATCTCTACTACTTCGCCATAGCTTATACCGGGCATAGGCTCTGCTATTAAGAGGCTGCCCTGGGCTTTAACCAGCTTTGGAGACTCGCGTATGGCTAAGCTAGAGCCTACCAAGAACTTCCACCTCCTTTAATAACTCATTGAACTCCCTCTTGATCTCCTCGTAGAGGTTCTTGAACTCGTTTTCAAAACCTGTATTAGGTATTTCTTTCATACGCGCAATCCTAGCTCTAACTTTCAACTCTCTAATCTTCTCGACGGGTATTCCAGCCTTAATAGATTCTAGTCCATAGTCGTAGAACATTAGGATTGCTCTCATCATGTATACGGTTTTCTTAGGTGGACAGTACGCATCTATTTCGTGGAAGGCATTTTGCTGTAAAAAGTCCTCACGGATCATTCTTGCGACTTCTAAGACTAGCTTATCGTCTTCGGGCAGCGCTTCAACTCCAACAAGCCTCACGAGCTCTTCAAGCTCTGCTTCTCTCTGAAGGATCTCAAGCGCTCTTTCTCTAAGCCTTCTCCACCCAGGATCTACTTTTTTGTGCCACCACTCCTCGACGTTGTCAACGTATAGGCTGTAGCTTATAAGCCAGTTTATAGCTGGGTAGTGTCTTCTATAGGCTAGAGCTACGTCTAGAGCGTACAATGCTCTAATTATTCTAAGCGTAGCCTGCGTAACTGGTTCGCTAAAGTCTGCTCCAGGAGGTGATACAGCGCCCATTATGGTTAGGCTACCGGCTCTCTCGGGCCTTCCCATAGTTTTAACGTATCCGCTTCTTTCGTAGAAGCTAGCTAGCCTTGAGCCTAGATATGCTGGAAAGCCCTCTTCACCGGGTAGCTCTTCTAGTCTACCACTTATTTCACGCATTGCCTCAGCCCATCTGCTCGTTGAGTCTGCAACCATTAAGACGTGATAACCCATGTCGCGGAAGTACTCTCCTATAGTGGCACCTAGGAATATGCTGGCCTCGCGAGCGGCTACTGGCATGTTGCTAGTATTAGCTATGAACACGCTCCTATGTACAAGTAGCTTACCAGTTCTAGGATCTCTTAGTTTCCTGAAGCTGTGGAGAGCATCTGCCATCTCGTTTCCTCGCTCACCACAGCCAACGTATATAGCTATATCTACCTCGCTCCACTTTGTAAGAGTTTGAAGCGTAACTGTTTTTCCAGTACCAAAGCCTCCAGGTATCGCTGCTTTACCTCCCTTAGCTAGTGGGAAGAAGAAGTCTATTACTCGCTGTCCAGTTATTAGTGGTTCCTGAGGCTCAAGCTTCTCTCTATAGGGTCTAGGCTTTCTAACAGGCCATTTCTGCAACATTGTTAGCTCGTTTCCATTAACTTTTGCTATAACTTCTTCTATGGTGTAGTCTCCTTCAGCTACTATCTCCTCTACGACACCATGAACTCCTGGTGGAACCATTATATAATGTTTAACAGACTCTGTTTCATCGACTACTCCTATATAATCTCCTTCACCAACTTTATCTCCTATCCTTACGAGTGGTTTAAAGTGCCACTTCTTATCACGTGGTAGAGGAGGCGCTTTAACGCCTTTCTGCACGAAGAACCCTATTAACTGCTCTAGTACTGGGAGAGGCCTCTGTATTCCATCGTATATAGCAGATATGAGCCCAGGCCCTAGCTCAGCGGCTAGAGGATACCCTGTGCCATAGACCGGATCCCCTACGCGTAATCCACTAGTATCTTCATACACCTGGATAATTGCCTGGTCTCCTTCAACGCCTATTATTTCGCCGATCAGCCTCTCTTCTCCAACTTCAGCTACCTCATAAACCTTACTACCACGCATATCTTCAGCTATTACCAGAGGCCCCGAGACACGGTATATGCGACCCTTAGTAGTTGAACTCATAGCTTTTCCTCTCAGTTTCTAGCGGCTTATCCTAAGTATATAGGAAATTGAAATAAGCTAAATAAGCCTATTCTTTAAGCGAGATCCCCATACCAATGAACTTAGCTATCAAGCCTTCGTAGAACTTACGAGGTTCTACTTCTTTCGCTATCCTAGGAGATTCTATCACTATAGCTAGGACACCAGCTTCTTCTAGTTTATCCATGGATTCACGGCAAGCATTAGCTACTTCGCGCGTAACTATGAATACCCCATATCTATCTATGTTCTCGCTAATGAAGTCATCTATGTCTTTACAGTTCTCTCTGAAGACTAGATGGTCTAGTCCAGCGGCAACCCCTATTAAACAGGTAATGACATCGCCGATGATTACTATATTTTTTTCGCGTGGAGGTATGGGCATAGTCAAAGTACCCACCACTTCTCTATAATGCTCTTCAGTTCTTCAACGAATGTACCGGAGTATATGCTTGAAAGAGCTAGTTTAACCAGGTATGCCTCAGCTAGGTATAGTGTATACATTCTAGCAACTACTTGTTCAATACTCTGATAGAAATCGGCTACTATGTTAGAAGCATACAGAAGTACTCCTAAATCGTATGCTTCAACCACTCTACCCAGCTTATAGGTATCCTCTAGTACTTCGCTAAACCTTGTATAGAGCGGGTTTATATCTCTAATTAGCTGTGGTAGCTTACCTAGCCTGCCTAGTCCGCATAGCTCCATAAACTCACTTCTAGTCATGCTCAGTATAGAAGGAACAGTATCCGGCGTTTTTTCTAGGAACATGCAGGTTCTCAGTAGCATAGTATCTCTAAAAAATCCGTATAGTTTTCTAACTATATGATCTAATCTCATATAGTTTTTGCTAAAAGCCAGTGTGTTGAAGAGTAGTGTGTAATCTAGGGTTCTCGCTGAAGCAATGTATGGAATTAAACGCGATAGCTGTGGCACTACACGGGTTACCGTATTCCTGAGATCCTCTATATTCTTTACCTGGCTCAGATCTATTCTTGCGAATATCCCTGTAGGAAATATTGGAGAAGGCTTCTTGTTCGACATAATAGTGAATATAGCGTTTATAGCGTTAACTATATCGAATAATTCGCTAAAAACATCTATAACAAATGCGCTTTTACTGCTTATCTCTCTAAGCTTAGCTATTCTCTCATAGTTGTATGAGTCAACGCTACTTAACACCTCGTTAAGCGTATAGCCTTTCTGCCTAACTACTTCGTATAGCCTAATTCCCAGCTTTGTTTCGACTATAGACTTGATCGCTGAGGAGAGGTCTGGCGAGGAGAGAATGGATCCAAAGTCCTGTTTTGAGAGCATTTGTTTTATAAAGTCTTTCAACAAAAAGATTGTGTGCTTCAACTCTATCTTAGCCCCATAGCTTCTTGGTGATCATCGGCGTTAGCACGGTCTTAGCTCTATTAAATCTAGCGTTGTAAGAGTTATCAACTACTTCTCCTTCAGCTGATTCGACTATTACTCCTCCTATGATATTAGTATCCTCTACTACCTTGACATTAGTTAAACCTATTTCTCTAAGAACCTCTAATAGAGCGTCTCTATCGCTAGGGTTCACGCGTATACGCGAAGGAGTAGGAATGTACTCTAGTGCTTCTCTCAATAAGTTCTTAATAGACAGCTTATGATCAAACCCCTCTCTACGCTTAAGCCTCTCTAAAACCTCGTTGTAGAGTCCCTCTATAGCCTTATTCTTCGCATCTACTAGGAGTATTCTAGCTCTCCTCCGCGCTTCAGACACTATGATCTGTGCCTTGAGCCTGGCATTATTTATTATCTTCTCTTTCTCTCTCTTTGCCTTTTCTCTCCACTTTCTCTCGGCTTCTTCTACTATTCTTTTAGCTTCTTCCCTAGCTTTAGCGATGATCTCTTCTGCTTTCTTTCTTGCTTCCTCTAATAGTTTTTCTCTAAGTTCGGCAATATTTGACTGCAATGAAGAGTGCACCTTTTAACCTAGCTAAGATCCTATAAGGGATAATCCTATAAGACCAGATACCATTCCGAGTATCCCTACTAGCTCTACGTATACTGCTAGAACCATTGCGCTGAACGTTATACCCCCTCTAGTACGTGGTAGCTCGATTATACCTGAAGCGCATACCTGGCCTTGATACAATGCTGAGAGAAACTCTGCAACACCAACTACTATTCCTAATATTAATAACGCCATTCCTTTTGATAGATCTATGCTAGCAGCGTTTGCATTGATATAGGATATGAACTGTACGAGAACAATTAATCCGTAAAATGTCTGCGTCATGGGCAGAGATGCTAGGAGGAACACGTTTCTAAACTGCTTGGGGTCTTCTGCTAGCGATGCTGAACCAGTCATTCCAGCTCTACCTAAAGCTAGAGATGACCCTATTAATCCACCCATTAGAGCTAATGCAGCCCCTCCATATGCTAATCCTACTGCGAAGGGATCCATGGTCTTACCTCTACAACTGTAGTGCGCTATTGTAATATTCAACAAGGAGTCGGGGTATTTAAAATATGCTATAGGCTACGCTATTCTATGACAACTCTCTTGCTAAGCACTATTCTCAGTGGCTCGAAGGGATAGCCTGTTCCCTCGTAGAACTTGCTGAGGAATTCGATAAAGCATAATCTTAGCGAGTGAACGAATCCCCCTAGAGCCGAGAGCGCTGTGTTTAGTAAGTGCCCGAAGAGCATTATAAAGCCAGCTATAATTCCGCCTAGTGCCAATGCTGCAGCTTCTACGGGGATCAGGGCTTTTAGTCCTTCGTAGGCTAGTATAGCCATAGTGTTAAAGCTTGCGCCTAAGAATATTGTTGCCATCCCTACTCCCGCTAGCCTGCTGTAGCTCAGTACGTCGCCGAGCAGGCCTGTTAAGTTAAATATCCACAGAAGCAAGCCTAGAACTCCTATACTCTTCAACATGCCTACCACGATCATCGCTACTCCGGCAAACGCTATGTACAGTAGATAATCGTATATCCATGTAGGGATCCCTGGTATTGGAGTATTTAGCATAGTATACATAACGTAGGGGATTCCCGCGAGCTCCGCTACGAATAGCCCAGCTTCGCTTAGCACTTCTCCTACGAGCTTCTCTCTGATCCCCTTAATTAGCGTTAGCGCGTGAGATATGTTTACGTGTATCAAGCCTATTATTAAAGCTATCACGAGGAACTTCAATGGATCAACAAAGACATCTGTCAGTGTATATATCTGGAAGCCTAGGAAAGAACCCCCTAAGAATCCTACGGCGAATCCTACAATACTGGATACTATTAGTGCTCTTTTGAAGAACAGGTAATCTCTACTCCTGGGATCGGCTACGAACTTATCAAGCAGGAACAATGCAGCTAGAATTATAGCTATAGCGTACCCCATATCACCTAGCATTATCCCGTAGAATAACGCGAAAGAGTACGCTACTATAGGGGTAGGATCCCACTCCCAATAACGCGGCATGCCGAAGAACTTAACAATAGGCTCGTACCATTCTATAACAGGAGGGTTTTTCAGAAGGGTCGGGGGTTCATCAACTCCTTTAACGGGTTCTCTAGCTTCATAGTAGAATGGTATTCCTCTGCGCCTAAGAGCCTGTATGAGGTCGTTTACTCTATCTCTTGGTACCCAGCCACCGAGGAGGAAGAGGTACTTTGTGTGACGAGTAGCTAGGAGGGCTTTTAACCTGTTGATCCTATTCTCCAGTATAACGAGGTACTTTGCTAGGTCATTAACAGCAGACCTAATCTCGCTTCCTACGCGCTCCTCGACTTCTCTAGCTTCTTTTGCATGGCTCTCTATGAGCTCTCTAACACTGGCTAAGAACTCGGAGACCCTAGTGTACCTCTTGGCTAAGCTCTCCAAGGGTTTAGGTAATTCAAACAAGGATAGTCCTAGATTACCTATAGCGCTTAAAAGCTCTCCCTCTATATTAGTAGGATATACTAATATCGATACAGCTGTATGCTCCTCCCGTCTAGTATATATGCTGTAAACTCCTCGAAAAGCCTTTAGCAACTGCTCAATACTTTCTGTCCTTCCACGTAGAGTTAGGCTAGACAGGTACTTACCACGGAACCTCATATCCCTTATTCTGAACTCTCCCGGTAACATGGATAGGGCTTCTTCAACATCTTTTAGCTTTCTCAACTGCTCTTCTAGCTCTTTCTTCCTATTAGATAGAGCTTCGACTTCGCTGTACACCTTGTCTACGTCTTTCTCAATATACTCTAGATCCATTTCCATTTCTTGTCTTGTAAGCTTAACATCGACGTTCACGCCTCTAGCCATATTTAGCAGAGACAATACCTTCTCGTATAATTTGTTCATCCTTTCGTACAATCTTAGATATTCTTCTACTCTTTCTCCCAGCTTTTCGACGTGTACCGCTCCTGCTTCGTGGAGTATGTTGAGCGCTTCGTCTACTTTACTCCGAGGCAACAGTAGCGTTACATATAGCATTTCAACGGGCTTGTTCACTATTACTGCAGGCATTACTCGACCCCGGCTATCACTCTAAGGATCTCCTTGATCACAGCCTCTCTAGTCTCAGGATCTAGTTCTCCTAGTTTCTCTGCTTTCTCTTCTGCTCTCTTCACGATCTCTTCTGCTTCTTTCTCGGCTTCGTGTACTATTTTTTCTACTTCTTTCTCATACTCTTCAACGGGTATGGGCTTCTCCATTATCTCTGCTGCTTTCTTGCGCGCATTCTCTAGTATCTTTAATCTCTTCTCTTCTGCTTCATTTACTATGTTCTCAACGCTTTTCTCTAAGTCTTCGATGTTGATCCCGCTCATTCTGCGTCATCCCCATATCCTCGGCTCGGCTAGTTTAAAAGAATGCTTACTCAGGCATAAAAACTATGAGGGTAGTAGTTCTAAGTTTTGCTCTAACTTCGTATAGATTTGCTCTGTATAGCGTGAGGCTTTTCTTGAAATTTCTAATGCCTAGTAACCTAGCTATAGCTTTAGCGGCTACCTCATCTCTAACAATGTATGTAGCTTCTCCTAGGGAGGGCTTATACTCTATAATTATCGGAACTAGTAGCTTGCAGGCTTCTTCCCCGAGAAGCTCCTTAAGCAAGAGGAGCTCTTTGCGGTCTAGTAAACTTATAGTTCCATCTCTCGAAACATAGTATGGAGTCCTCATCTCTAGTAGTTTACAGAGGTTTTCTCTCCTATAAGGTATGTACTTATTGACTATTCTAAGCTCTTCTCTAAGAGCTCTCTCTAGAAG
>Ga0180301_10002364_pt1 | contig 14798 bp, 17 predicted proteins | sample GuaBasSediGuay16_FD_121797 | JGI IMG/M metagenome (GOLD analysis project Ga0180301, IMG submission 121797) | Subseafloor sediment microbial communities from Guaymas Basin, Gulf of California, Mexico - Guay16, Core 4569-2, 12-15 cm | ecosystem: Environmental > Aquatic > Marine > Hydrothermal...
ATACCTTGGAGACTACCTAAGCTACTATCTAGCAATCTTAAACAAGGTTGACCCAACACCAGTAAAAACAATAAACCTCCTAAAAGAAGAACTAAAAAAGAAACTTTAACCCTCAGAAAGTTTATTTCCCCCTTCCACCAAATCTTCTTTTGCGGTGGGTCTAGGCGGGGGGCTAGGGGTCCCCTGAAAACCCCTAAAGGGGTTTGACCGCAAACCCCCTATACGGCGGGCCGAAAGCTGAGGTGAGGCGCACCCAGCCCCACCCCTAACCAGCCAAACCCACCTATGAACATCTGTCCTCCAGGATCCGCGTAGACAGCTGCTCCATCCGTAGGGTTGGGGTGGCTGTCTCACCAGACAAACCTGGCTAGGCCCGGGAGGGAGCAACCTAAGTCTGGGCGTTGGATGCTTGGAGGGGTGCGGGTGTGAGGTTGGATGGTTGGTTTGGGTGGGGTATGAGCGTCAAACCTCAGGACCCACCGCATTTTTAGCTTAAGGTTTATTAGTTGTTGGTTTATTTTTAGGGTTGTTGGTTTTTGGTGTTTTTGGTGTATGGTGGTTGGTATGGGTGAGGTTAAAACTTTTAGGGTTAAGGGTGAAATAAAACTTGGGTTTAGGTCTTTGTTTTTTTGTAAGGAGGTTAGGGGTTTAACTGTTGGGGAGGCTTTGGAAAAGGTTTATGATGATATTGGGAGTAGAAATAGGGTGAAGAGGAAACAGATAAAAATTCATGCTGTTGAGGAGATAAATCCTGAGGAGGCTAAAAGCCCCCTAATACGTGCTTTTGCAGGAGTTGAAAAAACAGTTGAGTAGGGAAAATCCAGCCCAAGAAGATGTTAGAGAAAAGGTTAGAAATCTTGCTGTTGAGCTTAGGCTTCTTGAGGGTGCTGCTGGTGAGGTTCAGGCTAGGATAGGTGTTGTTGAGGCAGCCTTAAGAGAGTTTAATCTTGCAACAGCAACAATAAGAGGGTTAGAGGAGCTTAAAATAGATGATGAGATTCTTGTTCCTATTGGTGCTGGCTCCTACGTTAAAGCAAAACTTGCTGACACAGAAAAAGTTCTTGTAAATGTTGGTGCTGGTGTTACTGCTGAAAAAAACGTTAAGGATGCTTTAACCCTTCTTGAAAACCAGATAAATGAGCTTGAGAAGATGAGGGGAAACCTTCAACAACAGTTTACCCAGATTTTGGAGAGGATGGAGGTTCTTAGAAGCGAGCTTAGAAAGTTTAGCCAACAGATGCAAACGGGAACCTAAAAATGTTTGAAAAGCTAAAAAAAACTTTTAGCTCTTTTATAGATAAGGTTTCAACCCATGAGCTTTCAGTTGAAAAGCTTGAACCTATTTTTGAAGAGTTTAAGGTAACTTTGCTTGAAAACGATGTTGCACTTGTTGTTGCGGATAAGATTGTTGAAGAGTTAAAGGTTAGACTTCAAGGTTTAAGGGTTAAAAGGTTTGAGGATAAAAAAAGGATTGTTAGAGAGGCTTTAAAAGAGGTTTTAATGGATATTCTTAGAAGGGATGGAGCTTTAAACCTTGAAAATCTTGCTGAGCTTAAAAGAAGGGAGAGAAAACCCTTAACCATTGTTTTTGTTGGGATAAATGGGACAGGTAAAACAACAACTATAGCTAAACTTGCAAAACTATTTACAAGTAAAGGTTTTTCTGTTGTTTTAGCTTGTAGTGACACCTATAGGGCTGGAGCCATAGAACAGCTTGAAGAACATGCTAAAAAACTTGGAGTTAAAATGATTAAACATGAATACGGTTCTGATGCTGCCTCCGTGGCTTTTGATGCTATAGCTCATGCTGAAGCTAAAGGTATAAACATTGTTTTGGTTGATACTGCTGGCAGGATGGAGACAAACCAAAACCTTATGGAGGAAATGCGTAAAATTGTAAGAGTTTCCAATCCAGACCTAGTAATTTTTGTTGGTGATGCTTTAACAGGAAACGATGCTGTTAGCCAAGCTGAAGAGTTTAACCGCTACATAAAAATTGACGGCTCAATTTTAACAAAGATGGATGCTGATGCTAAGGGTGGAGCAGCAATATCAATAGCCTATGTGACAGGGAAACCTATAATCTATGTTGGGGTTGGACCTGGATACGAGGATATTCAACCGTTTAACCCTGAAGCCTTTGTAAATCAGCTTCTTGGGAAAACAGGTTAATGAGGGATAATTTTTTGAGTTTAAAGGGTAGAGATTTTCTTACACTTTCAGATTTTTCGGCTGATGAGCTTTGGCATATTTTAGAGAAAGCCTTGGAGGTGGAAAAAAACCTTAACAATTTTTCTGGTGTTTTAGCTGGAAAGTTTTTTGCTTTAATTTTTGAGAAGCCTTCAACAAGAACAAGGGTGTCTTTTGAGGTTGCAATTAGACAGCTTGGAGGTTTCCCCTTAACTCTTAACTGGGTGGAGCTTCAGCTTGGGAGGGGTGAAACTGTTAGGGATACTGCTAAAACCCTTGAACGTTATGTTCATGGGATTATTGCAAGGGTTAATGAGCATAAAACTCTTCTTGAGCTTGCTAAAAGCGCAGAAATTCCTGTTATTAATGCTCTTTCAAACCTATATCATCCATGTCAGGCTTTAGCGGATATGCTTACAGTTTATAAGCTTAAGGGTAGGCTTAAAGGCTTAAAGCTTGCATGGGTTGGAGACGGAAACAATGTATGCCATTCGCTTCTTGTTGCATGTTCAAAGTTTGGTTTGGATGTTAGTGTTGCAACACCAAAAGGTTATGAGCCTAAAAAAGAGGTTTTAGAAAAAGCCTTAGAGGAAGCAAAAAACTCAGGTTCAAAAATAGAGTTAACAAACAATCCTGAGGAGGCTGTAAAAGATGCTGACATCGTATATACAGATACGTTTGTTTCCATGGGGAAGGAGGCTGAAAAAAGAAAAAGGTTAAAGGTTTTTCTTCCAAACTTTCAGGTTACATTAAAGCTTTTTAACCATACAAAGAAAGACTGTGTTTTTATGCATTGTTTACCAGCAAAAAGAGGTGAGGAGGTTACCAGCGAAGTGATTGATGGTCCTAGGTCTGTTGTCTGGTTTCAGGCTGAGAATAGGTTGCATTTACAAAGGGGGCTTCTTACCCTAATTTTTTAGTCTCTAGGTGTTTTTATTCTTCGTCTAACAAAGTCGTAGGCTAGGGATACTTGAGCAAACCTTTCAGCTATCTTCTTTTTAACAATTCCAACAATGTTTCCGTTTTCATCTTTTACAGCAAGCCTACTATAGTTTTGAAACTTTTTAAGTGCTTCTTCTATAGTGTCTTTTTTGTTGCATGAGGCTACAGGGTGAGACATTACCTCTCCAGCCCTAGTTTTCTCCAAGTTTTTTCCAGCAACTATTTGTCTTAAAAGGTCGTTTTTTGTTATTATACCAACAATTTTTCCTTTCTCGTTTACAAGCACAGAACCAACGTTATGTTTAAGCATAAGTTTTGCAACATCTAGTAGACTGTCCTCGGGATTGCAGGTTATAAGGTTATGTCTAGCTATCTCGTCAACGGTTAAAGGCAAAAAAATATCTCCCCTAACATAGGTTGATATAGCGGTATAATTCGTATCCCTAAAATATATAGGTTTCGGTTAAAATTTCTACATAACCTTAACCGTTAAAGGTAAAGGGTGGCTTGAAAAAGGGATGTCGCAGGTAAACCTAAAAGCTGTAGATATTCATTGTCATCTAACCTTTAAAGACTATGATGAAGACCGTGAAAAGGTTATTGAGGATGCTAAAAAAACTTTAAGGCTTGTTATTACAAGCGGAACAGAACCTGAAGACTCTAAGAAGGCTTTAAGTTTGGCTGAAAAACATCAAGGCTTTATCTATGTAACTCTAGGTTTACATCCAATCCATATTCCAGAGTTAACAGATAGACAGATTGAGGAGTATATGAGGTTTGTTAGGTTGAATAGGGATAGGATAGTTGGGATTGGTGAGGTAGGCTTAGACTACCATTGGATTAAAGAGCCTAAAAAAATTAGTAGGATGAGAGAGGTTTTTATAGGTTTTATTGGTTTAGCTAAAGAGTTAGACCTACCACTTGTTCTCCATCTTCGTCAGGCTTTAGATGAGGGGTTTAAGCTTATGGTTCAACATGATGTTAAAAAGGCTGTTTTCCACTGTTTTTCAGGCAAAAAAAGTTTAGCGGAAAAAATAGTTGAACATGGCTACTATGTTTCGGTTGCACCAAACATTTTTAGAAGTAAGGATGTTAAAAAGGCTGTTAAAGCTATCCCCCTAGAAAAAATTTTAACAGAAACAGACTCACCTTTTTTGGCTGTTGAAGGTGGAAGAAACCTCCCCCAAAACGTTAGGCTTGTCGTGGAAAAGATAGCTGAAACAAAAAAGGTTAACCCTTTAGAGGTTGAGGAGGCTGTCTTAAAAAACGTGGGTAGGGTTTTTGGGATAAAAGTTTAAACCAAACCCTTAAAACCTTAAACTTATAGTTTTATGCTGGTGGGATATTGGGTTTAAAATCATGGTTTTCCTCAAGCTATAGGATGCTTAAATCAGCAACCAAACCTGGAAAAACAGAGTTTTGGCTACTTTTCCGTGTATGTTTACTTGGTGTACTTGTTATTGGGGCTATAGGCTTCCTAATAAGGTTTGTATCCTCAATGATAACACTTATGGGAGGTTAAAGGTGGTTAAGACAAAAAATGAGTGAAGAAAAAAAGGAGGAAACAGAAACCGAAAAAGAAAAAGTGGCAGAGGAAGAGGAAAAAAAGGTGGAAGTGGAAGAGGAGAAAAAAGAGGAAACCGTAAAAACTGAAAAAGGACAAATCTACGTTTTAAAAACAACAGCAGGTCAAGAGTTAAACGTTGCAAACCTAATATATAGTAGGGCTGTTTCAGCAAACCTACCAATCTACTCAATCCTTGTCACCGGAAACCTTAAAGGATACGTTTTTGTTGAGGCTGCAGGACCCCATTTTGTTGATGAGGCTGCTGCTGGAATTAAACATGCAAAACAAAGGCTTCCAGGTTTGGTTAAAATTTCTGAGCTTGAAAAGTTTATAGTTACAAAACCTGTTATTGAGGAGTTGGATGTTGGTGATACTGTTGAAATTGTTGGTGGACCGTTTAAAGGTATGAAAGCAAAAATAACAAGGGTTGATAAACCAAAAAACGAGGTTACACTTGAACTTTTAGAGGCAACAATAACCCTACCAATAACTATTCATGCAGATTATGTTAGAGTTTTAAGTAAGGGGAAGGGGGTTTAACGTGGAAAATGGGTCAAAAAAAGGTTGTTGAAGCCTTAGTTAGCGGTGGAAAAGCAACAGCAGGACCACCTTTAGGTCCAGCTTTAGGTCCTCTTGGAGTTAATGTTGTGGCTATTGTAAACAAGATTAACGAGTTAACCAAAGATTTTTCCGGGATAAAGGTTCCGGTAAAGGTTATTGTTGATGTTGAAACTAAAGAGTTTGAGGTTGAGGTTGGAACACCACCAACAGTAGCCTTAATAGTTAAGGAGCTTGGTATTGAGAAGGGTTCTGGAAAACCCAACGTTGAAAAGGTTGGAAACCTAACGATGGAGCAGGTAAAAAAGATAGCAAAAATAAGGATGAGTAAAAGCTACGCAAAAAGCTTAAAAGCTGCTGCAAAAGAGGTTTTGGGTGTTTGTGTGAGTATGGGGGTGACAGTGGAAGGAAAAGAGCCTAAAGAGGTTCAAAAAGAGATAGACAAAGGAGTATACGATAAAGTTTTTCAGGAGGAATAAGGTGAGGCTAGCTAAACCTTTCAGAACCTAAAAAGGTAATTATCCTACTAGGTTTTTCAACATACCTGTTTATGGCTACATGGGCTATGGAAATCCCATAATCAGAAATCCTTTGAAAAACCCTACTTATACACCTCACAGTTGCTATCGTTTCAGGATCATTAATGTCCCTCATCTCCCTCATAATTCTGTTAATAATCTCTTCTTCTTCAGCCTCAAATTTCTCCCTATCCTCTATAGACTTGTTTGCTTTTTTTATGTCTTCGTTAACAAGACCTTCAAAAGCATCACTAAAAATTTTTAGGGCAATTTCACCCATTCTATGTAGCTCGTTGGCGACATCTCTGCTTGGTTTTTTATGTTTTTTCTCCATTATGGTTAGGTATTTTGCTATTGATGCTAGGTAGTCTCCAATGCTTTCAATGTATTTTGCTATAACCCTATAACCCAACAAATGTCTCATCTCCTTTACACCAGCCTTTTCAGCTATTGATGAGTCCCTCTCAGAAAGCATTATGATACGTAGGATTAGCCAGTATAACATGTCAGCCTCAAACTCTCTGTTTAAAACTTCCTCAGCAATAGAGAAGTTAAAATCTGATAGTGCCTCTAAAACCTCGTTATACATTGTTACCGTTATCGTGAAAAGTCTTCTTACCATTGTTACTAGTGGTGCTGTTGTAGGGTCTATAGAACAGTATAAAGTGATAACGTTCGGTTTTTCATCCATTATGCTTAAACCCAGAAGCCTAAAAGCAGCATTTCTTATGGCTGAAAGATATTCACCACGAATCTTACCTTGGGAGGATATTGTTATGGTGTTATAGCCAGCAATATAACATCCGACAATAAGTCTTTCAAGCAGTTTTGGGTCTTCACATAAGTCTAAATTTATGGCTACATGCTCAGTTTCCTCTTTAGATTTAACCATTTCAACAGGCATTAATCTAAGAGAACCATCCTTCTCATAGCGGAAAATAACAACATCCCCTTTTTTTAACCCTGTTTGCTTAATCCATTCTGCTGGTAGAGAAATTGTAAAGGTTGAGTAGCCAACCTTTTGAAGTTTTCTTCCTTCCAATTTTATCTCATGGTATTTATGGTATATAGTAGAATTTATAGTTTAAACTAAATACTTATGGACTTACAAAGCTATATGCCAGATGAGGCGAAACCTATGGAATGCCTAGAGATAGAGCCTCCCGAAAACAAAAAACTTGTTGTCTACCTTCTACAAAAAGAATACGAGGAGGAATGGGGTTTTAACAAAACAAAACCTTCACCACTCAAAACAATGTATTCAAAAGACTACTGTGAATTCGTAAAAAAGGTTGTGGATGAGCATCAACCAGATTTTGTGGCTGAAGAGCTTGGTTTACGTCCAGAGGAAGAATACCTAGAAAAAAATCAGCTATCAAAACATTTGGGTTTACAGGTTATTCCTGTTGATATTCCTGAGGAGGTTAGAGACTATATTGAGTCAACGGTTGAACCTAAAATTGCTCTTTTAAACCAGATAAAGTCTAGGCTTAAAGTCCTTTACGAGCTTAACTTTGAACAGGTGGAGAATGAGTGGGAGCAGAGGATTTTGGCTTGGGGTAGGTATCTTGAAGAGGAAATCAGAAAGGAGGAAGAAAAGGTTAAAACTTCTGTTAGAGAGGCTTGGATGGTTAAAAAAATACTGGATTATGCGAGAAATATTGGTAAAAGTGAGGTTAAATGTGTGTTTGTATGTAGCTTATACCACTTTAAAGGTTTAGCAGAGCTTTTTGACAGGTATGGTGTTGAGGTTCATCCTATAAAGCTGGAAAGAAGTTTTAAGGTTAAATCTGATGCTGGAACGCTTGAACCGATAGAGGTTGAACTTAAAACCTTATTACAACATGATGGTGGAGGTGAGATTTTTGGAGGAAGAGTTTAGGTTAGAACCCCTAACAGGCAAAAAACTAAACGTAATCATCGTGGAAAAAGAGTATGAGGAGCCATGGTGGCTTCTTGAACGTGGGGTTAAAGAGCTTAAACCACAACGTAGCCCCATCAAAAAACCATCCCTAGCCTTCTGCGAGTTTCTAAAAAAGATGGTTTCAGAGTATAGTCCAGACTTCGCGACTGAAGAGCTTGGTATGAGGTCTAGAGACAAATTTTACAAGGAAAACCCTGTGGCTAAGGTTTTTGAGGAGTCTAAGGTTCCATTTTACCCTGTAGACATGGATGAGAAGGCAAAAAGCTATCTTGCTTCAACCCTACAAGAAAGAGAAAACTTTAAAAACAGCCTTATAGAGGAGATTTCAAAACTCCACTCCCAAAAAGTGAATGCTGAAACCCAGAAAAAGATAGATTATCTTACAGCCTACGCACAGTATCTTGATGAGGAGATTGAGGAAAAGGAGAGGGAAATATCTTTTGATGTTAGGGAAAAATGGATTGTTAAAGGGATTTTAGACTATGCCAACAGCATAACCAAAGACACAGTCACATGTATCCATATAAGTAGCCCAAGCCATGTTGAAGGTTTAACAAGCCTACTAAAAACCTTAAACGCTTGGAATGTCACCCCACTAAAGGTTGAAAAAAAGGTTCAGTTTTCAGAGGCTTCTACCGGAAAAATCCCGAACAGTATTGAGATAGAGGTAAAACCCACAGTTAAAAGGGAAATACTCGTCACAAAAATACCTAGAATCCTAATCTTCCTAGACACAGATGAACCTGCAAGCCCATTTGACATATGCCAATCCTACGATGCAGGTTTTGACGTAATAATTCCATACTCTAAGGTTGACGCTGAAATGGCTAAAAGAATAGTTCAGGATGCAATGTTTTCAAGGGGAGAAAAAAACGTTAAGTATACATGCTATTTCCTAGGTGGAAGTGATTTTGGCAAGGTTAAAGCCATCCTAGAAACAGTTAAAAAAACAATGTTTCCACCCTTCGAGTCACCAGTAATCGTTGACCCACGTGGAGCCTACACAACAGCAGCAGCAATGGTTGCCTTAACAGAGGAAGGCTGGGGGAAAGTAGCCAAAGAAGAGGTTAAAAAAAGGAAGGTTGTTGTTTTAGCTGGCACAGGACCAGTAGGAAGAGCAGCAGCAATCCTTTACGCCAAACTTGGATGTGATGTCTATCTGACTTCAAGGTCTCTTGAAAGAGCTGAAAGTGTTGCTAAGGAGGTTTCTGAAGAGGCTAAAACTGAAATTAAGGGTGTTAAGGCTTCCTCTCCAGAAGAAGTTTATGAGGTTGTAAAAGATGCTCACATAATTTTGGCTACAGGAGCTGCAGGTGTAATGTTGATGCCTAAAACTGTGGTTGAAAAGCTTAAAGGTGTGAAGGTTGTCGCTGATGTTAACGCTGTTCCACCACCTGGTGTTGAAGGTTTAAAACCAAAGTTCAACCTAAAAGAGTTTGCTCCATCCATCTATGGAATTGGTGCTTTAGCTGTAGGTCAACTAAAAAACAGGGTGGAAAGAGAGATTCTTTCTGCTGCTAGAACAGCTGGAAAGGGTATATTCGACTACAATTATGCTTTTACAGCAGCTCAAAAGCTTCTGAGAGAAAAAACGTTTCCAACGATTAAGATGCGTTACAGCTAAACAGAATTCTCTTTAAACCAAAAACTTTTTCTCTAACTTTTTAACCCAAAAAATAGTCTAAGTTATGGCATAGTTTAGAGGCTTAATATAGGTGAATATATACAATGTATAAGATTGTTTCGAAAAAGGATTTAGCTTCAAACGTTAAAATGTTTAAGGTTTATGCTCCAAGGGTTGCTGCTAAAGCTAAACCAGGACAGTTTATAATTTTAAGGTTGCATGAGAAAGGTGAAAGAATACCTTTAACCATAACAGACTGGTCTAAGGAGGAAGGCACAGTTACAATCGTTGTTTTGGAGGCTGGAAAAACAACCAAGGAGTTAGCTTCAATGAAGGAGGGAGACTACATCCTAAACTTTGTAGGTCCATTAGGGAAACCTGCTGAGGTAAAATATTATGGTACGGTGGCTTTTGTTGGTGGTGGTGTTGGTATAGCCTTAATCTATCCTGAGGTTAGAGCCTTTAAGGAGGCTGGAAACAAGATTATCACCATTATAGGTGCAAGAACAAAAGACCTTCTAATCTTTGAAGATGAGCTTTCAAAGCTTAGTGATGAGCTTTATGTTGCAACCGACGACGACTCAAAAGGTCATCATGGTTTTGTAAGTGATATTCTAAAAAAGCTTTTAGAGGAGGGTAAACATATCGACTTGGTTATTGCTGTAGGTCCTGTAATAATGATGAAGGTTATCTCAGACCTGACAAGACCTTACGGCATAAAAACGATTGTAAGCTTAAACCCCATAATGGTTGATGGGACTGGTATGTGTGGCTCCTGTAGGGTTACCGTTGGCGGGGAGACAAAGTTTGTTTGTGTTGATGGTCCTGAGTTTGACGGTCATCTTGTAGATTTTGATAATCTTATAGCTAGAAATAGGAGGTATTTGGAGGAGGAAAAAATAGCTTTAGAGAGGTTTTTAAGCCATGGGTAAACCGCAAAAAATTCGTGAAAAAAAGGTTCCTATGCCTGAGCAGCCTCCAAAAGAGAGAATAAAAAACTTTAATGAGGTTGCTTTAGGCTATACGGCTGAGATGGCTGTAGAGGAGGCAAAAAGATGTCTTCAATGTAAACCTAAAGAGGGTCAAAAAATATGTGTTGACGGATGTCCTGTTGGTGTAAACATCCCAGAGTTTATTAAACATATTAGAGAGGGAGACTTTGAAGGTGCAATAAGAATCATAAAAGAAAAAAACAATCTTCCAGCAATTTGTGGTAGAGTTTGCCCCTACGAACGCCAATGTGAAATGTATTGCACCCTAGGAAAAAGGTTTGAGCCTGTTGGTATAGGTAGACTTGAAAGGTTTGTTGCTGACTGGGAGCTTGCTAGAGGAGTTAAGATTCCTGAAAAAGCTCCTCCAAACGGTAAAAAGGTTGCTGTTGTAGGTTCAGGACCTGCAGGTTTAACTGCAGCAGCAGATTTGGCTAAGCTTGGCTATGAGGTTACAATTTTTGAGGCTTTACATAAGCCTGGTGGTGTTCTTATCTATGGTATTCCGGAGTTTAGGCTTCCAAAAAGGATTGTTGAGGCTGAGGTTGAGTATGTTAAAAAGCTTGGTGTAAAAATTGAGTGTGATGTTGTTGTAGGTAAAACTGTTACAATAGAAGACCTACTTAAAGAATATGATGCTATCTTTATTGGGACAGGTGCAGGACTACCTAACTGGCTTGGTATCCCTGGAGAAAACCTTAACGGAGTTTATTCTGCAAACGAGTTTTTAACAAGGGTTAACCTTATGAAAGCCTATCTTTTCCCAGAATACGATACACCGATAAGGATAGGGGAAAGGGTGGCTACGATTGGTGGTGGAAATGTTGCTATGGATTGTGCAAGAACAGCTTTAAGGCTTGGAGCTAAAGAGTCGTATATTGTTTATAGGAGAACTGAGAAGGAGATGCCTGCTAGAGCAGAAGAAATTGAGAGGGCGAAAGAGGAGGGTGTTATTTTTAAGCTTTTAACCCAGCCGATAAGGTTTATTGGGGATGAGAAGGGTTGGGTTAAACAAATGGAGTGTGTTCAGATGAAGCTTTCTGAGCCTGATGAAACTGGTAGAAGAAGACCTGTCCCTATTCCAGGTTCAGGGTTTTTGATGGATGTTGATACTGTTGTTGTTGCTATAGGGCAGAGTCCAAACCCACTTATCCCAAAAACAACTCCAAACCTTAAAACAGGTAGGAAGGGTGAAATTTTGGTTGATGAGAAGCAGAGAACAAGCATAGAAAAAATTTTTGCTGGGGGAGACATAACAACAGGAAACGCTACCGTGATAGCTGCTATGGGTGCAGGTAAAAGGGCTGCTCAAGCAATCCATGAATATTTAAGCGGTAAAAGCTAAACCAAAAAATTTTATTTCCAGAATTTTTAAACCTAAAACCTTATATTCTAAGTTTATTTACCATTCTACGTTCTCGAGTCGGCTTGGGATTGTAGTTGTCTCTAGAAACAAAAAAGATTGTTGAAGCTGTTGAAAAAGCAAAAAACAGTAAGAGGAGAGGCTTTACCCAGTCAGTCGACCTTATAGTTAACATTCAAGACATAGACCTAAAAAAACCTGAAAACAGGATAACAGAGCTTGTTGAGCTTCCAAACCCAATAGACAAAGAGGTTAAAGTTTGTGTTATTGCTTCAGGTCAGCTTGCTCTAGAAGCAAAAAAAGCTGGGGCTGACAGGGTTATCCAGAGAGAAGACCTAGAAGCCTTAGCCAAAGACAGGAAAGCTGCAAGAAAACTTGCTAAAGAATACGATTTTTTTGTTGCTGAAGCACCTTTAATGCCTTTGGTTGGTAGGGCTTTAGGTCCGTTTTTAGGTCCTAGGGGTAAAATGCCTACACCTGTCCCCTCAAACGCACCTATCGCCGAAATTTTGGAGAGGCATAGGAGACTTGTTAGGTTAAGACTTAAAGACCAGCCAACCCTCCAATGTAGGGTTGGAACTGAGACTATGGATAACCAAAAAATAGCTGAAAACATTCAGGCTGTTTTAAAAAGGCTTGAAGAGAAGCTTGAACGTGGATTTAGAAATATTGCAAGCGTTCTTGTTAAAACAACGATGGGTAAACCTGTTAAAGTTGAGGTTGGTAGGGGAAGATGAGTTTAACCGTTTTAGAGGGAAAAAAGAAGGTTAAAGAATGGAAAAAACAGGAGGTTGAAGAGCTTACAAAACTTTTTGAAAACTATAGGGTTGTTGCAATTAGCAGCCTCCACAAGGTTAAAACAGCCCAAATTCAGGAGCTTAGAAAAAGGTTTAGAAACGAGGTTAAATTTAAATGTTCAAAAAACACCCTAATGAGGTTTGCGTTAAAGAAGGCTTCAGAAAAAAAGCCTAAAATAATAGAGCTTGAAAAATATTTGGAGGGTCCAAACCTCCTAATATTTACAAACCTAAACCCCTTTAAGCTTTCAATCCTTTTCGAGAAAAACAAGATAAACCTTCCAGCAAGCGCTGGTGATATTGCACCTGAAGACATCGTTGTTCCTGAGGGTAACACTGGGTTAACTCCAGGACCGATTATAAGTGAGCTTAGCGAAATAGGTTTACCGACAAAAATTGAGGGTGGAAGTATATGGATAACCCGTGACACTGTTGTTGCTAGGAAGGGTGAAGTTATATCCTATAAGCTTGCAAGCATTCTTTCTAGGCTTGGAATTAAACCGATAAAGGCTGGGTTAACCTTAAAGGTTGCATATGAGGATGGGCTAATTCATCCTGGAGAGGTTCTCCAGATAAACCTTGAAAAAACCTTTGAAGATTTAAAGGAGGCTGTTCGCTCCGCATACAATCTTGCTGTTAATGCTTGCTATCCAACACCTGAAACTTTGCCTGTTCTTTTAGCTAAAGCTGTTAATGAGGCTAAAAGTCTTATGGTTAATGCGATGGTTTTTGAGAAGGAAGTTTTACCAGCTCTTCTCTCAAAATCTTATATGGAGGCTTTAGCCCTAAGCCAAAAACTTGGTGAAAAAGGTTTTTCTTAACATATAAAAATCTATAAATTTTTTAGGGTTTAGGTTAAGGGTTAGAGTATGGAGTTTAGGGTTAGATGGGTTATTTTTTCTGTTCTTTCAGCAACCTATTTTCTTGTTATGCTTCACAGGTTTTCTCCAGCTGTTATCTCTCTTGAAATGATGAGGGAGTTTAACGTTGGAGCTGTAGGTTTAGGTATCCTATCCTCAACCTACTTCTACTCCTATGCCATCCTCCAAATTCCAACAGGGATTCTTGCAGACTCTGTTGGACCTAGAAAAACAGTTTCACTTTTTACCTTTATAGCTTCTGCTGGAACCCTAATGTTTGCTCTTGCAAAAAGTTTTGAGGTTGCTGTTTTTGGAAGGCTACTTATAGGTGTTGGGGTTTCTGTTGTTTGGGTTTGCACAATAAAAATTGTTAGCAGATGGTTTAGGATAAGAGAATTTGCAACCATTAATGGAATACTTAACATGGTTGGAAACGTTGGAGCTATTGGTGCTGCAGCACCCCTAGCCCTCCTCACAATATGCTTAGGTTGGAGAAACTCTTTCCTCCTAATCTCACTTTTAACCTTTCTTCTTGCTTTAGCAGTATGGTTTATTGTTAGAGATGAGCCAACCCAGCTTGGCTTACCCAAAATTGTAGAGGTGGAAGAAGATTTTTCACGGGAGGTTGGAGGAAAAGGCTTAGTTAAAGAAGGGTTAAAAACAATTTTTTCATCCAAAAACTTTTGGATTGTAGGTTTAACCCTCCTAGTCTGGTATGGAACCCTTGTAAACTTTCAAGGTCTTTGGAGTGTCCCCTACCTTACCCAAGTTTACGGCTACAACAAATATGAGGCAAGCTACCTTGTAACCCTAATCCCCCTAGGAATATGTGTAGGAGCACCTTTATGGGGACACCTCTCAGACAAAGTTTTTAAGGTTAGAAAACAAGTCTATGTTTTAGGCTATTTAGGCTACACTCTCACCTGGATAATCTTCATATTCTTTAAAAACCTACCCAAACAATTTTTCTACCCAACCTTTTTCATGTTTGGGTTTTTTACAGGAGCCATAATAGTTTCAATAGCAATGCTTAGAGAGTTTTTCCCAGAACACCTAGTTGGAACCCTTATGGGATGCCTAAACATTTTCCCCTTTATCGGTGTAAGCCTCCTCCAACCGTTAACAGGCTACATCCTCGACACAGCAGGACCAACAAAAACCATTGAAGGAATAAAATTTTATCCTCCCAAAGCCTACCATCTAGCCTTCACCCTTTGCATCTTCCTACTAGTCACAGCAACAACCCTAACAATATTCTCCAAAGAAGGTGAAAAAACACCAAAAGCCTTAAAAAGAAAAGATTATTTAAAGCAAAATGTCTAACCACTCCCAGCTAAAGGGCCCGTAGCTCAGCTAGGATAGAGCACCGGGCTTTTATGGGTGCAACCCAAAGCCACCCGGAGGAGGAACGGAAAACCATTCCCCCGGGTATGGGTCGCGGGTTCAATTCCCGTCGGGCCCGCCAA
>Ga0180301_10002365_pt1 | contig 14790 bp, 9 predicted proteins | sample GuaBasSediGuay16_FD_121797 | JGI IMG/M metagenome (GOLD analysis project Ga0180301, IMG submission 121797) | Subseafloor sediment microbial communities from Guaymas Basin, Gulf of California, Mexico - Guay16, Core 4569-2, 12-15 cm | ecosystem: Environmental > Aquatic > Marine > Hydrothermal...
ACAGAGGTTCGGTCGGGATGACAGAGGTTCGGTCGGGATGACAGAGGTTCGGTCGGGATGACAGAGGGGGTGGACGGACGGTGGTTATTGGAAGATTTTGGTCCATCTGCGGGGGGTTCTGTTTTGCCAGTTTCTTTTGTGGTAGACGCAGCTGACTATTAGCGGCAGGACCCCGGCGGCTTCTGCGAATACCATTTGCTCGTGGTTTGTTTCTACTTTTCCCCATGAGGCCGCTTCCCTGAGTGTTGAGCCGGAGCAGCCTCCGTCGCGTGGGTCGGCTACGGTGATCTGGATGGCGTAGCGGTGCATCCTGACGGGTTTTCCGAGCAGTTCGGCGCAGACGACGGTGTCCTGTGCGAAATTTTTCGGCACGCCGCCTCCGATCATGAAGAGGCCGGAGATGTCGGAGCGCATCTTGATCTCTGTGAGTTCCCTGAAATCCTTGACCGAATCGATGGCCACGTGATTGTCGGGCCTTTCGACCTGGTGGGCGACCAGTCCGAAACCGGCCGAGGAATCCGAGAATGCCGGGCAGAAAATCGGGACATCCTGTTCGTAGGCCGTCTCGATGAGTGAGTCATGCTTGACCGCATGATCGACGAGATAGCGTCCCATTTGGCGGATGAACTCTCTGGAAGAATATGGGCGCGCCGCGAGTGCGTCTGCAATCTTTTTGACCGTGTTGTCGCATACCTGCAACTGCTCCTCGTCGATGTAGGTGTCGTAAATGCGGTCGATATAGAGTCGCCTAAGCTGCGTGTCGTCTGCGGCGGCCGAGCCCTTGTAGTGGGCAAAGCCCAGCGCCTCGAAGAAGTCCATATCGACAATCGTCGCACCGGTGGCGACGACGGCGTCGACCATGTTGTGCCTGACCATATCGACGTAGATCTTCATGCAGCCTGCGGCGCTGGTGCTGCCTGCAATGCAGAGAATGATCGTGCAGTCCGGATCGGCGATCATCATGTTGAGAATGTCGGCGGCGGCGGCGGTATCGCGAGCGGTAAAAGACATGTCCCGCATCGCCTCGATGATCGGCGTCGAGTCGAACGACTTGATATCGATATGTTTGACCGGTTGGCGGAGAAAATCTTTCTTTTCCATTTTCAACCCTCAAAAACGCAGCTCAATAACTTGTAGATCAGCTTGGCGGCCAGGAAATCCGGCGCTCTGTTCTGCTCGTTAGGGCACAGTTCGACGACGTCAAAGCCAACCACCTTCCGTTGGGCGGCGACGGCCTTTAGCAGGGCGTTAACATCGTACCAGCCCAATCCGCCCGGTTCGGGCGTGCCCGTCGACGGCATGATCGCCGGGTCGAAGACGTCGAGGTCTATGGTGATATAGACTTTCTCGGACAAGGCCGCCACGACGCGGTCGATCCATGTGCGGTTGTCGTATATGTCCCGTGCGAAGAAGATACGGTCCGGCTCGCTAATGCTGTGTTCGGCGGCGTCCATGCTTCGGATGCCGACCTGGACAATCGGGCATTGCTCCCGGGCTCTGGCCATTACGCAGGCGTGGTTGAATTTCGAGCCTTGGTACTCGTCGCGCAGGTCGGTGTGGGCGTCTAATTGCAAGACGGTGAGACGCTCGTGGGATTTTGCATGTGCCCGGATCGAACCGATACTGACGGAGTGTTCGCCGCCGATGAGAACCGGGAATTTGCCCTTTTGGCGCCATGCCGAAACCGCTTTCTCGACGGCGACGGACATTTCCTCGGGACTGTCAAAACCCTCGGCGGGCTTGTCTGTGTAGATGCCGCGGAGGAAGACCTGCGAATCGGTGTCGATGTCATACAGTTCCATGTGGGCCGAGGCGTCGATGATTGCGGCGGGGCCCTTATCGGCGCCTTTGCCCCAGGTGCTTGTGCCGTCGTAGGGGGCGGGGATGACGGCGATTTGTGAATCTTCGAGCCGACAGTTCACGGCGGGCGGGTCGGCAAAATTGGCTCTCGGTTTCATAGGCCAGACGTTTTAATCATCAAACAAAAACATTGCAACGGCCACGGTGGTCGTCCAGAGGTTTTGTTGCCCCTTGGCGGTCTGGGTGATATTGGTCGTCTTGATGAAAAGACCGCTGGATCTGTAGGCCTGCTCCTTCTCCGACCAGGCCTTATCCGGGTCCACTTCCATACCTAAGGTTGTGCCCAGCATCTCGGCGGCAAGGTCTTCTGCCATGTCTTCTGCCTGCCGGCGGTTCATGCCGTGGCCGTGCACTTCGCTGAGGTAGCCCCACTTTTCACAGTTTTTGGGGATTGCGATCCCGACCGAGGAGGCGACGAGGCGCCCGTGTTCATTGGTGTCGGCTCGCGCCATCACGCAGAATCCTATCTGGCCCGGGGACAGTCTGCCGATGCCGGCTTTTCTGCTGATGATTTTGCACTTGGGCGGGAGGATTGACGAGACCTGGACCAGGTTCAAGTGGGCGACCTCGGCCTGCCTTAACGCCTCCTCAAAAGACTTTAGCCGGTACTTGTGCCGCCCGACACCTTTGGTCAGAAAAACACTTGTTGGTACGTGATTCAACTATGTCATCCCTGCTCAACAAGACCGGCGAGTTCTGCAACAATATCCTTCTTGGTCGTCATGCCGGTCCATTTCTTTGCGATCTGTCCCTTGTTGAAAATAATCAGCGTCGGGATCGCGTTGATGCCGTACTCCACGGCCGCCTCGCGATGGTCGTCGGTGTTGACTTTGCAGATCTTGGCTTTGCCTGCGTGTTCGTTTGCGATTTCCTCGATTATCGGGGCGATCATCTTACAGGGCCCGCACCACGGGGCCCAGAAGTCAACAAGTACGGGAACGTCGGAATTATTTATCGTCGCATCGAAATCTGCGTCTGTCAGTTCTATCACATTGCCCGCCATGACAATACCCTTTCAAAAGGTTTCTTTATGGCCGAAAAGCCCTCTTTGGCTTCCAGCCCCGTGATTTTACAGACAGACTGTTATCGTGTCAAACACAAATTGATACCAATGGCATTATTCCTGTCGCGTTGTGAGTTGTGAGGTTTATAAGTTATTGTAAAAGAAGGTTTTATGCCCTTTGGGGCAGTAAATCCCCGCGAGTGTGGTTTTAAGTTACTATTTGGAAAGGTTGCCGGTGGGCTAATCCCGGCGTACCGGAACACCCTGCTGGGTACTTACCCGCGTACAAAGGGGCATTGGCAATCGCCAGCAGCATAGTTGCGCATTACAGCATGCGGTTTTTTCACAATCCGTATGATTTACTGACAATCCTTTAAACCTAATCGGCTAATTGTGACGATGCTATAGAGGTTTTTGTAGCAATTCACTCATTAACCGACGCAAACTGCTCGCTATTTGTAGTAAAACACTCGCTTGCTATCTTAAAAAGAAAGGTTTGAAATGTCCTCAGACAACAATAGTTTCGTGAAAGTGGCGTTTTCAGTACTGGTAATTGCATTTACAATTATCTTGTCGGCGGAACTCATGGCTGTTGAGTTTGATTCCGAAGATCCGGAAGATCCTGGAGATATACCTTACGCATGGATAAAGATTGGAACAATGGCAAGCGGCAAGCTCGATTATGATGGTAAGGTTGCAGACACCGACACATTTATTGACAGCGGCTCAACCATATTCGTCGGCGGCGCCGATGCAGATGTAACACTGAACGGAAATGGTATCGTCAAAGCCTATGCGAAAAAATATTACCATGACCAGGCCGCTCCTATGGAAGATTTTGGTTTGGCTGACAGTGGCGGTTCGCTTGGTATGGCATCACAAACCTACAAACCATTTACAATAACATCCGACACTCTTGCTGACGGCTCGACAATTGACCTTTCCACAAATGTTGTTTATGACGGTCTGATAGTCCTCCATGAAAAAAAAGCCGGTGAGTATTCCTCCGGTCAGATCGATTTTTTGTTCGAGATCGCAGATGACACAAGCGGCAGTGGCGCTATTACCGCTACCAACGGGGCTACAGTATCTTTCGAGGGTCAGTTGAGAATTCAGGATTCTTTTGACGGAACAACTCACACGTATACCAATGTTGCCGACATGGCTCCAGAAACTGTCGTCAATATTGATTTTCCGGATGAGGCGGCCGACAATTACTGGGATGGCGATGGGAGGGCTGATCTTACTATTGTGGAGATTGATCCTGCAGACCTGGATAACTTCACTGTTCTGCAGGGAAGTCTCGATGTGCTTCCGGCAGCTATCAAAACCTCAATTACTGATAATAACTATAACGCAGCGGGCAATAAAATCTACTATATAATCTTTGACAAAACAATTACTTACCAAGGCGAAGTGGGAAAGAAATACTATGTGTATATGGATGCTCACGCCGCCGCACAGACCTCCCTTGGTGATGACGGCGCATGGGCCGGCAACGAAACACTGGTTGTATGCGATTTTTCGAATACCGTGGGGTACGACATATCAATGAGCGGCGCCAGCGGGCAGACGACTTCAACGATTTCAGATGACGAAGCTTTTGGAAACAACGGTGTTGGAACGATAGAACTTTCTGGAGGTGCTTTACGATGGAACGATGGCGTTTCATTGGCATATGATTTTGCACTTGGAGCAGGCACGACTTCGGTCATGGATACGCAGTCCAACTCAGGTACTATTGCAGGCGATATCAGCGGAACAGGCGGTCTTACGAAAGAAGGCGCCGGCACTTTAACCCTCCCTGCGGGCAATACATATACCTATACAGGCGCCACAATCGTTTCGGAAGGCGGTCTTGTTGTTAACGATTCATTTGACAGCGCGGTTACCGTCAACGACGGAGCATGGCTCGGCGGATCAGGCGGGTTCAATGCAGCAGTAACAAATAACGGCACATTAAAGCCGGGTAATTCGATAGGTCCCCTGGTATTGTCAGGAAACTACGTTCAGGGAAGCGGTGGGCAACTGGAAATAGAAGTTGCCGACGCAGATAACAACTCCGATACACTCGTCGTTGGCGGAGATGTTACCCTCGACGGAACTTTGTATGTCACACAGACAGAAAAGATTACAGAGACAAGAGAGTACGCTGATATTGTTTCGGCGACAGGCACACTATCCGGAACATTTGCCACCGTAACCGGAAGCACCGAACTGTTTTATGATTACACAGCTGTTGTTGACGGCAAAACTATCGACCTTACAGTAGATAAAACGGCATCGTTCAGCGATTTCGCCGGCGGCGCCACCAGGGGCGTAGCTTCTATGCTTGAACGTACATATGACGCCGAATCTGCAACAGGACAGCTGGCTACTGTAATAGATTCAATAGTCTCCCTGTCATCGGCAAGTGCGGTCCAACAGGCCTACTCTGAACTTACACCTGGTAATATTACAAACATCACATCAACTACAGCCCTCAACTCCAGCGGCCTGTTCTCCGGTGCGATCCAGAAACATATAAGCAAGGCGCGACTCGGTAATAACATAACAGTTGCCGGATTGAATAAGCCGGAAAGATTGCTCGCCTCGAATTCAAAGGACGCAAAGACTTACATCCGGCATAGAGATTATGATGTTCCTGCCCAGGGTTTTGTAAAAACTTACGCAAGCAAAGGCGACAGAGAAAGCGACGGCAGCCAGGCCGGATACGATTTCGAGATATACGGTACGGCACTTGGAATCGATAAACTGATAGACGAGAACCTGCTGGCCGGTATAGCTTTCGGATACTCAAACGGCAATGTGGGGTCCTCTGATAACCTCACTCAAAACAGTATGGAAACTTTCAGCACTTCAATCTACGGCAGTTGGTTCGATCTTGATTCGTATGTAGACGTTGTCGTTGGGTACGGGCATAACTGGTATGATGTTTCCAGAAAGATAAGCATTGCCGGCCTGAGGGCGTCAAGTAATCCTGAAAGCGATGTCTGGTCCACATCGATAACGGCAGGAAAAGCGTTTTATCTGGACGATACGACCGTGGAGCCTTTTGCCGGTTTTTCATATACCCTCCTCCAAAGCAGAGGCTATACCGAAAGTGGCGCCGGGAATATCAGTCTTTCTGTCGATAGAGACAATGTCGACAGCATAAACAGCATGCTTGGAATGAGAATAGCGAAATATTTTGTAGTAAATGAAAAACCCCTGGCAACCGAATTCACACTGGCGTGGAAGCATGACTACTCCGACAGGATACAGACAAGCTCGAGATTTGTTGGCAGCAATTCGGCCTTTAGCACACGAGGACTCGATCCCCTGCGGGATTCTATGATAGCCGCTGTAAGCATCGAAGCCAATCTTACTGAAAACTCAAAACTTTTCGTCAAATATGATACCGAATTCAACGGGCAGTTCCAAAGTCATACAGGGCAAATAGGCGTCAAAGTAACATTCTGACTTTAGAGCCCTTCGATATTTTTGCCAGAGACATCTTTGGCGGGGTCGGTGATTGGGGGTGTTTGTTTGTGGGGTATTTCCTGAATTGCGATGGTCGGCGGCGGCGGGCTGTCGTCGGGCTGGGCGTCCGGGTCTGCTTGTGCGGCATTTTCTTCTTCGGCTATTGCCATGGCGTAGATTGCGTTCTGGACTGCCTGTTCGGCTGGCTCGTCTGTGAGCGGTCGGAGGTAGATCGGACCGAGCCGGTCGGGTTGTTCGGCCCAGATGAGCCGGTGGCGTATGGGTTCGGGCAGAGCGAGGAAGAGGCCGACTATGACGAGGCGATTTTCCCTTGCCTGGAATATCTGTTCGAGCGTCATCGGGCCTTCGGTCTGGAGGCGATGGAGTATCTCGATCTGGTAAAGGTCTATCGGCGTGTCGTCCTTGATGTGGTCGAAACTGTGCAGTCGGCCGGTGGCCTTCATCATTTCATCGAACGCCTCGAGAAGGGTCCAGATGCTGACCTGCTCCATATCAAGCTCGGGCTCGGCATCGGCCTTTAGGCCTTCGATGATCGAGTCGGGACGCGTGAACCGCTGGGCGCGATCCTGGGCGGAGCCCTGGAGCAGATTGGCGGCGTCCTTGAACTTTTTGTACTCCAGGAGTTGACGGACCAGCTCGATGCGCGGGTCGCTGAGGTCTTCTGCGCCGTCTTCTTCGGCCTCGGGACGTGGAAGCAGCATCGCCGACTTGATTTCCATCAGGGTCGCGGCCATCACTATAAAATCGCCCGCCAGATCGATATCCAGCATCTTGAGAATCTCCACGTGCCGCAGATACGCCTGGGTGATGCGTGCGATGGGAATATCGTATATATCCACCTCGTCTTTGCGCACCAGGTAGAGCAACAGGTCCAGCGGCCCGGCAAAAATGTCAAGATTTACCCGATATTCGCTCATGCCTGTTCGTCGCTTTCCTGTTCCTTCTCCTGCTCGATAGCCTCTATGATCTTTGCGGCCTTTTCGGCGTATTGTTCAAAGACCTGCAGTTCGATCCTGATCCGCTCGATAGTTGGCATGTTGGCAACCAGATCTTCGCCGACGACAACCGCCTCAACGCCTTGCTCTTCAAGGCGCACCTTGACTAATTCAGCTTCAAAACCGGTTTCAAATTCCCCTACCGTTACAAGTTTGTCTTCCATGGTCATCCTCTCAAGCCTGTCGCCCGGCGGACCCTGTCCATTGTGGCCTGTGCGACTGCGCGTGCTCTTTGCGCTCCGCTTTTGAGCACACTGTTAACAAAACCCGGATCATTTTTCAACTCGGCCCGTTTCTGCCGGTATGGCTCGAAATACTCATGCAGCAGTTCGGCCAGGCGTTTCTTGGCCGTGCCGTAGCCCATGCCGCCGGCGCGATACTTCTGCTCCCAGTCCTTTAGCTCCTGGGCCGAGGCAACGAGCTTAGCATTGCAAAGACGTTGCACGTATCGGGGTCTTTTGGATCTTCCACCGGCGTCGAATCGGTTACGATACGCATTACCTTCTTCCTGACGCTTTTTTCAGACTCGAATATCTCGATCGTATTGTCATAACTCTTGCTCATTTTTCGCCCGTCAAGACCGGGCACGACCGCCACAGAGTCCAGGATGTGCTCCCTGGGCACTACGAACGTCTCGCCGTAGCGGTTGTTGAATCGAATTGCGATGTCGCGCGTAACTTCAATATGCTGCTTCTGGTCGGCGCCTACGGGCACGAGATTGCTGTCGAAGATGAGGATATCGGCCGCCTGCAGTACCGGGTAGGCAAATAGCCCGTGGTTGGGAGAAAGCCCATTGGCAACTTTGTCCTTGTAGCTGGTGCACCGCTGCAAAAGGCCCATCGGGGTTATGCAGGACAGAATCCAGGCCAGTTCGGTTACCTGGGGGACATCGGACTGTCGCCAGAAAACGGTCTTTTCCGTATCCAGACCCAAGGCAATATAGTCCATCGCCACATCAAGAGACCCCTGTTTTAACTCGGCCGGGTCCGGGCCGGTCGTCAGCGCATGGTAATCGGCAATGAAGTAAAAGCCCTCATTGTCGGCCTGCAACTGAAGATGCTGCCGCATTGCGCCAAAATAGTTGCCGATATGCAACTTTCCTGACGGCTGTATACCAGAAAGAATCCGCAAATTGACCTCCCGTCGAATCAATAGGTTAAACACGTCTTGCCGAGATTAACGGTTTTGGGTTCATAAGTCAAGAATATGTTGAGATGCCCTGCCGGCGACCGAGAAAAACAGTTCGGGGCCCCCAGATGCTCAAATTCCCCCCCCCGGCGAAAAAAAGGGCCGCAGGCTTTTGACCTGCGGCCCTTATCGTTACTTTCCAATCGCCGCAGAACCAGACGGTTCTGTCGGCGCCGAAGCATTCGACGTTACGGCACCGTTAACACAGTATTCCAGCCGCCGGTGTTTTGATTCGGCGACTGGTCCTGCGTCCGGACACGGTAGCGGAAATGGCTGTTCGGAGCCGACACCTGTACGTAGTATATGTTTGGTCCGGTAGCCGGCAGCCCGGCGGGGTCCAGAGACAGATTAACCGCATTCAACCATCCGCTGTCGTAGATCCCGCCCCCGTCAAGACATTCGAAGTAGTACTCTTCACCGTTACCCTCGGCATCGGCAACCGCCTGGACCGACATCCAGTGCCAGTACTCTGTCAGCCCGGAAGTTGGATTCACCCAGGTGAACTGCTGAGGCGGATCCTGCCAGAGCGGCGGATCAGGCAGCGGCGGATTGAAATCGACGACTGCCGGATCGGGCACGCCAAGGGCGACGACGGATTCGGCTGTCTCATTGCCGAACTTGTCTCTAACGCTGACACGATAGTAGTAATTTGCAAGAGGAGTTAACCCGTCAGGTTCAAAGATGTGCGGCGCAGGCGTATAATTAGCCCCGGCGGGATCGTGGCTCTGCTGCCATGGGTTCTCAGCCGTTCCGCTGCTATAACCGTCGCCGGCGCCCGCGTTTACGCCCGCCGCATCGGTGTACCTGAAGCGGTACTCGAGGGACCCATCGTCAAACGGGCTGACCTCCTCACCGGGAATGATTGGCCGGTAGGCAACCATCCTTAGCGCAGTGCCGCTTATTGCATAAGGCATGATATCCCACTGGGCCGGGTTCGGCTGCGGCGGATCGAGTTCATTGCCGGCGACAGTCGACTTTGGAAGCGACCAGTCAGTCATATTGCCGCGTCCGTCGCGGACCCTGACTCTGTATGTGTAGTCCGTTTCCCCGTCGGGATCAAGGCCGGTATTCTCGTAGTACTCCGGATTCGCCACATACGTCGCCGAATCGGTCGGGTCGTAATTCTGACGCCATCCGCTGTCGTAATCCGAATCGGTGCGACACTCGAAGTAGTACTCAACATGGTCGCCCCACCAGGCATCGAGAGCCACCTTGGCCGACATCTCAATTGCGCCCACTCCGGGGCCGACAGACTGAGGCGCCATATCCCATTCGGCCGGATTCGGGGCCGGCGCCGGCGTATCTTCAGCGAGCCAGCACGTGGCAAAGATCAGTAAGTCGAAGACGTTAACACCCTTGTCCGTGTTGATATCGGCGCCGCCACACCACTCCGGCTCGGTGCACTGATCGAGCCATACCAGGGCAAAGGACGCCATGTCCTTCATATCCACGACACCGTCAAATACCAGATCGCAGACCTTGCATGCGGCCATTGTGAGCTTCAAGGGATAGTGGAAGCCCATATCCACCTTGCCGGTATCGAAGGTCTCAAACGCATCATCGGACCTTGTCGTGTACTTGTCCATGCCTGTCTCACTGGCAGGATCGCGTCCTGCATTGACACAGGGACTATCTTCATCCTGCCCGGCGGCAATCTGGCTGAGATAGAAACCGCCCAACGGTCCAATGACAAACATGGGATCGTCCAGGATGTTGTTGCTCCAGATAAGATCACAGTCTTCTTCAACAAGGACAGCGGGTTCGCCCTGGCCTCCCTGGACATTGCTGTAAGAGACGTCCAGCTTGCCGGGTCTCGGGTCGAACTCAAAGCCCGTTCCGACAGCCAACTGTCGCCCGTTCGGAGCATAATTGCCTTTGAATATGCTGTGGATGACATCGACCTGGCTTTCATAACCGCAATACAGGCCTCCGCCAAGAGCGGCAAAGTCGAGCTCGCCGGCGCCGCTCTGAGGTATCTCATTGGGATCGGCGACATTGATGAAGCCGAAGTAGCCCGTTGCCCAGTTGTTGGCGAAAGTGCAGTTGGCGATCTCAGGCTGTGCAAACCAGTTGGACGAAACGCCGCCGCCGTCTCTGCCTGCCTTGTTGTTGACAAACAGGCAGTTGTTAATCGTCGAAATCTGCGGCTCGGCGCCTGTCAAATATAAACCACCACCGGAAGTGTTAGCCTGGTTGTCGAACAACTGCAGATTCCTGATATCCGCCGTTACCGACGCAAGGTGAATACCGCCACCGCGACCGACAACCTGTTCGGGATCGGTCTCGGTTGCACCGGCAAAGTTGCCATGTACAAAACCGCCCTCGATAACAGCATCGCCGCGTAAGCCGTAAATACCGCCGCCATTATAAGCAAGGTTGTCCATGATGTTGCAGTCTTCAACACGCAGAGCATTGCCATGCCAGTAAACACCGCCGCCGATCGACGCTTCGTTGCCGCTAATCAGACAATCTTTGAACGTCGCAGTTTCTGTGTCGTCAAGGACTATTCCACCGCCATAACCCAGAGCCGGATCTATAACCGGCACTGTTCCGGGCTTGGGTGCGACATTGGAAGAAATCTCACCTCCCTCGAACTCAACAATACTGTCGGGGGCGCAGTAAAGGCCGCCGCCGAAACTCGGTATCTCGTAAATCTCGAACGGATAGATTCTGCCGCCGCTGATTGTCATGCCGGGCGCCAGAGCCCCGTCTCCGACTTCGCCGCCAAGACCACTGAATCCGCCCTGGGTCGTATTGCCGGAAATTGTACAATCCACAAACCGCGATTTACTCTCGGCTGAACAATAAACACCGCCGCCGTAGGCGCTGTACAAGGTATAATCACCCTCTTGCCCCAGAAGTTGCCATGGATAGTAGAACACATTGCTCCAGCTTCCACCATAGCCCGGCGGATAAGGAATATCGTTAACTTCACCGCCGTCACCACCGTTACCGCCATTACCGCCGGTAGCGGTGCAATTGCTGATGGTGCAGTGAATGAACTGCGGTTCAGCCAACTCGCCGACAAAGACGCCGCCGCCTCGGGCCCAACCACCCCAGCCACCGCGACCGCCGCCAAAATTAAACTCGTTGGCATTTGCGCCATTGCCGCCGTCGCCGCCGTAAGCGTGACAATCGGTAATTGTCGTGTTGATAAATGTCGGTGAGGATTCCGCAAGGCAACAGACACCGCCGCCATAAGCATTGCCGCCGTCGCCACCGTCGCCATCGAAGAAATTGGTGTCGTCTTCGTCGCCGTCGCCTCCTCGTCCGGCATGAATCTCAAATCCCGTTATCACACAGTTCTTGATCGTCGGTGAAGCGCCCGACCCAATAATGAGACCTGCACTGAATATATCACCACCATCAAAACCGTTACTGGAGCCTACGATATACCTGAACCATCCGTTGGCGGCGATAGTAATGCCGTTTATCACAGTTTCCGGTCCGGCATTGGCGGTGAAGTATATAGCAAAATTGGCATTCGTGCCGGACAGATCGATAACCGTACCGGCTACAACATCCGGATCATCGGGGTTGGTGCTGGTAATAGTGACAGCCTTATCGATAATAACAGCCCCGCCGCGGTAAGTTCCCGCGGTCAGAACAATCACATCACCGTCCCTGGCGTTGTCCACCGCCCCCTGGATCCTGTCTGCATCGCCGGGCACATACCATGTCCTGGGCTCTGTGTCAGGAGGGTCAACATCGAGAATGTCGATGTCTGATTCATCATCGGCATCATATATCCTTGAACCCTGTGTCGTACCGGGCGGAAGATTACCGATGTCAACCATGTCGGAGATGTATGAAACGACTTTCGGAGCAAGATAGTCATAAGCCTCCTCGGCCGACACATATCCACTGTTGTCGCCGAGCCGGTCGGCGCCGCCCTCTATCGCTCTGAGCAGATAGTATGTAAATACCCCGTGACGTAAATCGTCGGAATAGAACGCCATCTCATCGACTCCGCAGGCGGTAAGGACAACGCCCGCTTCATTCCTGTTAAGATCCTGAGGCAGCGGTTCTGAGTCTTCATCGCCGGAAAAACTCAGACCGGCTTCACTGGCGATACTATTTGTAAACTGAAGTTGAACGGACTCTGGAAGCTCATATGCACCAACAGGGGACGAAGAAATTCCGTCGATCTGACCTGCCGAAAAATCGGTTTCAATAAGGACTACATAGTTATCGGTTGCAAATTCTGCAAGCATCTGACCGAGTTCATCGTCCCTGATACCGTCATACTCGTAAGTAATAAGATACTCGTCCCGGCCGTCAATTTCATCGATCGGTTCTATATCAACATCTGCAAAACCATAACCGGAGAAGTAGAAAACAAGAACGTCGTCGCTGTCGAGCTTTTCCGAAAGCTGCCGGAGAACCAACCGAATCGCCGGCTTGGTGGCTTGACTGTCGGTCAGGGTATAGATATTGTCTTCATCCCAGTCAAGACCTTCGGCAAGCCTGGCGCTAAGCTCATACGCATCACGAGCGGCATAAGGGAATTCGATAATCTGGCCGAACAAATCGTAATAATCCGATATTCCTACGATCACTGCGTAATATTCAGTACCTGCTTCGACATACGCGGCTGTAACTTCCTTGTCGGAATTCATTGTCGCAACGTTCGTTGCGTCCACAATAGTTCCGTCGTCAACACCCGTCCACTTCACCTGGAATCCGTCCGGAGGCTCAGTTACAGTCATCTCGACAACCGTGCCCGGTTCATACACGTACATGGTCTCGCCGCCGACTTCCACCTCAATGCCCGAAGGATTGAGTTCGACAAGTTCGGGCTCAAAGTCCGGCAGAAGTTCAGGGTCCCAGTCAAGGTTTACATCAAGGGTGTAGCCAATGCTTTCAAATTCAACGATAACGGTCTTGTTGCCGTCCATCGTCACAATGTTGTTGGGTTCATGGCGCAAATCATCGTCCGTATTCGTCCAGACCGAGTGATATCCGGGCGGCGGCGGCTCCACGGTCAACCTGACCTGGGTAAGTTGATTGTATATCGGGCCGGCCGGATCCCGGGTAATCACAGGATCAAAGCCCGGCAGCATGAACGGATCGACAATTGCAAAGTAGTCAAGTCTGTACCGCTTGACCTCCGTTTCAAACGGCAGGTGATGAAACCCAAGGTCAAGCGCCTTTTCGTCATATATCCCTTCATCAAACTTTTTGCTGTCGGATCGCGTGGTATACGCTTCCATGCCGAAGTCTATGGCCAGACGATTCTGTTCGACATTGTGGATGTAATCAACACACCGACTGCGTTCAATCTGGCCGGCGTCCGGCTCGCTGAGGAAGTAATCGCCCACCATCAGCGGATCGTCCATGATGTTGAACGTATCGACATCCCATTCCTGACTGTTCGGATCCCAGCCGCGGAGTATGCAGCCTTCGTCAACGTAGATAGGCATGCTGCTCAGATTGGCGATCGCCGCACCAAGATTCACCCTCGGCTTTGTGATCGCCACCTTCGTATCGGTTATCGGCACACCGGTTGCAATCAGCAGGTTCCTGACCTCTACCGGCGTAAGGTATCTGTCGGTCTTGTCCAGAGCGGCGGCCTGGATACTCGCCACACAACCTGCCGCAAACGGAGTCGCCGACGATGTGCCGTTAAAGTTCGGGATGTAATCGCCCGGGACATAACCGGCGAGACCGACCATATCTGTCGTGTACATCGGATCGGCCGGAGCAAGTATATCCAGCAGTTCGGCCGTATTCGAGTACCCGGTCACCATATCGGTTGTGTCAAAGACGGCGCCGACGGAGATCACTTTGCTCATCGCCGACGGGTGTGAAATGCCTTGACCGGCAAATCCGTCATTGCCGGAAGCTGCAAGTATGGTAATCCCCGCCATGTCCAGAGTATTCGCCGCCGCGGTGAGAGCCGGCACAAAGGCGTCAGCGGCGGCGGCGTTGTTGAACGGCAGACCTGTGAAACCCCAACTGTTGCTGACGACCATAATCGGATTTTGCGGGTCGCTGTTCTTGTTGGTCACACACCAGTCCCATGAGGCAATGCCCGCTGCTATGGACATTCCTCCAAAGTCATTCGCCATTTTCAATGCATACAGTTTGGCGCCGTAGGCAACACCGCCGATATAATCGCCTACCGTACCGAGATCGCCGGCGGCAATACCGGCACAGGCCGTGCCGTGGGCGCTGGTGGCGGGCATCGGGTCGGGATCGTTCATGCCGAAGTCGTAACCGCCGACGACCTTGTTGTTCGGGAAGCCTCCGCCGCCCAGA
>Ga0180301_10002366_pt1 | contig 14783 bp, 10 predicted proteins | sample GuaBasSediGuay16_FD_121797 | JGI IMG/M metagenome (GOLD analysis project Ga0180301, IMG submission 121797) | Subseafloor sediment microbial communities from Guaymas Basin, Gulf of California, Mexico - Guay16, Core 4569-2, 12-15 cm | ecosystem: Environmental > Aquatic > Marine > Hydrothermal...
CAATTTATGATGGCTACGGGATTAGGGAAGACCTCAATCAATCTCTCAACAATTCTACTGGTCATCCAAAATTCTTTTATGAAGCCCCCTTTTTCACGCGGAATCGGCCAGCTAGTCTCATTTTTGAACCGTGACATTGCATCTTCCTCTAGATCCTTCACGCTCATACGAGGCTACACGTGCTCGTATTATCGAATTATAATAACCTGTATGGAACTTCACTTCAACATCATTTTTCTTGCAGAACCCTTTTAATCATCCAATATTTAACACATGTGAACTCAAAATAAATATCCCAGAGTTAAGATAGAAAATCCAAACTTTAACATTCCAGTAATAACCCTCATGATTATGATGCTGTTCACCTCAGCTTTTCAATCCGGCTGTAACTACTTGTCCACAAGAGGCTACGGTCTTTTAGTAAAGACTGGTTGTAGAACGGTCTTCGAGGTTGGAAGCGAGTACTGTTATAACGCTCTCTCCTTTGAAGTATACGACGATAAATTAGAGTATATCGTCTTTTATGGTCCTTCATTCAAAGAGATTTTAAATCTATATTCAGAGATGACTGGTAGAAGTTCAGTACCTCCTCTTTGGAGTTTTGGGTTGTGGATGAGCCGTGCAGCATATACCTCTAGACGCATGGTAGAGGAAGTTGCTAATAAATTGAGAAAGATGGAGATTCCATGCGATGTGATTCATATAGATCCAGCTTGGATGAAGAAGGGTCATTATTGTGACTTTGAATGGAATGAGAAAGCATTTCCGAATCCTGAAGAGATGCTTAAGAATCTTAGAAATATGGGATTTAAGATTTGCTTATGGGAGCAACCTTACGTGCCTAAGGGTACCGCGATGTACAAAGAAGGAGTAGAAGGCGGCTTCTTTTTAAAAGATAAGAATGGCGAAATAATACACATACTTGACTTTACAAGAGGAGAAGTAGCTATAGTTGACTTTACCAACCCAAAGGCTAAGGAATGGTATAAGCTTAAGCATTTAAGACTTCACAATATGGGAGTGTCGGTTTTCAAATGTGATATGGGCGACGCTATCCCTGAGAAGGCTGTTTTCCATAATGGTAAAAGCGGGAAGGAGATGCATAACCTTTATCCCATTTATTACTTAAGAAGCGTTTATGAAGCAGCTAAAGAGTACAGTGATAAAGACGCGCTTGTTTGGGGCAGACCAGGTTATGTGGGGATTCAAAAATATCCCGTGCAATGGAGCGGAGATAGCCATACTACTTTTGAAGATATGGCGTGTGTTCTAAGGGGTGGATTAAGTTACTCTATGTCTGGAGTACCATTCTGGAGTCACGATATAGGTGGCTTCCAGGGAAGAAGGCCTAGTTCAGCTCTTTATGCGAGATGGGCTCAGTGGGGTCTACTTAGTCCTCTCTCTCTCGATGTCACGGGACTACTCCGAGAGAACCTTGGGAATATGGTGAAGAAGTAGTTAAGATTTTTAGGGATTATGTCAAGCTTCGCTACAGTCTGTTACCTTACATCTACTCCTATGCTCAAATAGCTTCAAAGACAGGTTTACCTCTCGTAAGGCCTTTGATTCTAGAATATCAAGATGACCCGGAGGTAAGAAATCTAGACTTGGAGTACTTACTAGGAGAGTTCATTTTAGTAGTGCCGATCTTCGACGAAGAAGGCTTCGTAAGTTATTACCTTCCTAAAGAAAGTTGGATTGATCTTTGGTCTAGAAAGAAAGTTGAGGGGGGCCAATGGATTAAGGAAAAGTTGCCTTTGAATAAGATGCCTATCTTCTTAAGAGAGAACAGTTTGATCCCAACGATAGATCCGCCGGAGTATATAGATGAGAAAAAAATTATGGAGATTAAGCTGAAAGTTTGGCTAAAAGATAAAGCTAACATAGATTACTGCTTCAACGGGGAGGAATTTATCATCGAAGCCTGCAGAAATGGGAAGGAAACAATCTTGAAATTAGGACCATCAAAGAAATCTTGGTCAATACTTCTCCATGATATGGATAAACCCTTAGAGGTAAGGGTTGCGAATGGCAAACTAGAAAACTGGAAATATTCAGAGAAAGAAAAAATATGCTTGATAAAGCTTAAGCACTTAGAGAGAAAAACCACAGTACGAGTGTGTTAGTATCTGAAAATCAAGAGATGCCTAAATATTTCAGATATTCTTAACTTGACTTTAAAAGCTGGGGTTTTGGCTTTTTTCATTTCTTATCTGTCTTTTCCCGTGGTACTTATTGCAGGTTCCGAATGCATAGTGTATATCTATGGCTTCGCTGACTCTCCAAGTACAAAGCTAATAGTGAAACATTTTTCACAGCGTGGATGTGAAATCGTGTTCTTGGAACTTAACGAATCTTGCGACAAGTTTATGAAAATTGTTGAAGCACTTAGACTTTTAGGCGTTCAAGTCATTCCCCCAGAACAATGCATTCAATGTATGCTTCTACATCGTAGTTGGAATGAAATACTAACGAGTTATGCATCTCCTCTTATATGCTTCTTCCATGATGGGAGGCTTAAAGCTATAACCGTTGGAATAATCAGCTCCGAAATCCTTACTGAAGCATCAAGTTTCAGAGACAAATACGTGAAAGTATTTTCTCTTAACAATGAATACGCTATAAGCGGAGAGGACGCCGCAAGACTTGAGAACTTGATTCTCGGAGAAAAAGAGCCTATAAATATAACTTCAAAAATGCTTTCATCCATAGTTCTGCTTGCACTCGCCGATTCAATAAATCCATGCACATTCACGGTCTTCACAGCCCTGCTTCTCATATCTCTACATTCACTTGGAAGGTTGAAGGCGGCCCTAACCGGCATCTCTTTCATCTCAGCAATCTACATTTGCTACTACATGCTGGGGCTAGGGCTAATCCAAGCCTTAACCGGATTTCCCTATGCCGAAAAGATTGTGGCTATATTCGGACTGATTATAGGAGCCATCAGTATTGCACATGTCTTGAAACCTGAATTCAAGTCTCCAATCCCGAAAACCCTAAGAAATTCTCTTGAAAAGTTCCTAGAGAAAGCATACTTCAGTCCAGCAGCCTCATTCATTCTTGGAGTACTTGCCAGCTTCACACTTCTCCCATGCAGCTGCGGACCCTACATAGTCAGTTTAGGAATCCTCTCAACCCTAAAAGAAAAAATTCAAGCACACCTTCTATTAGCCCTATACAACACCATCATGGTGGCGCCCCTCCTAATGATACTACTCTCAGTCCTAGCCACTAAGAGATACGCGAGGAAAGTAAAGATTCTCAGAGGAAGACGCGGAATAATGGAATTCACAGGTGGACTAATCCTAATAATAATATGCCTAATCATACTCTTCTCTTCAGGCTTATGAGCGTTACCCATCAACTGTCAGCCGGGCCGGGAAAAACTGCACAAAAAACGGTTGTGAACCATGATTCACGAGACGGCTGGAAATTGCAGTTTTTACATGCACATAGAAGCTCCTTTAGCTCCTTATATCTTTCCAAGTATTTTCTGCCCTTACGCGTCGTCCTATAGATCTTCCATTCCTGATTAATAGGTGAACTTCTCAATCCTCTCCAAGTAATCCGTAAGCATCCTGAAGTTCAAGTTTGCTCCATAAACAATCCCGGTCTTCAATGCTCCATACAGAGCCATCCTCAAAATGTCAGTCGTTATGTCCAGACTGCTCCTACGACTTAAAAATTCAGCTCCAAAAATATGGGTTATTGACGCAGCCGCCTAACCCTAATAAGGAGTGAACCGCACAGGTCGCAAGTCTCTTCTAGCTCTCTCAACAATCTCTTGGGGCTTAAACCCAAGAGCTCTGAGGACCTGCTGATCCTCCTCAGAGCAACCTCGGCGGTTACCGGGCTTCCCCTCTCTAAGTTCCTCAACCAGCGCCTAAGCTGCGGGTTCCCCAGATAGTCGGAGTACTTGCTGCCTACGCTAATCCTGACCATCGCTCCTCACAAATAATAGGGGACTCTTTAAGATTCGATCCTAAAAAATGGCGGGCCCGCTGGGATTTGAACCCAGGATCTCCGGCTATCCTCTAAGGATTTATATTAGAGGGCCGACGCGCTATCCAAGCTACGCTTCCCGAACAAGCCGCGTAGAGGCTTGTTTCACGGGCCCTTTTTTCGGTTTACAGCGGGCCGGGCTAATTAATTGTTAATTCGATAATTTAAATTTGATGCAAATATGAAAGTGATTTTCACTCTTTTTTTAGTTGCGGGAATGCATGCCAGATTATTTTCGCTGTTGGAATAGCGATTAAGGCGCCTATAGTCATTTGTCCAATATTTATGGGGACCTCGGCGATTGCTACTGCTTGGATGTTGAAGAGCCATCCTATGATGAACATTTCGTATATGAAGTAGCCGAAAACCATGACGAGTCCTCCCAGAGTCACGGAGAAGAGTGTCCATCCGAATTGAGGATCAGAGATGAACCCTACTAGAGAAATTAGAAGCGCAGCTATTATGCCTAAAAACAACCAGACTTCGCTGGGAAGCATAAATGTGTATGTTGTGAATCCTAAGGTAAGTTCACTTTCACCACTATAATAAACAGAGCCTATGATCATCAGTAGACCGCCAACGATGATTCCGAGGAGCATAGTGAGGATTTTCCAATGGATTCTTGAGCTGATCTTTGGGTTATGTCTGCTTAAAAATCCTACAATGAAGCCTTCGCATGCTTTTATAATTAAAGTTGCAGGTGCATAGTGTGGATATCCGAGGATGAGGTCTGCGAGCATGGATCCGACTCCTCCGGAGAAGGCTCCTACGTATGGTCCGAAGAGAAGAGCGGAGAGGAAGACCATTGATTCGCCGATGTTAAAGAACCCTTCTGTTGATGGGACGTACATTGAGAATATTATTGTAGCTACGCATACAAATGATGTGAAGATCGCTGTTGCAGCGACTGTGAATGGTGATGATATCTTCTCTTTTGACACGTCAATCACACATAGTACAGTTGTAACTCAACTACTCTTTCTCGGAATAAAAGCTTTATGGAACCCGGTATGCCTCTCCTTTTTTAAGGAAGAAGGGGACGATCATTACTTCAGAGTAGATATTCTAAATTTTTCAAGCTGAAATTTAATTCCACTCTTTAATTGTTGATTGGATGTTAAAGCTGCATTCAGCTATCTATAGAAGAATCTTCACCTCATCAATTGCTTTCAGTATTCTTTTTCCTCTATTTGTAATTTTGAAGTATTTTTTCCCTTCCTCAATATAAGAGGAGAGTAAGCCTCTACTGCAAAGATCATTCAAGTGTTGATAAACTGCTGATCGGGTCATAGTCTTTCCTAGATTCTTCCAAAGCTCATAGCCATATCGATCTTTCTTTGATAATAGACGGAGAATCTTCTCTTTGGTGCTGAGTTCCGCTCCAAGCATCGCTGATTTCCGTTTTTTGGAGAGGGCTTGCAGAACATCCGTTGCCTTTAATCCGCTTCCAGTTATAAGGCAGATGACGGATTCATCCTTATTAATGATTGATTTTTCCCTAGCCTTCTTCAATGCAGCTATGGTTCCTGAACTAGCAGGTTCAGCGAATATCCCTTCCAGTCTAGCTATGCTCTGTTCAGCTGCGAATATTTCTTGATCAGAAACGGAGAGCGCTAACCCCTTTGAGCTTTTAATAGCTTCCAAAGCAAGCTCCTTCTGAAGAGGATTTACTACAAGTATCCCAATTGCATGTGTGGATGGTTTCTCGCCTTTTTCATGCTCTCCGAAATAAGCATCAACTATTGGTGAGCATCCTTCCGCTTGAACTCCTAGGATTTTAGGCAGCATGTCGATCTTGCCTAACTCATAGAGATCTTTGAAGCCCTTCCATATTGAGTATGCTGTTCCACCACTTCCCATAGAGACTATGAACCAGTCTGGAACTCCGAATTGCTCTGTGACTTCGAAGGATATTGTCTTCTGTGCTTCTATAACGAGCGGATTTAATTCTGGGGTTGCTTGGTACCATCCTGTCTCTTCAGCGAGAAGTTCAGCTCTTTTAATTGATTCATCAACGGTTTCGCCATACTCCTCTATTGTTGCATCGTAAACAAGCATCTGAGCTAATTTTCCCATATCTACAATCTTCGGAATTATCGCGTGACAGTTTATTCCATACTTTGCGCAATACGCAGATAGAGAGGCGCCCATGTTCCCATTCGTTGCGCATACCGCGGTTTTCATATTCAGATCCAGAATATTAGAGACGAGCAATGCGGCGCTTCTATCTCTGAAAGAATTAGTTGGATTACGGGTCTCATCTTTTAAATATAATGTTGAAACTTCAAAATTTCGGGATAGGCGTTCAGCTCTATAAAGAGGGGTTCCGCCCTCCTTCATCGTTGCAATATTCTTCACTTTAGGAAGTAGGGGACGATATCTCCAGAATGAGAATTCCCCTGTAAACTTTATGTCTTTCATCTTATCCGCGTCAATTACATACTCAACTAGGCCTCCACATATTGGGCATCTCGGTCTCGGGAGATAGGAATCTAGGTTTTCTCCGCATTTAATGCATCGAAGACCGCTCAATAAATTCGCCTCATGAAATAAATTTATCTTCATATATTTTAACTTGAAGAAGCACTGCATTGGGTTTTGTAGCGAATTAATTCTTACCATAAGCTGGTCATAGAAGATTCGGAAAGGACAGAAAAATTGGGTAATTCTCCCTCTAGATTAATAATCGGTTACTGAAGTGATTGTTCTTAGAAATTGAGGTGTATGTTTGATTTGGTAATTCCATTCTTATGATGAAAGGAAATTCTTAAATATTATTTACTAAGGAAACCTTTTAGAGGGGTTAATTCTGAATATGAAGTTTCCAGAAGATTTTCTGTGGGGTACAGCTACCGCAGCCTTCCAGATCGAGATGGGTAGAGGCGAGCCTGATCCAAACTCGGACTGGTATGTCTGGGTTCATGATGAAGTCAATATCAAAAATGGTCTAGTGAGTGGAGATTTACCTGAGAATGGCCCTGGATTTTGGGAGCTTTATCCCGAGGATCTTAGACGCGCAAAAGATGATCTTGGAAACAATGCTTTCAGAATGTCTGTTGATTGGAGCAGGATCTTTCCGAATCCAACGTGGGATGTGCCAGTTAAGGTCTCCTTCGATTCGAGTGGAAATATTTGTCACGTAGAGGTTTCAGATGAGAGTATGCATCTATTAGAAGAAAGAGCCTATCAGCCTTCGGTTAAAAAGTACAGAGATATCTTGACGGAATGCAGAAAGCTCGATTTAACTGTCCTTTTAACATTGTATCATTGGCCTTTACCTCTCTGGATTCATGATCCGATCACTTGCAGAGATGATATTGTTCATGCTGGTAAGAGGGGATGGGTTGACCAGTCAACCGTCATAGAGTTCTCTAAATATGCCGCTTATGTAGCTAAAACCTTCGGAGACCTCGTTGACATCTACGCAACTATGAATGAACCCATGGTTGTAAGCGGAGCTGGATATCTCAATGAGAAGAGTGGCTTTCCACCTGGATTGAGCAATATTGACTTATTCGTCGAGGTAACGAAAAATCTTGCAATTGCCCATGGAATCGCATATGAACAGGTTAAAGAATGGGATAGAGTTTCATGTTCGAATTATGGGCCTGCCTATGTTGGGATTGTTCATTGTCCACAGTATTATGAGCCATACAATAAGGATTCTAAGGATGATGTTAAAGCCGCTAATTTTGTGGAATATGTCCAGAATGAATGGTTCCTTAACATGATCACTAAGGGAGACTTCGATTTGAACCTTAACATGATGATTGAACGTAACGAGCAGCATCCTAACCTAGCTAAGGGATGCGATTTCATCGGGATCAATTATTACATGAGGAACCGTGTAAAAGCCGCTGAAAGTAAAACTCCCGGGTTTCCTGGATTTGAGATTGTTCCCTGCACGGAGAACTGTACTGATATGGGTTGGGAGATCTATCCTCAGGGCTTACGCTACGAGTTGAATTGGGCTTATAAACTTTATAGGCGTCCATTAATGGTCACTGAGAACGGAATAGCTGATGCTAAAGATGAGAAAAGAAGTGATTTCCTCATAAGCCACTTACGAGAGATCCATAAGGCCATAATTGAAGATGGGATACCGGTGAAGGGATATTTCCATTGGTCTCTTATAGACAATTTTGAATGGGCTAAAGGCTTTAAGATGAAATTCGGATTGTACAGGGTGGATTATGAAACAAAGAAGAGGACGCCGACAAAAGCAGTATCAATATATAGGCAAATAGCATCTGGAACTTTTGATTAAGTCTTCATCATGAAAAAACTCTTTTTCTATTTTTGGAGGGATAAAATAGAATACGTAAGTTAGATTGTGATCAATTTTTGATATTTCTCTACGCATATAAAAACCTTTAAACGTAAAGATATGATTGATTTTTCGATGTGAATATGCCTTGGAGCATGCTGATTTGGATGGAGTTAACTTTCATCTAGAATGCATAGATTGTGGAGCAAAGTATGAATCGAATCAAGTTATCTACATCTGCAATAGATGCGGTGGGCTTCTATCTGTAGAATATGACTTTTCAGGATTCCCAGAAGACATCGAAGATTTCTGGAAGAAACGAGCATTATCAGTATGGCGATACAGAGAGCTTCTCCCAATAGAAAGAGAGGATATAAAAATAAGTCTCGGAGAAGGGGGGACTTCCCTCAATAAATGTTTAAGGCTTTCTGAGGCTCTTGGCTTAAGAAGATTGTATGCGAAGAATGAAGGGGAGAATCCTACAGGCTCCTTTAAGGATCGAGGTATGACCGTAGGCGTTACAAAGGCCGTAGAGCTTGGAATGAAGAAGGTTGCATGTGCCTCTACAGGTAATACATCCGCCTCTTTAGCTGCCTATGCTGCGAGAGCCGGGCTTGAATGTATAGTTCTTATACCTTCAGGGAAAGTTGCGTTTGGAAAATTGACGCAAGCCATCATTCATGGAGCAAAAGTTATTCAAATCAAAGGAAATTTTGATGAAGCCTTAAAAATAGTAAGAAGGATATGCATGTCTTATCCTATTTATCTGCTTAATTCTTTGAATCCATTCCGTCTAGAAGGCCAGAAGACAATCGCGTTTGAGATATATGATCAGCTGGGTGAAAAGGTTCCAGATAAAATCGTGGTTCCTGTTGGAAACGCAGGGAATATCAGTGCAATTTGGAAGGGCTTTATGGAGCTTCGTAAGCTCGGCTTAACTGCGGATGCTCCACAGATGATCGGCATTCAAGCTGAAGGAGCCGCACCTATCGTAGATTCTCTGAGAAGAGGATTAAACAGAGTTGAATTTATAGACAATCCGGAGACCGTTGCAACCGCTATCAGAATAGGATCACCTGTTAATTGGAAAAAAGCCGTTCGAGCTGTGAAGGAATCAGACGGTCTCGTTGAAAAGGTTTCTGACGAGGAGATACTTGAAGCTCAAAGGCTGCTAGCCCAGCGGGAGGGACTTTTTGTAGAACCTGCAAGCGCCGCGTCGATAGCCGGACTGATCAAGCTCGTTAAGAGAGGCTTAATAAGTAAAGATGATCTCGTCGTCTGTATACTTACGGGGCATGGACTGAAGGATCCAAACATAATTCTGAGAAGATTTCCAAGACCGATTGAGGTTGAAGCTTCAGAAAAAGCCGTCATAAGCGTGATCATACCGGAAAGGAGAGAAGCCGTTAAGATAGCAGCCTCCTAAAAGCGTTTCAAACCTTAATTTACACTGATTATTGCTGAGACCACGTTAATACCCTCATTTGTTATTAATGCTTGAATCCCGACGAAAAAAGACATACATGTACATTTCTATACATGCTTTATATACAAAAAATTTTTCCCGCCGCCACGCCAAACGTAAGTAAAAAATATATTTGAGGATCAAAAGTAGTATTATTCGAGCCCTGGTAGTATAGTCCGGCCTAGTATAGGCGGCTGTCGCCCGCCCGACCCGGGTTCAAATCCCGGCCAGGGCGCCATATTCTACACAAAATTTTATTATCTCTGATTTTTGAATGAAAATTCGCGTTGAAGTTTCAAATTTTTGACCTAATTTTCAAGTTTTCCTTTGGGAAGGGTTTCCTTGATGAATAGTAAGCTCAGACTAGAGATTAATCTTAAAACGGCTGAGAACACCAGACCTGTGAAGAGAGCCTTTTCCGGGCCGATTGAGCTTGAGATTTGGCTGGTGAATACTCCGCCCGTTATGGAGCCTAAGAATGTTGCTATGCCTAGCACCATGTTACTTGCAGCCACATAGTTCGCCCTCATGCCCAGGGGGGATGAATCCATTATGTATGCAGAGAAGCTCACAGTTGCAGCTGACATTGAAAATGATAAAAGCACGTTAACTGCTAATAGGTGAAGCCAACTCGTTGCAAAGGCGTAAAGTAACGGATACAAGAAAAATGAGACTCGACTCAAGACTAGGACGGGTTTCCTACCAAACTTGTCTATTAATGAACCAAATTTTGGCTGAACAATGCCGGCTATGAATCCTGAAAGGGCGGATATAACAGCTATCTGCCAAACAGTTGCACGTACAACATTCACAGTTACATATGGGAAGAGAGGCCAAGAGAAGGCCATAGTAAACCAGTAAAATCCATTAACAGTCAAGAAGATCTGGAAGTCCTTATCAAGTAATGGTGAGAGAATACCAACCCTGCCATGAATAGTCCTGTCTACTCTAACCTCCTTCACGAATAGAATCAGAATCGCACCTAACATGGCTGTGACGGCAGATAATGAAAAAGGAATGGTGAAAGAGGAAGCCGTCATTTCGCCTGATTGAGTATAAGTAGCTAAAGCAACAATTAATGCTGCTATAACCCCGGAGAACTGGCTTACAGCTCCAATCTTGCCTAGAATCCTTCCCCTAGTTCTCAAGCGTGTATAATCTGCTAGAAGGGAACTCCAAGCTGGAACAGCTGCTGACCACAGAATAGACTGAAGTATGATGAGAGTTAAGATTTGAGCAGATTCACGGGAGAATAGAAGAGCAATTATGAAGCATCCGCTGGAAAAGTAGCCTATTGCTATTAAAGTTTTCCTACTGAACCGCTCTGAAATCTCACCCCACCCGATCTGCAATACATTCTGGAAAAGATTTCTCGCTGACCTCATTAATCCCATCTGTTCGAATGAGGCTCCAAGCACAACAGCATATGGGAATAGAAAGCTCAGGAGAAGGTTATCTGAGAAGTATGTTGATGCCGCAACCCCATATAGAGCTGGATTAGGCTTTAAATCTCCTTCAGCATCTCCGTCATAACTGTCGTTGCTGCCCAAATCGATAGAACCCTCCCTGATCTTTCAGTAGATTCAAAACCTATCACATCTAGTGATAAATCCTTTGCGCTCTCAAGGCGAATGATGTAAGATGAGAGATGGACACTGAGAGATAAAGATTACTAAACCGCCTTTCTCGCATTTCAGAACGTCTTTCCTTTTTTAAGGAATCGTCTCAAATGAAATTCCCTCCAATACAAAAAGTTACAGTAGAGTAAGCGTCCTTCATAATCCCTTCCCCAAATTCTTTTATATTTAAGTGAAACTAGAACCTTCTATGGTGAAGAAGTTGAGTGTTAATAGAGCTCTAGAGGAAATCTCCGCTATAGAAAGGCTCATCAGGCCTTACGAATATGAAGCTTATGAAGCGAGAAGAGCGCTGAATGATCTCGCCGCACTGCGTGAGGCTTTGAGTAGAATGGACAAAGAAAGCATCAGGAGGGCTGCGGAGAAAATCTTAACGCTTGAAGCTGAAGCCGCACCTTACAGAAGCTTCAGTTTTGTTGAAGAAGCACTGAAGCATGCACGGAGACTAAGAGAGGAGTTAAAGAAACTTTTAGAAAGTTGACGGCTTCTTTCATTCAAACTCCGTCAAGAATTTAGATAAAAAAGCTAAGGAGAGTTAGAATAGAAGCGATAGGCTACGGCGGCATCGCATCTCACGCGTATATATTAGATTTACTTGAAGATCCCGAATGTTAAATTTATCGCGTTAACAGACATCATAGAAGAATAAGCGAAAAGTCATCTATAAAAAATAAAGTTGAATCATCATATCGATTGTCTAAAATCGTCTCAAATGAAATACCCCCGATGCTTCAACATTCTTATAAGCATTTAGATAAAGAACCCTTCAATGTAAGTCAGGTCTAAACGTGACCAAACTTTATTCCTTCTCCTCTAGGAAGGTTTTATACTTTTCTTCCATCCGAGATGTTATGCTAGGTTTAACCTTTCTGAGAGCCTCTTCGAAATCTTCCGCCGTAACCACATCTCTATCATTCCTAATAGCGTTTAACCCAGCTTCCCTGCATAATGCTTCAAGGTCAGCTCCTGAGAAACCATCCGTTTTCTCGCTTAGATCGTTTAGACAGACCGACTTGTCTAACGCCATTGTTTTCGTGTGAATCTTCAATATTTCAAGCCTTGCCTTCTGATCCGGTTTTGGAACATAAACAAGATAGTCGAAGCGTCCTGGTCTCAACAATGCATTGTCGAGGAGATGCGGCTTATTCGTCGCAGCCATAACAACCACATTTTCTAAGGTGACCAGCCCATCCATCTCTGTAAGTAACTGGCTGATAACTCTCTCCGAAACGGCTGAATCTCCAAAGCTAAATTCTCTCCGTGAAGCGATCGAGTCAATCTCATCTATGAAGATTATCGAGGGCGCTGTTAGTCTGGCTTTACGGAAAACCTCCCTTATCGCCCTCTCGGATTCCCCTACCCACTTAGAGAAGACCTCAGGTCCCCTTATTGTTATGAAGTTTGCTCCGCTTTCAGTTGCAACTGCCTTTGCTAGAAGAGTCTTTCCACATCCAGGAGGCCCATAGAGGAGTACGCCTCTTGGAGGTTTAATGCCCACCTTCTTGAATTTTTCAGGCTTTTTTAGAGGCCACTCGATCATCTCCTTCAATTTTTGCTTTACCTCATGTAAACCGCCTACATCATCCCAATGAACATTAGGGGTTTCTACATAGACTTCCCGCATAGCGGTAGGAATGATCTCTTTGTAGGCATTCATGAAGTCCTCCATTTTGACAACCATGCTCTTCAAGACTTCAGCTGGTATTCTCTCTTTTTCTAGGTCTATTTTTGGCAGATATCGACGGAGAGCCTTCATCGCGGCCTCCTTGCATAGAGCAGCAAGGTCGGCTCCCGTATATCCATACGTTATTTCAGAGATCCTCTCAAGATTCACATGTTCTTCCAAAGGCATGTTCCGCGTGTGAATCTGTAGTATTTCAAGTCTACCTTTCTTATCCGGTATGCCGATCTCTATTTCTCTGTCGAACCTTCCAGGTCTTCTGAGGGCTGGATCTACAGCGTTAGGTCGGTTCGTCGCTGCGATCACGACGAGTTGCCCTCTAGATTCAAGTCCATCCATCAAAGTGAGTAGCTGCGAGACTATCCGCTTCTCAACTTCACCAGTAACTTCCTCCCTTTTAGGAGCTATGGCATCTATTTCATCGATGAAGATAATGCTCGGAGCATTCTCTTGGGCCTCCTTAAATATTTGTCTAAGCCTCTCCTCAGATTCACCATAAAACTTGCTCATTATTTCCGGACCATTTATTGAGTGAAAATTTGCTTCAGCCTCGTTTGCGACTGCTTTAGCCAGAAGGGTTTTTCCACATCCAGGGGGACCATGAAGCAGAACGCCTTTAGGAGGCTCTATCCCTAACCTTTCAAAGAGCTCAGGATGCCTCAGCGGCAGCTCAACCATTTCACGGATCCTCTGGATCTCTTCATGCAGTCCGCCTATATCCTCATAAGTTACTTGTGGAACAGATATCTCAGCCTCTCTCGGTTCAGGAGTAACCTCAACTTTCGTGTCGCTTGTGACTCTAACGATTCCCTTAGGCCTCGTTGAGATGACAGTGAAGTATAATGGGTTTCCTCCGAATATAGGTAGAGAGACATGGTCGCCGGCTAGATATGGTTTATCCAGCAAAACAGACTTCACATGGACGCTGAACTCCTCGTCTAAGCCGCTGAGCCTGTAACCGCTTGGAGAGATGATTATTAGACTTGCATCCCTAACCTTGGCCTTCTTCACGTATACGTAATCGTTTAGGGATACGCCAGCGCTTCTACGTAGAAGACCATCCATCTTTATTATGTCTTCACCAGCATCGGAGCTTAAGGGCCAAACGATGGCACATGTAGAATGCTTGCCAATAATCTCAACAATATCTCCAGTAGAAACCTTCAGCTCAACCATTATCTTAAGCGGAATCCTAACTATCTTTCTGCCTACATCCCTCTGGGAAGCTTCGCTTACGAGAAGCTTTACCTCTTTCATTTTCAGCCTCAATAACTTTCTAAGATAATCTCGTGAAGAATAAATCTTTTTTGGACAGTCCAATCATTCAGCTCTCAATATCTTTCTGGAACTGAATGTCGTCTTATAGAATAAAGGATACTATTCTACTGCATCATCATCTGTGTGCCGATAAGGTTCTTACTTTCTGAGCTAATGGAACAGCATTTTCAGATTCTCAGTCAAAAGCATATAGCCTCTCATCTTCTATGCTCATGGTCTACATCTATTATGTAGACCCAGTTTCTCTCCTAAATGATTTGGCCCTCCCCCCTCCGTCAAGATTCACAGACATCTTAAATACTTCTATCTCGAATCGAAACTTGTTTAGAAATAAATTATTGATTGAACCGGAGATTACAAACATGTTTGCAGCTGGTAAATGTTGGAAGAGGAATGGCTGGATCCTAAGTTTATATAGTCAAGCTGGAGACCAGCACGCCACATTTAAGG
>Ga0180301_10002368_pt1 | contig 14782 bp, 18 predicted proteins | sample GuaBasSediGuay16_FD_121797 | JGI IMG/M metagenome (GOLD analysis project Ga0180301, IMG submission 121797) | Subseafloor sediment microbial communities from Guaymas Basin, Gulf of California, Mexico - Guay16, Core 4569-2, 12-15 cm | ecosystem: Environmental > Aquatic > Marine > Hydrothermal...
TAAAGAATTTAAGCATTACTTCAATTTCAGACCTACTTACTAATAACCCGATAGTCAAGGTGTATATTGAGGGTATAGCAACACCTTCTGATGTAACTAAGATTAAGGAGGAAGTTCATCAGAAGGTTTATGGTATACTTGCATATTCAGGTGATGGGTTAACCACTGAAGACATTGTTAAAATAACTACAATGTTTAAGAACGTAGATATTAAGCAATTAACTCCTCGAAGAGTTCTTAGAAGAAGGAAAGAAATGCTAAGAGTCAAGAAGGTTTATGAAGTCGATGGTTTACTGCTAAATAAGTACTTAGCCTACTTCATAGTAAGATGTGATGGAGGTCTATACGTTAAGGAGTTAGTTAATGGTGATGAAGGTCGTACGCAACCAAGTTTTTCATCAGTAATTGGAAAGAGGATTGACGTGCTTTTCCTTGATGTACTCGAGTATTTAAAGTCATAACTAAGAATACTTATTAATCCTCAACTTTCTATGTGCAGTGGTGTAGTAAGTGGTTAAGCCATCTAAGGGCTTTAGACATAGAACAAGGAAGATGTTGAGAAAGAGCATAAGAGAGAAGGGTGCAATACCTCCTCTTAGCTTATTGATGATTGAGTACAAGCCTGGTGATAAGGTATACATAGTTCCTAATCCGGCCATACATGAGGGTATGCCTCATAGAAGGTATGTAGGTAAAGTGGGGACTGTCATAGGTAAGAGAGGTCGTGCATACATAGTTGAGGTATACCTAGGTAGTAAGCGTAAAGAATTAATTGTTGTACCTGAGCATCTAAGACCTGCACAACCTTCATCACCTCCTAGTAAGTAGTAAATTCCGAATGTTCTGTTTAAGGAACATAAGCATTCTAAGAGCATATAGTAAACTTATAAATAAATGGTCCCTAATCATAAACTCGGGTAGGTAGTTAAGTATGAGAATAATTAATTACAAGAACATCCCTTACGCAGAAGTTGCAAGAATAATAAGAAAGTTAATGGAAAAAGGAGTAGAGCTTGATCAGATAACTATGAGGGTTTACGAATACGTATCTAAATTTACTAAATGTGAGAGGGCATCTGAGTTAGTTAACATTTTAACATCCATGGGGTTAAAAGAAGTAACAGCCGTAATTATAGCTAATATTCTCCCAAGAAGTATTGATGAGTTAAGAGCGTTGATGAATTTCGAAGATGAAATACCTAGTGAGGATAAACTTAATGAAATACTTAGCAAAGTAAGTGAGGTATGTCCTCAAGAGTAAGGTAGATTGTACCTATTTAGGCGATAGTTATGTCTCAAGCAAAACCTCATAAGAGGCCAGATAGGAGAGTAGTTCGTGAAGATTACGCCGTAGTACTAGATTTCATGCCTGAAGGTAACCCCATGGATAGACATCACCCATCTCATAGAACTAGACCCATAGCTCAAGGTGTGGGGGATAAATTCTTCACATTACTTGAGTTCCACCCAAAACCCAACGTCATTTTGCAGCAGGGTGAGAAGGTATGTATAAGTTTTAGGTTTCGTGAGTTAAGGGATAAAGTGGAATATGTATGGGGTGAACCATTAACTTATGATGACTTAAGTGCTGTAGCTAAGTCTTACCTCCCTGAAGCAATAAAGAGGATAGTTAAAGAACGAGAGAAAGTATTCGTAACATTCTTTAACATAGCAGCACCCTTAACAATAAAACTTCACTCACTTGAGCTAATACCAGGTATAGGTAAGAAAACAATGTGGATAATCATTGAGGAGAGAAAGAAGAGGAAATTTGAGAGTTTTGAAGATTTAAGAGAACGTGGTAAAGTACCTGACCCAATAACAGCTATAGCTGAACGCATATTGAGGGAAATTAGGGGTGAAGAGAGGTATTACTTATTCCTTGACCCCCCACCCAATGTTACTGGGGCTGTTAAGTTAGGGTACTTAGAGAAGATATTCAGGTCTATAGGTATAGAATAAAATGGTTAATGATAACTTGAGAAATAGGTTATGGATAATATTAGTTGAACCTGAAGGTAGAATAAATTTCGGCTTCATACTTAGATTAGCTAAAAATTTCGGTGTAAAAGGCATATGTGTAGTTAATCCTAAATTCTCTTTAAATGATGAAGAAGTTAAGCAATTCTCATCTAGAGGGATAGATTACCTAGATGAAGGTAAGGTCATAGTTGCTAATAGCCTTAAGGATTGCCTAAGTAGGACTTCATTTACTATATGTACTACAGCAAAGACTATTAAAGAAGGTGATGTATTACGGCATTCCATATCACCTAAGGCTATTAAGTTCATAATACCGAGTAAGGGTGATATAGGTCTAGTGTTTGGAAGGGAAAGTGTTGGACTTAGTAGGGATGAACTAGCTCAATGTGACGTAATAACAACGTTAGAGACTGGTACAGACTATAATGTATTAAATCTATCACATGCAGTTGCTATCTTCCTGTATGAAGTACTTAGAGATAGTATTTCCACCGGATTAGTTTATGGTGAAGAATGTGATCAAAGCATTGTCAATGTGATCTTAAAGTTTATTAAGGACATAGCAGGAACCTTAGAATTACCATCAGCCTATGTAGCATTAAAACACGTACTCAAGAGGGCGTCGCTTAGAAGAGATGAATGTAGTGTAATCTATAAGTTATTTAAGAAGTTAAGGTACATGATAGTAGAGGCTAAAGGGAAGGAGTAAGCATAACCCTTAAATTACTCAGTAAACACTACAGCCTAGGTGTAGGGAGTATGCCCTTAAGACCTGCTAGGTGCTATAAGGAGTTAAAGAAACCACCATATACTAGGAGGGAGTATATTGACGGTGTGCCACCACCAAAGATAACTAAGTTCGTAATGGGTAATCCACACGGTAATTACGAGATCAAAGTTGAATTAGTATCTCTTGAAAACGCTCAAATAAGACATAATGCATTAGAGGCTGGCAGAGTTATGGCCCATAAGTACTTAAGCAAGCATGTTGGGGAGGATAAATACTTATTCATAGTCAGACAATATCCACACCATGTACTAAGAGAGAATAAGATGATGGCATTCGCTGGAGCTGATAGATTACAGGAAGGTATGAGACAGGCATTCGGAAAACCCGTAGGTACAGCAGCTAGAGTGAAGATGGGTAGTGTAATAGCTGAGGTTAGAGCTAGTAAAGCCGCCTTTGAACAAGTTAAGGAAGCTTTAAGAAGATTTGCTAGTAAGTTAGGAATTAGATGGACATTAAAAGTTACAGAGTTAAAATAAAATTACTTATAAGCTAAGACAATATTTGAACTGAAAGACATGAGGATCACTGATTTCTATGTGTATGATTTAAGTAAGATAGTTAATGAGATACGTAAACGTAAAGCCAAGAAAGTACTCCTGCAATTACCGAATGGTGTTAAAAGATTTTCATACGAGATAATCGATGAGATACTTAGGAAATTAAGTAGTAACTCTATTGCAATAGATATAGATGCTAATCCCCTATACGGTTCATGCATAATCGATGAAGATTTAGCGAGAAGGTATGACTTGGTTCTTCACTTAGGTCATGAACCTTATCCGTATTGGAAAGCACCATCTAATGTAGTTTTTATAGATTTGCTTAGTAAAGCAAGAGTACGCAACGAATTACTCGAGAGACTTACAAACATTCTTGAGCGTAGAAGTCTAAGGAATGTCATGGTACTCACTGTTCAGCAACATAAGAACATCACCGATTATGTATTGTCGTACCTAAGAAGTAAAGGGATATATGTTGTAGGTAAGCCGTTAGTAATAACTGGCTGTTGGTTTGCCAACATAGCTAAATACTTAGACAGTATTGACGCACTAGTAGTTATAGCAGGAGGTTTATTTCACGCTATTGGTGCTGGATTACACGTGAATGCATCAAGAAATGTACTCATCTTAGATCCATACTCAAACGACGTTAAGGATGTAACAATAGACGTCAGGAAAATACTTAAGATTAGATTATGGAAATTAAAGAAGGCTGAAGATTCTAAGACGTGGCTTTTAATAGCTGGCTTTTCCGGTCAGTATAGACCATACATAATAGAGGAGCTTAAGAGGCACCTAAAAACTAAAGGTATGAGATACCACATAGCTTACTCACGATACGTAACGTTAGATACGTTAAGGAACGTAGATAATGAGTTAATAGATACCATAGTTATTTCATCATGTCCTAGACTTGCGATAGAGGACTTATCAAGTTATGAGAAGCCAGTACTAACACCAGGTGAGGCATTATACGTATTGGGGGCAAGAAACGACTACACATATCCATGGTAGTCAAAGTTGATTAATATAAGAAAGAAGAAGGACTTAGAAATAGTGATAGAATCCATACCTAACTACGTTAATCCTAAGGAGGAGCTCGAACAGTACGTAACACCCTCTGATATGGTAGCTAATATTCTATGGGACGCCTACCTAAGAGGTGATATAGAGGGTAAGAGAGTCATTGATTTAGGATGTGGTACTGGTAGATTCGCTATTGGTGCGGCCCTCCTTGATGCACTAACTAGTATTTGTATTGATGTAGATAACGAAGCTCTAGATATAGCATTTAGTGTGTCGAAGAAAATAGGAGTTAACACGGTAATGCATTTTATTTTAGCTGATGTGAGAGGGTATAATCCTATTAGGAGGCTTCTCGACTGTACTGTAGTAATGAATCCTCCTTTCGGTATTCATTCAAGAGGTGCTGACATAGACTTCCTTAAGACAGCCTTAAACATATGCGATACTGTCTATTCAATTCATAAACTCAGTGAGGGCTTCATTAAACTAATTGATAAGTTGAGTAGTGAAATGAAGTTTACCTACGAAATAATGTCTGAGTATGACTTCCCCATAAGATGGTTCCTACCTAAGCATAGAAGGAGAGTATATTACGTTAAAACAGTAATTATAAGATTTAGACGTAGTACGTAGGGTGTTAGAGCTTGAGTAAAAGAGTTAAGGAATTAACAAATAAAGGTGTGGTTCCCGGCGATGCTTTATGCGTTATTGAGGAGTTCCTACCAGGTTCAGGTACCTACGAGCATCATAATGGAGTAGTTAGAGCTGCATTAGTAGGTAGTACCATAGCTGATTTAAATACCAGAGTGATTAATGTCAAACCTAGAATAAAGGAACCGATACTTCCGAGGAGGGGTTCTATCGTTTACGGCATTATAGTATTGATAAGGGAGGAGTACGCTATCGTTAGATTAGTATCTGATGTTAATGGTGTCAAGTATCATACAGTATTTACCGCAATACTTCATATATCTCAAGTTACTGATAAGTTCATTAAAGACTTATTTGAAGTGCTAAGAATGGGTGACGTAGTTAAAGCTAAAGTTTTAAACGATTCAATACCTTACAATATATCTATTAAGGATCCTAAGCTTGGTGTTGTATTAGCATTTTGTGGAAAATGTGGCTCATTATTAAAATTTGAAAGTGGAGATCTACTTAAGTGCCCAGTATGTGGTAATTCTGAGAGAAGAAAGGTAAGTATTGACTACGGTAAATTGAAGGGTTTAATACCTTGGATAAAGTGAGAATTAGTCTTAAATGTGAAGGAAGGAATGAATGTCTCGAGCTAGCTGAATATATAATGAACTATAGAGGTGTGAAGGCTAAGTCATTAATATATGAAGTTAGTAATGGATCAGTTATCATAGAGATTAGCGGTCCTAAGGTAGAGGTAGTTACGACTAAGAGAATTATCATGGGAGCGTATAGGGAATGGATGAAGATTAAGGCATGGAGTAAGGGCTCAGGCAGTATTGAAATACAAACGTTAATGAGAATTGTTGGAAAACCTTTTGTGAGCGATGCGTTAGCTGAGGTATTGAAATTCTTGGGATATGAAGCGGAAATTAAGGGAGGTACCTTATTCAGTAGTGCTCCTTCAGATATTATCATTAACGTCGCTAAAGCACTCTCGCAGAAGCTTGAAGAACTCGTAATGTATAAACCAAGAGCTTCAATAACAGCTAAAGCTCTGATAACAGCGTATGCCTACCTCACATCAATGAATGCTAAAGATGCTCTGAAGGCCTTGGAGGAGAGCGGTGCTTTAAGAGCTAACGGCCATAGAGTACTTGTTACAAAGGAATGGAGGAGCTTATTAAGGAGATTAATATCAAGTTCTAGGGAATCGTATGGAGTTAGAGGTAAGGAAGAGAACCGATAGAGAATTTGTATTTAAGATATTGGGTGAAGACCATACGTTAGGAAACCTGATTGCTAAGATGGCTTTAAAGCATCCTAACGTTGAACTTGCTGCATACACTATCGAACATCCCCTCAATGGTCAACCAATAGTCAGGATAATTACTGATGGTAGTAAAGATCCCGTTGATGTAGTTATTGAAGTATTAAAAAGCACTAAAGTTCTGTCTGAGGAATTGCTAGAAAAAATTAAGAACAGCCTAGGAGTAAAGGAGTAATGAATGGAAATTTAGACGGAGTTAAACGAGAGACCAGAATTCTTTTCATAACTAGCAGGAGTGTAGGTCAAGTAAGATTAACATTATTTGCAATAATTAGAGGAGTAATGGGTATAGAACACGTAATACTTAAATTACTTAGTAAGGAAGAAGCGATTAAGCTGTTATCTAAGGATCCTCTATTAAGTGAGGTAAGGTTTGTTATAGATATGGATGACCCATCGAGAAGTGGTGAAGTACTAAAGATGCTAGACAATCATAGAGTCAAATACGTAATGGAGAATACAGCACACATCCTTAATGCAATAATGGATGAGTTAGTTAACTTAATAACCTCTCATAACTGATAATTTCCTTGGCTACTAGTGCAGTGAAGGGTGATTAGCCATGGTGGAATTCTGCCCTAAGTGTGGCAATATGATGATCCCCAGGAAAAAGGAGGGGAAGGTAGTACTAATGTGTCCTAAATGCGGCTATATTAAGGAGAACCCCGTACGTACTAGAGTATTAAGTAAGAAGATAGTCCATAGGGAAACTGAAAGAACTTTCGTAATCGATACTGAAGACATGTTTAAGGGTGTTCCCAAAACTAGGGGGGTAAAGTGTCCTAAATGTGGTAATGATGAAGCTTATTACGTAATATTACAGACTAGAAGAGCTGATGAGCCTCCTACAAGGATATATAAATGTACAAGGTGTGGCCATGTCTGGCGTGAATACGAATGATTTGAATACAGACTCCATGAGTACTTTAAGGTATTAGTGATAAAGTGGTTGTCCGTGCTTTATCTTTTAGATATTTGGGAAATTATGGGTACTTGCATGGGCTTCCCCTTCGTCCCTTCTTGGGTCTGCATCTGGTCAGGAGCTTTCAGGGCTACCACGAAACCCCACATCCCGAGTTAGGCTTAATCCCTTCAAAGCTATGTTCCATGAAGCAATAATATCTCTTGTAGTGATTATTCCATTAGACAACTTAACCCATCTATAATTTATGAATTCTAGTTCTCCACCTATAGGTGATGTCCTAGAAGTATTCCTTGGGTCTACATAGACTACTGGAAGTTCCTCAACCATCGCTTTGTAATGAATGTATGACTGTATCCTTCGATATGCCCATAGCGATAGCTTTTTATTAAACCTCCTAGAGCCATTAGCTCTATTTCTAAGCTTGTTTAAGTCCTCTAAGACTATTAATGCGCTATATTCTCTTGCTACTTTCACTATTTTTCTTGAAATGAAGTGACAAGAATCCCGCAGTATATTTCTCACTCTCTTACCATGCCTTCTAATCGCTTCCTTTATACCTTTAACGTATCTCCATTTCCTAGAAAACTTTCTCTGCATCTTCTCAGTAATGATTCTATGATTTAACGCTCTCTTCAGCCCGTTGAACCGTATAGTTCCCATAGAAACTAGTTCCCCACTCATATTAACTATAGTGTAGGTTATGTTGCCGAAGTTTATGTCAATATCCATGATGTGTTCAGGTTTTCTCAACGTTGGCTCCTTCTCGAAGGTGAGGTAAACCCGTACTACTCCATTCTTGTAGCTAACGAGAATCTCCTTGAGTTCCCATTCACCATTAAAGTACTTACTCAAATAGTCATACCACTGCAGCTTTAGTTCAATCCATTCGTTGTCTAGAACAGCTATTCTTAGCGTCTTGTTGTTTAAGTCTAGCCTATAGTCTTGATAATCAAGTCTAGCTGTTAGCTTTCTTAGAACCGGTTTACTTCCTTTATTCCTCTTAGTAGCTTTAACTCTCTATAATAGCAATTAATATTAACTTGAAAATAATAACTTCTAAACGGTGATATATTGAAGCTTCTATTTGCGGATGCCAGGATATGGAGGTACTTGATGGCTGCTGCAGGAAAATTCGTTGAAATGGGAGTATTAGAAGTAAATAATGATGGTCTAAAGTTTAGAGCTATGGATCCGTCCAGGACGGCACTTATAGAGTTCATAATACCTAGGGAGGGGTTTGATGAATTCAATGTTGATGGGGAGGTTAAGATGACATTAAATATTGAGGATGTCAGTAAGATCATGAGGACTGCTGAGAAGGATGATAAGATAGGTATAGATTGGACTGAATCAAGTATAACATTCATATTTGAAAGAAGGGGTGTGCCGAGATACTTTACATTACCACTTCAAGTAGGTGTTGCTGAGGAAATACCTGAGCTAAGTATTGAGTATAAGAATGCGTATAAGACGGGAGGTGCGGTATTGTATGAAGCAATAAATTCCATAGAGGATGTAGGAGAAGTCTTAAAGGTTGAAGGTGATGAAAAGGAGTTGAGGCTCAAATCAGTTAGTGATTTAGGAGAGGCCGAAATAGTGTTGAGCCTTGATAAAGGAACACTTGATGAGGCAGTAGTTGAGAATCCCGGATTTTCAAGTACTTATGGTATGGAATACTTGAGCTATATGAAGCAACCGATAAAGCTTGCAGAAACAGTCACTATTAGAGTTGATAGTGACATGCCATGTTACTTAGAACTAAATTACATACAAAGTGCTAAAGCTAACTACTATATAGCACCTAGGGTTGAGTAAATGGATGTACTTAAAAAGCTTCTAAGTAAATACTATGGCAATGCAGAGCTATGGCTACCTGAAGACTTTACGTTAAGAGAGTTCGCTTTTCAAACATACGAGGAAGCTGTATACGTAAGACACATGAATTTTCAAAGCCTAGCATTACTAAGGAATTACCTCATAAGAAATACCCCAAGACAGGCATATTACTCGTCAGCACTCTATAGAGATCCCGCAGCTGATAGAATGGAAGATAAGGGATGGTTAGGTAGTGAATTAGTCTTTGATATAGATTCAGACCACATAGAGGGATGTGAGGTTATTGAATTAAGCATTAAAGATAAGAGCCTAAGTTTAGTTAAACCTCAATGTATAGAATTAGCTAAGGAGCATGAATTAAGACTCATAGACATACTTAAGTACGAGTTCGGATTCTCAAATGATGAAATCAGAATTCAATTTAGTGGTAATAGAGGATTCCACACGATTGTTAGACCAAAAGATAAAGAATGGTTACTACTTGAACCCCACCATAGAAGGGAAATAGTTGATTACATAAAGGGTATAGGTTTAGATATTAATAGAATCTTACCGAGGAGTAAGAGAATAAGGCTTGATTTAAGTTATGTTGATGGAGGTTGGTTAAGGAGATTAAAACACGAGAATGAGGTTAATGAGGAAGTAATTAACAAGTTAAGAGTTGAGATAGATGAGCAGGTAACCCAGGACATATCAAGACTCGTAAGAATACCTGGCTCATTGAACGGTAAGATGGGCTTACCTGCACTCATAATAAGTAGTGAAAGTTCACTCATAAGCTTTAAGTATGACATGACGCTATCACCATTTGATGGCGAGTATGCTATTGTGAAATTACATGAGAAATTACCGAGAGAAACGGAATTCTTAGGTGAAGTCATAAGGATAGATGACCATGAATCATTAAATAAAGTACCACTTCCTTTTGCTGTATTCTTAGCATTAAATAAAGTAGCCTCGATACTTAAGATACTATAACGCCTCAACGTGAGATCAAGTAATGAAATATATTAGTCATAATACACATGTAAACTTAGTAAGTAATAGGTGATATTGTGCTCAAGGAAATAATAAGGAAGGAGATATTAAGTGATCAACCTGTAGAGATAGGTCCTGAAGTCTTAGATTCGATCGTTAAGTATATTACTGAAAGTTTTTGGTGGTGTCTAAGTAGGCTTGAGCTTAGGGTTTGTGAAGACTTTAATAAACTAATTAACGGTATCTTAGATTCTCTAGCTAGAGTCAGGATACAGAAATTTATTGAGGCAGGACTGGAGGGAGATTCACGTAGTTTTGACGCTAAGGCTCTTCAGAAGTTTATTAATGCTTTAATGAGGTTTTATAGGTTAAGTTTTAAAGGTCATGTCGATAGCGACGGTAATGTTTATGTGAGGGTAATTAATGATTTTGAAATTAATGGTAAGAGGTATGTCAAGGGCAGCGTAGTTCCCATAAATGTAATTAAAGCATTAGCTCTAGAAATTCTTGGACTCGTTAAAATTATTGAATAAAGCTTATACTTCCTGCTACATTAGCTTAAATGGTAATGAAAACCGCATCGGGCGATTAATGAGCATATTCCCTGCGGCTGATTGACAATAAAAATTTAAGTGCTATACCGTTCTTAAATGCGGTAAGACGATGCATGAGCCTATAGTAGTGATAAACTTTAAAGCATACCCCACGTCATATGGACGTAAAGGTTTAGAAATTGCTAAGCTTGCCGATAAGATCTTTAAGGAGTTTAAGGGTAGTGTTGAAGTAGTTATTGCACCACCAGCTACGGAAATTAGAAAACTTAAGGATGAGGTTGAGGTGAAGATTTTTGCTCAACATGCGGATCCCTACGACTTAGGTGCTAGGACAGGATGGCTACCTTTAGAAGTAATTAAGGATGCAGGTGCTGACGGTGTTCTGATAAACCATAGTGAACATAGGTTAAGACTTGATGAAATTAATAAGTTAGTAGTTAAGGCTAAAGAGTTAAGTATGATATCGCTGGTTTGCGCCGATGTACCTGAGACAGGTGCTGCAGTTGCCCTATTAAGGCCTGATATCATAGCGGTTGAACCGCCAGAACTTATAGGTACAGGCATTGCTGTATCCAAAGCTAAGCCAGAAGTAGTAACGAACTCAGTTAACTTAATACGTAATGTCAACAAAGAAGTAATAATACTTACAGGAGCTGGGATATCAACGCCTGACGACGTGGAGGCAGCAATAAGACTCGGTACATCAGGTGTACTTGTTGCTTCAGCAATAATGAAGGCTAAGGACCCGGAGAAAGTAATTAGAGGTATGGTTGAAGCTGCATACAAGGCATGGAGCAAGTATAGGTAAACAATACGTTAAGATTAAAGATTAAATAAAAACACGTTTTACTCGATGAACTAGCACACTTAATGAAGTATTCTGTCTTAAAGATATATATTTGAACTCCATTAAAGCTTCGTAGAGGGATTAGGTAGTGGTAAGAATAGGTAAGGTAGGAGGTCAGTACGATCCCCACAAAGTTGAGGATGAGGTTAAGAGGTTCTGGGAAGAGTACAATATATACGAGAAGGTTAAACTTAAATCGAATAGAAGCGATAAAAAATTCTTATTCATTGATGGTCCACCATATCCCTCTAGTGACATACCCCATATAGGTACGGCATGGAATAAAGCACTTAAGGATGTCATATTAAGATATAAGAGGCTACGTGGTTTTAACGTCCATGACCAGCCGGGCTACGATTGCCATGGATTACCTATTGAGGTCAATATAGAGAAGAGTTTAGGTATTAGGAGTAAGAGGGAGATTGAGACAAGAGTTGGTGTTGAGAGATTCATAAATCTATGTAAGGAGATGGTCAGTAGGAATATAGTATCGTTAACTAGGTGGTTTAAGGATTTAGGAGTCTTCATGGATTGGAAGAATCCATACTTAACCATGAATGATGAATACATAGAATCTGCTTGGTGGCTAATAAAGAAAGCATCAGATATGAGCTTACTTGTTAAGGAGAAGAGGGTTGTTTATTGGTGTCCTAGATGTTCAACAACTTTAGCTGAATATGAGGTTGAGTATGTAGAAATAACAGATCCATCAATATATGTAAAGTTCCCAATTAAGGGTAAGAATAATGAGTATCTACTTATATGGACTACCACACCATGGACGCTGCCAGCAAACACGTTCGTTATGGCGCATCCTGACGCAACCTACGTGCGTGTTAGAGTAGGTAATGAAGTATACATAATAGCTAAGGAGAGGGTTAAGGAGGTTATGGCTGAAGCAGGCATTACGGAGTATCAAGTAATAGATGAGTTTAAAGGCTTAAGTATTGAAGGCTTAGAGTATGAACACCCACTTAAGGATTACGTTAAGATCCAGGAGAGACTCTCTAAGTATCATAAGGTTGTTATGGCTCCTGAGTTCGTAGTACTTCATGAAGGAACAGGGCTGGTTCATGCAGCACCAGGTCATGGATTTGAAGATTTCACTGTAGCACGTAGGTTAGGTATTGAAGAAATAGCTTCACCAGTAGATGATGAGGGTGTATTCACTGATGATGCAGGTAAGTATAAGGGCTTATATGTTAGGGAGGCAAATAAGGTAATAATTGATGACCTCAGGAAGCGTAATGCATTATTTCACGAGTCAGCAGTAAGGCATAGGTATCCAGTATGTTGGCGGTGTAAAACACCCGTAATTCTTAGGGCTACTGAGCAGTGGGTTCTTAAGATAACGAAATTAAAGGATAGGTTAGTAGACGAGGTTAAGAAGGCTAAGTGGATTCCTGAGTGGGCCTTAGACAGAATCATGGCAATGCTGGATAACCTTCAGGACTGGGTACTCAGTAGGCAAAGGTATTGGGGTACACCATTACCCATATGGGTATGTCCTCAAGGACATAAAGTAGTTATTGGCAGTGTTGATGAGCTGATTAAGTACGGCGGTAAGAAACCTAAGGAACTTCATAGACCATGGATTGATGAAGTAGTGATTAAGTGTCCCTACTGTGGTAAGCCCATGAGAAGGGTTAAGGATGTAATTGATGTATGGTTTGATAGCGGTATAGCATTCTATGCTAGTAGGGCACACCCGTCAAGACTCGGTGGTGATGTAGTAGTTGATTTCATAACTGAGGGTCATGACCAAACAAGAGGGTGGTTCTTTAGCTTATTACGAGCTGGTGTCTTAGGATTTAATAAGGTACCTTATAAAGTAGTCCTCGTACATGGTTTCGCACTTGATGAGCAAGGCAGGGAAATGCATAAGAGTTTAGGTAATTATGTAGGTCTCGACGAAGTAATAAGTAAGGTAGGTCGTGATGTCTTTAGATTCTGGGTTCTCCAAAATACTGTCTGGGAGGACCTGAAATTCTCGTGGAAGGGGTTAAATGAGGTTAAGAGAGACTTATCAGTAGCTTGGAATGTATTCGTATTTGCTTCTACATACATGAACTTAGATAATTATGATCCGGTAAGGGATAATTTAGAGAAGTATGTGAAATACTTGAGAGTTGAGGATAGATGGATTTTATCTAGACTGAATTCATTGATAGAGAGAGTTACTAAGGCGATGGATGAGTATAGAGTTCATGATGCTGCTAGAGCTTTGAGGGAATTCATAGTTGAGGATGCGAGTCACTGGTATGTCAGGATTGTTAGACCTAGAGTTTGGGTTGAGGAGAATACTCCTGATAAACTTGCGGTATATGCTACACTATACTACATACTAAAGAATTGGCTCATAATGATGTCACCATTCACACCATTCCTTACCGAGAAGCTTTACCAGGAATTCATAAGACCTGCAGAACCTGATGCGCCAGTATCTATACATCTACTTGAGTGGCCTAAGGTTAGGAGGGAATTCATTGATGAATCCCTAGAGAGGGAGATGGATGTTGTTAGGGAGTTATTTGAGGTCTCAGCTGCTGCTAGAATGAAGGCTAAGTTAAAGTTGAGGCAACCAGTTAAGAAGGTGATAATATATAGTGGTGATGAGTCAATCATAAGGGTTGTTAATAAGTATAGGGAACTGCTACTAAACGTACTTAACTGTAGGGACATAGAGATAAGAGCTCCAGGTGAGGTTAAGGAGTTAATAAGGTATAAGGTTGAGCCTAACTACTCGGTACTAGGTCCCAAGTATAAGAGGTTAACGAAGGCGATAGTTGAGTACTTAAGTAGTAGGGGTGATGATGTAGCTAGAGACATCTTGAGTAAGGGGTTCCATGAGGTAAGGATTGGTGACGTAACTATCAAGTTAGTTGGTGAGGATGTTAAGATAATACCTCTCTACGCGTCGGGGTATGCCGTTCAGGAGGCTCGATGGGGTAGCTTAGTTATTGATACGAGGCTTAGTAGGGAGGAGGTAGCGAAGGGGCTAGCTAGGGATATAGTTAGGAGGATACAAACTATGAGGAAGGAGCTTAACCTACCGATGAACGCATACATAGAGGTAGTAATATACGTTCCTGAGACACATAGAGACTACGTTAAGGACGAGATAGACTACATAGCCGGTGAGGTTAGAGCTAAGGAGGTAAGGATAGTAAACACTAAGGAGTTAAATGTTGAGGGAGCACTCACTAAGGTATGGGACATACAGGGCGAGGAATACGTTATAGCAATAAAACAGCTGAAGTAATAACTTAACCCCCAATAACAACATAATTTATTGAAGGGCCCGTGGCCTAGCCTGGATAGGGCGCCGGCCTGCGGAGCCGGAGGTCCGGGGTTCAAATCCCCGCGGGCCCGCCACA
>Ga0180301_10002369_pt1 | contig 14777 bp, 13 predicted proteins | sample GuaBasSediGuay16_FD_121797 | JGI IMG/M metagenome (GOLD analysis project Ga0180301, IMG submission 121797) | Subseafloor sediment microbial communities from Guaymas Basin, Gulf of California, Mexico - Guay16, Core 4569-2, 12-15 cm | ecosystem: Environmental > Aquatic > Marine > Hydrothermal...
AATTGGGATATTGATTTATGGCTGGATTGTCTTCTTCACGGAGTGGTTCCTCCTATTGCTCCAGATAACGGGGTTCATCGCGGTCGCTGGCGTCTCTGGAATTCTGGGCTGGATAGGCTACACGTTGGCCACTACTCCTCCGCCGAAGCCTATCGAGGAGGTTGAGAAGGAGCTGGAACAGGAGCTTAAAGAGGTCGAGGAAGAATCAGGTGAAAAAGATGCTGAGAAAGCTGAATCCAAAAAGCAGGAAAAATAATTTGGAAATTCAATAACGCTTATTTTTACGGATAGAGTAAACATACAGACAATATTCACTAGGAGAGATTAGGGGGTAGTTCATAATGTATGTCTGCTGGCATGGAACACGTCATCGAAGATTTGAATAGGATCGTATTCGACTGGAAGCTATGAGAATTGATCTGTATAATCCTTGCGGGCGGGTATGGGAAGAGGCTTTGGCCTCTGACTAAGGATACTGCTAAGCCGCTTCTACCTACAGGAGATAGGGTGGTATTGGACTATGTCATGGATAAAGTATTGGAGCTCGACGATCTGGATAAGATTATTGTCTCAGCAAATTTGAGATTTGAGGAGGATTTCAGGAAATGGATGGAAAAATATCATGGCGTTCCCTTAGAGCTTTCGGTTGAGCCTTCGCGGAGAGAGGAGGAAAAGCCTGGAGCTGTTAGGGCATTATATTTTCTAGCTTCGAAATTTTCGGATGACTGCTTAATAATTGCTGGCGACAATGTTTTCACCTTCTTTTTAAAGGATTTAGTGGATAAATATAAGAGATTAAGAGCGCCATTGATCGCGCTTTATGATGTGAGTAGCTTTGAGCTTGCGAAAAACTATGGCGTTGTCGTTGATTCGAAATTAAGGATTATCGGCTTTGAGGAAAAGCCTGCTAATCCTAAAAGCAGTCTGATAAGTACCGGAATCTACATTTATCCGCGAGAGGTCATATCCATGATGAAAAGCTACCTAGAGGAGGGTGATGGAGCAGATAGGCTTGGAGACTTTATAGAATGGCTACATAAGCGGACTGCAGTCTATGGACATATCGTTCAGGGTGAGTGGTGGGATATAGGGACTATAGAGACATATCGTGAAGTTTTGAGAAGAATAGGGAAAAATCATTGCCATATCTGAAGACTGTCAGATCAAACATAATCATTTTCACTAGGTCAATCTAAGATTCTTTTGAATGTTGATCTGAGTACTCATTTGAGTTATGGTCAGTCCTCTTGATAGCAATCTTGTTGATGTGTTTCTTAGGTCTTGAGTGGATAGTATGTCGTCTTATCATGAGTGAGTAGATTAGGTAAATTTCCCGCTAATCGTATAAGAGTATATCTTGATTTATATCCATTGTAACGTTTTAAGGTTTCATGCGGGGAAAGGTTGCCGAAGACCATCCAGTGTTAGCTACTTATTCTTAACTTCATCTTTTTGCATGAGGGTTTCTAGTTCTTGTAATATTAGTGTTGAAACGTTCTCCCAGTTGAAATTCTTTAAAGCGTATCTTCTATTTTCTAGACCAGATTTATGAAGTGTGGCTGGATTTTTTAAAACTTCTACGACTTTCTCTGCCATCTCGTCCAACGTGTCAGCTAGGTATAGTGCAGGAGCACCTGCGTAGAGGTGTTCATAGGCGGGTAATCTTCTAGCGACTACTGGTAAACCTGCGGCCATCGCCTCCGCTATGACTATTCCTGCTCCCTCAATTCTGGATGGGAAAACGAAGATTTTTGATGTATAGTAGGTTTTAATGAGCTCTCTTCTTTCAAGTTCTCCAAGATGGAATACGTTTTTCTGGAGTCCCATCTTCTTTATCTCATTTAGCCATTTATCATAATAGAGTTGAACTCTTTTGCCAGCTACCGCAAGCTTCGCTTCTGGGATTTCGTCAACCACTTTTCTCCATATATAGAGTAGGTCATAGATCCCTTTTTCAGGGGCCATTCTTCCAACGAATAAGGCGTCCCAAATCTTTTCATTCTGAGTAAGAGGTTTCTCCTGAAACTCTTCTATATTTATACCTATTTTAGTGATTATGATTGGTTTTCTACGTCCAAGCTTTCTAAGCTGATTAGCACCGAAGTGTGTGCCCGTAAAAACGAGGTCAACAATTTTTAACTGCTGAATAGACGCCAAATAATCTAGAAGCTTGAATAATGGAAAACGGATAGCTCTTCTCATTTCTTTGTACATTTTCTGTATATTTGGAAGGTCAAGGAGGCTTCTCGGGTAAACTATCGCTCCGCTGGGGAGTGAATAATGATGAAAGTATGATGCTACTTTTAGACCGAGAAGTTTTGCGAAAAGCGCTAGCCAATCATTATGCCAGCCTACTCCGGGATTATAGACTATGTGTGGTTTATGGACGCGGACAATTCTAAGAAAGTTTATCCAAAGCCTTGCCAAGTGTTTGTAGAACTCCAGTCTAAGAGGCTTACTAAAACCCTGTTTCACGGCATATGTAATCCTATGTTTGAAGACTGGTGGATCTGAGGAAAGCCCTATTGTTAAAGCCCGCTTGTTCATGAATTCTAGGACCTTTTGATGAAGCCTAAGGCCGCCGAGGATGAGTGGGATTTCTTCTTCAGGTTTTTCCTTCCAGAGAACGTCTAGTATAAGCACCCTGATACACGAATTATCTTCCAGATTAGGTTTTTGACCGCGCTGCTCCATACTAGAAAAATTAATCTTCTAAACCCTTAAATAATGTTTAGCTTTGAAGGCTGTTGAAAAATTGAAGATCGCATTTGTGATATTAACAAAGAATTCTGGAAGAACGTTAGATAAGTGTTTAGGCGCAGTAGCGGGATTGAAAGGTGAATTCAATCCTGAGGTTATTATAGTTGATGGGGGCTCAACGGACAATACCTTGGATATAGTTGAGAAGTATCGGGGAGAGTTGGATATTAAAGTGCTATATGATGGTGGGAGGGGGTTGGGATATGCAAGAGATGTGGGCTGGCGAGCGTCAAGCGCTGAGTATATTGTCATGTTAGATAGTGATGTTATAGTGAATAGGGGATTTTTGAGGGAAGCCGTTAAAGTTCTTCAAAAGGATGAAGAATTGGGTGCAGTAGCCGCGAAGCTTAAGCCGGTTTCGCTTGATAAGGGGTGGCTTGGAAGGTTTCAAGAGAGGAATCTTGCAATATATCTTCATCATCTAGATCCACCTTATCCTGCGAAAGCAGTCGCTCTTCATACAGCATGCACAGTTTTTAAGAGGAAGGTGCTTGAGGAGATAGGCGGATTTGACGCATATTTTAACTTAGCAAAAGAGGATAGTGATGTAAGTTATAGGATTAGGAAAGCTGGTTATAAGCTCTCTTATCTGAACATTCATGCACTACACTTAGAGAGGGCAAGAATCCTGAAGCTTAATTTCAGGTATGGTAGGAGCTTCATACTAATATCAAGGAAGCATCCAGATATGGAGAACTTTCTAAGACTGAAAAATATAGTCTTAATGACGTGCATATTCATCCCTGTGCTACAGCCAATGCTGTATCTCTATTACCTAACTAGATACGCTAAAATACCTCATTTAACTCTGAGTGAAAGGTTTATCCTGCCTTTCATAGAGCTTGTAAGGCAAGATGTACGGATCGCTGGGGCATTGTATCAATTAATTTTTGAGTAAGACGATGTCATTGAATCTAGTTTCTGAAACTTAGGCTTCTAACGGTTTCTCTATAGACTTTCCTCGCATAATCATCTATTATGAGGACTAATGCTGCATAGAGTAATGCTCCTAAGATCGTTAATGTTACCGCTTGTAAGGTGAGTCCGACGACCGTTCCGGGGAAATACCGTCCTAGAATATCTTTCAAGATTAGAATGAATACAAACATAAGCGCTGATGCCGTGAAATACTTTATGATGTTCAATGTTGGGAATTTGATTCTAACACCGATATCGTGCATCATTTTAATCTTATATGCTAGGAAGGGTATACCTATGAATGATGCGAGGTTCCAGTATAGGGCCATGGTGTAGATGTCGCTATTGTCCCAGAACGTTAATGATATTGCGACGGCCACGACATAGGTTATAGCGGAGAGGTTATTCACGGTTAGGAGCTTAAAAATTATACTTTTCAAGTAGTCTTTCATGTTAGCATACTCTTGGATATCAATTCTCTCGCTACCCCTGAGAACGGGATCCGTTATATAGCCTACTAGGTTGATTAGCCTCGCTATGGTCATCGCTATGGCGGCGGCAAGCACGGGGACGTAGCTTCTTCCAAAAATCCCGAGGATGATGTCCATAAGGGCTATGTTGCCGAAGGTGATGGGTATTGCTAATAGGCTGAGGAACCTAAGCATTTCCTCAACATCTCTGCTCCATGATTTGTTATCTTCAGTGCTTAGGGTTCTCGGGTATAGTGACAGGGTTAGGGAGGATGCATAATGGGGAAAGGACCCGGCTATACATGCAACATTCCTAATGCCGATTAGAGCATCTGTCATCGAGATCATTCTAGCGACGATAACATCCAGGCCGTTTACTATGCCTGATAAGAACTCGTATAGCGGTAGCCATGATAGTTTGAGCCATTTTTTGATAAGGCTTCCATCGATTAGCTGTCTACTTATACTCTTTCTGAAGATTGCTAACAAGTATGCCAGTTGAATCAATTGCGCTAATATTACTGAGACTATGGCTCCTTCTAGCCCTCGGCTCAATAATCTCACGAGGAGGTAGGCCAACGCCACTTTGCCGGTCTCGAAGATTACGCTTGAGACGCCTATCTGTTCCGGGGATATGCCTGTGGCGATGCTGCTCAACGCTCCTAAGAAGATATAGGTTATGACTTGAGGCGTGGCGAGTATTAAGAAGAATAGCGGTTGTGAAAATGCTATGTTAGCCCATAGGGCCACGGCGAAGTAGAGCGGGAGACCGATGAGCGATAATATCATAGCGAATAATATTCCGCTACTTGGAGCTTGTTTGAATCCTCTTGCAGCGTATCTTACTATCCAGAAGGATACTATACTCGATAATGGTATCGCCGTATAGGCAATGTATTGTGAGATCATGCTCCAGAGTCCGAACTCGTTTACCGTAAGGCTCCGTGTCACTATTACGGTGAAGGCTAGTCCTGTGAAGAGGCTGTAAAAGTTTGATGCGAAGAAAATCGCGCCAGGAAGCTTCAGTTTTATAGATGACATTTTCAAAAACTCAACTAGAAGAGTGCAATAATAATAATTTTATGTTGTCTTCCCAATAATCCAAATTCTCGATTCAGCAAGCATTTTTGCATGATGTCAGATTTTCTTGCAAAATCACTTAATTGGTTTTGCGAATTCCCAGTCAATACTTTCATGGAGATTATTAGATTTAAATTATGAGCTCTGTACGGCGTTAAGAATCTATAAAACATAATTACCCTTTTGTGATTTGTTAACGACTTGATGATATAAATTTTTGGATAGTGTTTATTTCCTCTTTAGCAACATTTCTCCACGAACTATGGAGTTTTAAGAAAGCCAGCAAATTTTCGTCCATATGTTTTTCATAAAATCTGTTTAAATCCATTTTCAGTATTTCTATTGCTTTCTTAGCCATGCTCTTACAATCATACTCCTCCACAATTTTCACAACAGGTAAATTCTTGTAAATACTTGCAATGGCTGGAATATTATACGCAACGACTGAAGTACCTAAAAACAGAGATTCTAACACCACTAACGAGAAAGTGTCATAATGTGAGGGATATATTAACACTTTACTCTTGGCAATAATTTCCCATAAGTCCTTATCTGGCGGCAAATAACCCATATACTCTATATTATTAACGCATAGTCTTCTACATAATTTTTCGAACCTTATTTTAGTGCTAACGTTATCAAATTTGCCCATGAGGATAAGCTTGTAACCTGCTTCTTCGAGTTTTTTTGCAATAAAAGGTATTTCCAAGATTCCCTTACTTGCTCCAAGTCTTCCATAAAACACAGCGTAATCCTCTTTTATGCGAAGAATCTTTTCTCTTTCTCTGTAATACTTTTCGATATCTTGACTTACAGCGTTTCCAGGCATAAGTACTTTAGTGGGGATATTCTTACTGTATGCCCATTTGTCTAAATTTGATAGCCCTAAAGGTGCTTCTGAAACAGAAAGTAACGCCGTTAATGTTTTACTAGCACTTTCATAAGTAAACAATACTTTGTAGTTGAAATAACTTTGCTCTAAAGTTCGAATAAAAATTCTAGATAATGTTCTCAAAGAAGACTTCCCACCGATGGATACATTATAGATCCATTCACTTTTTATAAAACTTTTCAAGGGATTAATTGGTATGGACTGCAAGAGAATGAAAAGTGGTGCTTTAATACTTTGAGAAATGAATTGTCCAGCTTGTATCATGTCTGGGAAATTATCCATAACATATACTGCATGTACTTTCATAGCAGTCCTCATAGATGTTTTCATTTTTTCCAAGAAAGTTTTTGCAGATACTATAGTCTCTTTACTACTTAGAGGTATGAGTCTTCTAAAATTATCGAAAATCCATATTATACTTCCTTTCCTTAAAGCACCTAGATAATCTATAACTTGCTTGTCTATCCTTTCTAGACACGTCAATACATTTCCGTGAACACTCACGCCACATCTTTCTAATTCTTCCAAGTTCTTACAGAGGTTCTCTTCACTAATTCGGTGAAACATTTGTACTGTCCGAGTGATTATTAATTGAGATAATGGAATATACAGAATTGTATCAATGCCCAACTCTGGATAATGCTTTAATACTTCGTATGTCCGCCTCTGGCCTCCGCCCAGAAATTGAAAAGGATTTCCTACCACAACTATTTTTAGTCTCTTGTCAACTGATTTTTCTCCTTTATCCATCTTCACAGCATAGTAAACATCTTAAGATAAATATTTAGTTTGGCGTTACTGAACGATGACCTAGGATGAATTATTGAGAGACAACTTAACATTAAGTTTGTTCCTCATGATATCACACATTGTTCATATTCCCGCTCTTGCAACATTTTTCCAAGAAGATAATTCCAAGAATTTGATAAGATTTTCATCTTGATGTTCTTCAACGAATTCTCTGGAGTCCCTTTTTATTTAATATTTTCACAGTCTCCTCTGCCATTTTCTTCTAGTCATATTCTTCTTTAATCCTGATGCGAACATGCGATTTGGATCAAGATACCCTTACCATAACTTCTCACAGTATCTACAGTATCATCAACACTGTAGCCATCCACCACGACAATCTCGCCAACATCTTTACATGCTCAGCAATCTTCTAAGCCTATGCGCCGAATTCTTAGTAAACGTGATGAAGGAAACCTCGGCCGTCTAACAGATGTTTATCCTACGAGACTAACTCATAATTCTTGTGATGATCTACTGAGCCTTCGGCTTTCAATAATTTTGGTCACAGGCTTTTAGGAGCCGCTTGTACAATTCTAAATACTTTTCTAAAACCACCCTCCATTCGTAGTTATTTAGTAGTCTTTGATAGGCGTTTTTGGTTAGCTTCTTGGCGAGGTCTCTATCCGTCAGGAGCTTTGTGACAGCTCTTTTGATTTCGCTTGGATCTGGGCCGACTAGTAGTGCGTCTTTACCATCTCTTAGGATCTCGGTGGTTCCTCCGACTCTTGTCGCAACTATGGGTATCTTAAGGGCCATGGCCTCAAGCAGTACCGTGCTGATACCTTCTTCTCTCGATGGTAAGACGGCCACATCGGAGCCCGCCAGTATCTTTAATGCCTTGGTTCGTGGTAGTGGGCCGAGAAACTTCAGGAGACCTTTCTCTGCGGCCCTCTCGACAAGTGGCCTCATCGGGCCGTCGCCCGCTACAACTACCCCCCTCAACCCCATTAAGGTTGTCTTGACGAGTATATCAATGCCCTTCTCCTTGGATAATCTTCCAAGATAGGTTATCTGGGGTTCTGAGATCCTTTCAGCCTCGCTCGGCATCTCGGATAAATCGATTGCGTTCGGAATGTGTACCACTTTGAGTCCTAAGTTGCGATAATATCTTACTGCTTCTAGGCTGACCGCCGTCACAACATCCACACTTCTCAGAACCCATCTCTCGAATAGCTCCGCTGCAAAGCCTAACATGCTACCATACAATAGGTGGATCTGCCTCGAATAGACCCCGTGAAGTGTTACAATCTTCACACGGGTCTTCGCAAGCCTGACAGCTGGCGCTGATGGGAGATTGTGGCCATGAACTATATCGAATCTTTCCCCTGAAGATTTTAATGCTGTGAGCACACTATAGCTTGGGCTCGCCAACCCCTTCCTTAGCCTCATACCTAGCGTCTCGATGGAGATAAGCTTCACCTCATGGCCAGCTTCCCTCAATCCTCGAGCAAGTCGCTTAACATGCTGAGCAATCCCGCCAACACCAGAGACCCTAGGAGATAGAAGTAGAACTTTCAAGTCTTACTCCTAGAAGCTAGACGTCTCTGCGTGAAAATAAATAGTTTCTTCGCAATTCATTATCAAGCATATTTCTCAATAGATTGTATAGCTGGTAGTGTTGGTTTCGTTGTTAGGCTCTTGCACAAATAAATGATGGCTCGAGCCGTATAAGTTAGCTTAAACACCTTCTCGATTTAATCGTATTGATATGGCTACCACTTTATCATGATTAAGAAGGCCAGCTCGTATTCTATAGGATCTTACCACGATAGGGCTCAGCCCATACTGAAGGATAACTCTGCTTAAGACCAGCTATTGGAAATACCTTTATCTTTGGAAACTAACTACCGTCATAAGTTTAGAAAAAGTCCTTATGTTTTATCGGACATCAGTTAAATACGAGCCCTCTTGGGAGAGTATAGTTTACTAAGCATTGTGATAGTTAATGCTTTGCATGAGAGTTCTGGTTACTGGTGGGGCTGGGTTCATAGGGAGCCATCTTGTCGATAAACTAATGGAGAGAGGCTATAAGGTTAGGGTTGTGGATAATCTTTCGGCTGGGAGGCTTGAGAATCTTATAAAATGGCTAGGACATGCTAACTTCGAGTTTGTAAAGGGAGACCTCAGAGAGATCAACGTGGCTTCGCAAGCTTTGAGAGATATAGATGCTGTATTTCACTTGGCAGCAAATCCTGAAGTAAGAATTGGAAGTCAAAAGCCGGGAGAGATATACGAAAATAACGTGACGGTAACGTATAATCTCTTAGAAGCAATGAGAAGATATGGTGTGGGAAAGCTGGTCTTCGCATCCTCTTCAACAGTATACGGAGAGGCAAGAAAAATTCCAACCCCAGAAGATTACTCTCCATTAGAACCTATCTCAATCTATGGAGCATCCAAGCTTGCATGCGAGGCCTTAATCTCGGGATACGCTCACACCTTTAAAATGAAAAGCTTGATATTGAGGTTGGCGAATATAGTTGGAGAACGGTCAAATCATGGCGTAATTTACGACTTCATACTCAAACTCAAGAGGAATCCGAGAACCCTAGAGATCTTAGGAGATGGAAATCAGAAGAAAAGTTATCTACACATATCAGACTGTATAGAGGCCATATTACACCTGTATGATAGATTTGATAAAGAGGAAGCTCTATACGACGTGTATAATGTTGGAAGCGAAGACTGGATGCTGGTGAAGGAGATAGCAGACATGGTGGTAAAGGGACTGGGATTGAAAAATGTGGAATACAAGTTTACGAGAGAGGTAGAAGGAGGGAGAGGATGGCCAGGTGACGTGAAAACTATGCTCCTAGATATAAGAAAAGCAAAAAGCAAAGGTTGGAAACCAAAACTTAATAGTAGACAAGCGATAGAAAAAGCTGTTCGAGAACTCATAAGCCGTCTCAACTTTTAAGCATATATTTTCTTTACTCTTTTAATAACATAAACCTAATCGTTCCATTATGTTTTTTCTCGAGGACTAAAGTATCTTAGTGGTTTAGCCGGTTATATTGCTGCCAAAGACATTTATTCTGATCCCCTTAACTTGATTTTTTCTAAAGATAAGCTTTTTCATATGAAGCTTATTTATGGAAACAATTTATAAGCTAGCCATGATCGGATCACTTATTAGATGGTCAAAGTTTCCTTCATCACATTTACTAAGAATTCAGCTCATAGGCTTAAAGGGTTACTTGAGAATGTAAAAGATGTCGTTGACGAGATTATTGTAATAGATGGTCATAGTACTGATGAAACCGTGAGTATAGCCAAAAGCTATGGCGCCAAAATTTATCAAAGAAAGCCATGGGGATATCCTGATCCAGATCGCATGTTTGCGTTAAGGCAAGCATCTTACGATTGGATACTCATGCTGGATGACGATGAGAGACTCTGTAATAGGCTGAAGAACAATTTGAAAGAAATAATTGAAAAATGCTCTATGAAAAAATTTGTAGCAATAGACTTGCCTAGAATAAATCTTTCAAGAAATGGTAGAATAATACTTGCACCATATTTTCCTGATAGAGTGTTGAAGATATTCAGAAAAGACTGTGTAGTTTTTACAGGAAGGGTTCATGATGGTCCAAAAGTCTTTGGACGAACATATCATTTATCTAGTGAGTACTATTTAATTCACTTACCTTATCATGAGAATAATTGGTTAAAAAAGGCTATTAAATATGCTTACTATCAAAGCATACAATATTCATCCATAATTGGTGGAAACATTTTCCGACAGGCATTGCTCAGACTGCTTCCATTAACCACGATCCCCTATTACCTCTATCTGATGTCCGCCTTGGTTAAAAGAAATATTCCTATAAACTTTTTGTCTTTGAAGTACTGTTTCAGAAGAGCTTTATATGATAGCATACTTCAAACACTTATGGTTTTAAGAAGCGACAAAAGAAAAAAATTAGCAGAGGAAATCTCGAAAAACGGATTCTCTCAGTTTCTTGGTATAGAATAGATGCATCAAAGACATCCTTTTAAAGTAAAAATTAAAATTAGTATTCATCACGTAATCATTGATGATTCACGAGACTAAAGCTGAATTAGTGACCGATAAGGAATTGAAAATGTTAGTTATCGGAAATCCTTTCTATTTTATTGGCGGAGCTCCGAGAAGAACCTATGAAGTCGTAAAGGCTTATTCAGAGCTTGGGATCGAAGTGAAAATTTATATTCCTTATGGACAACTGTTTCTAACAAAACTCCTTCAAACAATCCACAACATTAAGAATCAAGAAGTTTATTCTACTCTTAGAGATCTTGAAAAAAGTGGTATAGAAATATCTTCTGAAGTATATACACAGCTAGAAGCCATGGAAGAAGAGATCTGGGAGCATTATATTATAATGAAGAAGGGCGGAGTAAGGTGGATCTTAGAAAACTTAAAGAAGTTACTGTTTTTGATAAATAAGAGAACTGTAGAAGATGTGCATGCTTTTATAAAAGAAAACTTTGCCAAAAGAAAGGGATCAGATGTTAACTTAATCTATGTTACGGATGCCACTTTTCTAGATATGATATATACTGGCTATTTTATTTCTGAGGCTCTTAGAAGAAAGTTTTTCGTTCTATTCCAGAGTATACCTCTTACTTCCATAAAAGAACTAATTGCTGAAGAATTTTGGCATGCCAAACACTTTTTCGAGAAGAATATCTTTAGAAATATTATTAGAACATTTATCATAACCATAGAGAAAGCATTTTTTAAACATGAGACATTTCGGATTTTTAATCATTGTGCTAAAAATCTGGCAGGTTTACTTTCGGTATCAGATGCGCCTATAAAAATTGCTAAGCTTGATGAGTGGGCATACAGGAGGGGTATTCCTATAAGGGTTCTCAGACCAGGTAACGCCGTGAATGTCGAGCTCCAGAAATATTTTAAAGAGAGAGAAAAGTTTCTTAATAGCAAGGAAGACTATGCGATTTTTTATGCTAGACTAGATGTAGTGAAAGGAATTTTAGAAATACCTTTCATCGCGAAACATCTTCAGCAAAACGGCTATACAATGTTACTGGCAGGAAGGTTTGACAATCCAAATGTTAGAGAGAAATTCGAGACGCTGTGTAGAGTATTAAATGTTAAAAATATTCGGTATTTAGGATATTTACCTGACAAACGCCTATGGCAAGTAGTAGCAAAGGGTAAAGTATTGATTTATCCATCCCACTGCGATGTTTTTCCTTTAGTAACCTTGGAATCGTTATTTCTAGGAAATTCAGTCGTCGCCTATAATATTCCAGCAGTAAGTAGTATCTACAGAGATCTTCAGGTAGTTAAGATTGTGGAAAAATATAGCTGGAGGAAAATGGCTGAGGAAGCCGTAAAAATATTGAAGACAAATTTGGAAAAATTTGTTGAAGAACACAAAAATGAAAACCTCATCAAATTCTTAGAATTGCATTCTTCATGGAAGAACGTTGCAAAAGCTGAAATATGCTCAATGTGTGAGATCATGAGAGATAAAGCCTGACGCAAAGACCGATGATAAAAAGGATTTGAGAAGAAATTACTAATTAACCTCTTGATTCAAGAGATAGGTTTTGTAAATGCATTAGAAGAAGGTATTAAAAACGCTACTGGGGACATAATTCTTTTTCACGGATTATGCGATTTCCAAAGAAGAGTTAATAAAGAAGTATTTGGCTTTATTTGGGCCAAGGAGTAAACACGGGCCATAGTCGACTTCGTTAAGAAATTGAAAAATAATTGCAGAAGCCCGAAATTCCTAGTAATGACGCTTAAAAGAAATGTTATCTTTTACATAGATGATACCGTTAAAATAATTATACAATTACTCCAGGAATCCAAAGAGAATAGCAGGAATATAATGAGTATGATATTCATAAAGTTGGAAATGACAACAGAATCGCAGTTGAGAAGATAGCGGGAGAATTCCATGATTCATATTGCTGTCATTGCATTCCTTAACTTTGAAGTGATTATGGGTTTCCCGAGATATTTCTCTACGTGGGCTATCGAATCTTCCTTCTCCAATACGTATCATGGAATTCTACCACAATGTCTCTTCCTTCACAAGCAATTATCTCGTCTAAAATATAATGTTCACATCCTTCACAATCAATCTTTATCGTATCAGGGTCATACTCATTGACTAGTTCGATCAAACTATACTGCGGTACATTAATCCAAGCAAAAATGCTACTAACCTTTTTATGCATCAATCCAACCTCACCATAGGCTATTGAGCCTATTAGCGCAGATATCCTTGGAACCTTACATCCCACCGATCCCAGTATCGGAACTATCGGCAATCCTTTTGCATTAAGACACAGTAACTTATAGTGCTCAGGAACAGGCTCGACGGCGTATACTTTACGAGCCCCCTTAGAGATCCAGTATAGGGGGTGTCCCCGATAAATGCTCCTATATCAAGAACAACCTTATCCTTAACGTCAATTATGTCGAAGGTAATCTCATATTCTTTAAGCAATTGGAATATATTATGAGACCAGAAAGGTTCTCTCATAGGAATTTTTATTCTTACAGGTGGATTCGTTGAAAGCGGTATCACAATAAGATCCTGTGAGAAGGATATGGTTTCATCTCGGAGTTCTTCAGGCCAAAACCTCTCATGTCTTGAGAGAAGCTTTAGAAGTTTTCGGGCATCCACCGGCGAGCTCACACTACCATCCATAGCTTCGAAAACGCCCTGAGTTCTCAGAATGGAAAGTAGCAGCAGAAGCGGATAATTCTTGATATGCTTCTTCGCAGCCCTAACAGCACAAAGCCACCAAGAAACGCGGGACCGCAAGACTATGAAAAATTATTCTAAGAGTAGCTCCTTAAATTTTATGAAAATACCATTCACCTCCCAGTCTTTCTCCAACCAGCTCTTCTTCTCCCATGAACGTTAGTTAAGGAAGCTACCTCTACTCTAGGCTAGGCTTGCCTAAAGGCTGAAGGAATATCTGCTTCGAAAACACTAGAAACGTTGAAACGTCTAGGAAAGAGGAAGAAGACGTGCAGATCCCGAAAGATAGACCCAAACAACCTCAACATGCCCAGAGGGAAGATGAAAAAGAATGGAAGCGAATCGAGGCACTCGCTTCCATTCTAGCCCTACCTCCTCCCTCCACTGATGAAACCACCCCCCTCAGAAAGAGTAAAATGCATGACTCCCATGAGCCTAGAACACCAGAAGCTAGGTTCTCTATTGCTCTAAAAACCCCTTTAATTCCTTTCAGCTCCTTTTTCTATCCTATTTTCTATTTCTTCTATCTATCTAAGAGGTGGAGCCGGCGTGATCCCAGACGATTTATGGAAGGAGCCTTATATGTCGAGAGAGGAGTTGAGACGCGAGATAGATTCTGGCGTCGAATTTTATGGCTGGCTCGAAGGTAATAGCCTATTCGGCGTAATGGGCATACAATTTGTGGGAGACGTCACACTGATTCGCCACGCCTATGTGCTCCCAGAACATCAGAGAAGAGGAATCGGCAGTAGCCTATTAAAACATCTAATAGGTCTAGCCAAGACATCTGAGATCTTGGTAGGAACATGGGCGAATGCAACTTGGGCCATCCGCTTCTACGAGAAACACGGCTTCAAACTCGTACCACCAGAAGAAAAAGACAAACTACTCCGAAAATACTGGAACATCCCTGAAAGGCAGATAGAAACCTCGGTAGTGTTAAAACTTAGAAAATAGACTTCCTCGTAATCTCGCCCCACTTAACCTTCCCGTACTTCTCCATCTTCCTATACATACCCTCCAGAATGGACAATAATATGTAATGAATGCAGGTAATGTAGGACCTTACTTGAGTGGGACGTACATCGAGCTTCTAGTGGCTCCTACTCCTGCTCTTCCGTGTTTTACTTG
>Ga0180301_10002371_pt1 | contig 14772 bp, 16 predicted proteins | sample GuaBasSediGuay16_FD_121797 | JGI IMG/M metagenome (GOLD analysis project Ga0180301, IMG submission 121797) | Subseafloor sediment microbial communities from Guaymas Basin, Gulf of California, Mexico - Guay16, Core 4569-2, 12-15 cm | ecosystem: Environmental > Aquatic > Marine > Hydrothermal...
GATAACGACATTGGGAAGAATGGATCTCTGCGTTCCCGACGATCTCGGAGCAAGAAAAGCGGTTTCGCATTTCTACTTTGATGGAAAACTTCAATCCGGAGATACGGTTAGAGAATTTACGGAAAGATGGGGTAGGTTCAGGGGTTGGATAATCTACTATTTAATTTGCGCTTACAATATGGAAAATGGTGGTAAATCAGTTTGGAAGAAAAAAGGGATGCGCACAATGTAAGATGAGATACATCTGTAAGGCGAGTGCTGCCAAGTGAGGAGTATGGAAACAAAACTTCAAAAGATAGTACAGATTTTATCAGAGAAATACGAAATCAACGAGTGGTGGGAGAGATATGCCCCATTTGAAACATTGGTTGGCATAATCCTTTCCCAGCGAACATACTGGAAAAATGTGAGAGTCGCCACCGAAAGATTTGCTGAGAGGTTTAACTGTGCTGGAGATGTGGCAAAAGCGGATGTGGAAGAGATCGAAGAAGTTATCAAACCGGCGGGTTTATACAGGATCAGAGCCAGAAGAATTAAAAATATCGCCAAAGATTTGGTTGAAAAATACGATGGAAAATTAAATAAAATATCAAATCTTCCCTATGACGAGGCAAAGAAAAAACTGACCTCAATAAAGGGAATTGGACCGAAAACCGCAGATGTCTTTTTAATGGCGATTAAAAAAGAAAGGGTTCTGCCCGTTGATGTTCACATTTTCAGAATAATGAGAAGATTGGGAATAGCCGATGAAAGAGACGATTATGAAAGTTTGAGAGCGAAACTCGAATCCGAGATACCACCAGAACAAAGAACGAAAGCCCACCTGGTACTGATAGAATTTGGGAGGCGAGTTTGCGGGTCGCAGAATCCCAAATGTGAAGAATGCCCGGTCAAAAGATATTGCGAGGTTAGGAGATGGTCTCACCCGGCCGGACATAATTACGCCCGATCGCATTTAGCATACCAGTCTTTAATAATTTAAGAAGAATCAAGTATTAACGAGCTAGAATGAATAAGGAAAGACAGAACAATCTGCTGTATAGAATATCCTCTTCGGAGAATAGAGTGCGCATCTTCAGAGAGATACCGATAAATAATCGAGGCTTTGTTCTTTTGGGTTTGTCAAAGCGAATTCAACAGGAGATTATAAGTAGATTAAGTGACAGGGAATTGGTGGAACTTCTTGAATATCTGGATCCGGACGAGGTGACCGATCTGCTACAGAGCATAGATGCAAAAAGAAGGAAAAGACTCCTGGAGAAATTGGGTAAGGAGATCAGGGATAAGGTTGAATTTCTGCTCAGATTCGATCCGAGAACAGCTGCCGGTCTGATGAGTCTGGATTACGTTGAGGTAGAGAAGGATATCACCTTTGAACAACTCTCGGAGATAATAAAAAAGCATGAGAGAAGAACCGGAAAATTTCCATCTATACTTATTGTCGAGGATGGATTTTTAGCTGGGGAACTGCCTCCTCATGTCCTTGCCATAGCCAAAAGAGAGGAAAAAATAGGCAGATATATTAAGAAGATCCCATCCATTCGCTATGATAAAGACGAGAGCGAGGTTCTTGCAGTATTCAGAGGACACCCACATAATAAGATCGTGGTTCTGGACAAGGATGAAAGTATTTTGGGGATTATCTACTCTGATGATATACTTAGATTAATAAAAAAGAGGTCATTGAATAGTCTTCGTGATTTTGCCGGTGTCAGTGAGGAGGAAAATGTTCTGGATTCTGCGCTAACAAAGGTGAGAAACAGGTATAAGTGGCTGATTATCAACCTTGCCACGGCATTTCTCGCCGCATCCGTCGTGAGCCTCTTCCAGAAAACAATCTCAAAGCTCGTTTTGCTTGCCGTCTATATGCCGATAGTTGCGGGTATGGGTGGAAATGCCGGGACTCAAACACTGGCGGTTGTTGTTAGAGGTTTAACATTAAAAGAGATCGAGTTAAAAACGGCCAGGAGGGTTATCATTAATGAAATCCTCGCTGGAGGAATAAATGGAATTATAAATGGAATCTTAGTTTCTATGGTTGCCATATTATGGAACAAGAGCCCAATGCTCGGATTAATTATCGGGCTGGCGATGGTTATTAACCTTATAATAGCTGGCTTTTTTGGCGCAATTATACCACTAATTATGAAACGATTGAGGAAGGACCCCGCTTCCTCTGCAACTATCTTTATAACAACCGCAACGGATGTCTTTGGATTTTTCGTATTTTTAGGACTGGCAACAATTATGCTGTGATTCTTGATTCCCGGGATAAAAAGTATAGAGCTGGAGGGCTTCTTATAGAGACTCTCATCATTTATCCAAAGTGAGAAGGTGAATAAGCCTTATCCGAGGAGTTTAAGTGGCTTCTCTTCGAAGGGGGCAGAAGCCGAATTGGGCTATTTTGGGAGGGAAAGGAATATTGACATAATAACAAAAACGATGCATGTTCCTCTGCAGAGAGTTGAGGCATTCGGTAAAAATAATTACACATTGCAAAAAGGCTCCTGAAGAACAGAGAGAACATGTTCCGATTCATAGAGATAGATGAAGTAGAGCCAGATAAGAATCGGGCGGAAAGAGGTATCAGACCTAATACAGTAGTCAGGAAAATATCCAGTTGTAACAGATCGGGGAAGGGGGCGAAAGTGAATGAAGTGATTATGGGCATTGTGGAGACCTATAAACTTCAAGATTCGCCGGGAATTCGTGTTCTCTAAGCACAGTTCCATTCATATCCATTATGCATCCCACAAAGGTTTAATTGTGGATGTCTATACCACAACAGAGTTTGTCCATACCTACCATCAGCAGATAAAAGGCCACACCCAAATTTTTCCTAATCCTCACTCAAATTTAAATTCTGCTTCTAATACTATCTGTAAAATGCGTGTTGCAATGTATTACAACAATAATGATGTGAGAATAGAAGAAATTCCCAAACCAAAAATCGGTCCCGGCGAAATTCTTGTAAAGGTAATGGCCTCTGGTATTTGTGGAAGTGATGTAATGGAGTGGTATAGGATTAAAAAAGCACCTTTGGTTTTGGGCCATGAAATTACTGGGGAAATCGTAGAGGTTGGAAGAGGTGTAGATAAATACAAACCTGGCGACAGAGTATTTGTATCTCATCATGTTCCCTGCAATACATGTCGTTACTGCCTGAGAGGTCATCACACAGCCTGTGAGACATTACACAAAACGAATTTTGATCCAGGTGGTTTTTCTGAATACATCAGGGTTCCAAAAATAAATGTGGATAGGGGCGTTTTCATTCTGCCAGAAGAGGTATCCTTTGAGGATGGGACATTTATCGAACCTTTAGCCTGTGTTGTGCGGGGGCAAAGACTGGCAGATATACAACCGGGCAATACCGTATTGGTTATTGGAAGTGGTATTTCCGGGATACTCCACGTGCAACTGGCTCGCGCATTGGGAGCTGGTAGGGTTGTTGCCATAGATATTAATGAGTATCGTCTTAAGATGGCGAAAAAATTCGGGGCAGATTTTGTCATAAATGCTGAAGAGAATGTACAGGGAAGATTGAAGGAGGTTAACGAAAATAGGCTCGCTGATCTCGTAATAGTTTGTACTGGGGCCGAATCGGCAGCGAGACAAGCTTTGCAATGTGTAGACAAGGGAGGCACTATCCTATTCTTTGCGGTGCCAAAGCCCGGCATCAATATCCCCATTCCAATTAATGAATTTTGGCGTAATGAAATCACTTTAATGACTTCATACGCTGCCAGCCCATTGGATATCTCAATGGCGATAGAACTAATTCTGGCAGGTAGTGTGAATGTGCACGATATGATCACGCATCGATTATGTTTGGCAGAGACCGGCAAGGGCTTTAAACTCGTTGCCGATGCAAGAGAATCTATCAAGGTGATTATCGAACCACATAAATAGGTTAAATTCAATAACTATCCAATAACTAAGACAAAATGGCTTACGATGTTAAGGATATAAATCTGGCTGAAAATGGAAGATTAAAGATAGAGTGGGCTGAATCACATATGCCCGTTCTTATGGAAATTAGAAGGGAATTCGAAAATGAAAAACCATTGGAGGGAATTCAGATCGGATTCGCACTTCACGTTACCAAGGAAACGGCGGTTCTGGTTAGAACCCTGATGGCTGGAGGGGCAAAGATTGCCATAACGGGATGTAATCCCTTAAGTACTCAGGATGATGTGGCTGCTTCTCTGGCAAAGGAGGGGATTGATATCTATGCCTGGCGTGGAGAAACGGTGGATGAATACTACGCAAATATAAAAAAGGTTCTTGATCACAAACCCCAGATAACTATTGATGACGGAGGAGATCTGATTTTTACCATTCATAAAGAAAGACCAGAATTGATAGAGAATATCAAGGGTGGTTGTGAAGAAACCACTACGGGAATTATGAGACTGAGGGCAATGGAAAGGGATGGAGCCTTGAAATATCCGGTGATGGATGTGAATGATGCAAAAACAAAGCATCTGTTCGACAATCGCTATGGAACGGGACAATCAACCATTGACGGAATTTTAAGGGCGACGAATGTATTAATTGCTGGAAAGAATTTTATAGTTTCTGGTTATGGGTGGTGTGGTAGAGGAATTGCCTCTAAGGCTAGGGGTATGGGGGCAAACGTCATTGTAACAGAGGTTGATCCAGTAAAGGCATTAGAAGCAGTTATGGATGGGTTCAGGGTAATGCCTATGGATAAAGCAGCTGAGCTTGGAGATATATTCGTTACTGCAACTGGAGATGTGGATGTAATAAAAGGAAGACATATAGAGCGAATGAAAAATAATGCCATAATTGCAAACTCAGGTCACTTTAATGTAGAGATAAATATGCAGGAGTTGGAGAATCTATCAAGGGGTAAAGAGAAAATCAGGGAGAATGTGGAAAAATATACGCTAAAGAATGGTGGGAATATCTACCTGCTTGCCGAGGGTAGACTTGTAAATCTAGCTGCAGCAGAGGGTCATCCCAGTGAGGTGATGGACATGAGTTTTGCTAATCAGGCATTGGCGGTTAGATATCTAACAGAAAATAAGCTGGAACCAGGGGTTCATAAGATCCCCAAAGAAATTGACGAGGGGATTGCCAGATTAAAGTTGAAGACTATGGGTATAGTCATTGATCAATTGAGTAAGAGACAAAAAGAGTATATAGAGAGTTGGAGTGAGGGGACATAATACCACTCATTTCCCTTTCTTTAATTTCTTTATTTCCTTTTCTATCTCACTTATCTTTGCTTCAATCTCCATCACTTTCTTTTGCTGATCCCTGACAATTTCCCTGAAGCTCTCCTCATCCAATTTTCTCTTGTGATATTTTGACTCTGCCAATTTGATTAGGTATTCAATCCTCTCCTTATTAGCCTTGAGCCTCTGCAGAAGATGTTTTCTCTCCGCATCATTCATAGCCCTTATATCTTCAGCATTGAGTTCCATTATATATTTCTCTGCTCCCTTTTCAATAGACCCCTTTGTGAATAGTATCGTGAATATCATAGAAACAGAAATCAGAGCAACAAGTAGAACAACCAGAATTACAAAAAGAATTAAATAGAATTGATTTAAAGTACTTATTATGTCCTTATCCCCCTGAAAAATGAAAAAGATGAGTGCTAGGATAAATAAAAAAATGAGTATTATGAGAAACATTAGGCTTATTGAGAGATATCTCTCTGGAGATTTTATTCTTATACCCTCCATAGTAAATAAATAAGAATCATTCTATAAATACCTCACTTGTGTAAAAATGGAAAATAAAAATATATTAATTGGGGATTATCTGGGCACTATTGAGGAATTCGTTCCAGGTGATGGGACATATGCCGAGGAGGGAAAGATTTATGCATCAAATATGGGTAAGTTAATCCTAGATAGAGAGAATCATATTGCCAAGGTAGATGGAAAATTTCCGCTACAGTTGAAAAATGGTCAGGTAGTATTTGGGGAAGTATTAGATCTAAGAAAGAATTCTGTAACAGTAATTGTAAGAAAATTACGGGGTTTTAAAGGAGATGTGGATATAAAAACTGGACTCTTTATTTCAAACATATCTGACGAATATATAGAAAAACCACAGGATGCCTTTGCTATTGGCGACATCGTAAAGGGGATAGTGATTAAAGTGAATGCTGGCTTGGTAGACATATCCACTAAGGGAAATCTTGGCGTAGTCAAGGCATTTTGCAGGAGGTGTAGATCCCCATTGATTAAATCTCCTAAATTTCCAGCTTTATTGCTCTGCCCCTGTTGTGGAAATAAGGAAAAAAGGAAAATAGCCATTGACTATGGGAATGTGGCTGAGCTGTGATTTTATTCTGGGGACCTATTTGTTTATTTTTATCCATAGACTTCATTATAAATAATTGATCAAGTTAATTGATCAAATTGGACGTGGTCAAAAATGAAACATACCGTTGCTTTATGTGGGTCTTACAGTGGAGGAAATACCGAAAAATTGTTCAAGTCCCTTTCTAGGAATGGAATACTGCAGATGTCTCTTGTGGGGAGAGAGATTACACTCCAGGTTAGAAGTGAAAATCTAGAAGAAATTAAAAATTCCCTGAGGAAACTTGGAGTGAGTAACTTGAGCATATTGGAATGGAAAAAGGCCGGTGTGACACTTTCCAATTCTGGAAAAGGAACCGACAATGATAGGATACTTAATATCTCGCTAATTCCATCAGCATTAGATGAAGGTCTGAGACCATTGGCATTTCTGTGTGAATTTGAAATTAATGAGAAAATTCTGAGGAAGATAGGCTCAAAGATTGAGGATATATTGACGGATGCTGGGATAACGGATGCTATCTACACGGTACATATAAGAGAGAGGGTAGAAGAAAAGGAATTAATGGATGCCGTTACTGTAGCTACATTAAATGCTATCTTTGATGCTGGCGGTGTTGTTAGTATTGATCAGTGAGGCTATATATAATCCAGCTAAATATTTTTTTGGATACAACATTTTCTAAAGGGTTTGTTCTTATTTTCTCTAAAACAGATTATTCCACATGCACCCTCTTCAAATCTATATCACCGCCAAGAATATTCACAAACAATCTTGTAGATCTTTCAATATCCTTAGACTGAGTTATAAACCTGCCAACAATGATGATGTCTGCCCCTTCCTTCAATGCCAGAGGTGCTGTATCTGGCTCAATCCCCCCGGCTACCGCCACATATATATCTGGAAATTCCCTCTTTATTTTTCTGATTAATTCAAATCTAGGTCTTTCCTTTTTCTCTACATCAATCCCTCTATGCAGAATAACAATATCTGGCAATTCCTTAAGAGACTTCAGTAGATTTATTGGATCTGGAACATTCATGGTGTCGATTATGGCATAGATCCCAAGCCTTTTTGCCTCATAGATGAATTTGTCAATTACCTCTACCGATGCGAGACCAGAAGCTATAACGGCATCTGCAGTTTCATCAAATGCCACATCAACCTCTACCTGTCCCACATCCAGTGTTTTTAGATCCGCAATAATAAAGCTATCCTTTGCTACCTCTCTCAACTCAGATATTACTTTGGTTCCATATTTCTTAATCAATGGGGTTCCAGCCTCCAGGATGATTTTATCACTGTGAGGGATTTCAGAGATAATCTTCTTAGTTCTCTCCACATCGGGGATATCCAAAGCTATCTGCAGATAAGGCCTGTTCCACTTGGGAAGTCTGGGTACCTTGAAGCCCATTATGGGGTGTGTCGCCCTGTCTTTATCAAACATTATCTTATCCAGTGAGGGGTAATCCTGTAGGGCCCTCTTCAACGCCAATTTAGTTGCACCATAATTATATTGGTAAATCCTCCTAAAATCCTTTGCCTCTGGATGAATGAATACCGAGCAGATTATCACCCAATCATCAATCCTATCTCTTTGAATTATGCCCTCCTCAACGGCATCTGCTATCGCCTTTGCTACAGCCGCCTGAGCGGGACCGAATACCTTTGTGACATCTTCCATATCCTTCATAGTGACCTTTGGTACCACGAGGGTGTATGGTTTACATGGAAGATTGGGTCTGATTACAGAAAGCAAGGGGGTGTGACCGCTTGAAAGGTGAGAAATGCCGTTAGCAAACGCCTGTCCCACAAAACCTTCTTTATCACCAATTAAAAGATCTACATGAGCTACTTCATTACCCTTCCCAACAAGTGCTTCACCTATCTTGTACATTTTATTTCCCTCTTTATTCTTGAATTTATGTTTATCTTTAAGTTTATTAATTCAAAAATCATATCATCTTTCAAATGCTTCCCCTACATCTTCCCTGAGGAGATACCATATAACAATAGCGGAGACGATAACACCTATAAAGCCAATTAAATCAAATCTGATTAGAAACATTATACCCACCACTATGGAGAATATGATCGTTCCCGTTCTTCCCCATGATTTCAATAGCCATAATCCAAGGGCAAGAGCGAGTTGGATAGGTATAAAACTCATTAGAAATATGAAATGGAAAAGGGATGAAAAATCTGTATTTACAATCATATCTACGGGGTTTTTTTCCCCCGCAACATGAATTATTTCCAATATTGGAAAGATTACACAGAGAACCAATAAACCCGCCAGGATCATCACCCCCACTGGTTGATCTCCTATGTCCATTTTGTGTTTATTATTTTATTACTAATGTTGTTACTTAAATGCTGATTTTACCTGTGGTTGGAATAGATACCAGAATATGATGGCATAAATAATGAAACTTAGAATCTGATAAGAAAATAGAGACACTATTAAAAAGTATTCCACTAATAACCAAAAATACTGCTACAATCTGTATCCCTATTGGTCTTTCCGCCATTTTATCTCCTTCTCAAAACCTCCACCGCCGGTAATCTATATCCCGCCAATAGACTTATGCAAGCTCCCCCCCCACTACTTATGTGGGTGATTTTGTCTTTAAGGTTTAACTCGCGAGCGGCAGCTACTAAATGACCGCCTCCGATTACAGAAAATGCCTCCGAGTTAGCAATAGCATTTAGTATTTCTACTGTCCCGAATGTAAAGTTTTTTTCTTCAAAAATACCCAGGGCGCCTTTGGCAAAAATAGTCCCGGAATTTTTTAATATCTCCGTGTATTTTTTAACCGTTTCACTACCTATGTCCTTTATCATAAAATTGGTGGGTAATTCACTTACAGATATCTCTGTGCGCTCTCCATGGTGATCCACCGCCAAATCAACTGGAAGGATTATATTCTCCTCATATCTATTCAATAATCCCTTGGCAACATCGATCTGCTCGGTCATCCTCTTTCCCCTAATGAATTCTATATTCGGTTCTCCAATTCTGTAACCCTTAGCAGCTAGGAATATATTTGCAACCACACCACCACTTAGTATATACTCGGCGCCATTCTCCAATGCCCTTTCAGTTGCTTTTAGAGAATCATCTGCCTTAGTACCGCCAAGGACAAAGGCTACCGGCTTCTTGGGTTTTTTGAGTATATCATCTATCACCCTGATCTCCTTTTCCATCAATCTTCCCGCGGCGCTGGGTAGCACATTTGGGAACCCCACAAGAGAGGGCTGGCTTCTATGAGCTGTGGCAAAGGCATCATCAATGAAGATATCCACTACGGTAGATAGTTTTTTTACAAGAAAGGTAGTGGCTTGGACATCTGGTGGTCTTTTAAGCACCTCTTCGGAATAGAATCGGACATTTTCTAAGAGAAAAATATCTCCGGGATTCATATTCTTAATTTTTTTTAATACAAAAGAACTGAAAATACCGTCAATATATTCTATATCATGATCTATAATCTCCGCCAATTTCTTTGCGTGTTTTTCCAGAGTAGTGAAATCTGGATCGCCGGGTCTTCCCTGATGAGCGAGCAACACGATATTTGCTTTTTTTCGAATTAGTTCATCTATGGTTTCCTTATGCGATCTAAAGCGCCGATCATCGAGAAGCTCACCATTCTTTGTATCTATGGGTGTGTTAATGTCAATTCTTACCAGAACGGTTTTTCCCTCAAAATCAAAATCATCCATGGTTGGAATGTCTTCCAGCATTTTATATCCCTCTCAAAATTTAATTGATAGAATAATTATTAGAAAATAATTATTAGAATTATCACAATAATATAATAACGAGAAAATGTTTGTATGAGAAAAACAAGATGCCTAATTTCGACGTCACTTCTTCCGTCGAAATTTCTCAAAAAATGCTAAACATGGAAAATGTTTTTTACCGGAGGAAATCACAGAGAAAGGTGGCAGAATTCCTGTTGAGAAGAGGTATCAGAATTTCTGATGAGGGGAAACTGTTTTCAGGGGAGATTGAGATCTCAAATGCTGCGATAGCTAGAGCATTGGATTTGGACAGGAGGGTTGTCACAGCCACTGTAGATGCTATACTAGCGGAGCCAAAATTAAGAAGAATCTTCACCAGATTGGACTCCACCCTTCTTTTGAGAGATGTTGCTCCAGAACTGAACTTTGGGGCAATTGAGATAATCCCCACTGATGCATCCTCAAAGGGGATAATTGCTGGTGTTACGAGGATTATTGCAGATGCCAATATAAGCGTGCGTCAAATTATTACTGATGACCCCATGTTCAAGAATGCTGAGATGACAGTGGTGACAGAAAAACCAATCCCAAGGGATTTAATTGACAGGATACTGGAGCTTCCTGGTATAAAGAAGGTAATTGTTCTGAATTGATTTACATTGTAGATTCTAATTCTGGATTTATCATATTTATAATTTATATATTATATTTTATATTTTATATCTAATAATAATTTATATATAATTTATTCATTTAAATCCCATTTCTAAATAAGGTGGTCAAATGGGTATCATAACCCAGATACTTGGTTTGTATGATTCTCCAAAGGAGACGATATCTGCTGTGAAGGAAAATCCCAAGATAGTGCGTCAATTTATCCTGGCGTTGATTCTTGGATTTGCCATCTATGGCCTGGTTCATGGATTTCTCTTGGAAAAAAATCTAGTTGAGGGAGCAAAAACAGGACTATGGCTTCTCTTTAAGATACCATTGGCTTTGGTTCTAACTGTGCTATTTTCTTTTCCCACAATTTATATAATCTCCAGGGCATTTGGGGGGAGGTTATCTGGTGTTAATATACTCTCTAACCTGTTCATCTCGGCCTCCTCTACATCCCTTGTTGCATTAGCTATCTTGCCACTTAATGTGCTCTATACACTGACTGGTCATTCTCCAGTAACTTTGCACGTACTTTTAATCTTTCTGTTGATGATCGTTGCCGTGATATATCTATTTAAGGGTTATGAAATTTTGGGGGATCTATCCAAGGGAAGGGTATACCTAATAACCTTAATCTCGGCAATAATCCTATTGTTTGTGTTGATACAATTTGTGGATTTATTATTTGAGATAACTACTGCTCATCCAAGAGGCGGTGTGATAGGTACAATTGCCTACACTGCGGTAGAGAAAGCGAGTTTGTTTAGATAAAATGAAAAGGATTTTATTGACCATTTTGTGTTTGGTTTTAACAACTTCAGTTGTTTCCGCGATGGGGGATTATCGCATAAAGAATCTTGAAAGAGAGATTTTGATAGAGGATGATCTGACCTACTCGGTTCAGGATTCCATGACCCTTCTTGGCTTATCCAAGGGTGTGATAGAACTATATCTGGGTGATTATGTTGTTGATGAGGTTAAAATAGATGATGCATTAATCAAAGAGGAGGAATATGCCAAGGGAACCTTGAATCTGACAATTGAGAGTGGAAAGATATATAAACTTAAGATAAAGGGTCATGGGATCTTAGACAAGAATGAAATTTCAAGCAGGATCTGGGACAAGAACGAGATAAATGATATAGATGTAAAGATAAGGTTTAACTTTGCGAATTTTGTAATTACATCCACATCTCCAAAACCGAGGGTACAGACTGAAAATGAAATTGAATGGAGATTCACGAAGAGCAAAAGCAAGACCATCTCAGCTTCTTGGGTCAGAATAGACAATGAAGCTGGTTTTAAAGCCAGGTGTAATATCCTACTTTTGGCCGGGGAGGAAAATAGACTGAATATATTTTGTGATATATCGGCTGAGGAGTATAGAGACAGGGTAAAGATAGATTTGCCAGAATCTTTAGAGTTTGAATCCTCAAATCTGGAAAAGATATCCACAAAACCATTGATCCTAAAGTTGGGATATCCTTCCAAGAAATTTAACCTTAACATGGATCTAAGGACCAATTCCAATAAAATTTCTATTCCCAAATTCGAATGTGGAACTCAGGTTGATATTAATCTTGCACTTTATTCTGCCGAAAACTACAGGGTGGAGAATATAACCACAACATTTAAAGAGATCTCAAAGTATGATGCCACCTTTTTGAGGGAATTGAGGATCCCAGAGGGTTATAAAGAGGTCTCTTTTTATAGGGGGGGTGAAATAGATACCATTTCATTCCATAAGGAAAAATTGCTGGAGAGATTCATCCCGACGAGGATAACCAGGGCAGAGTACGATATATTCCCAACAAAGAGGGGCTTTGGGATAGTTAAATCAACTTACTTAGTTATTAACACGGAAACTGGCAAATACCTGATATTAGAACTACCTCAAGATTCCAAACTATGGGGCGTCATAATAAACGGAAAGGTAGAAAAGGCATTTGGTGAGGGAAATGAGGTTAAGATACCGCTGCCAGTTTCCAACAAGGTCGGAGTGAGCTATGAAGAGATCAGAGTAACTATCTTCTATGTGATGGCAAGTGATATATTTAAAGGCGGGATATTCTCTCAATACAACCTGGTTTTACCCAAGCACGATCTCCCGATTGTAAATCTGGAAGCTAGAATTGGATTACCTCCAGGGTTTTCCTATCTTAAAAGCGATGTTACGCCAGAGATGGAGACTAACTTAGTTAAATTTAGACCAAAGGGCTATGTAGAGCCGATCAGATATGACGTTGTTGGTTTTGCTAAAGAAGAGATGGCAAAAAACATAGAGCAACTCTCTATGTATCATCAGGCAAGAGAGGTTGCCCTGCCATTAAGTAGCCAGGTAATGATCCAGATACCAACTGTAGAGAGATACATCCAGGTTAGGGGGTATATGCTAACAGAGATGGAGGAGGTTAAGATATCTATCCATGGATTTGATGAAATTATTTATTACTTGGTTGCTGCAATTATTGCATTACTTGTTATTCTTTTTGTCATAGCCAAGAGAGAAAAGATCAAGGAAGCCCTTTGGTAATAACTGAAGATGGAAGACAAGGAAAAAATTAAGTATTGCTTTTTTACATTCCTCACCTTGTTTTTCTTTGGAATTTATTGCATATTGGTGCAAGATTTTGTCATACTTCCAAGGGATTATACAAGAATAGGTATGTACTCGAGTGGCCTGGGATTAATAGGTGCTTTAATTTTTGGGATATTCTACATATTTTTTGGATTTAAGGTAAAAGAGAGGAAGGCTTCTATAAGAAAAGGCCTTTTCCTTGGTGCTCTTTCAATTTTCTTATTTGCACTTCCATTCATCATTGCCATATCCACTCTAATCTTTGGGACATATCTTAGTATAGATGAGAACTTCTTCAAGCCTTTTTGGTTTCTGGGTTATTTACTCTCTCTGGTGTATGTCGTAACGGTCATTTATGATTACTCCAAAAAAGAAACAAGCATATACTCTCTTATCCTTTCGATTGTATTTGTTATTCTGATATCTATGTTCATGATACCCCTCTTTGTTTATCGCATAGAAGACCCTCAATTACTAATTCCATATCTGCTCGGACTTTTCATAGGTCTAGCATCAATCCTCGTGGAGAGGAAATTGCTCTCTGAGTCCAGATTACTCACAAGTATTACGTTGCTCGACGCTCTTGGCACTATTATAATCTCCGCCTTTTTCTTCCTGATGTTGATTGGTATAGAACTTTAATGCACTTTTCTTAATTCTGTCCCTGGCCCTTCTAAATAAACCAATTAATGTAAATGCCTCCCTTCCAGAGATAAAAGCCCTTCCAATCAACTGTCTGAATGTCTTCTTCACCAGTTTTAGTTCAAAATCATTTTCATACAGGGAATCTGCCAATGAATCAAATTTTTCCAGGAGGACCTCCTTTTCAATTTTATTTAACCTTCTAAATTTTTTCAAGTCGTGGAGTTCTTTTCTCAATCTAAGCCTGGAAATTTCATAGAGGATTATCGCCACGGATTGTGAGAGATTCAGGGTTGGATATTCTGGATTTGCTGGGATGGTAACAATTAAATCACACGATCCGATCTCATCATTGTAAAGCCCGTAATCCTCCCTTCCAAAGACCAATGCAATATCCCCCTCCACGTCCAGGGAATTCAAAAGGTCTTCTGGAAAGACGGGGGTCCTCATGGGATTTCTGTCCCCGGCAACTATCGCGGTAGTTGCAACCAAAAAGTCAAACCATCCCCTTATTTTTTTGAAATTATTAACGACTATGGAATTTTCTAGGATATCTACGCCATGCATTGCCATTATCCTCGCCTCTTTAGAAATCTGGGGGGGATTTACTAAAATCAGTTCCCGAAAGCCAAGGTTCTTCATAATCCTTGCCACACTGCCAATATTCCCCTCATATTTTGGTTCTACCAATACAACCGAAAATTTGGGCATTCTGCACCGAGTTTGCACTGAGTTATTTCATTGGGTTATTTTTATATATAAAATTCCATATATTTATCGAGTAATTTATCATAATTAATTATGATAAATAATGTTCAAATTTTTAAAATGAGTGTAACAAATTA
>Ga0180301_10002372_pt1 | contig 14770 bp, 12 predicted proteins | sample GuaBasSediGuay16_FD_121797 | JGI IMG/M metagenome (GOLD analysis project Ga0180301, IMG submission 121797) | Subseafloor sediment microbial communities from Guaymas Basin, Gulf of California, Mexico - Guay16, Core 4569-2, 12-15 cm | ecosystem: Environmental > Aquatic > Marine > Hydrothermal...
ACCAAGATTACATGCGTTATCATCTTTGCTATCCTTAGCAAGGACGTTAATATTGGTGTCTTGGGTTATCCACCAATCAAAACCAACTCCTGGAAGTTTTGGATCACCAACGGTTTTTGTTATTTTAGGTGGGCTGCAATCAATGTATACAACAACTGGATCTGTATCACGATCTCCTTGAGGTTTTGCATCATCTACTGTAACAATGTTAAATGTACTATTACAAGAACCAGAATTCATAGTAGCATTAAAAGTAAAATTCAAACTATTTCCTGGTGAGATTTTATATGAACTATTTTCTTCTGTGATATAAATACATCGATCAGTTATTGGTGTGGTTAGAAACCACCCAGTTGGTGCTGGACCACATGAAAGAGAAGATATTCCTGGAAGATATCTTGGTATCTCAACTTGAATAAGGCTATCAGAACTTGATGCATCATTCTCTATTGTTACTGTAAAAGTATTTCCTAACTGATCACAGTTAGCAACATCAGGAGATATAGTAACACTTGCTGTATGATTAGCAAAAACAGGAGCAATGAAAAGTAATACTAATACAAAAGTCAATAATTTTCTTTCAAGGGATGAGTGATTATACATAAATATTAATTGTAAAAAAACTATTTATAGTTTTCTTTATTTGTAATTGTTCTGTAATGTGTTTGTAATGTTTTAGTTTTTTGTGGAGTTTTGGCTCAAGTCTTTTTATTTAATTAATAAAAGGCTCGTGTGATTGGTTTGTAACATCAGGATATTTATTTCTTTTATAATGGAATTATTAATTTTTAATCATCGTCCTATGCCTGTATATTTTATTCCCTTTGTTTTAAACAATTCAGGATCAAAAATATTTCTGCCGTCAACAAGAACTGGGTTTTGAGACGAGTGTATAATATATTCAGGGATCAACTTTTTATATTCTTCATGAGCTGTGGCAATAATAATCACATCAGAGTCTTTCAATGCATATTTCAAATCAGAGGTAGTTTCACACCCGATTCCATCATTAATTGTGGGGTCATGGATAATAATATTATTTATATCCCTTCTTTTTAATTCTTCAATAATTTTTTTTGTTGGGGTGCCTCTTGAATCCTTTGTATTTTCTTTGTATGCAATACCTAAAACACTTACTTTTAAATCTTTAATTTTGCTTCCAGTATTTTCAAATAGAGAGCAAGCTTTTTTAACAGTATAGTTAGGCATATTCTCATTTATTTCTCTTGCTGTTTTGATTAGCCGTGGAGAATAACCTTTTTTCTCAGTTGCTTCAATCAAAAAATAAGGGTCTTGTGGAAGGCAGTGACCGCCAACTCCGCATCCTGGATAAACTTTCACGAAATTCCATTTGGTGGAAGCGGCCTCAATTATTCTTTTTATATCAACATTTTCTAAATCACAAATTTGGGCAAACTCATTCATTAGTGCTATATTAACATCCCGTTGAATATTTTCCAGTAATTTGGTTAATTCTGCTTCTTTTGGAGTTTTCACTTTATAAACTTCAGGAACAATTTGTTCATATACTGCAGAGCCAAGTTCTGTGCTTAAATTATCTATACCTCCAACAACTTTTGGAACCCTGTCAATTCTGTGTTCTTCGTCACCAGGATTAATTCTCTCCGGAGAATAAACAAGACCAAAATCCTCACCTGCATAAAGACCTGATTCCTCTTCCAAAATTTCTTTAACTAATCCTTCTGTTGTCCCGGGTCCTACAGTCGACTCCAAACTCACTAAGCTTCCTTCTCTTAAATTTTTTCCAACACTTTCAGAACTTTTTTCAACATAATTATACACAGGCTCTTTTGTCTCTTCATCAGAAGGAGTTGGCACACAAATGCTTATAAAATCAGCCCCTCCAGAATTTTCAACATTCGTTGAAGCACTAAAAGTTTTCACTTCTTTTAAAAGATTCGTCAACCATTTTTCCTCTAACAGATAATTTTCTCTTCTATTGATTTTTTCAACTTTATTTTCATCAATATCATAACCAACAACATCAAATCCTTTTGATGCAAACATAGTCGCCAAGGGCAAGCCCACATAACCCAGCCCAACTACAGAAATTTCTAATTTTTTATCATCTATTTTCTCTTTGTATTCTGTAAGATTTGTCCAACAATTCATTAATATATTATTAAACTTTATCTTTATATAAAAGTAGTAAAAAGTAATTGATTTGTAATTGTTTCGTAATGTTATTTTACTGTATTATTATAATACCAATCTTCAAATGTTGTTATTTCTCCATATTTTTCAGCTTCTTGGACAATACGCTTTAATGCATTTATTCTCGTCAGGTTTATTTTTTTATTTTCATCCACAAAATTTTGTGGATGTATAGAAACAACAGCGACATTATTTATATTATTCAGTGAATATTTTATATTCCACACTATTTCTTCTGGGGTAAGCATTTCGCCCCATTTTTCATTTTTAGAATACCATTTGTTTACATCTATAACTGCTGGAAGCCTGTACATTCCACTTTTATTAAAATTTCCATGGTAATCTACAGGTTGTCTTGATGGATAAGGTTCTGACATCTGTTGCGAACTAAATATTATAAATCCGGCATTCTGTGCCGCTTTATATCCTTCTTCATTAAACATATCAAAAGGTATTGTGATTGCTACTGGTTCCTCCCCAAAATATTCTTTGAATTCCTCACGAGATTTTATTAAGTTCTTTAGCAATTCTTCATAAGTCTTGCCTGATTGCGCTGTATTAAACTCCATATAATCATGAGCATAACCATGCATGCTTATATCTATTACCTCCCTGTTTGCATAATCCTTTAAAAATTGTATTTTATAAGAATCTATACCTCCTGAATGAGGAATTACTCCAACATCCAAAGGAACATTTATTTCATCAAAAAGGTCTGTTACTGCTTTAGTTCCTTCTATGGTTTTATTCCAACCTATAACAGCATCATCAAGCCTGAAGATAATTACTGGATTTTTGTTTGGTATTGAATCTTTTACTGGTGGAGTAGATATTATTTCTTTATTTCCATATACTTTATCTGGTATGTATTTGACCATGTCTTTTACAGGGTTATCTGTCTGGATAATATAACTGCCTATGACAGGTATTGCAACAATAAGTCCCATACTCAGGATAGCACCAATTTTCCTTAACTTACTCTTTCTCGGATTTTCTATCCGCTCACTCATTCCGCCCATGAAGCTAGGACTAAACTCGGGGAAGAAATAATCAAAGTTAAATATATCTGATTCAACAGGAAATTCATTTTTTTCTGCATCAATCAGAGTAAATCCTTCTTTAGAATCATAAACAATTTCTCCAGTTCCATTAGAATTAAATTTCGTACTATAATCATATCTACTAAGCAATTGTTTTCCATAATACTCAAGGTCTTCCTGTCTGAGAGATCTTATCCCTTCTATCCTTTTATTATTTGCAGTCTCGTTCCACCATATATAACCGTCTCCAAGGTCAAGCAGTCTTTCCCCATCACCAAGGTCTATAGAATTTTCATAGATTTTCACGGGTTCCTGTTTTGAATAAGGGTCTAATACTTCCCGTTCGTATTCATCTGCTACATCCGCAAGAATGCCTAAATATTCTAATGCTTCTTTTTTCATTATTAACAAATAAGTATTTAAATTATTTATTCTCCAATTTTTTCAAAATCTAAATCAAAATCTGACATACTAAAATTACATAAATAAATACCCAAGTTTTTGGCTCCGTTTATTTTAGCTAAATTTAATGCTTGTTTTACTTCATTGTTTGATATTTTGGTGTTATTGTTCCAATCAACACCTTGAACTTTAATTATTACTTTATTTGGATTGCTTTGTTTAATTGCCTGTTTTGTAATTTTTCCGATCCATTTTACTGGTTGTTTATCCATTTTATGATATGCCATAATAACTACATAGTCCGAATTATCACTTAATTGAGAGTAATCCTGACCAATATAAGATATATGAGTTTTGTAATGGGGATCTGTCTCACCAATAACAGAATCGGGATATATATTAACAGCAAGTTTTACATCTGGGTTCACTTTTTTAACATTCTCATTAATTCCTTTAACAATATCTGTTAGTTGCTTTGCTCTCCATTCATAAAATTCATCTTCTAAATCAGATTGTAATATTGAATGATTTAAATCAATTCCAAATTCATCATAGAACAATTGCTTACATTTATCATTAAATCCCTCATTCTCACCCCAATATAAATCATCCTGCAACAATATTCCATCAATATCATATTTTAAAGCAATTTCTGTGTACAAATTATTTATGTATTCTCTGTGTTCCAGAACACAGGGACTAATTCTTTTATACCATCCAGTATCTGTTGTATATTTTCCGTTTTTATATGCTTTGACTCTCCACTCAGGATTATTTTCATACACCCACTGCATGTTAAGGGTAGTCATCCATGGCCACACTTCAATATTATTATCATGAGCCTTGTCTATGAAATCTTTAAGTAAGTCTTTCTTAGTTGGTGCTATGCTTGAGTTCCAGTACACACCATATTTGTCATCAGGGAAAACCTGCAGTACAACAGTATTGACATTTCCTTTTATCATATCTTCTATTAGTGCTTCATTGTCATATTTCAATACAGTTTTGGCATCTATCTGTGCCAAATATATTGGTTCTTTAGTTTCTTTGAATATATTTTTATAAATAATTTCTTTGAATAAATCCTTAGAAGCAGATAGGTATACAAGACCTGTGACGATTGCACTAATACCAATTGCATATCCAGCTTTCTTCCATCTCTCCTTAATTTTTTTCTTTTCTTCATTTACCATATTTTTATTTATTGGATAAACAATAACTCCAGGTATGTTCCATCCTCTGACATCACGCCCATACAGATTTTTAACTGCTCTCTTCTCAGCCATTTTATCCAGAATCTTTGAAAAATATCCCTCCTTATTTTTTGTTTCCTCTTCTTTTTCACTAATCCAGTCTTCTAATTCATTTTCTGAATGAGTATTGTCATTAAATAAATGCCTTAATCCTCCAGCATAAACTTTTCCTTTTGTGTCTTCTGAAGCATATTTAAGCAATTTTCTGGTGAAATATTTCTTGTCTGCTTTCAGTTCTTCTAAAGGATTTATATTGCTAAATTCGGCATAAGTTCTTGCTGCTGTAACAGGAAATTTGACTTCTGTTTTAGGAGAGATATAACATTTTAAGAAATTAACAGGGTCAAAATCTATCTTTTTATAAATATCTTCAACGGTTTTATTTCTATCCTTTGCTACAGACTCTGCTAATCTGTCTATTTTTCTAAGAGTATCCACTGCTTCATCAAATAATTTGATCATAATCATTCAAGATTATTATATTTAAATAATTACAAAAATTAAAAGTGGATAAGAAGGAGATTTGTTATGATTATAACCTTCTGCCCTCTCAAATTCATATCCTTTTGGAACTCTACTTATAAGTTGTTTTTCATCAAAATCAGGTGAAACATAATTTACAACTTTAGGAAAAATTCTATATTCAAAGAATACGTCATAGATTGCTGGAAGTAGTTTATTTTGAAATATTCTAAACCAAGACCTGTTGATGGTATTTGTTAGATTTTTCTCCCGCTTTAATAATATTATGCACTAATATGGCATCATCTATAGTTGCTAATGGTGAATTTGTATCTTTTTTTTCTAAAGTTTCAATCCATGCTTTGTTTTCTTCATAGATAGAATCGTACAGGCCTTCTATAATCTTAATATCAGATTTGATCCCGTACTTTCTTGCTATATTATTAATTCCTTCGACCATCTCATTTCTTGCTTTAGCACTTGGATTATCTTCTGATTCCATGCCTGGAAATAAAACCAGACGCGCATCACTATAATCAATCTCTCTATGACTTGGTGCTCTTAAATACTGGACACCCTGCGCAAATAATCCATCTATAAGATCTGATTGTTTGTTTTCCGGCCCTGAGATCGGCAAAGCATAATTTGTCTCGGCAAAGTTAATATATAATTCCACTCTATCCTGATTATCAGGGTCAGTACATCTTAGATATAACTCACCAAATCGTCTTGGAGAATCAAAACTTGAATCAAGAGTTGCTATAGCATTCTCATTAGGTTTTTCGGGATTTCCATACATTAAAACATATACTGCCGTGCCAACAGGATTTAGGAGTTCAAATTCACTTAAAGTTGAATCACTAATAGATTCTCTTGGCTCATCTGCATCTGGGGGATGGTATCTTGTAAAAAAACCAGAAATACTATAAGGTGTTTCTTTCATAAATATATTTATGAGATCTAACCCATGACTTGATAAATCCCTATGTGCACCGGTATTGGCTTTTGGCTGGTATTTTCCAAAAGAGCCCCTGATACTGTGTACTTTTAATCCTTCTTCTTCCAGAATTTTTTTCGTATAAACCACAGGAGGTTTAAATCTAAGTTGGTATCCAACATAAATATTTCTCTCTTTACTTTCAGCTATTTCCTTTAATTTCACAGCCTGCTCTTTGGTTTCACACCCTGGTTTTTCTATGAGAACATTAATATCTTTGTTTAATACATTTTTTGCAATGGAGTAATGAAGTGATGTAGGTGTTGCAATAGTGACTGCATCTAAATCCCCACTATAATTTTTAAGTAACTCTCTGTAATCAATAAAAGATTCTGCATCTGGAACCCCACACTCTTCTAATATTTGTGAAGTTATTTTTTCTTTGTTTATATCTGCAACTGCTACAACATTAACTTTACCCTCGTTTTGGAGCTGGGCAAGTTTGGTTAAATGTATCTTTCCCATAAATCCAATACCAATTACCCCAACATTCATATTTCCATACCACTAGTTTTTGGATAAGATAATATACGATAAATTTCAAAGGCTTCTGCATATTCCAATGTTGTATTTATTTTACTAAGTTGGGATGCTCTGTATTTTGCAAGTGCATATACATCACTCAGTTGTATGCTACCTCTATCAATTTGGGTTTTATGTTTGGATAAAGCCTTTATTTTTTCATTCATTGTTTCAGAGATATCAACATACATATGGGGGGTAAATAACATATTTGAACCTGTTTCATAAATAAAGATATTTGGTACCTTCCTAGCAGCAGAAAGTGTAGCAAGAGCACAATATCTGTGGTCCTGATGCCTATCATTTTTTGGTGTAGTATAAATTATTTGAGGATCAATTTTTTTAATATACTCTTCAATTAAATATATATTGGCTCTGTTGTCAGATAGTTCCTCTATCGGCAAATGTGGAAAGAATACTTCATCTAAACCTAATATCTCAGCTGATTCTTTACTTTCCATAACTCTCCGGTCGTGATTACATTCTCCATCTGTTAAAACTAAAGCATAGACCTCATTTCCCGCATTTTTATGTAGTTTTAGTGTTCCCCCGCAACCCCACTCTATATCATCTGGATGTGCACCAACTGCTAGAATTACTTTTTTATCTACCATCTTTATCACCCCTAACCAATAGACCATCTTCTCTGACCAATTCAAATAATTCTTCATTTTTTCCAAAAACTGAGTCTAGATATAAATCTTCAGTTAATTTTCCGTTTTCTTCAAGATATTTTATCCACTGCTTATTTGTTTCTTCCAAACCTATATTTATTATATAATCTGCGATGGAAGGTCTAAGACCTAAAGCTGTTGGAACTTTTTTCAAAGATGCTAAATAAGCCTTTAAAGATGATTCTTTCTTCTTATATTCGCTATCAATTTTCTTAATTTCCCGTATTATTTCTTCTCTATTCCCCTTCTTTATTTGCTTACGGAGCTTATCTTTCTTTTTTTCTAATTCACTATCTAGAGTTGCAATTTCTGATTGTATTTTATCCAAACTATTTTTAAGATTAATTCTACTTCCATTACATGCAGATTTCAGAGTTAAGAATGCGTCTAGTTGTCCTAATCCTGCATAATAATCATGTGGTAGCCATGCAATATAAACAGGAAATTTCCGCTTTAGATTATTTGCTATTATCTTTGATTCTGCAGAATATTTTTTAGATCCTCCCAAACCCCCAACATAACAGCTTACTCCAAGACCATTAAAAATGATTAATGGCATTGCCCGTGCTCTGGCAGATATTCTGGAAATTATATCTCTCATCCCAAATCCATTCTTTAGTTCATCCCGATCAAATTCAAACTCAACATACTCCATACATTCTGGGCACTTGCCTCCAACAGAAATTTGTTTTTCATTTTCATCGTAAACAAATAAACTGACTTTTCCATTGCAATCACAGTGATACCAAAATGGAGCCACTTTTTCTGCTGTCTTGCCTTCAATTTCCAATTTTGTCTTGTTTAAAATATTATAAAAATCTTTGTAATTGTATAATAAAAATGCAAATTCATGTTCGAAAATCTGTTGACACTCTGAAAATCGTGTGAAAAGAGTATCATAACCCCATTTCTTATTCACAATTTCTGATAAAAGAAAAGCGTTAAAATCAGCAAAATTTGCAGAATGATTATAAGCACTATCCAACAAATCTGTAAATCTGTCAAAATTTTCATATAATTGCCTTTTTTGCTCATAAGAAATTTTGTTATTGTTAATTTTTTCTATTCTATTTATCTCTTCGTTTATCCAATTTTCAATATCCTCTTTCCAACCATTCACATCATCTTTAGAAGGTTTTGGAACAGAACAAAACAGCTTTTTATCATATTCTTTAGGAAAATCATAAAATAAACTCAGGTACCCGTTTTTTTTCCTTATGCTTGGGAGTTGAGACTCTCTTTGCCATCTCCATGACTGAGAAATATCTTGGTCAGCAATTCCAAAAAATTCAATGTTGGGATTTGATGTTAGCTCTTTTAGTTCCTTGTCCAAAATATGAAGCAAAGTCGCCTTTCTAACCACCCCTCCATAGGGAATAAAATTTGGCTGATGAGCCGCCATAAGAACAGGATAATTTTTCTCTTTATCCAACAAATCTACTTTATCCATAACTTTAGAAGTTAATGTCCCTGCTTCACTGTGAAACTTTTCAATATATTTTTTAATTTTTTTTCTGTTTTCCAAAATTTCAGGAGAAATATCGCGATAATTATCATTAAAGAAATTCAATGTTGCTAGGGTCGTCTCTTCAATATTTTTTGGCATTTTCAAAACATCTTCATAAGATACCATTTTATACCAGTTTATTTCTATAATATTCAATTGTTCTTTTCAGCCCTTCTTCCAACCCAACTTTTGGGTTCCAGTCAGTAAGAGTTTTTATTTTTGTTACATCGGCATATTTATCATAAGTATCAGTTGGTCTTCTAGGTGAGATATATTCAATTCTAGAATCTGCATCACACAACTCTATTATTTTTTTTGCTAAATCCTCTATTACAACAGGTATGCCACTACCAATATTAAAAACTTCTTTATTATATTTTTTATTGCAGGCTCGTATAGTTGCATCAACCGCATCTTCTACAAAAGTAAAATCTCTAATTTGTTTTCCATTGCCATGTATCTTGATATTTTCCTTTTTTAATGCTTTACTAATAAAATGTGGGACTGCATATCCATTTAAACTCTGTCTTGGACCATAAATATTAAAATACCTGACAGATATTGTATTCAAGCCAAATTCGTCTGAGAACTGTTTACATAATCTTTCTGCTCTTAATTTAGATTCACCATAAACTGTATCAGGTTTAAAATTATCATCTTCGGCTATTGGCAATTTATCTTTAGGAATATGACCATATACTTCTGATGATGATGCAAAAAGTAGTGTATTCACATCAGAATCTATACAGGTTTCCAATACATTTTTGGTACCATTTAAATTAATGTCTATGGTTACAGCTGCAGGCAGTTTTATAGTTCTGTCAACACCAACCTCTGCAGCTAAGTGATATACTTTTGTAACATTATCAAGAGCCTTATAAACAATTTCTTTATCTCTAATATCGCCTTTTACATATTCAATTTTTTTTAGATTAGTAGATAAATTATCCAAACAACCTGTGTTGAGATTATCTAAAACTACAATTTCATTGTCTTTTTCTAATAAATCTTCTACCAAATGTGAACCAATAAATCCGGCTCCTCCAGTAACTAATATTTTTTCACTCATTTTCTCCAGTCCTTTTTACCTCTCATTAAATCTAAGCCAAATTTACCCACTATATATAAGTCTATTGGTAAACTCGCCAGCCTTATTGGCTCCGATACAAGTATGCTTGAAGCCAAACCTTTTCTATCTTTTTTTGGAGTGGAAAGGTAAGAGGTCGCAGCATATGCGGCATATTCAATACCAATAGTTGCAGCAGCCCATCTTGGTACAATAAGACTCAAGGCTATTATACTTGTAGGATAAGATAATTTTTCAATTAATGGCGGAAAAATACACCACCCAAGAGGTTCCTTTGAATTTTTTTTATCTGGATTAGATTTCTTTTTTCGGAATGATTTAGAAAGGTCACCAAAATAATAAGCACTTTGAAGAAAGGATGAACCCCAAAGAGCAGATTGCTTGGGAAGTTTTGTAATTTTAGGTTCAGTACTTACCATATGTGCATCTTTTACCTGAATATTTCTGAGACCTTTATCACAGAAAGCAAATCCTATAAATATATCTTCTGATGTAGTCAAGTTATCTCCAAGGGAGGATTCAAACTCATCAAACACATCTTTAAGTTTATCCCTATTATATAAAACCCCACACCCAATAGGGAAAAGAGTTGTATCAAATAGTCTAAGATAACTATCTTTTGTAAAATACTGATCTATAGCATACAAGCCATCCCTAAACTTAATAACGGGCCATTTAGATGAGTAATATTTTAGATTTTCAACAAACCCATCTTTCTCATCAGCATCAAATAATAAGTTTTCCGAATATTTTTCGGTGTCTATATTTGAATTTAAAAACAATGGTTCTACTTTTTCTTTGTAATATTTTTTCTTAAATTGTTTAGTTAATGACTTTACAATACCATATGAACTTGCAACTTTGTCACTATAATGTGGAACTCTCACTTTTTCTATATAATCATCTTCTAGAATCGTGTCTGCATCCAAAACAAATAGATTATCTGAATTGTATTTTCTTGCAACCTCTTTTATTGATGGTGTTTTGCCAATTGATTTTTCTCTTCGTATAACTTCTAAATCCAAATCGGTTATTTCTTTCATCATCTTTGCAACTTCATAAGTTTCATCTTCTGAACCATCGTCAACTACAACCACTTTGCCTAATTCGTAAGTTTGTGAGTCTAAAGATGCTAAAGCATAAGGAAGCCTTTTTGCCTCATTTTTGGCAGGTATGACTACCGTCACATCAGGCTTAAAATAGTCAGGACAGGTATAATTTACTTCTTCTTTACTTAACTTTGCATATATGCTTAATAACAACTGAGACCCTACTGCTGGTATTACAATTGGAAATGCCATGCAATAATAATAATAAAAAACTTTAAAAGTCTTTATTATATAGTAATTGTTTCGTAATTGCTTTAAATGTAATTGGTTTTTTTGGTTCAAGCAGAATTTTTTTCCAAAGTAAAGAACACCATAGCAAGACCACGGGGTATTCAATGGATAAATTTATTAATCTTTCAAATATGCTTTGTGGTAGACCTGCAATTCTTTCTTGATCCTTCTCATATCTGTTTTTATTTTATACAGGAAATGCAGTAGAAGCAGTAAGAATACCGCCACAATTATTAAAATCAAAATTGTTGGCTTTTTTAAATTTTGCAGGTTTGATACATCATTTAAAAATCTGCCTGTGATTGGCGGCTGGTTTAAACTAAAAGCTATAACCTTCTGGATATCAGAATTTTCAACACCAACCACAATTTTGTAGTTCCCCGGATCAAGGACCTCGTAATTAAGTGTAAAGTTTTGGTTATCTCCCGGTTTTAAGAAAACTTTCTCACTTTTTAGGGTGTCTATTTTTTCATCATTCAAATAAACATCTGCAACAACTTTGACTGAATAAGAATAATTATTGGTATTTTTGTAATTTGATTTTATTTCCATTTCTCTTCCAAGTTTTGGTTTTGAATAAGTTAAAGAAAATTCTCCTTTTCTTTCAAGTGCTCCTTCGGGCAGTAATTCATATTCAAATTTATCCACAATATCCTTTCTCCCTGAAGAAACGGTAATTAGAATGGTGTAATTACCCGGATTTATTCCACCATTGTTTAAAAAAACATTAAAAGTTTTTCTTTTCATTCCGGGCACTTCCCCGAGTTCTTCTTCAAACAATTTTATTGTTTTATGGTCTTTTTCAACTTCTACTTTTAAACTTGGGTTCAGGGTCATTGTCCCGGGGTTCCAGAATGTTAAAACAATCGGGATATAACTGTTTGCCTCACTTTCTAATATTTTTATATCATCAAGGTGACCGCACATTCCTCTCTTATTGTAGCATGGCAGATAATCTTTGTCGTTATCAGTGTGAATGCAGAAGTCTCTTCCCCCTTCAAGTTTGTTTAAATTTCCATTGTAGCATATTTTGGAGTGAAGACCGCATTTTACATTTGTCAAATTATATTTTTTTGCAACCTCTCTCCTGGATTCGCAGTAAATATCTGCATTTGTTTTTTCCAGAGTTATGTAAAAAGCTTCAACTTCATAAAGGATGTTCTGGATTACATTGTGATGTGTTTGAAGAACTTCTTTCATGTTGTTAAGATCCATTGACAGATAATAAAGGTCTTCATCAGAAGCAAAGTATCTATCTAATTCCCTTCCAATTTCTATTGCCTCGCTGGAGGTGTTTGTTTCTCCAAGCAGGTGCTGTACAGCTTCTACCATTATATTTACAACAGATGAAACAGTGCAACCAACCCTGTCCGTCGACCATTTATCCTGATTTTCCAGTATATATTGCTCCAATTCCATTAATCTGGTTGAGCCATCTACATAAGTGATGTTTAAATATGCTACCCCGTCTATATTCACAACTTGCTCCATTACAACTTCGTCATTTGCGAATGTTGTGTTGATGTTTGCTGTCCCGTTTATCTCAATTTGCTGGTTTATACTTGTAGCAAAAGCCGGGCTAATAAACAAAGCAAAAAAAATAGACACAAATAAAATTCCTATTTTATTTTTCAATCCAATTTGAACTACTTTCATATAGTAATTTAACAAAAAATCTTTAAAAGAGCAATCTTTCATTTTATTACCCCAAATAAACCAAAGAAATTAATATTTTTAAAAAAATTGTAAACAAACTGAAAAATTCCGGTTCCTTTTTCTGTTTTTTCAGATTCATCATCAACAGAGGAGATAATTTCATAATCACTCTCCCCGCTTGTTTTCAGTTCGCCGGAGCCTGTTGCATTTACCGAAACATTTAAAGTATTGTTTACAAGATCTGAATTAATGTTCAGACTTTCATTTGTGCTTATTTCAAAAGTCTCATTATTAAAAGTTTGGACTACTGAGCAGTTTCCAACACAACTAACAGTTGAATGCATCGTTGTCTCAGCCATAGCCAGACCTAAACAAAAAATTATAGTTATTATACCAAACAAGATTTTAAGTTTCATTTTTGGTTTTTAAGTTTTAAAAAGAAAAAAAGAAAAAAAAGATTTTTCTACTTTTGGCAGTTTTTAGTTTTACTGAAGGTCCCAATTGAAATGAACTTTTTGGTTAAATTTGAATTTCTCGTCGGTTCCTATATGGAAATCCGCAATGTTTACTTTGTTCTTGTTAGAAGGCCATTTACTAAATTTGTATTGTTGGGGTGTTTTTCCGTCTGTATGAGTTCCAACATAATCAAAGGTTGTTGGATTAGTCTTTGAATCAAAGTCCAAACTCATATATACTTCTGTCCTATCATCAAGTCCTGGGTTCTTTGTATTTGTCCACCATACAACTCTTTTCTCTAAAGTTGTTATACCTTCTCCTTTTACTTCTTTACCTTCATACAAGTGCCAATCACCTGAACTATAAACTACTTTCTCAACACTAAGATTACCTAAATTTGTTATTGTTTCTTTTATGTATCCTGTACCCACATTTTTAGGAGTTTCAACATGCCAGCCACCATTTTTCTGCCAGTTTAGTCCACCAATTTTTAATCCTTCATAGAACGTTGTATTCCCTGTTGTCTTAAGATTCTTGTTGAATCGCAGTGCCATGCCTCCCTGAGTAGGATGATCCGAGGGTTTTGTAGATGCGTCTTTATGTAATTTCATAGTTCCTACTACATTATTTATCATTTCTTCTTCAAAAACATGCCCTGTCTGTAATTGTTCCCAGATCTTTGAAGTTCCTGCTGCATTAACATCTACACTTATGTATGTGTCTGCCATTGCTGGTGCTATCATCACTACTGCCATCACTATCGCCATCAAACCAATTATTTTATTTTTCATTTGTCTTCACCTTAAGTTAATTAATAAAAAAACTATTTATAGATTTCTTTATTTGTAATTGTTTCGTAATGATTTTGTAATGTGTTTGTAATGTTTTAAGTTTAAGAGATTGATTTTTGGTTTTGGCTCGGCTTAGCTTCCCAATTAAGTTTATAAATACTTTAAAGTATTTACAGATGTGTATATATATGGAAGAAAAAGTCAAGTTTGAGGATTTTCCAAAATTCAGGGAACCTGAACTGGAAAAATTATGGAGAGAAGTTGCTAAAAGGGATATATTCAGATATTTAAAAGATTGGAAAGACTAATTTTCACTAAATTAATTCTTTAGGATGTTTTATTTTAATATTATATTGTTCTTCTATTTTCTTATTGTGTAATAATTCATTATCCAATGTTACTAAAGTC
>Ga0180301_10002373_pt1 | contig 14770 bp, 13 predicted proteins | sample GuaBasSediGuay16_FD_121797 | JGI IMG/M metagenome (GOLD analysis project Ga0180301, IMG submission 121797) | Subseafloor sediment microbial communities from Guaymas Basin, Gulf of California, Mexico - Guay16, Core 4569-2, 12-15 cm | ecosystem: Environmental > Aquatic > Marine > Hydrothermal...
CCTGTGTAACGGTATCCGGCAAGGTTTATCGACTCCTTGGAAATCGGGCAAGTGACCAGACAGTCGAGTTCATTATTTTCAATCAACCCTAATGCTTTGTCTAAATACTCAATGCTCGCCCTGCCATATTCGGCTTTGACCCTGCCAAAAGAAAAATTACTCCGCGCTACATTCTTCAAATCTATAAACTTTACATTCTGCATTCCGCTTTCGGTGTAACGTACTTTATCAAATACCCACCTATCCCCTATTATTGTAATATTTGTATTTTTATACAGCCTGGCTAACGCCTTTTTAATTATTGCCGGGCCGATACCCGAAGGGTCGCCCATGGTTATTCCTATCCTGGCTATTTTTTGTTTTTTTGATATTTTCATTTAAAGAATATTATAAAACTTTGATGTAAGCTTTTGATTTAAGTTCTTCCAGCCATTTTGATAATTCTTCCTGCATTTTCTTTTCAAAAAGATAAGCGTATATTGCCCCCTGGGACTCATTGAGGCTTTTCTGCTGTTCAGGTATTATCTCCTCGAACTTAAAAATATAGAATTTATTTTCTATCCTAAAAGGGGCGCTGATCTGGCCTTTGTTTAAGCCGCTTATTGCTTCTTCAATTTCTTTTTTTATCTCTTCGCCCTGTGTGAAGCAGATTTTGTTTACGTCAAGTGAATTTTCGTAAATCGTTTTGTCGATATCGGGTGAATTAAGCAATAATTGGTAATATTCTGAAGCCATCTTTTCGTCGTCAAATACCAGATAAGTAAACTCTCTTTTTTCAGGGGTATTAAATTTTTCCCTGTTTGCTTCATAAAATGCGCTTATTTCAATCGGGGAGACCGTGATATTGCTTCTTATTTTCTGGTCAATGATACTATACATCAGCATCTGGTCGCGGATTTTCGCTTCCAGATCTGCCTGTGCTAAACCCTCGTTCTTTAAGGCGGTTTGGAATTCGTTATCTGAATAAAAATTATTTTTTATTTCGTTTATTTTTTGTTTGACCATGTTTTCATTTATGGTTATATTTGCTTTTTTGGCCTCCTGAAGGATTAACTTATCTTCTATCAATTTTTCCAGTAAACCCTCTTTCATAGATTTTATTTTTTCTTCCAGCGCATCCTTTTCGTGTCCTGAAGATAACTGTACTTGCGTAAAATTAAGAAATTCTTCGACATCTCTCTGCGTGATTGCATCTTCGTTAACAACAGCCACGATTTTGTCCTGCGCCAGGCAAAGGCAAGTATTGAGAAATAAGAAAAAAAGAGGCAGCAAGATAAAAATTATTTTTAAGGACTTCTTATAGTTACTAATTGTTAACGGCATTCATCGCTCTCCTTTGAGTAACAACTGCTTCCCTCAATAGCCGGCAATATAAATCAAATCCAATCGCCTCTACAAATCCATGCTGCTGGACGCCCAGGAGATTGCCTGCCCCCCTGATTTCCAAGTCCTGCATTGCTATTTTAAATCCCGCGCCTAAATGAGAGTATTCCTGGATGGCTTTAATGCGTTTCTCAGCGTCACTATCCAGGACTTGGTGTCTGGGCAGCAGAAAATAAGCGTATGCTGCCCGGTTAAACCTTCCTACCCGGCCGCGTAACTGGTGTAAATCCGATAAACCAAAACTCTGCGCCTGGTTGACGATAATCGTATTGGCGTTTGGAATATCTATACCCGATTCAATAATCATGGTGCAGATTAAAATGTCGATCTTCCCGCTTAAAAATTCTGCCATGACCTTTTCTAACTCCTTAGCCGGCATCTGGCCGTGGGCTACGGCTATTCTGGCATCTGAAGGTAAAGACTTACTGATTCTTTCACTCACCTTTAGTATATCCTCAACGCGGTTGTGCACAAAATAAACCTGCCCGCCCCTTTTTATTTCTTTAGAAATTGCCTGGGTAATGACCTCATCGTCATATTCTACCACAATGGTTTTTATTGGCAATCTTTCTTGTGGAGCAGTATTAATCACCGACAAATCTTTTACAGCCATCATACTCATATATAAGGTGCGGGGAATAGGGGTTGCAGTAAGAGTCAAAACATCCGCGTTCAGCCTTATTGTTTTCAGTTTTTCTTTGGCCTTAACGCCAAATCGCTGCTCCTCATCAATAATTATTAACCCCAGGTTTTTGAACTTGATATCTTCCGAGAGCAAGCGGTGTGTTCCGATAACTACATCTATAACCCCGTTTGCCAGGCCCTCGACAATCTCCTTTTGTTGGGAGAGACTATTAAAACGGCACAGCATAGCTACATTTACAGGGAAATTTTTCAGGCGCCGGCTAAAATTCTGAAAATGCTGCTGGGCGAGGATGGTAGTCGGAACAAGAAAAGCCGCCTGCTTATTGCTCATTATGCATTTAAATGCCGCGCGCATCGCCACCTCTGTTTTTCCGTAACCCACATCCCCACAAATCAACCTGTCCATAGGCCGCTCAGACTCCATATCGCTTTTAACTTCTCGGGTAGCTTTTATCTGATCCGGAGTTTCCGTATAAGCAAAGGAATCTTCGAACTCTTTTTGCCAATCTCCGTCTTTTGCATAAGGCGGCCTGGTGATATTCAGGCGAATCGCCTGTAAAGATAGAAGTTCCCATGCCAGGCGGCGGATACCTTTTCTGGTCCTTTCTTTTGTCCTGGCCCAATCCCTGCTGCCCAATCGGTAGAGTTTAGGCCTCTTGGCATGAAAGGCTAAATATTTCTGTATAAGATTACTCTGCTCTATCGGAACGTATAATTTTTCCTGCAAATCATATTGGATAACCAAGCAATCTTTCTGCTCATCCTTTATTTTAATTTTTTTCCTTCCGAGATACCTGCCTATGCCGTACTCGGTATGCACAACATAATCGCCGTCTTTTAAATCCAGTGTAGGAGATATTGGAATCTGCTCATTTAGGATCCCTTCCCTGAAAGAATAAGCTTTTTTAATTGGTAGAATAATTACTATTTCGTGCTCCCAAAGTATTTTCCCGCTCGCCGAATCAAAAGTCCTGATATTCAGAATCTTATCTGCTTCTAGTTCAATGCGCAGCGGCATTTCAAAGGTGAGCGCAAAAATATCTACGATCCCTCCCCGGCGCGCAAAATCGCCTTCTTCAGAAACACTCTCCTGTCTTTTATATCCGAAATTCAGCAAATAAGCCAATAGGTTTTCTAATTCAATACACTGATTTCTGTAAAGCTTAAGCGTTTTAAACATTTTTATTTAAGTTTAATTTGCCTGCCTGCCGCAAAGAGCGCTTAAGAGCGTCTTCGGTTTAAGGCAAGCACTAAAGGCGAGGCAATAAAAACAGTGGAGTAGGTACCGGAAATAAAGCCGATTAATAAAGCAAAGGCAAAATTACTTAAGACTTCGCCGCCGTAAAATAAAATCGAAAGCACAGCCAGCGAGGTTACCAAGGTAGTTAAAATTGTCCTGCTTAAAGTCTGATTTACGCTTAAATTTATGAGTTCTGAAAGTTTTAAGCGCCGCTGCATAAGACGGGAGTTCTCCCGTACGCGGTCATAAATTACTATCGTGTCATTTATAGAATAACCGGCTATGGTCAAACAAGCTGTGACAGAAAGTAAATCTATCTGCCTGCCTGTCAGCGCTAAAAGCCCCAGGGTTACCAGGACGTCGTGAAAAAGCGCGATTACGCCTGCAACGGCAAAATTAAAATGCCTGAATCTGAATCCCACGTAAACCAGGATTCCGATCAACGCCCAGATCAGCGCACGGATTGCTTTTGTTTTTAAGTGCTTGCCTGCGATCGGGCCTACCCTCTCAATCCTTAAAATCTGAATCTCCTGTCCGGGGAATTTTTCTTTAAGCTTTTCGGTGATTAAATCGCTCTTGTCAATCGAAGTCCTGATAAGGACTATCCGGGGATTTTCTTTAAACTGTTGTATGGAAGCATCGGCTAAATCCAGCTCGGCTAAGCCTTCTCTTACCTGATTTATTTGCGGCGGATTAGTAAAGCTGTATTCCTGTAGTTGCCCGCCGGCAAAATCAATGCCGTAAACTTTCTCGCCCCTGTTAAAAAAGGCTGCTAAGCCTACTGCCACCACAAGTATTGAGACGACGTAAAAAAATTTCCTTTTTGCGATAAAATCCAATTTTGTCTGGCCTATCAGCCTAAGCATTGGTAAGGATTTTAATTTTAAAATTCCTGTGCTTAGCGCTAGTTCAAATATGGTACGCGTAACTACAATAGCTGTAAACATGCTTGCCAACAAACCAATGGTTAGGGTAACCGCAAAGCCTTTTATCGGCCCGGTGCCAAACTGAAAGAGTAAAAACGCGGCAATCAAGGTTGTAAGATTGGAATCCAAAATCGCGCTGAAAGCCTTATTGTAGCCGTTTGAAATCGCGCTGCGTAAAGACCTTCCGGCAGACATTTCTTCCCTTATGCGTTCATTAATCAACACATTAGCATCCACAGCCATGCCTAAAGATAAAATAATCCCTGCTATTCCGGGTAAAGTCAAGGTAGCAGAGACCCCAGGAAATAATACCGGAAGCATGCCTAAGCCGCCTAAAATTATTATTAAATTAAATAATAGAGCGATATCCGCAACAATACCGGCGATAAAATAATAAATAGCCATAAACACAAATATAAGAATTGCTCCGACTAGGCTCGCCTTGATTCCTTTATTTATCGAATCCTGCCCTAATAACGGCCCGATAGTCCTTTCTTCCTCTATATACATCGGAGCCGGCAAAGCGCCTGCCTTTAAGACAATAGCCAGGTCCTGCGCCTCTTCTATGCTAAAATGCCCGGTAATCACTGCTTCTCCGGTAGGAATTGCTTCTCTTATGCGGGGCGCAGACTGAACTTTTCCGTCAAGAACTATCGCCAGCCTCCTACCGACATTATTAGCTGTAATTTCTGCAAATTTTTTTGCTCCTTGTGAGTTAAACTGCAGGCCGACAATCGGTTCGTTAAAACGGCTCTGATCGAATTTTATTTCGGCGGTTACCAGGGTATCCCCGGTTAATACTGCCTCTTTTTCCAGCAGAATAGGCTCGTCTTCGTCTTGCGTATATTTTAATTCATAGCCCTCGGGAACATCGCCGGCGATTGCCGCACTTAATTTTTTGGGGTCGTTTAATACAAGCTTAAACTCTAAGAGTGCGGTCTTGCCGATCAGATCAATGGCTCGCTGACGGTCGGCAATCCCGGGCAGCTGCACAACGATTTCTTCTTCGCCTTGTTTTTGTATCGTGGGCTCTCTCACCCCGAATTCGTCTATTCTATTCCTGATTACTTCAAGCGCCCGGTCAGTAGCATCCTCTTTGGCTTCTTTAGAAAGGCCGGCCGTATCAACTCTTAAGACTAAGTGCATCCCTCCCATTAAATCCAATCCCAGGTTTATGCGCTTATTTAAAGGGAAAGCAAAATATAAACAGGTAAGCAGCACTGTCAGGATTAAAATCGACTTATAAAAGACTCTTTTCTCCATAAAACTTTTCCGGTTATTTCTGAGATTTCAGCAATGCGGCAACACAGGTTTTTTCTATTTCCATTTTTACGTTTTCATCAACTCTTAACACTATGGTTTTTTCTTTTACGTTCACGATTGTTCCGTGTATCCCGCCAGAAGTTACTACCTCGTCGTTTTTGGCAAGTCCGGCAATCATCTTCTGATGTTCTTTTTCCTTTGCCTTCTGGGGACGGATCAAAAAAAAATAAAAAATTACAAATAAAAGAATTATAGGGATAAAGCTCCCAAACGCATTACCTTGCGGCATAATAACCTCCTTCAAGTAGATTTAACTGCCTTTTTCTGCTTTTTTAATTAGGTCGCTTACTGTCTTAGAAGCAATAGCACCGTTCTTAAGCCAGTAATTAATCCTGTCTTTTTTTAATTTTGATTCCCCACTCAGCGGATTATAAAAACCCAATTCCTCCAGGCACCTGCTGTCTCTGCCTTTTGTTTCATTAAAAGCTGCCAGGCGGAAATGAGGATTTTTCTTAGGGTTCTTTCCGATTCTTTTTAAACGTATTTTTACTGCCATCCTCCCTCCTTTATTGGGGACGTTTCTACTTCGCCTATCCCCTTAAAATACAATAAGTTAAAACAGCATCGAATTCAAACTTGCTCTTTTAATAAATAAAATTTACTTACCACCTAACTTAACTCTGTGCAGAAATTTTTCTAACTCTTTTATTTTCAAAATGTTCGGATACATAGAAACGTCCCCTATAAGGATTCCAGGAGGGCGCTGGCCTTGCTCATTGATTCATAATATTCTTTTTCCGGTTTTGAATCAGCAACGATTCCCGCCCCGGCCTGAATATAGGCCCGGTTTCCCTGGATTACGATGGTGCGAATAGTAATACAGGTATCCATATTTTTAGAAAAACTGAAATACCCCACACAGCCGGCGTAGAGATTCCTTTTTATGTTTTCTAATTCTTCGATGATCTCCATTGCCCGGATCTTGGGACTGCCTGAAACCGTTCCCGCCGGAAAACAAGCCCGTAAAACATCAAAGCTGTCGTATTTCTTATTTAATACCCCGGTTACTTCGCTGACCAGGTGCATGACATGGGAATACTTCTCCACCTTCATAAATTCGCTCACCCTTACTTTTCCAGGCTTGCTTATCCTGCCTAAATCGTTTCTGCCCAGATCAACCAGCATAATATGCTCTGCCGCTTCCTTCTTATCCTTACATAATTCTGCCTCCAGGCGCTGATCTTCTTTTTCGGTCTTGCCCCGCGGCCTGGTACCGGCAATGGGCCTAGTCTGGACTATCCCGCCTTCGCAGCGCACCAACATCTCAGGGGAAGAACCGATAAGCGTAACCTCCTTTAATTTCAGATAAAACATATAAGGTGAGGGGTTAAGGCTTCTTAATTTACGGTAAATATCAAAAGGCTTGCGCTGGATTTTTGCTTTTAGCCTCTGGGATAAAACCACCTGGATGATATCGCCTTTTCTAATGTAATCCTTGGCTTTCCTGACTATTTCCATGAATTTTTTCTTTTTAAAATTCGAAGAAATTTTTATTGCTTTTAAACTCTTTTTCGTATCTTCTTTACTATTGGAAAGAGGTTTTTTCAACTCCTTGTGCACATTTTCGATATCTCTGACAGCTTGATTATAAAGCCTGCGCAGTGCATTCTTTGAATATTTTTTATGATTTCCGGGAATGATTACGTTATCAATAATTTTAATCTTGTGTTTCATGTGGTCAAAAACAAGTATATTATTAGTAAGGATAAAAATTGCGTCGGGCAGTTTAAGGTCGTCGCGGTTTTTGTCGGGCAGCTTCTCAAAAAATCTTACCATATCGTAGCTGACATAGCCGACAAACCCGCCGAAAAAACGCGGCAACCCGTTAACAACCGCAGGCTTAAAATAATTCATCACTTTTCTTAATTCACTCAAAGGGTCAGTTCTGCCGATAAACCTCTCGCGGTTTTTAACGGGCGCGCTGCCTCTTTTCTTCCGGTCGGCGTAAATCAATTCAATATTATTTGCCTTGCTTCTAAAAATCAAGTTCGGGTTGGAGCCCATCAAGGAATAACGGGCAATCTTCTCCTGGCCCTCAACCGATTCCAGCAAAAAAGCGTAATCGTTCTTTTTTATTTTAAGAAAAGTTGAAACCGGCGTATCCAGGTCTGCGCTGACATCCTTGTAAACCGGCACCACGTTTGCTTTTTTAGACAACTTCAAAAATTCTTTTAATCCAGGGCAATACATTACTGGCTAGCCTTTCGGTAAAAACAACTTCTGTTTCCGGTATGGCAGGCAACACCCTTCTGGCGGACTTTTATCAACAAGGCATCCATATCGCAATCATAAGCAATTGTCTTGACAAACTGAAAATTTCCGGATGTTTCTCCCTTCACCCAATACTCTCTCCTTGAGCGTGACCAGAAACAGGTCTTCCCTGATTTTATAGTCCTAAGCAGTGAATTTTTATTCATATAAGCGAGCATCAAAACCTGCTTTGTTTTATAATCCTGTATAATCGCGGGAATCAACCCCTTTTTATCAAATTTAAGCTTTTTTAAATTAAAATCTGTCTTTCTCTTCATAGGCGCACCGGCACTCCTCGCTCTTTTAAATATTCTTTTGCCTGTTTAATAGAAAATTCCCCGAAATGAAAAATCGAGGCTGCCAAAGCAGCATCTGCTCCTGCCTTAGTCAAAACATCATACATATGCTCTAATTTACCTGCGCCCCCTGAAGCAACTACAGGTATATTTACCGCCTCCACTACAGCTTTGGTTAATTCCAAGTCATATCCGTCCCTTGTCCCGTCATAATCCATACTCGTTAAAAGAATTTCCCCTGCGCCTAACTCAGCACCCTTTTTGGCCCAATCAACTGCCGCTAAACCAGTAGGCGTCCTGCCGCCGTTTATATAAATCTCCCATTTCTGGCTTTCTGGCTTTGCGGCTTTCTGGCTTTGCTTTGCATCAACCGCAACCACAATACACTGGCTGCCGAATTTTTCCGCAGCATCCTTAATCAAATCCGGGCATTTAACCGCAGCTGTATTAATGGAGACTTTATCTGCTCCTGCTTTTAGCAGGGCTTTTATATCATCGATATCGCTGATGCCGCCCCCAACGGTAAAGGGCATAAATATATTCTTAGCAATTGCCTCAACAAGATTAATCAGGGTCTTTCGCTGTTCAAAACTTGCGGTAATATCTAAGAAAACCAATTCATCAGCCTGCTGTTGATCGTAAATCTTAGCGATTTCAACCGGATCGCCGGCATCGCGCAGCCCGACAAATTTAACACCTTTAACAACCCTGCCGCCCTTCATATCTAAACAGGGGATTATGCGCTTAGTCAGCATTCTTAAATCCTTTTAATTACTTTTCTAATTTATTGCTGAATAAATACCCATGAAACACGGACTTGGAGCTATTTTGCTTTCATGGTTAAAAACTGTTTCATCAAACCCCATGTTTCTTTACCGACTTTTCCGTCAACGGTAAAATTATGGTCTCTTTGGAAATCCCTGATTGCCTGACGGGTGCGCTTGCCCATTTTTCCGTCAATCGGCCCGGGATTATATCCGGCATTAGTAAGGGCAATTTGAATTTGCTTTGTCTTGGAAGTTTGACTTGCTTTTTTTGGCGCTTGCTGAACAACCGGTTTTGCTTCTACTATCGCTTGTTTCTCTAAGCTAGCAACTTCCTGGCTCAAATTCTCAATCTCCTCATCTTTAAGCTGAAGCTGTTCCTCCAAAACAGCAATCCTGTTCTTTAATCCCTGGATCTGTGTATCTTTCTGTTTCCCCATAGTAGCGCAGCCGCTTAAGCCCGCAGCTAATACTAAAACAGAAATGCAAACAACGATTTTACTAAACACAAGGTACCTCCTTTTTAGGGGTTTAACTAATAGCTTCCCTGAGACTGAATTTTTTTTCGTATAAGGCCTTGCCCACAATTATACCAGCCAACCCTTTTTTTTCCAGTTTTTTAAGAGATTCAATATCTTCAAGGGAGGAAACTCCTCCGGCAAAAATCACCTGCATTTCTATTCTTAACGCTTTTAATACGTTAAGGTAATTTTCCAAAATATATACCCTCGCCCCCAAAAGGGTTCCGTCCCTTTCTATATCGGTATAAATTATTTGCTTAATACCGATTTTCTTTAAAGTCTTGCAAAAAATAACCAAACCTTTTTCTTCTTTTGTCTGGGTCCATCCCTTTAAGGCAATACCGCCTTCCTTGCTGATATCAACGCTGACAACAATTTTCTCCCCGTATTTAGCGTAAAGATTTTCCAATAAAGCTAAACCCTCCAGGGCAATCGTACCCAGCATTACTTTTGCTACGCCTAAGCTAAAAAGTTCCTCAACCACCTGTTTTGAACGTACGCCTCCTCCGAATTGAACAGGTATGCTTACTGCATTTATAATTTTTTTAAGGCTGCCGACATTTTTGGGCGCGCCGCTGACAGCGCCATCAAGGTCTACAACATGGATTAATTCGGCTCCCTCTTTTTGCCAGTATCTGGCAACCTCTTCGGGCTCCTGGGAATAAATTTTTTCCTTGTCGTATTCGCCCTTAAATAACCTTACTACTTTAGCATTTTTTAAATCTACTGCCGGAATAATTAACATAAGCCTACGAAATTCTCCAACATTTTTAACCCTATGCCCTGGCTTTTTTCCGGATGAAACTGCATACCGTAAATATTATCCTGCCAGACTATTGCTGCGAAATCTAGGCCGTAATTAGTAGTAGCGGCAATCAGGCTGTTGTCAGCGGGCTCTGGGTAATAAGAATGGCAGAAATAGACATAACTATTATCAGGCACATTTTTAAGCAGTGGACACGGGCTTATGACGTTGTGACGCTGCGACGTTGTGACTTGCTTCAGCTGATTCCATCCCATGTGCGGCACTTTGGCAGATTTTGTTGCCTTTATTTTTACTACCCTGCCTTTTAAAATTGCCAGTCCTTTTTCTTTTTTTGCCTCCTGGCTGCTTTCAAATAAAAGCTGCATCCCTAAACAAACACCCAAAAAAGGTTTTTTATTTTTGATATGATTTTTTAGTTCATCAAGCAGGCCTGTTCTTTTCAATTCCCTTACTGCATCGTCAAAAGCCCCCACACCCGGTAAAACCAGTTTATGGCATTTTCCAATATCTGCGGGTTTATTAGTAACTAAAGTATCTGCGCCGAAACGCTCCAGCGCCTTTTTTACACTGTGGATATTCCCCATGCCATAATCGATAATCGCAATCATTTCAATGAGGCCATAACTTACGAAACATAAGTGAACGTAAGTTATATGGCCGAATTGATACCGAGTAGCCTTATATTAACTTCAACTACGGGAATAATCGTTTTACCCTCACTTAATCAATCACACCCTTGGTAGACGGCACTCCTTTGCGGCGTGGGTCGATTTGAGTGGCAAGATCTAAAGATATACCTAAGGCCTTAAAAACAGGCTCAAGAGTAGTATGTAAGTCTTTGCTAGGATTCTCCAGCTTAATATTCAGGTTCATTCCCAGCTGCTTAGAAAAAGAATCCAGGAAATGCTCTAAATACTTAAATTCATACCCTTCTTGCGCTTGATGATATTCAAAAGCCCCATTCGGCATGTTTATCTTTAAAGAGCCCCTTCCGCTGATATCCACAGTTACGCATGCAGTTACGTTTTCCATGGGCGCGGAAGCAGAGCCGATCCTATTAATGCTTTTTTTATCTCCTAACGCTTCTTTAAATGCCTGGCCTAAAACAATGCCTACATCTTCATTAGCGTGGTGGATATCGATTTCCATATCCGCTTTGCTGGTAAAAATCTCGAGGTCAAAATGCCCCCAGAAACCGAATAATTCCAGCATATGGTCAAGCAGGCCGATACCGGTTTTTATCCTTGTTTTGCCTGTACCGTCGATATTTAACCTAACGGTTATCTCTGTCTCTTTTGTACTTCTTATTCTACTGGCTATTCTTTCTTTCATTTATCCCTCTCTATTTTTTTGTTCAATAGAGCAAACTTAATTAAAACCTTATTTTTACCGAATCCAAATGTTTGTTTAATCCCTCAATACCGGCGATTTTCTCAAGCGGCTCCCGGTATTTTTCCAGTGCTTTCTTTGTATAACCGATAATATGGCTGTTCTTAAGAAAATCATAAGCGGATAAGCCTGAGAAGAACCTCGCTGTTCCGGCAGTAGGCAAAACATGGCTCGGCCCTGCAATATAATCTCCGATTGCAGCCGGGCTGTAGGGGCCTAAAAATATTGCTCCGGCATTTTTAATTCCTTTAAGAAATGCCCTGGGGTTATTCACCAGAATCTCAAGGTGCTCAGGGGCAATCTTATTGGTTATATCTACGGCCTCAGAGAGGTTTTTCGTCAAGATGATGCATCCGTTTACATCATTACTCTCTATCTTCACTTCCCTGGCTAAGCTCTTTGAATTTGTAATCAATACAGCTAATCCGCCGGAGTGTTCAGCCTGGGCCCTAAGGTCTGCAATAATAAATTTAGGGTCGCTGTAACGGTTGGCAATGATTACCAGTTCCGTTGGCCCGGCAATCATATCTATATCCACGTAACCAAAAACCTGCCGCTTGGCTTCACTGACATAAATATTCCCCGGCCCGACAATCTTATCTACCCGGGGAATAGACTTGGTGCCAAAAGCCAAAGCAGCAATCCCCTGCGCTCCCCCCACGCGGTAAATTTCATCAACCTTTAAAAGATCGGCTACTACCAGGATGTGCGGGTTAATATTGCCCCTTGAATCCGGAGGGCTGATTAAAACAATGTTCTTAACCCCGGCTATCCTTGCCGGAAGAACAGTCATGTAAACAGAAGAGACCAGGGGTGCTGTACCGGCGGGAATATAAATTCCCGCTTTTTCCAAAGGCGAATAATTTTCCCCGAGGATTACCCCGTCAGAATCCTTTGTCTTCCAGGATTTTTTTATTGATTTGCGGTAAAAACGCGTAACATTATCTATTACTAATTTTAAAGTAGAAACGAAATTAGGGCTGATGCTTTGATAAGCCCCGCTTATCTCGATCTCAGAGACTCTTAAGTTCCGCGCGGATAACTTAACCCTATCAAACTTCCTGGTATATTTAAGCACTGCTTCATCGCCCAGGGTACGTACATCCTGAATTATTCCTTTGACCTTTTCCTCTATCCGCTTAGAAGCCTTAAAACTTCTGTTATAAATTCTCTCTAATTCTTTACTCGTCGAACGGATTATCTTCACTTTATTTGCCTCACTACTTCTCTTAGTTTTTCAAAAACAGTGTTAAAACTCTCGGGGGCTTGAGATCCTGCCTGGGCAAAATCCTTTCTTCCGCCTCCTTTACCGCCGATGCTTTGAGCTATCTGGCTAATTATCTTTGAGGCGTCAAAGCCTTTTTGCACCAAATCATCGGTTACCCCCATCACCAGTAGAGCCCGTCCGGATTGCCGGGCAGTAAAACAGATTACGCAATTTTTTACCTTTTGCTTCACCAGATCTACCGTCTTGCGCAATAAATCCATGCCTAAACCGCCGAGCTCTTTATAAACCAGGCTGATACCATCAAGGATTTGCGCTTCTTTTACAATCTCTTCAATCGAAGCCCTAAGGCCCTCTATCATCTGGGAATCTAATTTTTTCCCCACTCTTTTCAATTTACTTAAATTGTCCTCTAGCGCATTTAACGCATTTTCAGGAGTTGTATTTAACATCCGCGATACTTCGCCTAACGTCTTTTCCTGGTGCTTAACCATCTTATATGCGACTTCTCCGGTTACAGCTTCAATTCTTCTGATACCCCTGGCAACAGAGCCTTCATGGATAATGCGGAAAATTCCAATCTCTCCGGTTGAATTCAGGTGCGTACCTCCGCACAATTCTTTAGAAAAATCGCCTATTGAAACCATCCTCACTTTATCTTCGTATTTTTCGCCGAAAAAAGCCAGAGCACCCTCTTTTTTTGCCTCTGACAATTCTTTTTCTTCAACGGTTAAAGAAAAGTTTTTCGCAATATATTCGTTTATAATTTCTTCAATTCTCTCTAATTCAGGCTGGCTTATATCCTTAAAATGCGTAAAGTCAAAACGCAGCTTATCCCCGGCAACCAGAGAACCTTGCTGCTGGACATGCTCTCCTAAAACTTTTCTTAATGCCGCCTGTAAAAGGTGGGTGGCAGTATGATTACGGGCAATATCCAAGCGCCGCTTAGCATCTATTATTGCTTTTACCTCGTCTCCAATCTTAAATTTCCCCTGATTAACTCTGCCGATGTGTAAAATATTCTTGCCGATTTTTTTAGCGTCTAAGACACGGAATATATTATTACCGTTTATTAATTCTCCTGAATCGCCTACCTGGCCTCCGCTCTCGCCGTAAAAACAGGAATTTTTTAAAATCACTTTTGCATTTTCGCCTTCCGATATTTCACTGACATCTTTTGAGGCTTTTAAAATTTTTATAATTTTACTTTTAGTCTGATAATCTTTATACCCTGTAAATTTTGTTTCGCCTGCTGCCAATCCCAGGCCTTTCAAATCAAAGACATCGCCTTTCATCGCACTCTGCGATTTAGAGCGTTCTTTTTGGGCCTTGAGCTCTTGATCAAATGCCTCTTTTGAAAATTTAATCTTATGTTTATCCAGCCAGTCCATGGTCAATTCTAAAGGCAGCCCGTAGGTATCGTAAAGTTCAAAGGCTAACTTTCCTGCTTGCCAAGCGGATATTCCCGGTGTAAATCTTTCTTTTAACAAACTATCGCTAGTTTCCAGGGTATTAATAAAACTCTTCTCTTCCGCTAAAATAATCTCAGAGATATTTTCTCTTCTTTTTTTTAATTCCGGATAAGGCTTTTGCATTAATTCTGATAGAACCGGAACCATTTTATAAAGAAAGGGCTTTTTAATTCCTAAGGATTTTAAGTGCAGGCTGCTTTTACGGATAATTTTTCTTACCACATAACCCCGTCCCTCGTTGGAAGGCAATACGCCGTCATAAATTGCAAAAACTATCGCTCGGATATGGTCGGCAACAGCAAAAACATTTTCTTTGCTTGTTACTTCGTTTTCGCTACTGCGCACTATTTCACAGACCAACGGCTTAAAAAGGTCGGTTTCGAAATTGTTACGCACTCCCTGCATTACCGCTGCCAGCCTCTCCAACCCCATGCCGGTATCTATATTCTTTTTTGGTAAAGGCTCCAGCGTAGCGTTTTCCAGGCGGTTATACTGTGTAAACACCAAGTTCCAAACCTCAATAAACCTGCCGCAATCACAGGCCGGAGAACAATGCGCACCTCTACAACC
>Ga0180301_10002374_pt1 | contig 14765 bp, 10 predicted proteins | sample GuaBasSediGuay16_FD_121797 | JGI IMG/M metagenome (GOLD analysis project Ga0180301, IMG submission 121797) | Subseafloor sediment microbial communities from Guaymas Basin, Gulf of California, Mexico - Guay16, Core 4569-2, 12-15 cm | ecosystem: Environmental > Aquatic > Marine > Hydrothermal...
CCCGTGAACTATCCCAGCGACATTTTTCGCATCCAGCTCCTGGACGTTGTATCGAGCGAGACGCTCTGGACGTGGCCCACGAATGCCAAGCTTGCCTTGCAGCGTACCTTGGCCGGGCGGAAGATCGTGTGCATGTCGGGGCAGGAAGCCAAGAAGGATTGGCCTCCGGAGCGGATTGAGTTTGAGATGAAGCAGGCCATGTTCTACGGCACTTTCTACTACCTCACTGCGATGCCGGGCCTCTATGACCGGTGGATTCCCCTGACAACACGATTAGCCAAAGCAGGGTGGGAGCCGATAACACATGCCCGGTGTCCGGCCCTCGGACCGATGGTCGAACGGTTCGGCGGATTTGCCGGTCGGAACCTGCATTTCACACTGCGTAATGAGACGGCAGATGCGAAGTTCGTGGGGTTGGACATCGACGCGGACATGCTGGGTCTGAATGCGTCGCCTCGACCGGACATCTGGCTGATGCGGGACGCCCGCACACATCAGCGGCTCGAAGTGGATCGCGATGGCCCGCGTTGGTTGGCGAGCCTGACCGTGCCTCCCAAGGACACGGTTGTACTTCGCGTGGCAACTCCCTTCGGTCTCGCGCTCGATCACCTTTTTGCGGTTCCCGACCTTTTACTCACGTCGGCGAACTATCGCGACGCGCTGCGGGACGCGAACGCGGCGGTAGTGTGCCCCGATTATGAAGCGCTGGCACAAGAGGTGCAAGTCGTCCAAAGCGCGCTCATGGCCCGGGATGTTCAGTCAGCCAATGTGCTTGTGCGGCTCGAGGCCGCGGCCGCCGGGCTCACGGTGCCCGACGTGCAGCCGAGGACCGCCGAAACTAAGTGGTGGAGCGAACGACTGACGAATCGCGGCGCAGCGGCCCGGCAGGGGATGTTGGCTGCCGTGAGTGTTCTTTCGAAGGAATAGGCGAGCCTGTCACTACATCAAAGAATTCCGGACACAATGAATGATCTCCGCGGAACAACCTTGAAGACACTGCCAATACCCTGGTCACGAAGCGAGTACATCGCAAACGCTGCGGTTCTGGGTTTATGCGTTTTTTCCGTTGCGAATCCGCTTGTAAAGCAGGCCGTGTTGTTCTTTTTCCCCTTCCCGATAGCTGGTCTGAATCTCATGCAGTGGTTTCAGGGATTGTGTTTTCTACTGGTTCTCATGATGCTGCCCGTGGTGCCAAGAGGTTGTATTGAGCTGTCTCGCCCCTTCTCCAGACTCCTGTGGGCCTATGTCATAGCGCTTAGTGTCGTCCATCTTCGGCTCCTTTCAACCGGCCGCATACCGGCTGATATGGTTTTCACTGAGCGTATGGTTTACTTCAAGATCGTATTCGCGTTATTGTTCTGGTACTACGCGTCCCGCCTGGTGCAGTCGTACGAATTCGCCCGAGTGTTGTTGCACTCAATACTGCTTGGCGCTCTTATCAGTGCGGGCTGGATTCTCGTTTGCTATTGTTCTGGTATTGGAGGGGCCCACTATGCGTTCGCTGGGATAACGGCCACAGCCGGATCTGAGGGGGCATCGGGAAAAGGCGTGGTTGGGTTCCTGTTACCGGCAGCGGCAGGAGCGATGTTCCTGTCGCTGCGAGACGGTTCGTATCGGTGGGCCTTGTCCGCTGCGCTGATTGTGGCGGCAGTATTTGTTACATTTGATCGATCTGCTCAGGTTGCCTTCGTGGTCGCCCTGTCCTGGATGGCCATTTGGTGGCTTGGGCTCGCCCGTCCCAGACCTGCCTCAAAAATCGTCTTTCTCTTCTTGGGCATCATCGTCCTGTCAGGAGCCATTTACTACGGCCGTCACGGGACCGAAGAGTTGCTTGCGCGGTGGACACTCGACTTTGACCGTGGAGAGATTGGCTCCGGACGAGGGGCTTTTTATACGGCGGCATGGAACTGGTTCTGGCACGACTCAAGCATTTCGGATTTCCTCTTGGGCATGGGGTACGTCAATATCTGGGATGTTATGCACACCGCCTCAGGTGCTTTCCGCCATACCCACAGTGACCTGTTCGACATGCTGATGATAGGCGGGATTGTGGGTCTGGCGCTGTATTTTCTTCTGTTCCACACGATTGCCTCCCTGGGGCGAGGTTTGCCAATTGGGAGTGCGGAATTTGCGACATTGGGGGCTGTGCTGTTGTCTTTTGGTGTGATGAGCCTGCTTACCGGGCTGATGGCGTTTCCCCATGCGATGTATGCCTTTGGAGCCCAGTGCATCTGTATCCGGATTCTCGCAATCCAGGGAGACATCGACCCGGGACACTCGGTCTCAGTGCACCCGGACCGGTACGCGCGTGTCGGTTTCCGCAACAGCAAATCCATGTGCACATAACATGCCGTGTTTCGAATTCAAAGGCATTCGCCTATGACAACAGCCCATGCCAGACCAGTTGGACGCAGGAGTCCACTTCGTCAGGAAGCCAGGTCGATGGGAAACAAAGTCTTGATCGTCGGTCCCGTTCCCGGGCCTCCGGGCGGTGTCGCATCGCTCGTGCAGGCGATGCTGGATTCACATCTGGGTGACGAATACGGCCTCTCGGTTCTTGACACCGCCCAAAAAGGGCGATTGCGATACAACCCGGACGTCCCGGGACTGCTCAGTCCTTTCTATATCATGTTCCACCTGCTCAAACTCGGGTACCTGCTGCGCAAAGGGCAAGAGCAGATCGTTCATCTTCAGGCGTGTTCGAGCCTGAGCTTCCTGCGTGATTCCTTGTTCATCGTGATCGCACGCGTTTGGAAGAAGAAGGTGGTCTGTCATTTCCACGGAATGCTGTGCCAGCAGTATCCGCTCTTCAGGTGTCGCATCCTGAGACGTTACTTCTGCTTCATCATGCGTTACGTTGACGTACTCATACTATTGTCGCCGCGTTTCGTCTCGGAGTTCGACACGATTATCCCTCGAACCGAGAAACTGGTTGTCCCTAATTTCGCGCCGTCGTTCAATCTCGCGGACGAGAGGTCACAGTCCGGGGTCGGAGTCCTCTTCGTTGGCAGGCTGAGCGCGAAGAAGGGAGTCTACGATCTTCTGAAGGCGGCGATTGCCCTGAGGAGTGAGCCGGCCATCCACTTTCACCTGGCTGGGCTGGAAGAGACGCAGGCCGACAAGAACAGGATTCTCTGTGAATTGCGAAACAATCACATTCAAGAGAAGGTCCATCTGGCCGGGTACGTTCAAGGGCGGGCCAAGGCGCGCCTCTTTGCCTGCTCTGATATATTGGTCCTTCCCTCCTATACGGAAGTATTCCCTATGGTCATCCTGGAAGCCATGGCCGCTGGGATGCCCGTGATCGCAACGCCGGTAGGTGCGATTCCCGACATGGTGATAGACGGGGTAAATGGTTTCATCGTGCCTGAAGGCGACCACGAACTGCTGGCAGAGCGAATCCGCTACTTGCTCCGCCATCCCCGGGAAAGGCGGGAAATGGGGCGAAACAATTTGCGGAAATTCAACGAGGAGTACAGTTTACAGGTGAACATCCAGCGAATCAGCAAGATCTATAGCAGCCTCCTGGGAGACGAAACTCGTCGAGCTCAATGGCATGTGCCGGAGGTGCAACCGGCACACCTGATGGAGAACAGAGATGCAAGACAGACCATATGAGTGCGTTGAATATGACAATGCCAGTCCGCAGTGTTGCGCAGCGAAAGGCGAGGTAGACGAATACCGCAAATTGGCCTCCGCCTGCGCGCCGCACGAGGTTGCCGTTTCAACTGGACATGCCGGATATCCGTCCGAGCCGCCTTATTCACCGAGCATCGCTTATCCGGAGTATCTCCTTGGCGCTGAGACCCTTGCAAAAGAGCCTAACCATGCGTACGAGGGTGTGCGCGACGCACTTCATTTGCTCCAACTTGACGAAGAGCATTATGGCCGAAGGGACTGGAATCCTCTGGGGCAGATGATTCGCCCCGGTGATACCGTCGTGCTGAAGCCAAACTTCGTTCGCAATTTTCGCGAGACTTTGCCTGGACATGAAGATTGCCTTATCACGCACGGCGCCGTCATTCGAGCGGTCGTGGATTATATCCATATCGCCCTCAAGGGAAAGGGCCGGATCATCATCGCGGATGCTCCGCAACAGGAGGCGGATTTTGACGCGATTCGGGGGATCGCGGGACTGGATTCCATCCAGGATTTGTATCGTCGCCACGGCACTCTTGAGGTGGAAGCCTACGATTTGCGGCCCGAGAAGGCCCGGGTCGAGAACGATCTGGTTGTTGGTTATGACCCATTGCCGGGCGATCCGCGTGGATACGTCAAAGTCGATCTTGGCAGTCGTTCCATGTTCGCCCAGATTGAAAACCTCTGCCATCTGGCCTATGGGGCGACGTATGACACGCGTGAGACTCGGCGCCACCACACCGGCGGCGTGCACGAGTATCTAATCTCTCGAACGATCCTGGAAGCTGATTGTATTATCAACGTGCCCAAGCTCAAAACCCACAAGAAGGCGGGTCTCACGGTGTGCCTGAAGAATATGGTGGGAATCAACGGCAAGAAGAATTGGCTTCCCCACTATCGTTCGGGAACGCCTGCTCAGGGGGGAGACCAGTTCGCCGATGACGGTCTGAAACATAGAGCCGAGCAATACATTATGGCGTGCTTCCGGCGCTTGTCGCCGTGGCTAAGACCCTTGTGGGCACTCGCCTCCAAACCGATCAAGACCGCGGGGCAACGGGTCTTCGGTGACACGAACACAGATACGGTTCGTTCCGGAAACTGGTATGGGAATGACACCGTGTGGCGCACGATCGTAGATCTGAACAGAGCGGTAATGTACGCGGACCTTACCGGGGATCTTCAGGAGACCCCCGCGAGGCGCATGTTCTGCATCGTTGACGGGATCATTGGAGGCCAAGGCAACGGTCCTATGGATCCGATCCCAAAGGCTGCCGGGGTAGTGGTTGCCGGAATGAACCCCGTGGCCGTGGAACATGTGTGCGCGTCCATTATGGGTTTCGATCGCACGCGGTTGCCCCTGTTATACCATGCGTTGAATGGCGACGACCCCGCGTCCCTCGCAGGATTCGGATACGACGCGATCATCTGCAAGTCGCACGCCCAGCCGGAGGGTTGCCCTCTAAGGAACTGGAACGCGTTGGGCATATCCTTCAAACCGCATTTTGGCTGGCAGGGGCAGGTCGAGATGAATCGACCGTAGATAGCGTGGTGCAGATGACGGTCACGTGTTCAGTACTGATGAGCTGAGAAAGAAACCGCGGATGAGCACCTGAAATGCCCGTTCGCAGGGAGACGGAAGAATTGTACAGCCTGCTCAAGAAATCATATGAGAACGCGCCACCCTTCGTTCAGAAGATGATCTGTTGCCTTCCGTACAGGTTTCTTGCCGGAGGTGAATATCGACGCACGCTGCGTCTGTGCGCGAGGCTGGACGTCATGTCACGGGAGGAGGTCCTCCGTTGTCAGCAAGCGCAGCTTGGCGAGCTGCTCCGTTTCGTCGTTGAGGAGGTGCCATTCTATCGCGGCCTTCGGGCCGTGGTCCGGCGCTTCCGTCCCTTCGACGCTCTCAAAGAGTTTCCGCTTCTTACCAAGGAGATCGTGCAGCAGAACTTTAAGGCTCTGGTTCCAAAGTCACTTGACCGAATACCGCACCATCAGGGAACGACGGGCGGATCTACAGGGAATCAGTTGGTCATCCTGGAGGATGAATCCGCCTACGCCAGGGAGAAGGCGTACGTACACTCGGAATGGCGGCGAATGGGCTATACACCGAGGTGCAGAAAAGCCACGTTTCGAGGCGTTGCCTTCCGAAAGATTACGGACTCGTGCTTCTGGCAGGAGAATCCCATTCACAACGAGCTGCAGTTCTCTCCTTTCCACATGAGCGAGGAGAATCTCCAACACTACATTCGCAGACTCATCGCGTACCGGCCGCAGTTTCTCCACGGATACCCGTCAGCCGTAGATGTAATCGCCGAGTATGTGCTCCGCCATGAGCTTACGTCAACCTTACCCCGGATCAAGGCTGCGCTTCTGGTGTCGGAGGTGTGTTCCGAGTCGCAGCGGCAACGCGTGGAGGCGGCGTTTCGGACACGCGTGCACAGTTTCTACGGGCACTGTGAAAGGACGGTGCTCGGCGGAGAGTGCGAGAAAAGTCGCTGCTATCACGCGTTCCCAACCTACGGCGTTCTGGAGATTCTGAACGAGAAAGGGGAGCCTTGCGATGTGGGGCAGTCCGGCGAGATCGTGGGGACAGGTTTCCTCAAGCGTGCGATGCCCCTGATTCGATACCGAACGGACGACTTCGCGGTGAGGGAGCCGTACCAGTGCGAATGTGGTCGCTGCTGGGATCGATTCTCGCACGTTCTGGGGCGATGGACGTTGGAGGGTGTCATTGTCGGGCGAAGCGGGGCAAAGATATCCGCCGCCGCTCTCAACATACATGGAGATGTCTTTGAGAATGTCGTGCGATATCAGTACTACCAGCAAGAGCGGGGCCAACTGGAAATCCGCGTTATTCCGAATACTCGCTTCGCAGTGCGCGACAAAGAGTACATCCGCTCCGCTCATGAAAAGAAATTATGGGGCGAGGTGCACGTCCGTGTTGTCCCCGTACGGCATATCCCCTTGACGAAATCCGGGAAACAAAGGCGGGTAATCAGCGTGTTGGGACAACAGGCCACCCCATTGACGGTAGGTTCTCTTGATGACGGTTGTTCTCTCCCAACCTTGTGAAGCTGTGGATGTCGCGGTCGTCAGAGCACGGACGCGGAGGCTCCGCGCTTTTGTCGAGGCATGTGATTATGCCGGCTACGATCCTTTTGACGCTCTCAACAGCCCGTTCTTGCGTGCGGTGAGTTCGCCAGGCAAGTGGATGAGAATCGCCTGCACCCAGTTCCTGAGAAGGTGTCCTCTCAATCTAAGGCCCCTCCTGGGTGTGAGGAAGGGGCATAATCCCAAGGGCATCGGGCTTTTTCTCTGGGGCTACGCCAGACTGCACGCGATGGGCGAGGGACGGGAGTACCGCGACAGGATCGAGTATCTTCTCGATCTTCTTGAGGAATTGCGCAGCAAAGGCTGGTCCGGCAACTGCTGGGGCTATAACTTCGACTGGCAAAACACGAAGATGTGGACGCCCCGGTACACGCCGACGATCGTAAATTCCGCATTCATCGGCCATGCTCTTCTTGACACCTACCGCTTTGCCGGCGTGGACAGAGCTCTCGATATGGCACTGGGGATCAAGGAGTTCATCTGCCGTGATCTGCAACGTTACGAAGAGAGCGACAGGCTTTGCTTCAGCTATACGCCATTGGATCAAACCTATGTGCACAATGCCAATCTCCTGGGAGCATCCCTGCTGATCAGACTCCACGGGATATGTGGCGACGATGCGTTGAGGGAACTGGCGCTGGCGAGCTTGAGATACGGCCTTCACCACCAGCGGGCGGACGGCGCCTGGTACTACGGACAGATGAGGCTGGGACGCTATGTCGACTCTTTCCACACCGGTTTCAATCTCCAGGCCCTTCAGTATTTCATCCGCGCCGGTTATGGGTCTGTCTGTGAGGAGAGCTATGATCTGGGGCTGCGTTATTACGTGGAGAACTTCTTCCTGCCCGATGGGGCCGCCAAGTACTATGACAATCGGGTCTTCCCCATAGATATCCACAGCGCCTGTCAGGCGATCGTGCTTCTATCTGACCCAATTGCCGGACAGTCTGAATTGTCGGGGCGCGTTCTCGACTGGATGCTTGAGCACATGTGGAGCCCAAGGGGGTATTTCTACTACCGCAAGGGTCGGTTCCATACCAATAAGATTTGCTATATGCGTTGGTCTCAGGCGTGGGCCTTTCACGCTCTCACATCCTATCTGTACAACAAGACACAAGATGCCTTGCACGACCGGCACGGGAGCCCTGCTCATGCGAATCTGGATTGACCTGGCTAACTCTCCACACGTGAATTTCTTTGCGGCAATGATCAAGGACCTTCAAAGACGGCACGAGGTGCTCCTCACGACCCGGCCCTATGCGAACACGGTTGATCTGCTCGAACTGTACGGATTCAAGTACCATGTGATCGGGCGGCATTACGGGGCCAACAAGGTGAAGAAGCTGCTGGGCTTTTCGTTGCGGTTCTGGCAACTCTACCGGTTTCTGAGAAAGCAGGACGTCGAAGTGGCGATTTCCCACAGTTGTTTCTATTCGCCCGTCATCGCTCACCTCCTTGGCGTGAGGAGCATTTACCTCAACGACAACGAGCACGCCGCAGGAAATCGAGTCGCCTTCCCGTGGGCCACGACGATTATGGTGCCCGAGTTCCTTTCACTGGACAAGGTCAAGCGGCAGTGGGGTTCGCCGGAAAAGACAGTGCAGTATCCCGGTGTCAAAGAGGGAATATACCTTTGGAGGCTTCGCAGTTCTCCTGCTGGAGGGGCGAGCGACCAGCGGTCCGGCGCCGGGGAAATCTTCGTTCGGCCCGAGCCATGGGCCGCGCAATACTACCGGGGCGCCACCAATTTCATGGACGACCTGATCGTCGCTCTAAAGGACAAGTACAAGATCGTCGTGCTGCCTCGGGGAGAACAACAGGCTATGCACTATCGGCAGGAGAAGTTCACGGGCATCGTTATTCCCGACAAGGCACTGAGTTTGGAGGCCGTCCTGACAAGGTGCATGCTTTTCATTGGCGCCGGCGGCACGATGACACGAGAGGCCGCTGTCCTGGGCATACCGACCGTTTCGGTGTACCAGGACGAATTGCTGGACGTGGACAGGTATCTAATCGCTCAGAAACGGATGATCCACGAGAAGAACCTTACTGCCGCTGCGGTTGACGAACTTGTCAGAGACATGCGGAATGTGCCCCCCAGCAGCGCTCTCCTGAAGAAAGGTCGGAGCGCCTACGAACTTATCATGCGAAACCTCCTGGACGGAAACGGCGAACAACAGGCCGGTGCGACCAGCCCGTTGTCCGCTGCGTAAAGCATCATGCTGAGGCCAAACGGGTCTTTGGCAGTCATGCCAGGTCATCAGAAACCCCCTATCTATGAGGATCGTGCCATGCTTACAGGAGCTGTCATCGGATTGGGCCGGATGGGGTTGACGCACTTTTCGATATTGAACACGCACCCGCAAGTCAATTTCGTGGCCGTATGTGATTCATCCTCGTTCATGCTGAAGAAAGTGGCCAAACACCTGAACGTCAGAGCCTACAAGAACATGGGCAAGATGCTTGAGGACGTGCGGCCCGATTTCGTGATTGTCGCTACGCCTACCGCGATGCACGCCGAAGCCGTCAAGTGTGCTGTCGCTTGTGGAGCGCACGTTTTTGTCGAGAAACCGTTTTCTCTCAATCCGGAGCAGGGCCGGGAGCTCTGCCGGGTTGTACAAGGCAAGAACCTTGTACACCAGGTCGGTTACGTCAATCGCTTCGGTGATGTCTTCATGGAAGTGAAGAAGCTGCTCGATTCGGAAGCGATTGGGAATGTGGTAACCTTCAAGGTGGAAATGAACGGTCCCACCGTTCTTCACGGGGCCCGGGGCAGTTGGCGATCGAAGACGACGGAGGGAGGCGGCTGCCTTTACGATTTTGCCTCGCACGGCGTTGACCTGATCAACTACCTGATCGGCCCCCCGGCCCGGGTCCTCGGGGCCGTCCTGGGAAGAATCTATTCCGAAGGCGTGGAAGATACCGTAAGTGCCACCTTCGTCTACGAGGACGGCACCAGAGGCAATCTGCTGGCCAACTGGAGCGATGCCTCCTATCGAAAGCCTACCTGTCACTTCGAGGTCCTGGGCAGGCAAGGCAAGATCATGGCCAATCCGTACTCGTACAAGGTCTTTTTCCGCAAAGATCCCGAATTGGAGGGGTTCTCCCAGGGCTGGAACGAACGATACTTCGCCTCGATTGCCAGACCCGTTCGCTTCTTCGTGCGCGGGTTTGAGTTCACGCGCCAGCTTGACTATTTCATCGACCGCATACTGGAAGGAAGACCATCTGAGGTGTGCTCATTTGAAGATGGGCTCGAAGCGGACCTTGTTATCGATCGAATTCGAAGGAACGGGGAGAATGGAGGACAAGCAGGTGGATAGAATCATATTTGGCGACAATCAGTTCTTCGGCATTAACCACATGTCAGAAGAGAGAGCTCAAGCTCGAGCGGAGCGTTTCAAAGACATCGGTGCTATCATCGACGTCATCGACAACGCGTATGCCTGTGGCATCCACGCCTTTATGTTCAACACGCACGATCGAGTGGGGGAACTGTGCGACCATTTCCGCGCCCATCCAGGCAGGTATCGCGATCTTCGCCTGTATCCTTCGATGCCCTATGCACATAAATACGCGAACGCGGTGAATGAGAAGGGAATGGTGGGAGCCCTGAACGAATTTGTCCTCTCAGGTTGCAGCACCGGGCAGGTTGTAAGCACTCTCATCCGCGGCGGACGGACGGTTATCCACCGGGACATGCTTGAGGTTATGAAGCTGCTCGTCGATCTCGAGATGAGAATGTTCAGGGGACTCAAGGTCAGAGCCGTGTTCTTGCAGAACATCGTCACTGACCTCTTGCTTGGGTTTAACGCGAAAGAGGTTTTCCTGGAATTCTGCAAGCACATCAAGACCAGTTATCACGTTGAACCGGCCTTCATCACGACGAACATGCCCAGGCTCGTGAGCTTTCTGCTTGAGAATGGCATTGAGAATCCGATTGTCAGTGCCGGAATCAATAAGACCGGATTCGCGATGTGTCCCAACCAGGAGCAGTGCGAGAGGACGCTGGCGGAGAAGTCCTTCAGACCGAGAGCGATGTCTGTATTCTACTCGGGGACGATCCCTCCACGAGAGGCGATCGAGTACGTCTGTGGTCTTCCCAATATTCAATCGATCGTATTTGGTGCATCATCCAGACAGCACATTGAACACACTCGAGAGATGATTCGCTCACGGTGGGATTTGGGAGCGTTCCTGGCTCGCCCCGCGGCGGTATCGTAGGGCCGCGATTGAGCCGGATACACTTTTCACGGAGGAACATCATGAAGCGAATATGGATTGTTCTTGTTTTGGAAGCAACCTGTCAGGCGATGATGCCCGTGGTAGGGAATAAGAGTGTTTATCCCGAGACGACAACTCACGACAAGCGGCGCGCGGAACCGTTTGTCATGTCGGTGGATGGCACAATTGGAACTATTTCCATTTATCACGAAGGTGGCAGTGGTGAGATGCTCCTGGGTGTCTATCTGGGTGACACAACGCCGGACGTGCGTGTCGGCATCACCCCTTGGACACCTGTCAGTGCGGACGAGGGGTGGCAAACTGTGGCTCTGGCGTACCCCTTGTGGGTCCCCGGAGGGACGCGGATCTGGCTCGCATGGGTCTTTGAGAAGAATCCCGGAATTCGATGTCAGATTGCATCGGCAGGATCGGTGGAATCCGACGAGGACTGGAACGCAGGCATGCCAGGTACCTTTGGAAGTGGCTGGCAGACCGATCGTAGTCATTCCATCTATGCCACGTATATCAGAGACGGGCATCCGATCATCAACGAGGTTCTTGTGAGAAATGATGTGTTTTCGCAGTGGCCTTTTATCGACCAGGATGGTACGAAACAGGGTTGGATCGAATTATACAACCCGACCAGCCTCCCGATTTCTCTGGGGGAGTATTATCTATCAGACAGCCCGGACGCCTTGCAGAAATGGGCCTTTCCCGACGTCGTCATGTGGCCGCATACGTATTTTCAGGTGTGGACCTCGGGCAAGGATCGCAGCGAGCCGGGGGGGGAACTGCACGCTTCCTTCAACCTGACGGACAGCGAGAGCGTTTTTCTCACGTACGCGACTCCAGACAATCAGATAGATATGCTCGAAGAAGTCAGAGTCCCTGTTGACCACTCGTACGGCCGATATCCCGATGGGGCCGGCGGATGGTACTTCTATACGAAGCCGACACCGAGATTTGCCAACACCCGGGAGAACAAGAAACGATTCGTTATCGACCAGAGACACGTTTCCCTGACGGTGGGGACCCGATGCCAACTGACCGTGACACCCCCTCGAGAAAGGGTGCTCTGGAGTTCCGACAATCCCCTCGTATGGGTCGATCCGGCCGGGGGGCTCCTGGCCGTGCAAGACGCTCTGAGAGAAGACGCTCAGGCAATGATCACGGCGCGCTCGGTTGATGGCGATTCTGTGGATTCCTGTGGGGTGACCATAGTCAATTGGCTGGCCAATCTCTCTGAGCTCAAGGTGGTGGCAACTCCATATGCATCTTACATCCTGGCGATGGAAGGGGATGATTTACTCTACACGATAGGCCGCGACTTATACAGTACCAGCGATGGGTTCAAAACCTCCCACTTCCTTTCTACGCTTCCCGAAGACCTGGATATTCCCAAGATGTTGGTAACACCCTTTGGCTATTTTGTGCAATGTGCCAAGACAATCTTCGAGTCTCATGATCTTGTCATATGGACTCCCAGTTTCACGATGAACATGAGGGGTTTGGGTCATAGCCTTGCCTATCATTGGGAACCGGCATCGCAAACAGGGTACCTTTATGCGGGCGAATACTCCTCTGATCCCAACCATAGGCATCTGGTGTGCAGGGGTGTCTTTCCTGCCACGGGACAGCCGGTTTGGGAGGCCATCCTTGACTTTACGCCAATGTCCAAATGGCGGAACGATAAATCCGTTCTGGACAGCGCCCGACACGTCCACACGGTTTCCGTTGACCCCTATACGGGACATGTCTGGGTCGGTACCGGAGACGATAACGCACATTCAAGGTTGCTCTATTCGGATGATAACGGCGAGAGCTTCAGGGTCGTGGGCATGGGAAGTCAAGCCTGGCGCACTCTATCGATATGGTTTACGGAACGTTACGTGTACTGGTGCATGGACGCATGGGATGAACAATGCGTCTGGAGGATAGCGCGATCCCATGTGAACGAAGCGGGAGTCTGGCCCTGTCTGACGCCCGAGTTAGGCTGGGGAACGACCAGGGTGGGTGTTACTTACTACGTTACAGCAAGTGAGACAGACTTGCATTTTCCCGTGCCTGTCGGCCACATCTACACGGAGACCGAGGCACGCACTTTGGACGCCGAGCACAGGGTGAGAGCCATAGACGATCCCGAATACGACTACAAAGAAGAGGTGGCCGAGCTGCGTAACGGTGCGCTTTGGTACCACTTGTGGGTGCATGATGACCGGGGCGATCCTATCCTGATCCTGGGACAGTCTGCAGAAGGGGCAAACCGGGACTACCGGGGCAGAGTCTTCGGAATCAAGGAGTTGCCTGATGGCAGTGTTGATGTTCAGGAACTGCTTTCCGTTAGCTCCATTAACCCCGAAACATACGATTCGCTCCTTCAACTGGAGCCAAAGGCACAAGACGCGGACGGATATGTGTACTTCACGGGTGTTCACACGAATCACAGAGTCTACAAGACGAAACTGACGTGGGTAGACGACCCATTACTTCGTTAGCACGGAAGGCGTGCCTGCCTGCGTCGGTTCCCGCGGGTTCGTTTGCTTCCCCAAGCATGGCGCCCCCAGTGCGATGCCATAGACTCCAGGAGGTTTCAATATGGCTGTGAATAGAGAGGTGTGTAGCAGCGTGAATGACAGAGCAAGCTGTCAGGGTGAACGTTCGTCGCTGATGTGTTGCTCGTTGCGGTCCGTGTGCCCGACCCGGCCCTACAAGTTGTTCTGGCAGGTGAGGAGCCGGGGCCTTCGTCAGGCGTTCCGCGTCACCGTCCTGAGGATTCGACGTGCCATCACGACTCACACCGGCACTCAGAGTCGGCCAAAGAGCAAAGCGCAGCCGTTGGAGGCATTGGATCTCAAACCCGGGGAACTGGTTCGCGTCAGGCCTGAGCCGGAGATCCTCGCGACGCTCGACAAATGCGACCAACACAAGGGCATGGCCTGGATGCCCATGATGCGCGACTGCTGTGGCAAGGAATTCAAGGTGTACAAGCGGGTCCAAAAGATCGTCCTCGAGAGTACGGGCGAAATTCGGAAACTGAAGAACACGGTGTTGCTTGAGAGCGCCATATGCAACGGGATCTACGGGTGTGACCGATCCTGCTTCTTCTTCTGGAAAGAGGCATGGCTCGAACGCGCCGCGCCGCGCTCCTGACGGATAATGAGCGTGTGGCAATACAACTCCTGTGCGACCTTTGAGAACAAAACGCATCACGGGAAGCAGTCGGTAGAACGCCTTGCTTCGCGCTTCCGCGTGAGATGGAATACGATATGGGCTCCGGACTGACAGCTCTGAAGATGTTATTGCGGCCTCGTTACTCGTCCGGCGCGCAGATGCTTCCCGCTTACGAGCGGGCGTTTGCAAAGACCGTTGTCGGTATTGACGTTCCCGCACTGGCGTTCGGCCGAGGCAGGGTCGCGCTGTGGTCGATTCTCAGTGCCATCGGCGCCGAGAAGGGGTTTGAGGTCGTCGTTCCGGCGTACACGTGCGAAACCGTTCCCATGGCCGTCAAATTCGCCGGAGCCCGATGCGTTTACGCAGATGTCGAGATCGGACGCTACGATGTGCCCCTGCGTGGGGCGGCACGTGCCCTGACCCAGGATACCCGGGCCGTCATTTGTCAGCATACCTACGGGATTCGCCAACCCGTACGAGACTGGATCGAGTGGACGTCGGAGCAAGGCGTCCTTCTGATTGAAGACAGGTGCCAGCTCATAGCCAACGGATCAAACGGAGATCCCGCTCCGATCCTGGCGGGGGCGGCGTATTTCAGCACTCATTTCAGCAAGCCG
>Ga0180301_10002375_pt1 | contig 14762 bp, 14 predicted proteins | sample GuaBasSediGuay16_FD_121797 | JGI IMG/M metagenome (GOLD analysis project Ga0180301, IMG submission 121797) | Subseafloor sediment microbial communities from Guaymas Basin, Gulf of California, Mexico - Guay16, Core 4569-2, 12-15 cm | ecosystem: Environmental > Aquatic > Marine > Hydrothermal...
AAGACGATCAGCCATAGAGCCCGAGGATACAGAAGTGAAAAGACCTTCTCTCTGGATATAATCCATGGCCTCGGTAAACTCCAACTGCCACAATGTCAGCACAGATTCTCATGAGGAGCCAAATTCATTTTGTTTGTCTACTAAAAAATGACGCTGTAGTATTAAGGATCGAGCAGAAAGCATGAAAAGGCATGGCAAACAGGCGCGAATCTTGGCGATTGATGATGACCTTGACGTTCTTGATATTATTTCGACCGCTCTGGGCAGGGAAGGGTATGATGTGCATAGCTGTGATTCCCCCAGGAAGTCCCTGTTCCTTTTAAGCCGTCATGATTTTGACCTTGTCCTGCTTAATATTCTCATGCCAGAATTGGACGGCATTCAGGTCGCTTCCCACATAATAAACAACTCAATAAACGTTGAAATCATCATGATGACCGCGCAGCCTGACAGGACCGGGATCGATGCCTGCAAGGAGATGGGGATCGCCCATTTTCTCTTTAAGCCCTTCAGCATCCAACAACTCATCTACACGGTGTACGCTGCCCTTTATTCCACCAGGATGCATCGGGCTCTGTTGGAAAATGCCCGGAACAGCAGGAACGGTAGCCCTATCGTGGGCATCTCCAGCGGCTGCCGACAACTAAGGAGAGAGATCTCCCTCCTGTCCACATCAGACTTGCCGGTACTCATTGAAGGTGAGACCGGCACCGGCAAGGAGCTGATTGCCAGGGAAATACACAATCAGAGCAGGAGAAGAGACAGACCGTTCCTGCCCGTCAACTGCGCCACCCTCGGCAGTATAGCGGAAAGCGAGCTATTCGGCCACGTCTCCGGTGCATTTACCGATGCCAAAAGGAGCACGAGGGGCTACGTGGGGTCGGCCGAAGGCGGAACCCTCTTTCTGGACGAAATAGGAGAATTGTCTTTATCTTTGCAATCCAAACTCCTTCGGTTCCTGGATACGGGTGAATACACGAAGGTCGGCGAGTCCGAGCCGCGGATCGCGGATATCCGGATCATCGCAGCCACAAACCGAAACCTTGAAAACATATGTAGCGAAAAACGATTCAGAAGGGATCTCTTCTACCGGATTCGGGGGGCCTGCATCAGGACCTTCCCGCTCCGAAGGCACCCCGAAGATATTCCTCCACTCGTCTGGAATTTCCTGGGGATCATGGCCTCACAGCGTAATCGAACCTTTCATATTTCGCCGGATGCCGTTTCTGCCCTCTCAGCATACGAATGGCCGGGTAATGTGAGGGAATTAAAGCATACGATCCATCTGCTCTGTGACTTGTCACTGGATGGCGAGATCCGGTATCGCGATGTAGCACGTTGCATCGGAATCAAGGGGAATAATGGCATAGGCAGCTATCAACGTGAAAAGGAAAAGACCCTTCGTGACTTCGACATGAACTATTTTTCCCAGGTCCTGATGGCGTCAAGTGGAAAACTTCAGAAGGCCCTTGAAATCACAGGCATGCACAAGAAGAATTTTTATATGAAGATAAAGCAACTGGGCCTTTCGCTAAAAGACTTTTCGCAGGCCAAACGAAACGATAACGGTCTGAAACCCCCTTGAGCGCCTGCCTCTATCTCATGCCCCATCATCCAGCAAGCCCCATCCGGATCCATGGGCAGAACCCAGGCTCAGCTAAGAGACTAGAAAAACCCCCATCTCCCCGGCTCATCTGAGCGGTCTTTCAATTTCCGGAAGATATGGTCGGGTGGCGCAGGGCGGAAGCAAGATGCCTCTCGGCCAAAGGAGTCCGGCATGCAGTCCTTTAATTCGGTGATTTCGATCTTCAACGCCCATGAGAATAATGAAGAAGATATCCTTTACCTGTTTAGTGACTTGTTGCCATTGCGATCAGTTCCGCAGGTTCCAGTATAAGAATGGTCTCGCCGTTACCAAGGATGGATGCCCCGGAAAGCCCTGGAATCCCGGCCAGGTAATCGGCCAGGGGCTTGATTACGATCTCTTCTTTACGGTAAAGGTTTTCCACCCCTATCCCGATGCGTTCACTTCCTGCCTGGAGGATCAGGACGGGAATCTCTTCGCCATTTTGCCTTCCATGGCCGTTTCCTGAAGGATCGATGAGGCGGGAGAGCATCTCGAAACCGATGACATCTCCACGGTGGACAAATGTCTTCTTCTTCATTAAGGGTCTTATCTCGGAGTTCTTCACCTTTACCGTCTCCCTGATTGCTTCTACCGGAATGGCATAGGTATTATCCCCGGAACCTACGAGCATGGCCTCGATGAGCGCCAGGGTCAGGGGCACCTCTAAACGAACATGGGTCCCTTGGCCAAGGTCGGATGTCACCCTGACATTTCCTTTTAATTTATTGAGATTGGTTCTCACCACGTCCATTCCAACCCCCCGGCCGGACACATCTGTGATCTCCCTGGCCGTGCTGAAACCGGGCATGAAGATGAGGTTGAATATCGCCTCCTGACTCATCTCCCCGGCCTTTTCAGGAGTGATCATACCCTTTTCTATGGCCTTGTCCAAGATCACCTCCGGATCGATGCCGGCTCCATCATCAATGATGTCAATAACAATAAGGTTTCCCTCATGGGTTGCCCTTAAAATGATGGTTCCGTTTTCCGGTTTCCCTGTTTTTAAACGGACTTCGGGCGACTCAATACCGTGGTCCACCGAGTTGCGGATGATATGGACCAGAGGGTCTCCGATGTCCTCGGCGATTCCCTTGTCAATCTCTGTGTCTTCTCCCTGTAGAATGATGTCGACTTTTTTGCCTGTCTTTCGGGAAAGGTCCCTGACCATTCTGGGAAACTTCTGGAAAACAGTACGCACAGGCACCATCCGCATCTCCATGACGTTTCGCTGCATCTCGTCGGAGATCCTGGTGATGGTCTGCGTGGTCTTTTGCAGCGCCTTGACGATTTCGGTCTGTCGGTTCGATTCCTGATTCATTTGCCGTTGTACATGGCCCAATGCATTTCGGGCTATAATGAGTTCCCCCACCAGATTCATAAATACGTCAAGCAGCCGCTGGTCTATCCGCATGGTCTTGGCCGGGGGTTGCAAAGCAAGAGAAGGGGTGCCATTTTGTTGCGGTTTCCTGTCGTTTCCAACCGTGGTCTTGCGGGTGGTATCTTTTTTTTCTCTCTTTTCCGGTATCTTTTCCGGTTCTGTTTGGTCTCGAGGTCCGTTCCCGATCCTGCCAAGATGCTTTTCAATGGTGCCGACGGTATCCCCTATCAGATCCGTGATTGCGGGTGAGAAATCCAGGATCTCCTTTTTTACATCATTCAGCAGGTCTTCTATTGTCATGGACTCCTTCTCAATCTCCTCGAAACCCATATAGGCAGCGCTGCTTTTCAAAGAATGAACGGCCCGGAAGAAGATATCCAGCTCAGATGATTCGAAGACGCCCTTCTCTGATATCCCTGCCAGACAGGCCTTCATGGTATCCAGGTGTTGTGAGGCGGCAGCGATGAATATGGCATTGGGATCCGTTGAGGTGATCTCCTCCGAGGCGGCTGTTAACGCCTCTTTCCCATCCCTCTGGAGCTCTTGGTGCTCCTCTTCGAGCAATTTCAGGATCTCCTGGGCGTTTTCCGCAGCCGTTTTGCCTTCCGGATCTGAAACCATTTCCCGGAGGGTCTCAACGGCCCGAAAGAAAATATCCAGCAGAGAATCGGACACCTGAAAATCCGCATGCCGGCGCACCAGTTCGAGGAGCGTCTCAAAGGCGTGTGCGAGTTTGGAGACACTCTCCAGTCCCAGGTAAGATGAGCTCCCCTTGATGCTGTGGATCGCACGGAAAAGATTGTTAACCGCCTCCCGGTCATTCCTCCTGTGGTCAAGGGCAATGAGGGCGGCATCGCTGGCCTCAAGGTGCTCAAAGGCCTCTGTCTGGAAATCCTTGATCATCTTCTCTGTAATCTTATATGCGCCTGCCGGAGCGGAAGATCCTTGCTTTTTGACCTCGCCTCCTTTGTCATCTATTAATCGGTTCAACGAGGAGATCAGACCATCGACTCGCTTATCATCGGAGGTCTCACGGGGCTCGATTCCCTGGTTTGCGCGTTGAGAAATCTCTTCAATGAGCGTCCTGACCAAATCACATCCGGCCAGAAGCAGATCCATGGTTTCGTCATCGAGGGTTCGCTCCCCGTTTCGCAATTCGTCCAGTAAAGTTTCAAGCCGATGGGCCAGGGCGTTTATTTGGTCGAGCCCCAGGAAGCCCGAAGCTCCCTTTACCGAATGAATGGCCCTGAATATGGAGTCAATGAGGTCGCGGTCTTCTGGATTTTTTTCATATTCAAGGAGATCGCCGTCAATGCCCTCAAGGTGTTCCAGGGATTCGGCGACAAATTCAAGAAATATGGATGTATCCTGTGAGAAATCCTTTTTATCCATTTCAGATTCTCTCTTCTGATTACGCAAGGAGCATTCTTACATTGGTGATCAGACTCTCCGGCTGAGCCGGTTTGACGATATAGACATTGGCTCCCGCCGCCATGCCCTTCATCTTATCCTTGGCCTCTTGCTCGGTGGAAATAATGATGATGGGGACCTCCGCGTAGCCGTCTGTTTCCCTGATCTTTCTTGTCAGTTCATAGCCGTCCATCCGCGGCATGTTGATGTCGGTGATGATGAGATCAAAAGGTTCCCGCAACATGATTTCCAGGGCCGTGAAACCGTTTTCCGCACCTGTACACCGGAAACCGGCCTCCTCAAGGATATAGCTGTGAAGCTTTCGCACAATGTCTGAATCATCTACGATCAGTATCTTGTTCGACATAACCTATCTCCTCTGACAGTCACCACAAAAAATTCAACAGGGTTTTCTATAGCAAAGAAAATTCCCCATTCTTTCCAGTATAAATGCCGCTGTGATCCGGCCCACGGATTCGGAATGCCCAAGAAAGATGTAACCTCCCGGAAGAAGAGCGTCATACAGGGCCGAGACCACCCTTTTGCGTGAGGAATCATTGAAATAGATCAGGACATTTCGGCAGAATATGAAGTCATATCCTCTCCTTCGGCGCATAGCGCTGCGGTCCACCAGGTTGAGTTGTTCAAACGAGACGTATTTGGTTACCCCTGGCAAAACCTTCCATCCGTCCGGGGTCTTCTGAAAATACTTGGCCCTGTATGGGATGGGGGTATCTTTCATGGCCCTCTCGCCATAAAGCCCCAGACGCGCCTGCCTTAGAACCCGGCGGTCAATATCCGTTGCATCGATCCTGACGTCCCATAGTTCAAAATCCTCGATCATCTCCTGGAAGATAATGCTCAGGGTGTAGGGTTCCTCACCGCTCGAACAGGCTGCCGACCATACCTTCAGTGTATGATCTTTGCTGATTCGTTTTCTTTTCAGATAAAAGGGAAGGACTTCCTCGGCAAATCCTTGAAGCTGGGGAAAATCCCGGAAAAAATAGGTCTCATTCACCGTCAGTTCTTCAATAAAACTGAGGAGTTCTCCATCCCTGGATTCGAATAGCAGGTTATGAAAATATTTCTGGAAAGTATCACATCCTGTCTCGACCATTCGTTGACGGACACGTGTCACTATGTAAGAATCCTTTTTTGACTCATAGAAGATGCCTGTTTCTTTGAAGATAAAGTCCCTCAGGCGGTTCAGGTCCTTTTGCGAGATATCGGGTTGCGCCTCCATCCTTTGGCTCCTCTTCAATCGTTGTCCATTCCAAGCATACCTCGTGCCATATCATAGTAGATCTTGACCTCCGGTGCCAACCGCTCCGGATCCATATCGGAAATGACCTGCCTGGCGGCCTTTCCCCCGATCTGGGCGATGGCATTCAGGGCATTGCATTGAAGCCATGGTTCGCCATCCAGGAGTTCAGCCAGCACCGGGATGGCCGCCGGGTTACCCAATCGCCCCAGGGCCTCTGCTGCAGCGCCGGCCACGTTGATATTTTCGTCCTTGAGCCGAGAAGCGATGGCCCCGAATGCATCCACATCGCTCAACTCCCCAATCTTTCCCAGAATATCCATTGCGAATTTTCTCATGTCGGAAGATGGAGAATCGCAGATCGCTATGAGGTCCTCTACCGCATCCGGCCCGATCTGCTCCAGGATTTCGATGGCATAATTGCGAACAGAGGCGGCATCCGAGTCAAGCAGCGGGATCACCTGCTTGCATACCTCCCTGCCGCCGATGATAATCAGCGATTCCACGGCTGCTTCCCGGACAGCCACTACCGGGTCTTCCAGCGCTTTTACCAAGGCCGGAACAGCGGCCGGATCGCCCAGATCTCCAAGATCCTCGGCTGCATAGCGCCGGTCGGCATCATCTCCACTCTTCAGATCATTCAACAACTCATCGATCACAGCACTCATGGTTATCCCTCCTGTTTTTCCCCCTCTTTTGCAGGACCCTGGCACGGTTCCCGAAGTTCAGGAATCGTGGTACGCTTGTTGCCGGACAGTTCATATCCAGCGGTTACAATCTGTTGAATTATCTGTTTCTTTATTCATGTGACATCGCCCCTCTGCCTATGATTTGACCAGCTCCACTATCTTTTCGCCGATTTCGTATGAAGGAAGCACGAATTCCGCCCCCCCTTTGCGGATCGCCTCCTTTGGCATGCCAAAGACCACCGCGGTCTCTTCAGATTCCGCAATGGTGCGGCCGCCCGCCTTGCGTATTTTCACCATGGCTTCGGCGCCGTCCGATCCCATGCCGGTAAGCAGGACCCCGATCGTGTTTTCCCCGTATCGAGAAAGGACCGACTCCATGGTGACGTCCACAGAAGGGGTATGGAGGCTATTACGCGGGGTTTTGGTCAATCGCACCAGGCTTCCGTTTTTCCTCATGCCCCTTGGCGCCAGGACCATGTGGATGTCGCCGGGTGCGAGGTATCCGTGATCGGATGCGATGATATCCCCGCTCTTTGCCTCTTTGAAGGAGAGGGTACAGCTTTTATCGAGCCGCTGCGCAAATGAGGGTGTAAAGGAACCCGGCATGTGCTGTACGATGATGACCGGAGCCCCCAGATCCGGAGGAAACATGGGCAGGATATCCATGATGGTATTGGGCCCTCCGGTGGACTGCCCGATCACAACGATTTTTTCAGAGGTCTTCCTGCCTGAGCCTTTTGGTGCAGCCCGCTTTGCACGTTCCTGCCTTCGTCGTTTTCGGGCCAGTCCCAGATGCGATGTTTTGGCGCAGGCTGCAGACCGGATTTTATAGATAATTTCATGGGCGACGATTCCGATATCCCTGGAAATGGTCCCGCCCGGCTTTCCCACAAAATCCACGGCCCCCAACTCCAGGGCCTCGTAAGTGGTAAGGGCCCCCTCCTGGGTCAGGGAGCTTACCATGACCACGGGCCTGGGGGATTCCATCATGATATATTGAAGGGCGGTGAGCCCGTCCATCACCGGCATATTGATATCCAGAGCTACAACGTCCGGTTCCAGGGCCTTTGTCCTCTCAACGGCCTCCTCGCCGTTGCGGGCCACACCGACCACCTCGATGTCCGGATCGCTCTGAAGAATCTTCTTCAACTCCTGCCGCATAAATGCGGAGTCGTCTGCGATCAATACCCGGATTTTCTGTTTCATAATTGATAACCCCTTGATGGATCACAATGTTAAGCTTTCTCCATTTGTAAAGGTGATAAAGACCTCACCGGTGACTATATCGAATCGGATACTTCGGCCGTATAGACCGCCTACGGATTCGCCGGTAATGACCAGGTGTAGACCGGAGATGATGTTTCTGGCCTCTTCCAGAATCGACCGGCCGATATTTGCCATAAAGCAATCATCCGGCATGTCGAACATGTTTCCGGCTCCCACGAGCCGGGCGGATGTGGTTTCCCGTCGGGCCCCCCTCTTTTCCATCATATGAAGCAAAAGCGGAAGCGCTCTCCCCGGTGAAAAGGCAGGCAGGCGGATCATATCCGGATCATAGCCGATCGCGGTGGGGTGGGGGATGTGAGCCATGCCGCCTATTGTTATGTTCCCATCCCAGAAGCAGACCACCACACATGACCCAACTCCCCCGGTGCAAAGGATTTTGTGCCCCTCTGCCACCAGCAGTTCGCCTGTCTTCAGATGCAATTCATCCTGAAACACGGCATCCCTTTATGCCTTCCGTTTCCTGTTATTGGTTTTTTTCACTCTGCTTTTGGTTTTTGCTGCTGGCTTTTCCTTCGCCGATGCCGTGCTCAAATCTGGAGGGGGCGATTCCTGATCCGGGGTGTTGCTTTTCGGCTCTTCCAGGGTGGGCTCCTTTTCAGAGTCTTCGGGAAGGCCCTTTTCCTCACCAATGGCGCTTAATTCTTCTTTTTCACCGCCGGTAAGAAGGGCGTCCACCTGGACCAGGACGATGATCCTTTTGCCCTCACCGAGCTTTCCGATCCCTTCGATATACCGACCCTCTAACCCTGTTTCGGTAATGAGATCAGGCGGGGGCTCGATCTGGTTTCTGGGAATCCGAAGCACCTCGCTCACCGAGTCGACGATGATGCCGGTGGTCCTGCCGGAGATATCCACCACTATGATCCGGTTCTGCTCTGTTCGCTCGTCCTTGTCCAGTCCGATCCGGGTCCGCATGTCGAGTACGGGCAGCACGTTGCCTCGAAGGTTCACGATCCCTTCCACAAACCGGGGCGCATTGGGCACTTTGGTGATCTCGTCTATACGGATGATCTCCTGGACTTTCATGATATCGATCCCGTACTCTTCCTTCTCGATCCGGAAGCAGACCACCTGCTCCTCATCCATGACCTCTTTTGCCATACCATCCTCATCCTTTTCCTGATCTCCCGCAGCGGCGGTAAGCGCCTCTTTCTGATCGGCAGATATAAGGTTGCCCATATCCAGCAACATCAGCAGTCGTTCACCGTTGTTGAGCTTGCCGACCCCTTTCAGTTTTGCAGCATGCTCTCCGTTGATGATGGCAGGAGGATCTTCGATGCTCTTTAGGGGTAGCCGCAGTACCTCTGAAACCGAATCTACGAGGATGCCGATGAGAACACCGTCCATGTCTATGACCACGATCCGACGGGCATCCTCTGTCTCATCGTCTCGCGATGCCGCATCCGCCGGAGCATCGGTTCCTTCCGCCTCAATTACCGTCTCCTGATCGGCTTCAGGCATCTCCCCCTCCGGTAGGGAGCGAGTGCTGACATCATCTTCCATGGATGTCATGCCGAAAAGTGCCCGAAGGTCGACGATGGGCAAGAGACGGTTCCTGAGCGAGGTGATCCCCCTGACAAAGGCGGGGGCCCTGGGAACACGGGTGACCTCTGTCACCCGGATGATCTCCTGGACCTGCATAATATCCACCGCAAACTCTTCACCTGCCATCCTGAAGGTCACCAGAAGCTCTTCTTCTTCAAGCTGTTTCTCATCCTGATCATCGGCCGTAACCGCCCGGCCAGAATCAATGGATGCCCCGATCTCTTTTCTATTCGCTGTGTCCGGGAGGATCTTTTCAGTAGAGAGGATCAGGGTGAGACGTTTTCCGTCATCCGTCTTTGCCACACCCCGGAGGTACTGCCCGTCAATGCCCTCCACCACACCGGGAGGCGCTTCTATGGTACTTTCGTCGACGTGCAGCACTTCGGAGACGCTGTCCACCACCATGCCCGTTGCCGCTCCGTTCACATTCAGGACCACCACCCGGGTGTCATCATCCTGTTCCTTCAGGTTCATTCCGAGCCGGTTCCTCAGGTTGACCACGGGAAGGATGTTTCCCCTGAGATTGGCAATCCCCTCCACATAGGGAGGGGCATTGGGCACCCTGGTGATGGCCGAAGGCTTTACGATCTCCTGCACCAGACCGATGGGAAAGGCAAGGTTCTCCCCACCGAGGCAGAAGGTAACGAGCTGGTCTTCGGCTACCTGTTGTAGCGCTGTCTGTTCGCTCATGTTTATTCTCCTTAAATTGAAGTCCTGTCTTAAGACTGAAGTTCGTCTGCAAGGGCCGAGATATCCTCAATGGCCTGGGCCAGCTCCTGCATTCCCCTGGCCTGCTGGGTAGCGGCTGCCGATGCCTGCTGGGCTGCGCTGGATGCCTGCTGGGCTGCAGAAGCAACCTGTTCAACCCCGGCTCGTGCCTCCTGCACCTGGCCGGCCGCCTCCTCGGAAGCCGTCTGTATGGCAGTGACCCCGGTCTGGACCTCTGCCATATCCGTTTCAACAAGCGCCAGTTTTTCGGCGGATTTCTTGGCGCTCTCGGCCTCCTGTCGGGCGGTGGCGCCGACTTGCTGGATATCGTTTGCCACGATGAGCACCTGGTCCTGTATGGCACGCACAAGGTCCTTGATCTTTTCCGCGTTCTGTTCGGAGTCGTTTGCCAATGTACGGATATCCGAGGCCACAACGGCAAACCCTTTGCCGTACTCACCGGCCCGGGCCGCTTCAATACCGCCGTTTACCGCCAGCAGGTTGGTCTGCATGGCCACGTTGGTAATGGCATCCACGATCTTGTCGATCTGGCGGACGCGCACCTCAAGGGCCTTGATGTTTTCTGCCGAACCTATACTTGCCTTGGCACCCTCGCCTATGCCCTCGATCATTTCATCCACCGCTTTCTTGTTTTCGGCGAGCAGTTTTTGCAGAGCATCGACCTTCTCTAAACCCGCCTGGGCCTTTTCTGCAATCTCTTTCGACTGCCTGTCGATCTGTTCAATGGCGGAAGCCGATTCCTGAGTGGCGGAAGCCTGCTGCTCGGCCCCCTGGGCGATCTGTTTGATGGCGGCCATGATCTGCTGGGATGCGGCGTTTGCCTGGGCAAGGGTGGCCGACAGCTCCTCTGCCGAAGCGGCCAGTTCCTCGCTGCTCTTCTCCGAGTCGGTGTTGACCTTCAGGTTTTCGGCCATCTGGGCCAGTTCATCGGTGGCCGATTCCACATCCTGCAATGCCTTCATCTGCTCGGCCGTGGAGGTTGAGGCTTCTGCCGCCGCGCTTGCCGCCTCTTCTGCGGCGCTGGCAATCACTTCAACCCCCTTTCGGAACTGCTCAATGGCCGCGGCCACCTCGGTGCTCAGGTTGTTCACCTCATCGCAGCCCTCCTGGACGGCCTTCATGTCTTTCTCCATCTCCACCAGTTGCGCGGTAATGTTCTTGCCCTTTTCCACCAGCTCCCGGCCGTTTGACCCGGCCTGCTCCGTGTCCTGAGCCACGACCTTGACATCCTTCTGGATCTCGGCCACCAGCTCACGGATATTGCGGGCGGATTTCTCCGCCCCCTCTGCCAGGTTCCTGACCTCGTCGGCCACCACCGCGAACCCCCGGCCGTACTCACCGGCCCGGGCCGCCTCGATGGCCGCATTGAGGGCCAGCAGGTTGGTCTGATCCGCAATTCCCGCCACTGTCTTGACCACCTGCCCGATCTCGTCGGCCTGCTGCTCCAGGTCGGCGATCATCTTTGCCGATTCCACGTTCTTTTCCGCGGCCGTGCCCACATTGTCGATAAGCTTTTCAATATCCGCGGCGGTCTCCTGGATCAGCTTCTGCAAGGCATTCACCTTGTCCAGAGACTGCTGGGCGCCAGCACTGCTCGACTCGGCCGCCCTCGCCAGCTCTTGGGCCGCGGCCTGGCCTTGCTGGGAGGCCGCGCTTGCCTCGGTCGCGCCCGATGAGATCTGCTCCATGGCCTTGTTAAGCTGTTCGGCGGCGCCGTTGGCCTCTGCCACGCCGCTTGCCAGCTCTTCGGTGGCCGCTGCGATCCGTTCGGCCGCCTGTTGACGCTTGGCCGCAGTCCTGCTCTCCGCTTTTTTCTTGGCCCGATCCTTTGCAAGGCGACGTTGTTTTTCCATGTCGACTACCTGATGCCCTGCAGGCGGGGCCGAAGGTTCCGGCTTTTCATCCCTTTTGGGGGGTGCTGCTAAAGTTGCCATTTCTTTTTCTCCTTTCTGTTTCAATAATTGCTTGTTTCCGGGATAGCTTCAAAAAGCTCCCCTGCCGATTAAACATCATGGCCTTAAAAAACATCATCTCAGAATTTCCGAGGGTCATGCACCTTCAGACTCTTTGCGCATTCACCTCCTTTCAACAGATGATTTACCACTTCTGAAATTTTCTTCTTTGAAAAAGGTTTCAGCATAAAATAATCGGCCTTTGCTTTCCTTGCAGCGAGTTCCGTTTCCCCGGAATCATCGCCCGTGATCACGATGACCAGTACGCGTAATTCTCCCCTGTTTTCTGTTTTCCGGTTCAAATCTTCCAGTAAATCAATGCCGTTTTTCTGCGCCATAAAGACGTCGAGAATCAGGAGATCCGGACGGTCTTCTTCTAAAACCAGTAACAGATTCATGCCGTTATGCAGGGTCATGACATCATGGCCGTACGCCTTAAGCTCCTCTGAGATGAGCTTCCTGTAAAAAAGATCATCATCGACCACCCATATATTCGCCATTAACGCCTCCTTATACGTATCATCGGAATATCGAATCGTTTCATCTTGTAAGGGCCTGACGGCAAAATGCGTGCCGGAGATAACAGGAGAACCGGCAACCTGCTTAAATGAAAGCAGATTATAAATATCCATGGCAGGAAGGAATCGTTTTCCCCATTAAGGATGTCTCAAGTTTAAATGAAAAGGGAGGTAAAATGACCTCCCGAATGGGATGGATCGGCATGCGGATGACTTCCCGATAAGGATATGAGAGCAGAATAAGCTTCGTTAAATCAGCAACTTAAAGCGAGGCGGCAAATTTACCGCCTATTTTTTGACCGCAAGAATGGTCCCTTCTCCGAGGATCGAGTTTAATACCTTGAAATGATAGATGATTTCTTAAGAAAAGAGGCAATTTAAGAACCGTAAAATTCGTGGATTGCAAAATACCTTTATAATCAACCACTTATTCATTTAGGGCGTTGCGATCAACCCAAAATCTTTGGGGTTGATCGAGATAGAAAGGACCCTTAATTCGAGGTGGTCATTTTGCCTGGACACCTTCAATGCCCTGAAAAAAAGGAAGGGTGGATTGGTGGGGCTCTTGATGACCGCCTACGGCACCATGGATACGGCCATAGATGCCATGGCGGCCGGTTTCAGCGGCTTTTTGAGAAAACCTATACTCCCCTTGAACTGGGCCATGTGGTCAAAGAGACCTTTTTAAGGGCCTCCCTGCTTGAAGAAAATGCCCGTCTCAAGACCCTGCTTCCCCTCTATCATCTTAGCGAAAGGTTCATTTTCTCTCAATCCAGGCAGGAGGTTCTTGATGCGCTTGTCGAGACCGTCGAACAACAGATGGACGTGGCACGGTTTCCGTAATGCTTTATAGCGAAAAGGAAGGCAGCCTCAAGATTGTGGCGGCAAGGGGCAGAGGGGCATCGGGGAAAGAATCATCGCCGAAACCCGAATCAGGCCGGGGGAAAAGATCGCCGGTCGCGTTTTTAAAAGCGGCGAACCCATCATCCTCAACGGCGGTCCTGAAGATAATCCGGCAACGGCCGCTTTTATGAAGGCGAAGAATGTCGTTGCGGCTGTATCTTTCCCGCTAAAAACCAGAGACAGGACCTTGGGCGTGCTGAACGTCAGCAGGATCAGTAAGGGGGACCCCTTTTACCAAGCTGACATCGAAATACTCTCCATCATCTGCCGGCAGGCCGTGATGGCGCTGGAAAGCCTGAGGATAACAGAGGAAAGAGCGGCGAGGATGCGGATTCGAACTCTTTTTGCGCAGTATGTCTCGCCCGAGGTGGCGGAGACGATTCTTTCCTCAGGAGTAGACCCAATGAACATGGGAGAAATCAAGGACATCACCATTCTTTGAGGGTGTGTTAGAGTTAGTTGATATTTAAGGTAGCGGCTCCTATAATAGTTTTGATTATAGTTACTTAGAAAACTATTTGAAAGGAGGAGCCGCTGATGAAGAGGGTATTTGAGATTGGTAAGGATGTCAAGGCGAAGAAGGGCAAGGCCAGGAGGGAGAAGGTTAAGGAATTGATGGGGATGGATTTGGCAGAGACAGGGACGGGCTTGAAGCTTCAGTTGATCCAGGACCTGATACCGTTGGCATTGATTCACGTTGGGGAGGTATTAAAGGAGGAAGTCAGATCCTTAGCGGGGCAGAGGTACCAGAGGGATGGTGATAATGGATATGTGAGGCGGTCAAGGCAGTGGGGCTCAATATATTTGGGAGATCAGAAGGTTCCTGTAGTCTATCAGAGGGTGAGAGATAAGGAGAACCGAAAGGAGATCGAGCTTAACGTATACAAGGCTTTACAGGAACCTCGGGGTATAGATGAGGGTTTATTGGGTCGGATTCTTTTAGGGTTGAGTTGTCGGGATTATAGGAAGTGCACTGAGATGATTCCTGAGGCATTTGGATTGAGTCCATCTACGGTTATCGCGGCGATTTGTAAAGGCCAGTTCTCGCAAGCTTAAGGAGCTAAAGGAGAGACGATTAGAGCATCTTGATCTGGTAGGACTTGTGATAGATGGCAAGGCATTTCAGAAGGATGAAATGATCATTGCCCTTGGGGTGACAACAGGTGGAGAGAAGGTGATTTTAGGGTTTATTCAAGCGGCCACGGAGTACGCCTCTGTATGCAAGGATTTTTTGAATGAGCTTCTGGATCGCGGTTTGAGGATAGAAGATGGAGTGCTTTGTGTCATGGATGGGAGCAAGGGGCTTCGCAAGGCGGTTGAGAGGGTCTTTGGGGGATATGTGTCAAAGTCCAGGACATCGATTACCCAAGCTTAACGGTAAAAATGCTCAGGACATTGATTACCCGAAACAATCCTTCTCCGATATTCAATCAGTGAGGCAACAGTGAAAAGTTCATACAACA
>Ga0180301_10002376_pt1 | contig 14761 bp, 12 predicted proteins | sample GuaBasSediGuay16_FD_121797 | JGI IMG/M metagenome (GOLD analysis project Ga0180301, IMG submission 121797) | Subseafloor sediment microbial communities from Guaymas Basin, Gulf of California, Mexico - Guay16, Core 4569-2, 12-15 cm | ecosystem: Environmental > Aquatic > Marine > Hydrothermal...
ATACCATTATGTATAACGGTTATTTTATTTTTCGGAAGTTTGAAGTTTTTAATTAAGTCCGATTTTGTATATTCGGATACTGTTGTTATGATTAATGATTTTGAGTATAAAAAGCTGATAAGTTTCTTTCTTATTAATGGAAAAGAATATCCTTTAACGTCAATCGAAGGTGTTGTGGCTTCATTGGTTATTACCGGGATGCCGGTGAATTTGGAAGCAATGATGGCAATTAAATTTGTGCTCCAAAGTGTTGAAAATATTTTATCGGGTTTTATCTTTTTAATTAGCTTTATCAATTTCCATGTTAAGAAAAATGAAGCCGGCCTCAATTTTGTTGATAAATTATAAACGGGTATATTTTTCCGCAATCTTTCTTTGCCGGTTAAATAAAAAACGCAAAGATGAGGCTGGAATTTCGTTTGGTCGAGATTTTCCAGAATTTTTTGCGTTCTTTTTTCCGAACCGCCGCCATAAATGGCATAGATGACAAAAAGAATTTTCTTTTTCATAATTTTAGGATTTATTTTAGTGCACAGCTGTCCTGTTAAAATTTTAGGGAACCTCTCCGTTATGGTAAAACTATTTTAGAAAGAAAAAAAATTTACCGACGGAGAATTCCCTATGTCTTATTATAGCACAATAATACACCAACTTCTAACTCTTATTCCCCGACATCAGTTTGAAAAGCAAGTTTCAGCACTTGACACAGATAGGTATGTCAAGACTTTCACTACCTGGAATCAGTTTTGCACAATGCTTTACGCTCAAGCCAGCGGCAAACAAAGCATCCGCGATATACAAAACGGATTTGCGGTCCATAGTTCCAAAATGTACCATTTAGGCTTTTCAAGCAGTGTTAAGCGTTCAACGCTTGCTGAAGCCAATAAAAAACGCGATTGGCGAGTCTTTGAACGCTTGTTTTACAATTTGTCGGATAGATGCAAAGATATAACGCCAAAACACAAATTTAAATTCAAAAATCCCCTTTATGCTTTTGACGCCACTATAATAAACCTTTGTTTTGAATCTTTTCCATGGGCAAAGTTCAGGGCGGCCAAAGGCGCCTTGAAACTTCATTGTCAGCTGGATTATTCAGGCAATCTGCCTTGTTTTGTGGCGGCGACTAATGGCAAATATCATGATTTAACGATAGCGAGAAAATTTTTTACTATTATCCCGGACAGCATATATTGCTTTGATAAAGGCTATATGGATTTCTCATGGTTCCGTCATATAAACACCAATAAAGCCTTCTTTGTTACAAGATCTAAAAAAAGCCTGCAATATACAGTTGTCGGACAGCAGAATGCTCTCGCTGGCAGAGAAATTCTTTCCGATGAGCGCATAACTCTTTCAAACTTTTATGCTATGAAAGATTATCCAGATGAACTCAGGCTTATAAGATATATTGATACTGAAACCGATAAAATATTGGAATTTTTAACTAATAATTTTAAACTTGCCGCTAAAGCAATAGCGCACATATATAAGGCGAGATGGCAGATAGAGGTGTTTTTTAAATGGATAAAACAAAATTTGAAGATAAAGACATTTTTGGGCACATCAATAAATGCTGTTCTTATTCAAACTCATTTTCTACGGTTGGAGGCTGTTTTTTACCCCTCTTCATAGGGGAGCATCCTTGTTTCGGTCAAAAGTGTAGTGCCACAATCTGCCCATCTTTCACTTGACGACCCGTCGCCTATCATGTATACTTTTGTAGTGGCTTATTCATTTGCGTAAAATACTTGCAAAGGATATATGTTTGCCAGAGCAAAAAAATCAGGACGCTATAAATATCTTCAATTAGTGGAAAATCGTCGCAATGGGGAAAAAATTATTCAGACTGTTATCGCCACCATAGGCAGATTAGATATATTAACTCAAACAGGCAAGATAGACGATGCTGTTAAATCGCTATCAAAATTTTGCAAAAATATTATGGTTCTCGCCGCCAAACACAATATTAAAAGCAATGTGTTTTCTTTGGGACCATCTTTGGTGTTTGAACGCCTGTGGTGTATTTCCGGCATACAAGAAGTTTTAAGGAATTTGCTTAAAGGGCGAAAGTTTGCCTTTAATGTTGAACGGGCGATATACCTCACAGTTTTACATCGTTTAATGTCGCCTGGTTCGGACAGAGCCGCAAATATATGGCGAAGAAATTATCGTATTGGCGGAATTGAAAATATTGAGTTGCATCATATCTATCGCGCTATGTCATGGCTTGGCGAAAAATTGAAAAACGGATCAGCGCTTTTGGCTCCGCGATGTGTAAAAGACCTTGTGGAAGAAGATATGTTTCTTTCGCGTCGCGATTTATTCACTGCGTTGGATTTGGCTTTTTTTGACACAACCTCCACATATTTTGAAGGCGCCGGCGGCGATACTTTAGGCAAATACGGACACAGTAAAGACCATCGCCCCGATCGCAAACAAATGATTATCGGTGTTGTTTTAGACAGCAATGGCCAACCGATATGTTGCGAGATGTGGCCGGGCAACACAATGGATGTTAAAACATTGCTGCCGATTACCAAAAGATTGAAAAAACGATTTAATATTCAAAATGTGTGTATTGTATCCGATAGGGGAATGATAAGCGCCGAAACCGTGAAAACATTGGAAAGCGAAACTTATGGCATAAAATATATTTTTGGTATTCGCATGAGAAATGAAAAAGCGGCGCGCCAGGCAATTAAAAATTGCCACAATGACGAATTTGAGACAATTCGCGGTCCAAGAAAAAAAAGCAAAGATCACTCGCCCTTGAAAGTAAAAGAAACAATAATTGATGGAAGGCGATGCATCATTTGTTTCAATGAAGAACAAGCGCGCAAAGATTCAAAAATCCGAGAAACGATATTGGAGACTTTAAGGGAAAAATTAAAAAATGATGCGAAAGCGTTGGTGGGTAATAAAGGATTTAGAAAATATCTTAAGTTAAACAAAGGAAGTTTTGCAATAGACGAGGAAAAAGTGAAAGAGGACTCTAAGTTTGATGGATATTGGACGTTGCGAACAAATACCAATTTAAGTGCCGCCGATGTGGCATCAAAATATAAAATGTTATGGATGGTGGAAAACGCTTTCAAAGATATGAAGTCTTTATTTAAAACGCGTCCGATTTATCACAAGGTAGATGAAACAATTCGCGGACATGTGTTTTGCAGTTTTCTGGCGCTTGTATTACTCGCACAATTGGAGCATGAACTTGAGCAAGCCGGATATAATTTTGAGTGGAAAGAAATAAAAAGTGATTTAGAAGCATTGCGAGAGACCGAAATAAGCCATGAAGGCAAAACATTTATAGCGAGGAGTGAAACGCAAGGCGTATGCGGGAAAGTATGCCAGGCAGTTGGAGTGGCCTTGCCGCCTACGATACGAAAAAAATAGGCATAATTAAATTTGTGAAAAGGGATAAAATGTGGTGCCAGGACTTTTTTAAAAGCCAAATTATTCTTGAAAAATAAGGATTTTATTTTCTCAACTGTAGAAGATGAGTCAGGGCCTGCTTCCACTGAGTGTCTATGTCGTCGGTTTGAAGGTAATGTTTACGCCAGAAGGAATCCCTGCCTTGAACGAATCTGAAGATTGAGTGAGAGTCAACGTAGAAGGAATAAGGGAGACCGTATTTGAGGAAAATAGATTCCATAGCAGAGATATGAGACCATGATGTTTCTTTTTTAAACAATCTGGCATAGAATATAAATCTGCTGTAGTCATCCAGAGATGTTATCAGATACCATTTTTCTGGAGCGTATGGACTCCACTTATGATAGGAAGAATCGTGCTGTATTAGTTCACCAACATGGTTGGTTAAGACTTCTCTGTCATGGATTTTTCTTTCGGGCTTCTTCAGATAGAAACCATATCTCTTAGCTCTATCAATAATAGTCGGCAGAGAAACCTTCTTGTCCAATTGGTCTCTGATATAACTGTAATTATATGAGTTCAAAGGAACTGTCTTATCCTGTATTAATTTTTTCTCGAATCTCAGTTCTTTCATAATTTTTTCTTCAATGTCTGGAGAGATGGTTCTGGTTACACCAGTTCTTTGATATCGAATTGAAAACTTCTTCGGATTTTCCCGGTATAAAGCTATAAGTTCAAAAAATCTTGCTTTACCGATTCCAAATAGTTCTTGAATGTACTTTCATTCAATTCCCTTCTTGAGATACCGTTCAATAAGTTCTTTGACCTGGCTGTTTGTGAATCTTTTGTGAAGTTGTTTCATAATTTGTAACTTCCTGTTTTTGCTACAAATTATAGATAAAACAACTTCTATCTGCATCCCGGAGAAACATCGGGACGTCCTTTTGAAAAGGGACTATATGCGTACCTAGATGATAAAAACGTCGTTTAGATGATACACAAAAATGTGCATTTTAGGGTGTCCACTTTTAATTCTTAAATGACACCAGATAGTAAAAGTCTTGACATGCTTATCTGTGTCAAGGGCTGAAACCTGCTTTTCAAACTGATGTCGGGGAATAAGAGTTAGAAGTTGGTGCATTATTGTGCTATAATAAAACATAGGGAATCCTCCGTCGGTGAATTTTTTTGTTCTAAAGTAATTTTACCATAACGGAGAGGTTCCCTTGAATTTTAACAGGACAGCGGCGGCTGATTATGAAAGATGAAATTTGGGATTATTTCCAGACCCGTAAACCATCGGTTTTTAAGGGGAGTGGCTCCAGATTTTCTTTTCTTACGAAGAATTTACCGAAAGGACAAAGGGTTTTGAACATTGGAGCCGGCGACGGAGGTTTTGAGAGGATGGCTCTGGAGAAAGGTGCGGATGTTTACTCTCTTGACGTTTCTTCCGGCACCGTCGAATTTCTCAGAAAGAGTTTGAATCTGGGGAAAAAAGCGGTGTGTGCGTCGGCCGATGAGATGCCTTTTGAAAAGAACTTTTTTGATGTTGTGGTGATGTCGGAGGTCATAGAACATCTGACGCGCGTTCAGATGCTTGATTCCTTTCGGGAAGTAAACAGGGTGTTGAAACCCAGCGGTTTTCTTTGCGGCACCACCCCTTGCAATGAAGACTTGCGGGAGCAGGAAACGGTGTGCCCGAACTGCGCGCACGTTTTTCACAGGTGGGGACATAAGCAATCGTTCACGCCGGAAAGTCTCGAAAAAGCCCTTCTGGAATATTTTCCTGTGGTTAAAACGAAAAAGATGCTCTTTATCCCCTGGCCCATCCTTAACTGGAAGGGGAAAGTCGATGCGGTGGCTAAAATCGTTATGTTCCGGTTTTCACTCGTAAGTGACAGGTGGCTGAACATTTATTTCAGGGCGCAGAAAAGTTAAATAGATAAAAATTGCTTTGGTCATAGATTTTCTGAGCTGCGGAGGGGCACATCGACCCATTTATAATCTATCCATGGGACATGTCGTCGCCCCATTAAAAATCGAACCGTAAAACAGGCAGCATTGTAGCAATATAAGCTCATGACAAGGAAATTCCGTATGCAATATCTGGAAAATATTCGCCAACGATATTTCGCTTGACAAGGCCGGCAAATCAGCCATTTTGTTGGAATTCTGCAGCGTATGCGCATATAACCGCAAATACACCATAACTTTGCTCAATAACCAAGAAGGCCGATCCGCTCGCCGCTCCTCAAAACATCCGATAATTTACGGACCAAATGTGCGCGAGATTATGGTGGACTTATGGGAACAATCTAAATTCCCATGGTCCGTGCGCCTCAAGGAAATAATAAGACCATGGCTTCCGTGGATACGAAGGCGTCGTAAAATAGACAAAGCGACTGAAACCCCGTTGCTCAATCTCGAGTTTGTCAGTTAAATTGGGTTTTTGAAGGTTGCTACGAGGGGGAGACTTGAAAAATCAAAAAAGTCCAATATGTATGGAGCTCCTACAACCATTGGTTAAATGGTTAAATAAGTTATACAATAATGGAAAGCAGCATTTGCTCGGTTAAAAATTTAATTAAAGAAAATTATTGCGTTAATACATAACAGTTAGAAAAGCATTTAAACATATTTTGTTTCGGAGGGATTTTATTACGGTAAGTGAAAATAATTTTAATTTTGGCAAGAACTGGGAGAAATTTGTCAAATATATTGATGAGAAAAAAATTGAAAAAGCTGTTGAATCTTTGCAAGAAAATTTAAAAGTGAAAACATTAAAAGGAAAGAGTTTTCTTGACATCGGATGCGGAAGCGGTTTGTTTTCTTTGGCGGCAATGAGGCTTAAAGCGGATAAAATTATTTCATTTGACTGTTCCGAAGGCAGCGTAAATGCGACGAAAAAAATAAAGGCAAAATATTGCGATGAAACTAATTGGACAATTATGCAGGGTTCTGTGTTAGATAAGGAAATGCTTTCAAAGCTGGGAAAGTTCGATATTGTGTATTCATGGGGAGTTTTACATCATACTGGAGATATGTATCGCGCTCTTGAAAATATTGTTGATTTGATTAAGGAACATGGCAAATTGTTTATAGCAATCTATAATGATCAAGGAGTTCTTAGCGCCGTATGGGAAAAAATAAAATTAACCTATACGAAACTTCCCGATATTTTAAAAATGCCTTATGTAATTGTCATTGCGTCGGTTCTTGAATTTATGCGTTCTCTTAAGAGATTGTTTAGCGGGCGAAACCCCTTTTGCAGAGCATCGGATTCAAATCGAGGGATGAAGTCTTTTATTGATTGGATTGGGGGGTATCCTTTTGAAGTGGCAAAGCCAGAGGAAATTTTCAATTTTTAATATAAAAGAGGATTTATTTTGGAAGTTCTAAAAACCTGTGGCGGAAAACACGGTAATAATGAATTTGTTTTCCGCAAGATGCGTTAATAATCCTAAAATCCGAATTCTTTATGGCAGAGCAAGCTTGTTGATACAAATTAATTGTGTCCACGGTAAGACTTAAAAGCGGCGTAGCCCACGCTGCGGTTACATTATTAAACTATGAAAATCGTTTTACTCAATCCTCAAATACCGTGGAATGCCGGAAACATAGGTAGAACCTGCGTTGCCACCGGAACTGAACTTGTTTTTGTGGGGAAGCTGGGCTTTAAGATAAATTCCAGGGAAATAAGACGCGCAGGATTGGACTATTGGCAGTATTTGAAATATTCCGTTTTTGGAAATTTTGAGGATTTTTTGAAATCTCTCAATGAAAGCGAGAATCTTGTATTTTTTTCGACAAAGGGGGAAAAGGAACATTGGCATGCCCCGTATACCTTGAGCTCGTGTCTTGTTTTCGGCTCCGAAGGAGCCGGTCTTCCTGAAGACTTTTATAACAGATATAGGAAAAATCTTTACCGGGTGCCGCTTTATTCGGACAAGGTGCGTTCGTTGAATTTGTCTACCTCGGTAGGCATTGTTTTGTATGAAGCAATAAGGCATACAAGACCTTTTACGCAAAATCATACTTCCTTACTGAGGCAGTAGTGTAAGAAGCGGTGAATATTTTGCTAACGCGTGGTAATTTGTTAAATTATCTATATGATAACCAAAATAGTTGAAGCGATATTCGGAACGAAAAGCGAAAGGGATATAAAGAAAATCCAACCTTTGGTAGAGAGGATAAATTCCTTTGAAAGTGAAATAAGGGCTTTGAGCGACGAACAGCTGAAATCCAAAACCGAAGGATTCAGGAATCGTTTGAAGGAAGGAGAAACTTTGGATGATATCTTGCCCGAGGCTTTTGCCTGCATAAGAGAGGCCGGGAAAAGAACTGTGAAAATGCGCCATTATGATGTGCAGCTTATAGGCGGGGTAGTTTTGCATCAGGGTAAAATAGCTGAAATGAAAACAGGAGAAGGAAAAACCCTTGTGGCCACTCTTGCGGCTTATCTCAATGCTTTGCGCGGCGAAGGGGTTCATATAGTTACAGTCAACGATTATCTCGCCAAGAGAGACAGGTTTTGGATGGGACCCTTGTTTGAGTTTATGGGATTGAGCGTTGGCCATATTCAGCATGACATGAGCAATGCCGAGCGCAAGGAAATGTATAACTGCGACATAACTTATGTGACTAACAACGAGGTCGGGTTTGATTATCTGCGAGACAATATGGTTATGTCCGAAGAGGATAGGGTAATGCGGGGAAGGAATTTCGCTATAGTTGACGAAGTGGATTCAATACTGATAGACGAGGCCAGAACGCCTCTTATTATTTCCGGTCCGGCCGAAGAGTCCACGGACAAGTATTATATTGTCAATAAACTCATACCACTTTTAAATGTGAGATTCATTACCGAGAAAGAGGAAATAGACGCAAAAAGAACTGGTGAAGACCTGGGCAAGGGTTATGATGCCATAATAGACGAGAAAAGCCATACTGCCACGCTTACCGAAGAGGGAATACACAAGGCTGAGAAGATACTCGGTGTAGGAAATATGTATGACGACATAAGTTCCGATTGGTCGCATCATATAACCCAGGGTCTGAGGGCCCATCACCTGTTTCAAAAGGATGATGAGTATGTTGTGAAAGATGGCGAGATAGTGATAGTGGATGAGTTTACTGGTCGCCTCATGCCCGGAAGAAGATGGTCCGACGGGCTTCATCAGGCAATAGAAGCCAAGGAGGGACTGAAAATAAAGGAGGAGAATCAGACTTTAGCGACCATAACTTTTCAAAATTATTTCAAACTTTATAAAAAGCTTTCCGGTATGACTGGCACGGCAATGACCGAAGCCAAGGAATTTATGGAAATCTACGGTCTTGACTCCGTGGAAATTCCTCCCAATAAACCGTGCATAAGAGCGGATTATCCCGATAGAATTTACAGAACTGAGAGGGAAAAGTTTAACGCCATAGTAGAGGAAATATCCGAGAGATGGAAAAATGGACAGCCGATTTTGGTGGGAACTCGCTCAATAGAAAAGTCGGAAAAACTTGCGGCTATGCTCCGCGCCAAAGGGATTCCGCACCAGGTTTTAAACGCAAAGTATCACGAAATGGAGGCGCAAATAATAGCGCAGGCCGGCAGAAGGGGAACTGTTACCATAGCGACGAACATGGCAGGGCGAGGCACGGATATAGTGCTTGGCGGAAATCCTCCGGACGGGGAAAACCAGAAACATGTTTTGAGTGTTGGCGGTCTTCACGTGCTTGGCACCGAAAGACATGAATCCAGAAGGATAGACAATCAGCTCAGAGGACGTTGCGCCCGGCAGGGCGATCCGGGAAGCAGCGTGTTCTATGTTTCTCTGGAAGATGAATTGATGAGGCTTTTCGGTTCAGAGAAAATCTCCGCTATTATGGAGCGCCTGGGGATGAAAGAGGGAGAGGTTATTGAATCGGTCATAGTTTCAAAACAAATCGAAGCTGCGCAAAAAAGAGTTGAGGGGATGAATTTTGACGCGCGGAAGCAATTGCTTGACTATGATAACGTGATGAACAAGCAGAGGCAGGCGATCTATGAACTGAGGAATGTGATTTTAGACGGTCAGGATGTGTCCGACAGGGTTAAAAAGATGATTGAAGAAGCAATTTTCGATCAGCTAGAGGCTTATGCTTCGCGGGACAAATCGCCGCAACTCTGGAACATACAGGAATTGAACGTCTACCTCAAGCGGGTTTTCGGTTTTTCGTTTGAAATGCCGGAAGAGGAATTTGAAAAACTTCCTTACGACGATTTTACTAAACTAATAACCGGAGAAGCGCTTAAAATCTATGAGGCAAGAGTGACGGATTTTGAGGATAGAAATGTCGATTTTCAGGAAATGCAGAGAATCCTGCTTCTTCAAATTATTGACAGTATCTGGAAAAATCATTTATACGAACTTGACCATCTCAAGAAAGGTGTTGGATTGAGAGCATATGGTCAGAAAGATCCGCTTATAGAGTATCAAAAAGAGTCCTACGTCCTGTTTGAAAGAATGATTACCAGAATCAGGGACGAAATGGTTGAGTACATTTTCAAGATAAAACTTCCTCCGAAAGTGCTCTCAAGACCGTCGGCGCGGGAGGTCAGGGATGAAAAGGAAGTAAGCGGGCAATCGCTGGAGAGAAAAGGCAAAAAACCCATTAATTTCGCGAATATGAAAATAGGGCGCAACGACCCGTGCCCATGCGGGAGCGGAAAGAAATACAAGAAATGCCATGGGAGAAATAAATAGGGTATAGGGTATAGGGTGTAGGGGATAGGGCGCAGGGGGGTAGGCAAAACCGTTGCAGAATGGTCTTTTACTTTGTGATTACGCTTTAAATTGATAATTCTGATGGCTGATTGGCGACAATTTAATGAAGGAAAACTCTCCTAAAAAAGCATTTTTTTCTTTTTTCCCACACACTATCCACACCCTATACCTTGTTTTAACCTCTCTGCTTTTAATACTTAGTTATCCGAAATTTAATTTTGGGTTCCTGGCATGGTTTGCGTTTGTCCCCTTTATTTCCTGCTTGTGGAAAATAAAAAACGGTAAGAAAGCTGCTTTTTACGGTTTTTTGACAGGTTTGTTTTTTTATTCTGGTATTTTCTGCTGGATTTACTTTACTCTGCGGGCGCCTGGACTCAGCGTCTTTGTTTCCCTTTTTTCATACCTTTTGCTTGCTCTGGTGATGTCTGTGGAATTTGCGATTATTTCCTTAATCGCTTTTTATTTCAAGAAGGTGGGCAGAAAGGTTTTTCCCTATGTTTTCGCTTTCTCATGGGCATCGCTTGAGGGTTTTAAGCTTTTTGTGTCCCAAAAAATCATTTGGTTTCCGTGGTTCCTTTTGGGGTATACGCAATGGCGATATGAAAGTATAATACAAATTGTTTCTTTATTTGGGGTTTCTTTTTTGAGTTTTGCCATCGCCCTAAACGGCGCTCTTATCGGCACGATGCGACCGCGGGAAAGAAACTTTTCATCCGAGATTTTGCGGCTTATTCCGTCCGCCCTTCTTTTTCTTTTCATTTTTGCGTATGGCAAGATTTCCCTTAAAAACAAAGTTTCCTCAGGAGAAAAGATAAGAGTGGTTTTATTGCAGCCTTCGATAGACTTTTATAAAAAGTGGGACGAAAAATACCGGATATGGATAGAAGACAGATTGAGAGCACTGTTAGGCAGAGTCAAGCGCGCAGATTTGATAATATGGCCGGAAAACGCCCTTCCGGGACAGATAGATGAGAAAAAGTATGTTCTTTGGTTTGGCGACATATATGCCGCTCTTAAGGCGGAGAGCATTGTAGGGGCGGTTTCGCAGTTTGATGAGAAGCATGTATCCGCCTTTTTAATTGGTGAAAAGGGGAAAATGATTTCCGCCTATCACAAACGCAAACTTGTTCCTTTCGGAGAGTTTGTGCCGTTAAGGTCCCTTCTCGGGAAGTTTATAAAACCGATAGGGGAATTAGGCGAGTTTGAGCCGGGGGCATTGAAGCAAGATTTGTTTTCCGTTAAAGGCGCGAAAATCGGCGTTCTGATTTGCTATGAGTCTATTTTTCCTTATCTGGCGCAGGGGGATGCCGAAAAAGGCGCCGATGTCTTTGTCAATATAACTAATGACGGTTGGTATCTTGACACGGCCGCGCCTTACCAGCATTTTATTGTAAATATTTTCAGGGCGGTTGAAAACAGAAAGCCGCTTTTAAGAGCGGCAAACAATGGAATATCGGCTTATATCAGCCCGTGGGGAGAGATTTTGAATAAACTTGATTTGAATGAATACGGTCTCATTCGGACGGAGGTTGATGTATACAAGGAAAAGCACAAAAACTATTCAAAAATTTTCTATTTGATGTGCCTTATAATCTCAATGGCTTTTGTTATAGCGGTTGTTTTGGTTTAGGAATTAAGAACGGCCGGTTTTTCAGGCCGGCCGTTTATGCGTTTTCGGTTTCAGAAGGGAAAGACTATCTGGGGGCAGACAATTGAAGGTTCATTGTCAAAATTCGGAAAGGGCCTTTCTATGGGCAGAACATAAGTTGTTCCTCCGGAACATTTGTAAACGCAGGTATCCTTTTCGATTTTCTTGAGAAAGCACGCTTTTATGAATTTGTCCCCGGATTTATTTTGCAGGGTAGATTCTTGATAGAGTTCCCACGTTTCTTTCAGACTTACTGCGCCGTTTACCAGAGATTTAAAATCGTTATAGGTAATCCTGCCAGCGAGGTATAATTTTTCCCATCTTTTAAGTTCCTGTATTCTTTCATTTACAAATTTTCCCCAGTCTTCCTTAAGCAAAGGGTTTTTAAGTTCAGGTTTGACAAAGGAATAGTACTCGGGGGTAAGTTTTTTAAGCTTATTCATTAAGTTTTCAAGTTCCTCCGCCGAGCTTTCAATATTGGAACCGAACCAGTAATCATAATTCTCATGTCCCTCAATAAGCTCTAACTCTTTTTTCAGCGATTTGGAATATTTGCGGACTCTGACTGAGTTTATGAAGAGCCACTGATAAGTTTTGGATTTCAGATTTGCGTGTATTCCTTTTGTCGCACAAAGAAGTTCATTCGTGTAGTGATTAACGCTGAAGGTGAATTCTTCCGGCGCCCTGTTTTTATCGTATGCATTTTCAAGACCCTGCAAGGTTAATGCTATTGTCCTCAATGAACGTGCGGTCATCTCAGCCAGGATAGCGCACTGCTCGGGTGTTGTGGCTTCGAGTTCTTTTGCCGGAGCTGGAAGGGACGGCGCCTCCACTTTTTGAATATTCTGAATGTTTGGCAGGTTCAATTCGCCATTTCGCAGATGGTCGATATTGGCTGCATATATCGGTGCTGATAAGGAAAGCGCAAGAATAAATGTTGTCCTTTTCATTTTCTCCTCCACAAGTTATTTTAGATTATATTCCATATTAATATCTTAAGGTAAATAGCGAACTTTTCCAAGGAACCAAAGTCCTTTCATTTATTATAAAAAGCCCTATTCCAGGGAGGGTCTTTTATTTCAGTTGGCATAGGCCCAACCGCGCAAGTTAGAAGAATCGTTGGATAGGCCTAAAGACCCATTTCAGCATAGGACTTTAGACTAAAAACCCATAGGCCCTTTGACCATTGATACCTGTCAATGATGTATTACACTTTAATAACGGCTTAAAGCCTCCCTTTAAGCCAAATGTTGCAGGAGGAAATATGTTGAAAAAACTGATAATGCCCGTCCTTGCTCTTGGCATGGTTGCTTCGGTTTACGGCGCAAGTCCATTTGACAACGGCAAGGGAATAAATATTAAAGACGCAGTGGCAGATCTTGACATGCAGGTTCCGCCAGCGAGCGCGGCTCAAGCGGAAACCAAGGCCAGCAAGGAATGGACCATAATGGTCTATGTCAACGCCAAGAATAATCTGGAAAGGTTTGGTTTGTCAGATGTTAATGAAATGGAGATGGTCGGTTCGTCTGACAAAGTGAATATTGTTGTGGAACTTGGAAGGATAGACGGCTACAGCAGCGCCGAAGGTGACTGGGTTGAGGCTCGTAGGTACCTTATAAAGAAGGATAATGACGTTAACAATATTACCTCTCCTGCGGTTGAACGTTTAGGAAAGGTGGATATGGGAGACTGGCGCCATTTAGCTGAGTTTGGCAAATGGGCGAAAGCCAATTATCCTGCCAAAAAGTATATGCTTATAGTCTGGAATCACGGCTCCGGCTGGGACAAAAACCTGAAATCCATGATAGACAAAGGCATATCTTATGACGATGAAACAGGCAATCATATAACAACACCTCAGTTGGGCATGGCTATAAAGGAAATAGGCAGGTTGGACGTGTATGGAGCGGATGCCTGCTTGATGCAGATGGTTTCGGTTGCTTACGAGATAAAAGACAATATTACGTATATCGTAAGTTCTGAAGAAACCGAGCCCGGAGACGGCTATACCTACAACACATTTCTTGCTCCGGTTGTGGCCAATCCCACCATGACTCCCTACCAACTGGCGAAAGTCACCGTTGACGCCTATACCGACCATTATGTTTCCGCCGGGTACGCCTGTACGCAGAGCTTTATAAGGACAGCTGCTATAGTGAAACTGCTTGGTTTAATGAATGACTTCGCTTATGCGGTTACAAATAACGTTCCGAGGGAAACCGTAAAAAGTGCCGTAAGCGGGGCCCAAAATTTCGCTGTATCATCCAGCAGGGACCTTTACCATTTTGTCCAGAAAGTTCTTGAAAAATCGGACAATGCCGAGGTTCAGGAAAAGGGCAAGGCGCTTATGAGTTATATAAAGAAAAGTGTTGTCGCTTACCACAGGTACAATAATTCATCTGGCGGCTGGTGGGGACCGGAAATATATGATGATACTCACGGAATAGCGGTGTATCTGCCCGGTTATTCTTACGATTCCGATTACAATGAACTTCAGTTCGCTAAATATTCAAACTGGGACGAGTTCATTCAGTGGTATCTGGCGAAAGAAATATAAATTCGTTTCGAATTTAATCAAAAAGGGCGGGAGTTTCTCCCGCCCTTTTTTTATAATTGAGGAACGGAACCCATTGACTGGTATCTGGCGAAGGATGCTAAATCTAAACTTATTTTGCGCGCGAACAGAAATCCGGGAGCGGCTAATTTATGCCGATGGGTATATAGAACAGTCCTTGCCGGAATGTTTTGGGATGGAGTTAAATGGGTTAAAAAATATGTTACAGAAAGGGAATGGGTTTGTGATACACCGCCAAATAGTGGCGGAACATTCCCTCCCTCTCAGTGGAATCAAAGAAGCAAATAAATTGTAAAAGGCATGATTCAATGACGCCATCCGGAATATAGATGGCGTCATTTTTTATAAGTGATATAATAAAATTTATGAAAAAGACAATTGATTTAACTAAAATTTTTGCAACCGGGA
>Ga0180301_10002377_pt1 | contig 14761 bp, 13 predicted proteins | sample GuaBasSediGuay16_FD_121797 | JGI IMG/M metagenome (GOLD analysis project Ga0180301, IMG submission 121797) | Subseafloor sediment microbial communities from Guaymas Basin, Gulf of California, Mexico - Guay16, Core 4569-2, 12-15 cm | ecosystem: Environmental > Aquatic > Marine > Hydrothermal...
AAATCTTATCTTCCTCCAAGCGGTCCAGGTATTCGGGTTGATTCTTACCTATATCCGGGGGTAGAGATACCGCCATTCTATGATCCACTAATAGCAAAGTTAATTTCATGGGGTGCTAATAGATCTGAAGCTATTCGTCGCCTTGATCGAGCGTTGTTGGAGTTCCATATAACTGGCGTCAAGACAAACATACCCTTACATCATTCGATACTGAGGGATCCCGAGTTCATAAAGGGCACTTACACAACCCTTACCCTTGAGAAGAAGATACTAGCAAATGTGTCAGAGATACAAACATTGTCACTCCCAATTAAGACTACTGAGAGACCAATTCCATTATCAACAGGATATAGAGTTAATGCATGGAAGCTCTCTGCCAAATTGGCAATGCTTGAGGTGGATTAATGTTAGCGGCCAGACGGAATATACTTCCCATAATATTAATGGGTACACTGTTAACCTCGTTATTAGTTGCAATAAATAGCAACGTCCTTAATAGTCTTGGGAAAGGTCGATCTGAGCATTACCTAATCGTAGGCGTTTATGGCGGTAAATATGTAAACGAAAGCTCCTTACATTTTATCATGAGGGAATTAGAGGATACTTCGATTAGGATAGGTAATGTCACTTGGAGGATTAAGGCATATCTCATAACGGAGTCAGACATTAAGATAAAGTATGATATCGGTATGTTATATGATATCATAATATTGCCTGATGGCGACATGTCGAGTTATGTATCTGCCTTATCTGCTCTTCGTGATGAAGTCTCTAGAACATTACAGCTTGGCGGTGGCTTCATAGGAATAGGCTCTGGTGCCTATGTTGTTACAAGGGATATTGTCTACCCTGGAACGAAGGAATTGAAATATACAGGATGGGGAATAGTCGATGTACGAACGTATGTAGTCACGTATAGCGGTAACGTTACATTAAGGCTAACCAATTATGGGCTAAGCATATTTAATAAGACTACGTCCATATTTAACAAAACATGCGGCTATGTATTTGACATATTCTCTCATGGCCTTCCCTTAGCTATAATAGAGAGCGCTATGAATGCCTCAGGCAATATATCCTTAGTGATAGGCTATCCTATTTCAATCGCATATGAGGGTGATCAATTTCGATCCATTCTGATAGGATATACTGATCTCTCACCTAGGGAATTGATGTACAGTATCGCTTATGTAACCTATTTACTGAATCCATCTCCAAGGGGGATAATCGCAAAGATAAATATCTTGACCCAGCTCATGTATAATGTCACTTTTCCTCTTACTTCTAGCTCCGTAAAGAAGGCGAAGGCATACCTATCTGAAGCAATTGATTGTGTATATGAGGATCCCTATAAGGCGCTTACACTATACTATAGTGCTAAATCAATACTTCGTAAGGACTATCTTCATTGGCTATCATATCAGGAGAGGAAGTATATATTTAAGAGTATCCTCTTTCTCTCTCTTCTTATTGTAACAATAATGTCCTCTCTCCTATTCGTATATATTCAGTACATGAAGAGAAAGCACTTCAAATTAAGAAGGAAAGGTAAGAAAATATGAAAATCACTAAAATTAAGGCTCCTCTCCTCTTCTGGGATATTGAGCATAATGTTCCTCTCCTAGAGAGACCTGAAGAGGGAGAATATATTGTTGTGAAGGCCACTCCTCCAAGAGATGTACGTCCTCTAATGGGCCTTGATGTGGAAATTACTATTAATGCTATAATAAGTGAACTAAAGGATAATAACGTGGTGAAAGTTCTTCTTCCACCTAACGAAGTAGCATTGTTAAACAAGGTGCCTTATGTTGATGCTGGAGACGAGATAATAGTTGAGGGAAGAATCGTAGGACATAGGTTCTACGATCCGATAAGACGAGAATGGCGATTTAAGCCGCTTTATGAAGGCGTAGCCCGTATGGTAAATGACGAAATAGGCAGCTTCGCAATAGTAAATCTCCCCAAATTAACTCGAGGATTTACAGTACATAGAGGAGACATAATTAAAGCTCATTTCGAATACGAGAAAGGTAGATTCGTTGCTGTGAGTACTAAGAACGGTAAATACCATGCAGTAGCGAAGATAGTCCGAGGTCGTAGATTGCATGTGATAAAGGCATGGAAGGCTCGTGATCCGAGGTATATTAATAAGTCGTCTTCTATTAACGACGTAATTAAGGCTAATGAGCATCGATTAAACGTTCTGGTAAGTAAAGCCAAGCTGATAATAAGAGATGCCTTAGAAAGGCATAATGCTGTTCCTGTGATCTCCTTTTCAGGCGGGAAAGATAGCTTAGTAGTCCTCGATATAGCATGTAAAGAACTAGGTATTGATAACGTAATATTTAATGATACTGGCCTTGAACTTCCCGAAACAATAAGAGCTGTTGAGCAAGCTGCAGATCATTATGGAGTCGATATACTCATAGCATCGGCTAATGATAGCTTCTTTAAGGCACTACCCATCATGGGGCCTCCTGCAAGGGATTATCGATGGTGTTGCAAGATATGTAAGCTTAGACCAATCGCAAAGCTCTACAGAACTACTTTTAGAGGCCAAGTAATGAGCATAGTCGGTCAGAGAAAGCTAGAGTCCTTCGCTAGGGCATTTGCACCAATAGTAAGTAGAAGCTTATGGATACCTGAGAACATAGTAGTTGCTCCGATAAACGAATGGACTGCACTTGACGTATGGTTGTACATATTCCGAAAGAAATTAAGACCAAATGTACTATACATGAAGGGCCTAGATAGGATAGGGTGTTGGTTATGTCCAGCATGTGAATTAGCCGAGTACGAAATAGTGAAGAAACTTCACCCTGACTTATGGAATTCATGGGAGAGTTATCTACGTAAATGGGCCAAGAAACATGGAATACCACAGGCATGGGTTGACTATGGTGGATGGCGATGGTTGTCAATACCTGGAGACTTCAAGAGGTTAATGGAGCAACTCAAGGTTAATGTAAAGTCGTTCGACATCCCTAGATATGATCTAAACCTTCACCCACTGGAAGTAAAAGAGAACAAAATACAACTCATAATCAATAATTTTGACCCCAAGCGTTTCCTTAGATTTGTTCCAATATTGAGCAAGAATTTTAAGAGCATGAATAACTCAATAGTAGTATTCATCAACGATCTAAAACTGGAAGTATCTAAGGATATTATAACGATCTCATCACTAAGGGGTTCCATTCCTCAAGAGGATCTCTACATCATACTTAGTGTTATCCTTCGTTCACACCTTTGTGTAGCATGTGGTTTATGTGAGCTATGGTGTCCTAATTCAGCCATTACCCTTAAGGGCAATATGCCATACGTTGATATGGATAAGTGTACCTCATGTCAGATATGTAATGAGAGATGCTTTATATCTCAGAAAATATCAGTGGAAGTAATGAAAAGATATTTCAATGAGACCTCCGGTGATAAGCGTGAAGAGAAGACGTCCTAGGAAGGTTTTCCTAGGAAGGCATCTTATGGTTAAGGGTGAGTATGTAGATGCGATACTACGAGGCGAGAAGACAACAACTGTTAGATTAGGTATAGTTATCCCGAAATATAGGACTATAATAATACATGGTGGCGGTAAGGTAATTGGAAAGGCCATAATCGAAGAGGTAAAACATAAGCGGATACGAGAACTAACAGATGCAGATGCTAAGCTTGATGGCTTTTCAAGTAAAGAGGAACTTTTAAGGGAGTTAAAGAAAGTCTATAAGGATATAGCTCCAAGCGACTACGCTACTATAATAAAATTTAGGCTTATACAGTTAGCCAAAGATACATCCGAGGATCATATGTACTTAGGATTCGATCCCGTTGACATAGCGAGAATTGCTATGCGATATGACTTACCTTTAAGTGAGGATGAATGGAAAATACTAGAGCTAGTATCACGTAGGGGTAGCATAAGGCGAGCAGCACAGGAATTAGGAGGTCTTGAGAAAAGGAGGATAATACGCAGAGTATTACGTAAGGTCACTAAATTACTAGTTGCTAAGGGCGTGATAAAGCCTGAGCGAAAGGAGCATCAGGAGAATGTGGAAAAATCATGAGGTGAATTACTCTTGAGGGATTCCCTTCCCTCTCTATTCAAGGAAAGAGAGATTTTCTCCTCATTAAGGATCCCCAAGGATTTCAAATTTTTAGCAGTACGTTGTGATGGTCGTTGTTTTCACAAGTTAACGGACAAGCTTAATTTTAAGAAACCATATGATATGCGCTTTGCGCAAGCTATGGTCACGACCACTTTAATGGTCTTAAGGGAATGGCGCGATGTAATGCGATTAGCGTATACCTTTTCAGATGAGATAAGCTTCATAATGAGAGCTCCTTTCCCCTTCTCTGGGCGTATTGAAAAATTAGATTCGCTAATAGCAGCAACGACAAGTAGTGCATTTACACTATCATTATTGAGGTTTACTGGTAAGCATGTGCTTGTACAATTTGATGCACGACTAATTCCCCTTCACAATGAGGATGAAGTCATTGATTATCTATATTCAAGGCAATTGGAGGCATGGCGTAACTTCATAAATTCCGTATCCTTCTATCATTTAGTGATAAATAAACACATGGATCCGGAAACTGCCAATAAAAAGTTACTCGGGAAGAAGGTTGTTGAAAGGATTACTCTGCTTAAGTCAAACGGAGTGAAGCTTGAATCAATGCCATTATGGATGAGGCGAGGAATTTTAATTTATATAAGGAAAGTGAAGAAGAGAGGCTATGATCCGATCAGCAAACGGGAAGTGGAGACGTCAAGAAACGTTCCTTTTGTCATTTGGTCTCCTCCTTTATTTAAATCGCCTGAGGGTGAAGTATTGATACGAGCTGCTCTCTCCCAATAAGACATATATCGCCGTAGTTATTAGATATTTTGAATAGTCAAGAACGAGGGGATCTCATTGAAGGAGATCTTCATTAAAGACCTAGATAAACTAAAGGGCAAAGAGGTCACAATCAAAGCATGGGTTCATAACGTCCGATTACTGGGAAAGCTTGCATTCATAGTATTAAGAGACTGTAGCGGCTTGGTACAGGCTGTAGTGAAAAATAATGATGAATTATTAAAGATAGCAAGGGAGTTAAGTTTCGAGGACGTCATTGAGATAAAGGGTGTGATTGCTCCTAGTCGATCTAAGATAGCGCCTGTAGAGATTATAGTTAGCGATATAAGAATATTAAATAAAGCATCTCCTTTACCTCTAGACGTTAGTGGGAAGGTATCTGCTGAGCTTGGAACACGCTTAAGATATCGCGTAATAGACTTAAAGAGACCGGAGAACATAGCGATATTTAAGATACAGGCAGAGCTCATAGATGCCTTCAGGAGGTTTCTGAGGGCAAAAAATTTCATTGAGGTAAGTACCCCTAAGATAGTCGCTACAAGTACTGAAGGAGGGGCTGAACTCTTTGAAGTTAAGTACTTTGAGTATAAGGCTTATCTTGCACAAAGCCCTCAAATCTATAAGCAACTCCTAGTTATAGCGGGATTTGAAAGGGTATTTGAAGTCGGTCATGCGTATAGGGCTGAGAAACATAATACTACTCGTCACTTAAATGAATACATAAGTCTTGATGTGGAGATGGGATTTATAGATAATGAAATGGATTTAATAAGGTTAGAAGAAGATCTAATAAAATATATGCTTGATTCCGTATCAGAGAACTGTAAGACTGAGTTAAGCCTCCTAAATGCCGAAGTGCCTGAGGTTACTGAAATACCAAAGCTCACCTTCCCTGAAGTTGTAGAAATACTCACCGAATATTTCAATTTACCCGAGTATAAGGAAGCAGTAGACTTAGATCAAAGGGGAGAAGAACTCATCTGTAGATATGTTAAAGAGAACTATGACTGCGATTTCGTATTCGTAGATCTATTCCCACTTGAGGGTAGACCATTCTATACAATGCCTTTCAATGAGAAGCTTGGTAGATCCTTCGATTTATTATTCAGAGGCTTAGAAATATCAACCGGCAGTCAGAGGATACATGATTATAATCTTCTAGTAAGCCAAATGCGAGCAAAGGGTCTCAATCCTGAAGATTTCAAGTATTATATTGAGGCATTCAAATACGGAGCTCCTCCTCATGGAGGTTTTGCCATAGGAGCAGAGCGTCTTACAATGAAGTTGCTCGGGCTTAGAAATATACGGGAAGCATCCCTGTTCCCAAGGGATAGATATAGAGTTGTTCCATAGAGCTCTTGCAGGATAATTAATTTAGTCATAAGATATCACCATTCCTACGCACTTAGGCTCCTTTTGATCTCTAAGTACAACTACACCTAGCCATATATCCTCCTTATAGGGCTCTATACATATCGGTCTTCTAAAGCTAAGTATCACTTCATCACCTTTCATTCCCTCTATTCTGCATTGAGCTTGTGCCGTGTGAAAGCATGCTATAAGGGAGCTACCTTCCCTTAACTTCTCCTTCATCCATGATATCTTGACTTCCATCTTTATCGCTCGTTTAGGCGGATGTTCAGGCGAACTTATTACACACCCCCTTTTGATATATTGCCTCCCTATACCTCTAAGTTGTATGCCTATATCCTCTCCGGCTCTTGCCTCATTTATTGCCTTCTGATCCTGCTCTATGCTTACAACAGAGCCCAATTTATAGTTGGGTAAGAGTAGTACCTCATCTCCTATCTTAATCCTCCCACGTGCTATTATGCCATAAGCTATGTTAAGAACGCCGTGAATACCCATTACTGGAAGCCTTAGTCTATCCTGAGGTCTATCGTTCCTAGGGACCTTCTTGATGAACTTTATTATTTCCTCCATCCCCTCCCCATTAGCTACTGAAACTCTCAAGGGGCCTCCTGTTATACTGTCAGATGACATTTTAATCTTATCAGCTTTATTGAGCACTACGAGTCTCTGCCCTATTTTATATAGGCTCATCAATTCCTCATAAAATCTCAAAAGAGTATTGTTTTTAGTACCTTCCTCAAGGACTACTATGACAGCATCTGATGCTAGGAGGGCTGAGACTACATCCGATAGTCCCGTGATAAGTCCTGGAGTATCGAGTATAAGTACCTTCTCTTGATCAATCTTAAGATTTATGAAGTTAAGCCTTAACGTATGTCCCTTCTCTCGATCCTCAAACCTTGTATCAACAAGTAATGAATAGTATAACCTCCTGCCCAGAGCTTTTGCATCATTAACAGCATCCTCTATAGCAAGCTCTCCTACTTGTCCTAGATCTACGAGTAGTCTTCCGATTATAGAGGACTTACCGGATGATGGTGGACCTATGAAGGATATTATCTTTTTCCTCATGTAATCACCTTAGGCAACTCGTCCAGAGAAACTTCCCTTTGTAATCTCTCAACCATATCCCTTAATACTATACATCCCCTACTAAGCTCCTTAGGCCCTACTATTATGACGTACCTTATGTTCAACTTATTTGCTCGAAAGAGCGCCTCTCTTAAACTTTCCCCAGCTAAGCACATCTCTGCCTGTATGCCTTCCCTCCTTAATCTTAGCGCTAATAAGAACGCTTCCTTTCTCACTTCTTCTTTTACGGGGACTACTAGTACTCTCCTCACTTTCCTCCTAGGTGGCGTTATTCCCTGTAAGTCCAGAGCTAGTACTAGCCTATCTAGACCAAATGCGAAGCCTGCAGCAGGTACGTTAGGTCCGCCGAACTCGCTAATAAGTCTATCATATCGCCCACCACCACATATCTGACTTTGGGCGCCTAACCTCCTGAAATGTATTTCAAACACAACTCCCGTGTAGTATTCTAGCCCCCTAGCTAATCCTAGATTAACAGTTACCTTATTTATGCCTGCTGATCTCAAAAGATCTACTATGTAGCCTAATCTCTCTAACTCCTTAATTACCTCTTCGCTTTCTTTAAACATATCCATAGCTTTATCTAATACATTTTCGGCATCTCCTTCCAATTGCTCAAGAACTCTCAGTAATATCTTTCCTGCTTGAAGAGGTAGCCTATATATCTTATCCTGAATTCTAATGCCCTCATAACACCATTGTATTATTAACATTTTCTTTAACTCCTCTACCTCCTGTAATACTAACTCCCTTATCTCCTCCGTATGTAACTCATTTAGACGATAAACCCTAGTATCAGGCTTTATCTCACTAATTATATCATGAGCTTTGGAGTATCTAGCCCTTATCCTCCTCTTGCGCTCCTCTATGCTGTATACCATCCTCTTAAGAGCGAGTAGTTCATTCTTATCAAGCTTTTCTCTACTAGAAAGCGTGGTTAATTTATTTATTAGGCTTTGTGTATGGTCGATATCTGAAAGTATTTTGTTTTGTACTTCATAATCTGCATTAAATGTTTCAAGAATCTTTCTGAGTAAGCCTACATCTCCCAATATAAGTTCGTATTCCATGATGCCTATCCTCTTCAGGCATTCTGTGGCAAGTACTATAAGCTCGGCATCTGCATCTGCCTCCTTTGATCCTATAAGCTCTACGCCTGCTTGCCAGAACTCGCGATATCTCCCTGCTTGAGGCTCTTCATATCTAAAGCACCTCCCTATGTAGTATAGCTTTATGGGCTTGAAAGTAAGATTTATCTTCCCCTCTGCTATCATTCTGCATATTGGTGCTGTCATCTCTGGACGTAACGCCATCTCTCCTTCTCCTGTCTCAAATGTAAACATAGTATTCCTTATCTCATCTCCCGATCTTAACGCGAAGAGCTCAAATTTCTCGAAGATTGGGGTCTGTACCTCCTTATAGCCAAATGTCTCAAATGTCTCCCTAAGTACTCCTTCAATGAACCTGTATTTCTCCATATCTTCTGGAAGTAGATCCCTAGTCCCTCTTGGAGCCTTTATTTTCAAGGCAATCCCCTTTAACATCACTATCAAGATTTAATCGAACCTGAACCCGCCTTATTAAGTTATTGCAATGAATTCGAATCCCAATACATTTACAATTGTAATTTTGTAATTTAAAAATGGAATGATGTGACCCCGCGGTTGGCCCTTCTCCATTCTCATCAGGCCCTATGCCTTCGTTAGAGAAGGGCCCATGATATTCAGCGCTCTTTAGTTATATAAACGTTCCCTTAAGTGGAGAACCTTTAAATCTTAAAATTAAGTTCAACTAGATAAGGTGATACCATAAGGCGTGAAATACCGATAAACAAGCCAATTCTGGGAGATGAAGAGATATCTGCTGTAGAGGAGGTATTGAGATCTGGAATATTAACCACCGGTAATCCTAATGGAGGTCCTAAGGTAAGGGAATTTGAACGCATTTTCGCTGAATTTATTGGAGTCAAGCATGCAATTGCCGTGAACTCAGGTACATCTGCTCTCTATGCTGCTTTAATTGCCGCCGGCGTAGGCCCTGGAGACGAAGTAATAGTTCCTTCCTTTACTTTCATAGCTACTGCTAACGTAGTGCTAGCTGTCGGTGCCAAACCTATCTTTGCAGATATAGATTTAAGTACGTATAATATAAGCGTAGAAGAAATTCGGAAGAAGATAACCCCTAGAACTAAGGCCATAATACCCGTACACCTCTACGGTCTTCCAGCAGATATGGATCCAATAATGGAACTTGCAGAGGAACATAATCTAGTTGTGATTGAAGATGCTTGTCAAGCACATGGATCGCTCTATAAAGGAAGGAAAGCCGGCGCTCTTGGCCATATGGCAGCATTTAGTTTCTATCCGAGTAAGATAATAACGACAGGCGAAGGTGGAATGATCACTACTAATGATGATGAACTTGCAGAAAAGTTAAGACGAATAAGAACTCACGGTCAAGTAAAGGGTTACGATAGTGTGATGTTCGGTATGAACCTTCGTATGACTGAGATTAATGCGGCAATAGGAATAGCTCAAATGAAGAAGATAGAGTCATTCTTACAAAGGAGACGAAAGAATGCATTATTAATGACTGAGGAACTCTCCTCTCTGGATGACATGATAGTACTTCCTACAGAGCCTCCTGGATATACTCATAACTGGTATGTATACACAATACGATTAACGAATCCAAGTATAAGAAATAAGCTACAAAGTTACTTACGTAACGAGGGCATTGGCGCAATGGTCTATTATCCCATTCCCCTTCACAAGCTACCCCTATACGAGAGGTTAGGATATTCCAAGATTAGCCTACCTAACAGTGAACTAGCCTCTCAATCCGTATTAAGTTTACCTGTACATCCACTCATGTCTGAAGAAGACGTAATCTACGTGGCGGAGAAAGTTAAGGAAGGCTTAAGAAGGATCTCTTAAGGTATATAGCATGGAGAGACGTGTCTTAATTATTGGCGGATCTACCTTCATAGGCAGTTGGCTTCTGGAAAGGCTTTCGGAGAAGAGGGAATACCGTATTGTAGTATTGGATGAAACGTACCCTGACGTGTACACAACACGTTTTCATTTCATAAAGGGATCACTTCTTGAAAGAGGAAAACTTCGTCAGGCGCTCAATAACGTTGATTATGTTATACACTGTCTAGTCCATAGAGATCCTCTTGAAAATAATTATGATATATTCCTAAAACTTAATATAAAGGGTACTATGAACTTAGTTGAAGAAGCTATACGTCAGAGAATCAACCGTCTAATCTTCATTTCAACATGTGATGTCTACGGTATCCCTACCTCATTACCTGTCGATGAAAATCACCCTCTTAGGCCAATTACTCCATATGCTTCTTCAATGGTAGCAGCCGAAGCATTAATTATGACCTTAAGTGCTAAAGACATAAACTGGCTCATCTTAAGAGCATTTGATGTCTACGGTCCTAGACAAGATCAGAGATGGTTAGTTGACGTAAGGAGAATGTGTGAGGATCTTATTTTAAGTGGTAAAATAGAAGTGTTCGGAAGGGGAGATACTATAAGAGACTTGGTCTATATAGAGGATTTAGTTGAAGCTGTGATTGAACTATTAGAAAGAGATGAAATAGAACAGGCTATCCTTAATGTAGCAAATGGTGAACCTATAATGCTTAAGGACCTTGTTAACCTTTTAATTAAGATTTCAGGTATAGAAGCTAAAATTGTCTTTAAAGAAGAGTTCTCAAAGTTCATGCCCTCTATTTATGCTGAGGTGAGGCAATTACGGAGTATCCTGCCTTGGTTCCCAAGATACAGTCTTCAGGATGGTGTTAGTCGTACTCTTAAATGGGTAAGGATGGTGCTGAGTAAGAAATCATTTCTTAGCTATTAAGAAGGAATCATACTATTACCCAAGGCCTTCCAACGCCCACGTAAATTACGTTTACGGGTATATCACTATAGTCGAATATGTTTCTTCCATCAATTATAACCATTTTCTTCTTACCGCTCATCTCCGCTAGTTCCTTTATGCTTAACTTCTTGTACTCACTATGATCTGTACATACTACTACCACGTCGCTATCCCTAACAACATCAATGAGATTATCCATAAGAGGAACATCCAGTTCCTTGTCCTCTTTTACTAACGGATCGTGAACTACTATGTTCTGTATGCCTCTCGCTTTCAGTTCTCTTACTAGGTCATGTGTAGGGCTAAGTCTACTGTCATCTACATCTCCTCTAAAAGCATCTCCTAGTATCGCGACCTTTACTTCTCCTATCTCAAGGCCTAACTTCTCTATAGCACTCATCACGAGCTTTGCGACGTAAGTTGGCATGCTATCATTTATTTCCCTTGCACACATTGTAAGCCTTAGTCTCATACCGTACTTACGGGCTATATACTCCATGAAATAAGGATAAATAGGTAAGCAAGCACCACCAACTCCAACGCCCGGTAGATGAAGGTTACAATAAGGTTGTGAATTAGCTGCCTTTCTAATTTCCATGAAATCAAGCGCTAACACATGCGCAAGTTTAGCTAGTTCATTTGCTAGGGCTATGTTGACGTCACGATAGATACCCTCGGCTAGCTTCTCAAATTCAGCTGCGGTTGGTCTACTCATTACTATAACTCCCTTCTTCGCTATTACTGAGTAGAGTGCCTTCACTACCTTTGTGCTCTTAGGCCCAATTCCTGCTACTATTTTGGGATATGCCTCCTCTATGTCATAAAGTGCTCTTCCTTCTGAAATTCTCTCAGGACTATACGCCAATCCAAAATCCCTTTCTGTTCTTAAATTACTCACGTTCTCAAGTAATGGCTTTGCAATTTCCTCTGTAGTTCCCGGTGGAACCGACGATTCTATTATGACGATATCTCCTTGTCTTAAGCCCTTACCTATCGTTCTAAGTGCTGCCCTCAATGGATTTAAGTTCAACTCTACTCCATTAATGCCTCTCCTTAGGGTAGTAGAAACAGTGACTATCTTCACATTACTATTTGTTGAAGCCCAGACACCATCCGATGTGACGATGAACGTTTCTTTCTTAATGTATCTCTTAATTATCTCTGGGATTCTTGGTTCATGAAATGGACACTTGCCTTTCCTTAAAAGGCGTACTTTCTCCTCATTTACATCAACACCTATGACTTTGGCACCTGCCCTTAACCAAGCGCATGCTAATGGTAATCCTACCCTTCCTAATCCAAATACTGAGACAATTAACTCACCGTTAATGAGTAGTTTCTTTATACTTCCTTCATCTAGCTCCAACAAATTTATTTCCTTTTTCAAATTAATCACCGACCATTATTATGTGCTTAATGAGGTATCGGGCATTTTGATATAGTATTGCTAATGGGGAATCACATCCCTTTGTATCCTACGATATGCTTATTTTATACTTACTCACGTATCTATATCAAGGTGATGGGTATCTGTACAGATCAAAGATTTACTTATATAATACTGCTAGCAAGCGTCTAGAAGAGTTCATACCTAGAGTGAAGAATGAGGTTAAAATGTATGTATGTGGTCCTACGGTTTACGATGAGACTCACATAGGCCATGCGAGGACATATATTGCTTTTGACATAATCAGACGTTACTTCGAATACCTAGGTTACAAGGTTACCTTTATCCTTAACATAACTGATATAGACGACAAAATAATAAGACGCGCTAATGAGGAGGGTAAGTCATGGAAGGAGATAAGCGAGTATTATACCGAGAGATTTCTTGAAGATATCCGAGCTCTCTACATAAAGGAGGCCTCACACTATCCTAAAGTAACAGAGTTCATTAATGAGATTGTGAATCTAACATCCTTATTGATTGAGAAAGGATACGCATATGAGGTTAATGGTTCAGTATACTTCAATGTAGATAAGATCCCTGATTATGGCTCCCTTTCTGGTCAACGGATAGAAGACTTAATAGCTGGTGCAAGGGTCGCAGTGGATCCAAATAAGAAGAACCCCTTAGACTTCGCGCTTTGGAAGGCGTGGAAACCAAGAGAACCATGGTGGTCCTCTCCATGGGGTCCTGGAAGACCTGGATGGCATATAGAGTGTGTAGTCATGGCCACTAAATACCTAGGAGAGGTATTTGACATACATGGTGGCGGCCAAGATTTAGTTTTCCCCCATCATGAGAATGAACTTGCAATAGCAAAGGCCTGCTTCGGTAAAGAAAGTTTCGCTAGATACTGGCTACATACAGGACTATTAACTATAAAAGGCGAGAAGATGTCAAAATCCCTCCATAACATAATTCCCGTTAGGGATCTGCTCAAGAAATATAGAGCTGAGGCCATACGCTTATACATAGCGTCATCTCATTATCGTAGTCAGCTTGATTTTTCCATAGATGCTTTAGCACAGTACGAGGTAACTCTTGATACTCTTTATGCTGCCCATGATTATCTAGTGTCAGTTATAGGAAAGAATGTATCCAATGCGGAGGAATTACTTGAGCGTGAGGAAGTAGGTAAGGTGGACAAGGAAGTTCTAGAAAATGTGAATGTTCTAAAGAACTCTTTCATCGATGCTATGAATAATGACTTCTCAACGCCAAAAGCTTTATCAATACTTTTAAAGTTCGCTAGATACATAACTTCGGTACTCTCAGAATACGAGGAACTCTCACGTACAACTATCTTAAAACTATATATTGAATACCTAAAAATGGCTGAGGTCTTTGGAGTACTAAATGAACGAAAGCCTCCTGTGGACGTAGAGAAGTTATTCTATGAGCTTCTGTCTCTGGTAATAGAACTCAGGAATTATTTCAGAAAACAGAAGATGTGGAGTATTGCCGATAATATAAGGGATAAGCTGGGAGCTTTGGGCATACTAATAAATGATACAAAATATAGAACGCTATGGAGGTGGAGGAGGAAATGATGCAGGTATTTAAGGGACCAATGATAGATGTCTACCTCCTCCCAGGCTCTATGACCATAGAATTTAAACATAGAACAATTCTTGAGGGTAATCCCTATTTTTCAGCACATGCCTTCATTGTAATAGAATATGATGATATAGAAGACGTTTATCTTGAAAATGATATCCTAGTACTCAAATTGAATGATGGAAGTAAGGTTAAGTTAGAAGTTAATAATGTTAAAAATTTATACGAACATATTAAGAGGATAGTTGAGAGCATTAGAGAATAGTTCCTTTAAGATGGCTTAGGTCCCGCTTCCGATACATCTACTAGTGTTATTGCCTGTACTGGGCAGTTCTGTACACAAGACTCGCATTCAGTACATGCCTCTGGATGTGCAACCCATGCTTTTCCATCCTTAATCTCGAAGACATTAGGTGATGCTGGACAGACGCTGTAACAAACTGCACAGCCTATACACTTCTCATGATCAACCTTAGGCGCTCTCTTCGCCATGGCTAACACCAGGCATTATTTTTATTATAAACTCTATTTAAGC
>Ga0180301_10002378_pt1 | contig 14757 bp, 17 predicted proteins | sample GuaBasSediGuay16_FD_121797 | JGI IMG/M metagenome (GOLD analysis project Ga0180301, IMG submission 121797) | Subseafloor sediment microbial communities from Guaymas Basin, Gulf of California, Mexico - Guay16, Core 4569-2, 12-15 cm | ecosystem: Environmental > Aquatic > Marine > Hydrothermal...
AAAGCGCTGGATGCTGGAGGGGATTGAGTCTGTGGACTCTTTTGTCTTCAATCCCCATAAGTGGCTCCTGACCAATTTTGATTGTTCTGTTTATTTTGTTAAAGATAAAGAAGCTTTAATTAAGACATTTGAAATCCATCCTGAATATTTAAAGACAGGGGTGGATGCAGTAGTTAATAATTATCGGGATTGGGGAATCCAGCTTGGCCGAAGATTCCGGGCACTGAAATTATGGTTTGTCCTGCGTTATTACGGAGTTTCAGGTCTTCAAAAGATTATTCGCAAGCATATTCAACTGGCGCAGATGTTTAAGGAGTGGTTAGAGGCTGATCCAAGGTTTGAAATATTGGCTCCGGTGCATTTTTCTTTGGTCTGCTTTCGCTTAAATGATGGGCGGGAAGAGGCAGAGTTGAACGAGTTGAATCGAGTTTTTCACCAGAAAATCAACGAATCAGGTCGAATCTTTCTAACTCATACCTCTTTACGAGGTAAATATACTATTCGTTTAGTGGTCGGCTCTCGAACCACGGAAGAACAGCACGTAAGAGAGGCCTGGTCAATTATTCGCCAAGCGGCTGATGAAGTTCTTAAGTAACCCCAGGAGTGACTCAAGTCATAAGAGTTAAGAGATGAATATTGAATTTATTCTGGAGAAGATGGATTTAATTTTAGTTTTCTTAATTGCTTGAGGGAAAGATGGTAATCTGTAAAATAAGGTAGACATTTTTCACATAATAGACCACTTAAGTTCTTTTGCAAATGGGCCCGACGAAGGGAAGTCATTCGGGGACCTTTGAAAATACTTTCCAGAGATTGATTAGTGGCCTGGCCCAGGCTTAATTTTCCTTCCATGTCAGCACAGCAAGGCACCACAGTTCCTTCCCAGAGAACCACTAGGATTCGCCAAAGGTCACGACAGGGGGTTATTTTTTGGCGCTGAAAGGTAAAGAATTTAGGTTGAAGATGAACATAGTCGATCCTGTTTTGCCACAGGCTGAAAAAAGTTTCGATATGAGGGAGGGTTTCCGGGAAAACAAGCATGGAAGCTTCAATCTTGGTTTTAGTCTTTAAATCATTGCGAAGTTTAAGAAAGTCGAGGACATTTTTTTCCAGAATTTGATAAGAAAAGCCTCTAACTTTTTCAAAAACTTGGGGACTGCCATCAATAGAAATTTTCAGAAGGTCAAGGCCTGCCTGCAGCAATCCTCGACTCACTTTTTCATTTAGAAGAGTGGCATTGGTGGTTAAAGCAGTGAATTTTCCTTTCTGATGAGCATAGGCCACCATCGCCTCTAATTGGGGATGGAGTAGCGGTTCACCCCAATTAGTTAAATAGATACGTTTTACCTGGGGATTATGATCGATAATATCTTGAAAAAGAGGCCAAGGCATCAAGCCCTTGGGACGTTGCATGGTAGTGTTGGTAGGACAATGAGCACATTGAAGATTACAGGTGTTATTGGTTTCAAGGCCAACGGTAGTTAAGCGATAAACATAAGGAAGTCGCAACCAGCGGAAGAATTGGTTGATGATTTCCGGCCATAAGATATCCACCCGGCGATATCTAGCGTGGAGCAATGATAACCAGGAATTGGCTGGCCAGCGAATAAGTTTCATTTTAATTTTTCTGGGAAGGAGAACTTAGAGGGCGCCTTACGGCCAGAAATAGAAGATAACCATGACGCTGGATAAATTTATATTTAGTGTAAAGACGATGAAATAAATTAACTAGCCAACGAGTGACAAAGTTTAAACTAGGAGCTCGGGTGTAGAGAAAAAGATCAAGCATTCGTAATAGACCGGGCATAAAAAGAAGGGAGGAGTGATCGAGAATTTCAAAGCCTACTTGAGAGAGAAGAGCGCTTAGCTCCAGACGAGAAAAGGATTTTTCATATCCAAACGAATAAACTTTGGTCTTTTGCAAAACCCACACCAACAGAGGCCGGAGGAAAGGGTCGAATTTATTGGGTACCCCGATGATGGCCTTGCCGCCAGGTTTTAAAACGCGATAAAGCTCTTGAAAGGCTAATTTGTAATCCGGGGTATGTTCGGCGGTGCCCATTGAATAGAGACAATCGAAGCTTTTGTCCTGGTAGGGGAGCCAGCGGATATCAGCTATACAAAGACAGGGAGAGGGAACGTGCTCTAGGAGATTTTCTCTGGCTTGCTGAGTTACTCGATCAGAAACATCAAAAACAAAGGCCGAGGCTCCTTGAGTCATAGACCAGTTGAGGATACGAGTGTTTTTAACTTCATTCCAAAGGTCAGTTTTAAGAAATAATTTTCCTTCAAGTGGCGAGAGATATTTTTTTATGATATTGATTTCTTCCTGACGATAGATAAGTGTTGAAGGTGCCTCGTGATAAGAAGGTAAACGTTCCATGGAGATGTTCCAATACTGACGAAGCTCTTGGCTTTTAAGTGGTATTTTCATTTAAAGTAAGGTAGAGAAAGTTTATCCAAAACTTTCCTTAATGGCAATGATTAAACTTGCTTTCCCTCTCAATCAAAGTAAAAAGTGTTGAGTAGGGAAGATATTTCTGGCCATTTTTTTTGAAAAAAAATAAACCTCCTGACTCATTATTATATTATTTTTAAAGATCTAATCTTCTGGCTTTTTAAGATTAGCGGGGTAAACCCACTCTCTGGAAAAAAGCCGTAGCTGGAACTATCCAGATTTTATCCGGATTTACCTTTAAAGGGAAGTTTTGAATAATCAAATCTTCTTGCAAGATTTCCGGAGGCATATTCGGGTTGGCATAAGTAATGGGGGAAGGAGTATTAGCTACTAGGGCTTCCTTCAAACTTTGGGCATCTTCAGTAATAATGGCGATATACATATTTTCAAAATTGAGATATTTGCGGACAGCCTGGTTGACTTGTTCGTGGGTGATTTTGGGGAGTCTTTTCTGGACTTCGGCCAGAAAATCTTCGTAACCATAATAGTGAGAATCCATTTGCCAGCCCAGTCGTTCTCCTAAAGTCTGAGCATAGAGCTTGGTGTAATTGAGGAGATATTCCCGGGCTAGCTCAAAGCGTTCGGCAGGGACACCCTCTTCTACCAGTTTTTTTAGTTCTCGAATAGCCTGGCGAAGCACAAAATGGCGATTCGAATTAGCTAGAGGTCTAATCCAAATAGAGAAATATTGCTGCTGTCGGCAATGGTTTGGTTCAGGAAATTTATCCCTTCCCTGGACGAAATGTTCGATATAGGCGTAATCTCCATAATTCTGGCCTCTCTCTTCTCTTATTTTCTGGAATAGCCAGGAAAGATGTTGTCGGTGTTCACCAAAGTGAGCTTGGGCAATCCAGAGAGCAAAGAAGTCATCGTCAGCTTTAGTGATTTGGATGGGGAAGCCCATGGAAATAGCTGTGGCTGGAGTCTTTTTTTCGGCGATCATAATTTCTAGACCCTGAGGTTGACGGGGCGGGGGCAGCTGAAGTTGAGGAGTTTCTCCTTCAGGGAGTTGAGAAAAGTCGGCTACTACTTTGTCAGGAAAGTCAGCTGGATAGCCGCCCGCCAGTCCGATAATAATATTTCCTTGGACAAAATGGGTTCGATAGAAATTTTTTACATCCTCCAGGGTTAATTTGCGAACACTTTCCACGGTCCCCGCTTCATGGTGGCCGTAGGGATGATCTTCATAAAGCATAAGGTTAAGAATTTCTTGGCCGAATTGCTCATCCATGTTGTTGACTAATGTTTTTTCCAGGAAATTAAGCTGATTGGTTTTAAGTCGAATGAAATCTTCTTCACGAAAGCCAGGATTCAGGAGCATTTCTTTGAGAATTTGGTAATATTTCTCCAAATTGTCGATGTGAATAGTGCCGGTGAAAACAGACATTTCTTTGTCCACTTGGACTCTAAGTGAGGCGGCCATTGGATAAAATTTATTTTGGATTTCTTTATAGCTTAAAGTCTGACTGCCACCATTGGCCAGCATGGAAAGCGTCAGGTAGCAGAGGCCTTCTTTCCCGATGGGGTCGTGAGCTGAACCTACTTTGAGGAGAATTCGAAAGCTGACAAAGGGATTGCCGTCAACGGGAAGAAGTTCTGTCCGGAGGGGAGGAGGACTTTTCTTGACACAGGCAGAAAAGACAATGCTCAAGCCCAGAATAAGGGGAATAATTATTAATCGCCGGTATATTGATTTCATTTTCCTTTCCCTCCAGTTAAAGTGACTACAGTCGAGTTGTTAACTGTAAAATATTTTTTGGCTATTTCCTGAATATCCTGGGGTGTAATTTTCTCATAAAGGTTAAAGAGCCGGTTTACTGTGCCCGGATCAGTGGTGAGATTAATGTAGAAAGCCAATGTTCCAGCGACCCCGTCAGTAGTTTCCATCGCGCGCAAAAAAGAATATTTGAGATTGGCTTTAACGTCCTGGAGCAATTTTTCCGAGACTGGCTCGGTCTTGGCTTTATTTAATTCCTCAAAGATAGCTTTTTCCACCAGGGGTAAATCTTTTTCTTCTTTGAGAACAGCGGTGAAAATTAGCAGATAAGGATCCCGACGGTCGGGGAAACTAGCGTTTAAAGAAAGACAGATCTGTTCGTCGATGACTAATTTCTGATATAAGGGAGAACGAGATGAAAAATATATTTCAGCCAGCAAATCCAGAGCAGCTTTATCAATCTTGGTGTCAGAATAAGCCGGGCCGTGAAAAGCAATTGCTAGGCGGGGGAGAGTTTTGGTTGGCCATTCATAATGGGCTCTTTTTTGCTTTTTCTGGGGAGGTTCGGTGGGAGTAACCAATTTGTAGCCTGATTTTTTCCAGGGGCCATAATACTGGCGGACATAAGTCATTAATTCTTCGTGATTGAAATCTCCCACTACCAGTAGAATTGTATTGTCTGGCGCATAAAATCTCTTTTTATATAATTGGGAATAAGCGAATTCATTCGGCATGTCTTTAATGTCTTCGAGATAGCCTAAGGTGGTATGTTTGTAAGGGTGTTTCTCAAAAGCTGTGTGGCGGAGAAGCTCATAGAGACGCCGAAAGGGATTGGACACACTGGAGTAGTATTCACCTTCAATTACTGGAGCTTCAGTCTTCAGCATTTCTTCATCAAAATAGAGATTAATAAATCGGTCTGCCTCGACCCGAACCACATCTTTCAGATGTTCTCGTCCAGCAAAAACAACAAAGTAGCAGGTGTAATCGTCGGTAGTATAGCCATTGGTGCCGGCGCCCAATTTGGTCAGGAAATTGTCATAGGCTTCTCGGGGCATATTTTTAGTGCCTTTGAACATCATGTGTTCGAAAAAATGAGCAAAACCCGATTTGCCTGGTTCAATTTCATTGCGGGAGCCGGAACGGACAATGGTGTAATAAGAAATTATATGGGGATTTTTTAAGGGAATGGAAACTACTTTCAAGCCGTTTTCTAGTTCTTCAATCTGATAATTATAGGGAAAAACCTGGGAGCTATGGAGTGGGGAGGAAACGAACAGGAGAAGGCACCAGCTGAAGGTGATGAGCCAGGAGAGTTTCTTCATTCTTCTACCTCCTTCAAGCGGGTTTGGCCAATAAATGCGATTTAGCTCTGAAATTTTGAGGCCATTTCATTTTTTTATATATACCAGAAAATAAAAGGAAAATATAGTAGTCAGGGGAGTAGCTCGGCAAATTTCACTTTAATCGGCCCTAAATTGTAAGTATTATGGCTGATTATCGAAGAGAATTTGAACAGCTGAACTCCCGATTTGCCCAATTTGAGAGAATAAAAGAAAAAGGCAGAAAAGAATTCTCTTAAGTTTGGAATTTTTCCAGCCAGCCGAACCGGGCATCTGATTTAATATCTTTGGGAGTATAAGGTTTTATATCTAAAATCGGAGTGCCTTCAATCATATCAATTTCTTGGACATGAAGAAATCTTCCTTCCCGGGAAAGGAGACGGACTATAGTCAAGCCCAAAGGATTTGGTCGCCGGGGACTGCGAGTAGCAAAAACCCCTCTTGGTTGTCCGTCATGAGGAGGATGGGATATCAATTTTTTTTCCTGCGCTTGATGGAAAACAAAAATCACGTAGAGATAAGTGAAGCCATCTATTTCTTCTAATCCAGCAGCAAATTCAGGAAATATTTCTAAAGTTCCTTGGATAGATTGAAAGCCTTCGGGATGTAAATTTTTCTCTCGAGGCACCTCTTCAATTTTTTGAAAAGGAGAGTGTACCAGGCCAATAGGTTTAAAAGAGTAATCCATCGTCAATCCTCCTTAGGTAGTTGGCCCGAGAGAGGAAAGATGAGATTTTGCGGTAATTCTTTCCCCAATAAATGAAATGTCCAGGGCAACCGCAGTCGGAAGACCCCAGCTTAGTTAACTGAGGGAGGTGGGTGGCGGAATAACTGCGAAGTTTTTCCGCCAAAGTACATTCAGCTGTCGGGAGATCCTCCGCCAGAGTCTGGTTTGTGAGCCAGATGCCTTTAAGCTGAGCTTTAGCGCGGAAATAATCTATATGCCAATGGGGCTTGGTCGGCTGGACTAAATGATGCTTCAATCGGGAGAGGAGATTTTTTTTGGCCCGTCCTACATAGAGGTAGTATCCTTGGGGAAAATTGATAAGGCCCCGGCGTCCCATCAAGAGCCGCGAGTCACGAGTAAGGTGAAGAACTAGTAGATAAATACCCGAAGCGGGAACTTTATCCTTGATTTTTTCTAAAAGATAAGGCGAGTACTTCTCCATTGGCTAAAAGTTTTTTTATATTTAACGAAATTTTTCAGTTCTTTCCAAAAGATTTTCGGCTCGCCTTTTTTATTTTTAAATAAACTTTCAGTGGAAGTAAATTTTAACCTTAGTCTATCTCCTGCCTTACGGAGATTTTAGAAGAATGAGCTTAGGTTAGGATTTACTCATTAACAAAAGTCAGCCACTCCAGGAACTTAGATATTTTTCCGGCCACAACTTCTTTGTAAGTTTGCCGCATTTTGAGAGTAATTTCTCCTGGGGAGCCGCTGCCGAGCGTATATTCTTTAAGATCGTTACCGGGTTCAGAGCCGTCGGTGATTTTAACGATGGGTGTAACTTCTACGGCTGTGCCACAGAAAAATGCTTCATCAGCGCTAAAGAATTCTTCTTTAGTAATCGGACCGATTTCAGTGGGGAAACCAAGGTAGCTGGCAATTTCTAGGAGGCTACTGCGGGTAATTCCCTCCAGGATCGATTCAGAGTTATCATTGGTCTTAAGAACACCATTCTTGACAATAAAAATATTTTCCCCAGGACCTTCAGCTACTCGCCCCTCAAGATTAAGAAAGACTCCTTCATCATAACCGTGAGCTCTGGCCTCCATTCCGGCAATGGCTGACTGGACATACATCCCGCCTAATTTAGCTCTCATGTCTAGTTGTGAATGGTGAAAACGCCTTTGTGGCAGGAGATAAACATGCACCCCAGTATCCGCTTTCTCTCCGAGGTAAGCTCCCCATTCCCAAGCAGCAATGTTTAGTTCCACCGGACAGACCCGGGGAACTAGGCCCAAATTTCCGTAGGAGTAAAAGAGGAGTGGTCGGATATAAGCGGCTTCGAGCTGGTTTTCTTTAATGACATTTTTGATGACGTCAATTATTTCTTCCTTAGAGTAAGGCACCTTCATTTTTTGGACAGAGGCTGATAAGAAGAGGCGGTCAATATGTTGGGGCAGACGAAAGACCGCTGGTCCCCGGTCTGTCTTGTAAGCCCTAATTCCTTCAAAGACGGATGTTCCATAATGAAGGGCATGAGTCATAGCGTGAATATTGGGCTCGGACCATTCATAAAATTTACCTGAATGCCAAAATTTTTTGGCCTTAGGAAAGTAGGTATTTTCAAACATGAAGACTCCTTTCTAATAATCACCCTTGGGGATATAAAAGAATATACTTCTAATTTTGAGGGGGAAAATGTATCTTCGAATCAGCAGAAGAAACTCGGCTTCTTCTTTTTCTTTAAGGAAGGCAACCTCCTCTTTAGGTAAGTCTCGAAGCAGAGCCTTCGAGAAATAAATTTATCATAAAAATTATTATTTGAAAAGTGAAAAATAAAGAGCCTAATCAGCTAACTTATCTTTTTTCAGAGTAAATTCCCAGGCGCACCAAACTTCAGGGGGATGAGGATCAGGGGGACAAAGGAGGCAGCGTGTTTCTAGCCGGGGATCGATGGTTCGGGCAAATTCTCGGTATTCCACCAGCCCAACCGGTTTGCAAGGAAAATCGGGCAATCCTTGACGCTGGCGGGCTTCCTGAACGCGACAGGAGAGCATCCGAAAGACACAGCGGTCCTCACTAACTTCAATGACTTCTTGACGATTTAATCGAGCATAGAGGCGGAATTCGAGCGCCTGAATAAGAGCTGGAATACCCCCACCTGGTTTCAATTGGAGATACTTCATAATCCGTTTGGCTTCAATGACAGTGAATTTTTCCCAAGCTTGGCGGTCAAGCTCCAAGGCCACTTCCATCCCGAAACGGTCCTCGACAGCTCGAAACCAGAGCCCGTCGTGAGCCAACCAATTTTTGGCGGCCTCAGTCAGTAATTGAAGTAGCTCTGCCCGGCTTAGCTCATGAAGCTTTTTTATTTTCATTTTTTTTCCCTTTTTTTGGATTGGCCTAACTTTATTGCCTTTTGAAGAGGATATTCTAGTGAAAGAGTGGGTGTTTCGACAATAAGTAAAAATAAGGCTTAAATCAGCTGGAAACTGTTTTCCAAGAATTATCCTGAGCATTTTTGGGTTGTTTATTAGAGGAAAAGCACCTCATCCAGGGCCCACTCTTTTCACACCCGGTCTTTATAAACTTCAATGAAACGTTTAATAGATCGATCATAAGTTCTTTCCACTTCCGGAGGGAAAAGACATCCGGGAAGTTCACCCATTTTCCAGTGATATTGCAGACATTCACAACAAAGGCCTTTTCGGCTACAAGGTTCCCACGTGCAGGTGCAGTTTTTAAGATTATCCTCTTGCCGGCAATTTTTCATATTTTTTAACCTCCTGGTTTGATTAAACAAAGAAATATTTTTAACCCACTTAGTTGGAAATGACAAGTTTTCAGCTAGATTTCTAGGATTGAAACTTAATTAGTCTGGAGGAGAAGTTAATTACTTTTCTTCTATTTTGCGATATATTTTTTTCCAGGCATGCTTTTTTTGATAGAGATAATCGGCTAGGGCCCGGCGCATAGTTTCGGCAGCTAGTTGGGCACAATGGACATCGGGCTCAGGCAGACCCCCTAATTTTTTTAAGATTTCCTCCGTACTGACTAAAGCCAAAGCTTCGGTAAAAGTTTTGCCCTCCACTAATTCAGTGGCCATACTACCGCAGGCAATGGTGGTGCCACAACCATCTGTAAAGAATGAGGACTCAATGATGCGGTCATTCTGAATTTTCAAAAACATTTCCATCGTATCCCCGCAGCTTCCTGTTACTTTGGCATAGCCATCAGGATTTTCAAGACGGTAGAAATTATGGGGGTTTTGCCAGCGTTCAATTACTTGGGGAGAATATTGTTGTCGGAGTTGATTCATAATTTGTTCTTGAAGTTCGCGAGCGAATCTTTCTAGATCTTGATCATTCTTCTGGGACATGCTTCAGCCTCTCTCGCCAAAATTAATTTGTCCAATTGACAACTCCTCTGCCTGGGGATTATGACACGCCCTTGGCCAGGCGAGGAGACGACGTTTAATTATACTGGAAAAAACCAGGAAGGAAAAAGAGAGGGGTTTAATTAAATTTTTTAAATGAAAAGGCGCTTTTTTATTTATTGGCCAAGGAAGAATCAAACTTCTGGACTGTGTGCAAGAATGAGTTTGGGGGAGAGGAGCATATTGGGGTTTTCTAAAAGGGATGAGCTGGAATTTTTGCCGGTTTGTCCTTTTTCCTTTGTTTCTTGATTTTTTTACTTGAAAGATCATCTCCGTGAGCTGGAAAAAGTTTTAGGAAAATAATTCTTTTTTTGTATTTTCCCAGAGTTGCCGCAAAGGAGTGGCCGCTTGTCCCTGAGGATATAATTCCAGATAGGGTTTACCTTGGCGGAGGGAGTCGATGACTTCTTCAGCAAAGGGAATGCGGCCCAAAAGAGGAATGTTTTCCTGGCGGCACCACTGGGTGATTTCTTGGGAACGAGTAGGATTTAGATCATATTTATTGAGACAACAACCGACTTTAGCTTTAAAATGACGAGCTGTCTGAACAACACGCTCCAAGTCATGAATACCAGCTGGGGTCGGTTCAGTAACCACTAGGACTAAGTCACTTCCAGAAAGAGAAGCGATGACCGGGCAGCCAATTCCCGGTGGACCGTCTATAAGAATAAGTTCCGCACCTTTTTCTTCCGCCAGTTGGGAAGCTTTTTTTCTAATTTCCGTCACCAATTTACCAGAATTTTCTTCGCCGGGTAAAAGACGGGCATGGACAAATGGTCCGTAGGGAGTCTCAGAAATATACCAGTCCCCAGAGTGATTTTTTTCCATTTTTATGGCCCCGGGGGAACAGACATAAGAACAGATTTTACACCCTTCGCAGGAGAGTGGTTCTATGACTACCTGGCCGGCACTATTTTGGGAAATAGCCTGAAAGCGACAAACGGGTAGGCAGTCCAAACATCTTGTGCATTGGTCTTGTTCAATCACCGCTTTGACTCCGCCAAAGAAATTATGGGTTTCTTTGATCTGAGGAGATAGAAGGAGAAAAAGATTAGCTGCGTCTACGTCAGCATCGACCAAAATCTTTTTCTCAGCCAAAAGAGCCAGGGAAGCCGTGATGGTTGTCTTACCTGTGCCACCTTTACCACTGATAATAGTTAGTTGTTTCATCGGCTTAATTCTTTTATTTTTGTCCAAAGAGATCTGAATTCATCCCGGAGAGATGGTTTATATTCGACCAGTGATTGTCCCTCTGAATAGGCATGAGCAATGCCGCGGTCAAAGGGAATTTTCATTAACACGGGTATTTTTTCTTGATGACAATATTCTTCAATTAGCCGATCATGAGCCGGCTCGGAGCGGTTGATGACTACTCCAGAGGGTAAATGAAGTTTTTTTAAAGTGTCAACGGTTAATTTTAAATCATTGAGTCCAAAGGGAGTGGGTTCGGTTACCAGAAGCACAAAGTCACTGCCTTTCATACTTTCTACAGCTGGGCATGATGTGCCTGGTGGAGAGTCAATAATGACTGTTTTATCAGGAGAGATGAGTTTCTTTAATTCTCGAATTACTGGGGGAGAAAGAGGTAGTCCGACATCCAGTCGTCCTTGGAGAAAATCTAGCTGAGGAAGACGACCTTGATGGATGAGGCCTATTCTAAGTCCTTTCTCTCTAATTGCTTTTTGGGGGCAGAGCAGAGTACAGCCACCACAGCCATGGCAAAGTTCTGGAAATACAAGAACCTGATCAGGAAGAACAGCTAAGGCATTATAAGCACAAACCTCGGCGCACAAGCCGCAGTGAGTGCATTGCTCTTCGTCGATTTCTGGCACGGGAAGGAAAACTTCCTGGGAGGAAATGATGTCTGGTCTAAGAAAGAGATGGGCATTGGGGCCTTCGACATCACTGTCAATAAATTGGACAACTTCTTTTTCTTTTAAGCTAAGGGCTAGGCTGACCGCCACCGTAGTTTTACCGGTGCCTCCTTTGCCACTGGCTACACTACAAATCATTGTATTTCTATCCGTTCGCCCACGGAGATTCGGATGAAATCCTCCTGGTATTCTTGGGCTATAAGCTCTATGGCTTCTTCACCAGTACAATGAGCCGGGGCCACTCGTTTAACTTCCTGGAGCCGGAAGTTTTGAATTATTCCCACAATTTCGCGTGAACTGAAACCCGCCAGATGAAATCCACCCAGAAGGAGAGTAATAGGTTGAGGGAAGTTTTGTTTAACCTTGGAGATAATATTGACTATTCGAGGATGAGCACAACCGGTGAGAACAATAGTGCCAGAATTAACTTCTAAAATGAGAGATTGTTCTTTTATCCAGCCTTCAATGATGCCTGTCGAGAAAGCATGCGGGCATATTGACTCTGGTGTAGTGATTTCATGGAGAGTAGCCCCTTGTTGGCGCCAAGCAAGCTTGTCTTTATCGGGAAAAGAGGCTGGTAACCAGAGAGTTAGATTAGGGTTGACCTCGAGGAGCCGGTCAAGTCCCCCGGTGTGGTCCGTGTGGTGGTGGGAAAGAAAAACACCGTCTATTTCCTGAGGAGAAAAGCCAAGTTGGGCCATATTGTGGAGAAGAATTTCGCCTTTAGCGCCGGTGTCAAAGAGAATATTTTTTTCCAGTCCTTGAACTAAACAAGCAAACCCCCAATCTGCTTTTAGCCGTTTATCTGGAGAAGGATGATTATCGTAAAGAACCGTTAATTTAACTAAAGGGCCTTTACTTTGAGAATTTTCCATCTTGCTTTACTCGCTAAGTTATTTTTATTTCTTTTTAAACTTTTTTCCCTTACCTTGGCTCTCTTTCTTTAAACCTGAGAGAGAGCTTGTTCTAGGTCGGCTTTTAAGTCTTCAAAGCCTTCGCAGCCTACAGAGAGGCGGATAAGGTCATCAGTAATGCCGGCTTGCTCTTTTTCTTTTTGAGGTACCCCGGCGTGGGTCATACTGGCCGGATGTTGAATGAGTGATTCGACGCCACCTAAAGAAACGGCTAATGTAGCTATTTTGACCGAGTTGATCATTTTTTTGCCGGCTTCATAGCCTCCTTTTAATCCAAAACAAATCATGGCTCCGAAGCCTCGCATTTGGCGACGAGCCAAGTCGTGTTGAGGATGGCTTTTTAGCCCGGGATAATTCACCCAGGCTACTTGAGGATGATCAGCTAAAAATTGAGCCAATTTGAAGGCATTTTCCTGACTTTTTTCCACTCTTAAGGCTAGTGTTTTAATGCCCCGCAGAACTAGCCAGGCCTGATGGGGGTCCATATTTCCACCAAGAAGCGGCATGATTTTCCGGAGTTGTTGATAGATGCTTTCTTCCCGAGGGACGATGACTCCCCCGACAACATCGCTGTGCCCATTGAGGAACTTAGTAACACTGTGGATAACAATATCAGCGCCGAGATCCAAGGGATTTTGGATGATTGGAGAAGCAAAAGTATTGTCCACCACTAAGAGAAGGTTGTTTTCTCTGGCTAATTGGGCACAGGCGGCAATATCCGTAAGCACTAAAGTGGGGTTGGCCGGAGTTTCAATAAAAAGCAACTTTGTTTCCGATCGGATAAGTCGGCGAATATTGTCTATTTTTGAAGTATCAGTGAAATCAGCGACCACATCAAAGCGGGAAAGAATGTTTTCCACCATGACTCGAGTGGCTCCGTAAACTGAAGCTGTACTGATAAGATGCGATCCTTTCTCTAATAAACCAAAGAGAACTGTAGAGATGGCTGACATTCCAGAGGAAGTAGCAATGCCTCCATAACCGTTTTCCAGGGCAGCCACACTGTCTTCTAGAGCTTTTATCGTGGGATTTGCAATGCGAGTGTAAATATATCCTTTTTCTCGGCCAGCAAAACGGGCCGCACCTTGTTCAGCATTCTGAAAAGCAAAAGTTGAAGATTGATAAATAGGTACTGATACACCACCGAAGAGTGGATCCGGTTCTTGACCGGCATGGATGACTTTTGTTTCCATTGTCTTATATTCTTGTTCGTCCAAGTTATTCCTCCTAATCAAAATAAAGATTATCTTTCGCAGGGGAAAGTCCCCTAATATTTTTAATTCATGTCTCTCCTAGAGGCCAGCCCGGACATGCTTTAATTTCGACGACAAGAGCCACCGGTGGTACAGGGAGGGGTCTCACATCTCTCGGAACGACCACAGCAGGTTAAACCACTAGGACGGGTGGAGGAGAGTGAAACTCGAGCTGGGGTAGAAAAAATTTTCGCTGTCCTCTGGCTCTGACATTGAGGGCAAGCCTGATGAGTAAAATCTTCTCTTGATTTGAAAAAGACTTCAAATATATGTCCGCAGTCCTGACATTTAAATTCATAGATGGGCATGGTTATTTATTCCCTAATCATAGGCGTTCCACATTTAGGACAACTTATTTGAGAACAAGGAGTTCCTCGGGGGTGGGGGATTTTATGACCACAGGCTGGACAGAGGCAATTACCTCCAGGGCCAGCGCCGCCTCCTCGGCCTCGGCCCTGATTGCCCCAACCTTGACCATAGCCTCCTCCCCGGCCTCTTGCTTGATACATACTTACCTCCTCTTATTGTTGAGTTATTATCCTTAGGCTGAAGTGGATTTTAGAATCTGATCGACTATTTTTTGAAAAGCCTGGGCGGCTGCCGATTCAGGCCGGGCAGCTACAAAAGGTTGCCCTTCGTCACCCAAAGCTACAATCTCAGGGTCAATAGGAATACGGCCCAAAAATGGAACTCCTAATTCTTTGGCTGCCACTTCCCCTCCCCCTTCTTTAAAGAGATTGATTTTTTGGCCACAATGAGGACAAATAAGACCACTCATATTTTCCACTATGCCCACAATTTTGAGATTGAGCCGTCTGGCGAAAGTTACTGCTTTTCTTGAATCAAGGAGGGATATTTCTTGAGGAGTAGTGACAATAAGGGCTCCCGTTGCTGGAATTAATTGGGCCACTGAAAGTGGTTCATCACCTGTGCCAGGTGGAGAATCAATAATTAACCAGTCTAGCTCCCCCCAGTTAACATCTCCCAAGAATTGCTGAATAGCTTTCATTTTCATTGGACCTCGCCAAATAACTGGAAGATTGGGGTCTTCCAGAAGAAAAGCCATTGAGACCAATTTTAAGTTACCATTAACTT
>Ga0180301_10002379_pt1 | contig 14755 bp, 20 predicted proteins | sample GuaBasSediGuay16_FD_121797 | JGI IMG/M metagenome (GOLD analysis project Ga0180301, IMG submission 121797) | Subseafloor sediment microbial communities from Guaymas Basin, Gulf of California, Mexico - Guay16, Core 4569-2, 12-15 cm | ecosystem: Environmental > Aquatic > Marine > Hydrothermal...
AGGCTTTTGCATATTTTGTATTAATCTGGACTTTCATAATAAATGTGCCTCATATTCTAAAAGACTCTGTATGGTTTGCTATGATTCGCTAGGCATTTTGCGTAGCCTGCAATGTCTGCCTATAGTATTCGTCACGGAAAGCGGTAAGTATAGCTAAAAGAATAATTTAAGCGAGAACTGAATGCAAAAACCTTTTTTAGAAAAGTACGATTAGAACTGCATGATTTTAGCGTTCTTGAAGAAAAATCGAAAATATAAATTCCAAAAACCTGAGTAAGATTAGAGGGAGGCTCATAGACATTGAAGGCAAGGCAACGGAGCATTATTATCGCTAAATTTTCAAGCTTTTCCCTCAATCTGTGAGTGTCGAAAAGAGGTATTCATGGAGAGCCTATGATGAAGTAAACAACACCTTCAACTTGGCCTACACCTTTCTCAAGTATAAAGTGCATTTAGCAATTTTGAAAGTTCGCTTAGAACCCTCCTAGGTTTCTACATTCCGAGCAGTTTGGGCAAACCAGGTTTAGTATACGATTTAATGGAGATATACCGCTACTTGATAGAGGATTTAGAATCGAGTTCAGCCAAAACTTAACGCAAAATGACTTCATTTTTCAAGAAAGAATGGTTTTCCTCTAACCGTTTAGGAAAAAGACAAGTACCTAGCAAAGATAAAAACTAAAGAGCTTACAGCTAGGGTTTATGAGCTTTGGGAGAAAAAAGTTGTTATCCCAAGAATTAGGCATGGCAAAAAGCAAACAGTTGAAACATTAATTAACGAAGAAGCTCTGCTCCTAGCTAAATACCTAAGAAACGAAAAGCAAGCATGGAGCCCCCGAATACCTTCTCTCTAGTTTTTCTATGTGATGTTTTTTGAGCAAGAGGAAAGAGGGTGATTTAAGTTTGAGCTAAAAAATTTACATTGAAGAAGTAGAATTAAAGTCAGCATGATAATTAACAACTGAACAATGTACGGACTTATTTTTTGAATACCCTGTTATGGTCACTTTTTCTTGGTCAAAACAATTAGTAATACCACAGTAAGGAAGAGTGGTATCAGAATCATAACTGATGTAAGTTCCGGTATTACAATATGGCTTTTATAATCATACCAGACGAAAGCGACGATAGTTGCATCTGGAGGTATTTCGAAATAAATTATTCCTCTTATGGTTTCTCCTGGAGGTAAGTCCATTAATTTAAGGTCTTTTGGATCGTCAGGGACAGAACGGCCTTCGTACATATAGTCTTGGTTATCTTTTAAGTATGCATGAAGCGAATTTGTACTAATTTCATCACTACCGACATTCTTGATTGAAAGGTCAACCCATGCCCAAATATATCCAGGTGTCTCTGGCTCATATGGAAAATAATCTATTCTTGAAGCCGTTTGAAATGAATGTATGCATATTGCAATTCTACCATCCGAAAACCATTTTTCCAAAGGTATGTCTGTTGCATTAACTGGTTTAAGGACAAATCCTAAAGCTAAAATCTCAGTTAGCAATATCACAACTATTATCCCAAAAGCAATTTTCTTCATATTCCCTCTTCCTCAAAATCAATTATCTAAACTTTTTATTAACGTTTGGGTTTAGGGATTAAAGTTTAATCCCCCAAACCCAAACCCAAACTCTCTCTATCTCTAACTAACCCTCTCAACAAAAATTTATCACACGCACACAGAAAAACACACACGCTCGCTCTCTCGCTCGCAAAAGACACAACACAAAAATTTATTTCTATGTTTTACTGCGAAAATTATGGAGTGATTCAATGAGCTTTGAAAGCAAAGTTTTGGCGTTCAAAAATCTTTACGATGAAATAAGTAGAAAAATGCCCTTAGTGGAAGGTAAAGTCTTTAAAGACGAATATATTAACGCAGATTTCAGTCGATATAGTAAGTGCACATTTATTAACTGCACCATTGTATTTGAGTTTGGAATTTGTTCTTTCATAAATTGTGATTTTAGCGGTTGTGCATTTGAAGAAAAAAAGGAAGCCCTGCTGCACTTATTTTGACACTTGATAGACAATTGAGAGAATCTGCATCTAAAGAAAAACATCATTAAACTTTACGTTTAGCTTTTCTTAGATTTTCGGGCGTGTCATCAAAATCTACAGAAACAGCAACAAATTAAGCTCTACTACGTCGTTCGACTTGCATGAGCAAATACCAAGTAGTAAGACCCGTTAGTGAGAATGGAAGTTCGGAAAAGAACACACCAGTAAGCCCCAGCACAACTGTAATCATACATAAATAGGCGCAACCTAGAATTATTGTCGAAGATAATCCCATAATCTCACTTTGGTCTTTAGGGCTTTTGAATGCCTCTTGAAAATACCAAAGGAAAGGGAAGAAAGAGAAAATAAAAATAGACACTGGCAAGTCCAAATTTTGCTCGAGCTTTTCCGTGAGAGCAACAAGCCAATTTCCATATATGCCGATAAAAACCCCCATAAGTAACTCGCTTCTCTTAGTTCTCTTAAGATTGAACACTTCTAACTCGCCTCTTCTTTTAGTTATTCCGAGGGTTATAAAAAATTATTATTAGTAGTAGCACTAACCCTATCCTTTCTTTACCTTTCTTAAAATATTCAAAATCTCTTTTCTTTTTCCAAGAAACGCTTTAATACGTTGGTTTTGACTTCCATAACGGTAAACAATCCGAGGTTTAGGTTTAAATCCGTTTTTTGTTGGTTTTTCGCTTACTCTTAAAGTGCATGTCTTCTTTATGGCTTGCATGCAAACCCATTTCCAGACGTTAGGGTTATCAGCCAAAATGCCAATCCATGAAATAACCCTTAAAACATCACTCCAATAACGCATGGGCTTATCAAAAACAACATGGTAATGGTTAGGGCTAGACTTCAAAATAATGATGCCTCCAAGCTTAAAATGGCTGCATGCCGATTCAGCTAAGTTCTTAACCTTCCTAAAGCTCATGTTATCCAAGTCAACCATAACCGTATGTTTTTCGTCTATGCCCACAATGACGGGTAAAACCATCTAGCTAATCACTTTAGGATGCTCATCCCATTTCTCATCAAAATCTAGGTATCTTCTAGGAAACAGAATTATCTTGTCAGCTAGAATCCGCAGAAACCGTTTTTTAGGCGGATGCTTACTTACATAAAGCATAGCGTTATAGAGGCTTCTGCCTGTTCCCGACATTACAACTCTACGGCTTTTGCCTTGCACCGTTCCGTAAACAGCTATTGGTTTACCGATTAGAAGCGGTTTAACTCTAGCCCTATACTTTCGCGGAATATACTTTTCTGCATGAGGCTTCTTCTTTACGCCCTTAACTTTCCGTATTATTTTCAGCATGTTTTTTCGGCGTATGCCTAAACCCCGCTTTTGAAGTTCTCTCTGAATTTTATTGGCTGAATACCCCTTCTTAGCAAGTTTGCGAATTATGGTTTCAGCCTTACGGTATCTTACCGCCTTTCCTATTTTTCTCTGTTTTTTACCCACTTTTTTCACTCTCCTTCAACAACAGATAAAATTCCTCCCTTTTCCTTCAGAATGCCTACATTCAACAATACTTCAAGGTAGTCGTCAGTGATTTTTCTAAGGGACAAGCCTGTCTTGTAGCTGACTAAACATGCAAACTCCTTAAAGGACATGGGTAAATTTTGCTTTGCAAGCTCTATAATGACTTCTACCGCTCTTTTGCGTCTGCTCTGTCCAAGCCAACATTCGTCTTTGATTGCTCTTTTAGCTTGAATGGCGCTTTCTTTCTTCTTATATTGCTCTAAACACTCTTTACTGCAAAAGTCAAGGTCTGAACCTTTAGGGAGAGGCTTACCGCAGTTTAGACATTTCTTACTCATCGTTTTCACCTTTATTAGTTCCAAAAGAGTTATATGGTTCCGATAATAAATGGTTTACTTAATGAACCATTCATGAGTAAAGGAGTTTATGATATGAAAAAAGGGCAGTTTCCAAAATTAGACTCGAAATGCGCTCAAATCCTCTCAATTTTGATAATTAGAGGAGAATTGAGATTCAAGGAGTTAAAGAAGGCTCTGGCCGAATTTGGAATAGACATACCCGAAACTACTCTATTAATGCACCTTAACCATTTAATCAAGCATAAACTAGTTTCTAAAAGGATCATATCGGTTAAAAACGTAACTTACAGACCCAACATGAAAAAACTTGAAGAATTACAACAGAAAGTAAAAGGAGCAGAAAAGCTAATTAAAAAATGGATGAAAGCTAAAGAAACATTTTTAGATATACCCATTAAAGACCAAATTTCAAACATACTAGTAAATACTTTAGCGTTTAGGCTTGGAGCGTTAAAACAATGGATTCTGTTTGCGAAATACGGTAAATTTGAAGACAGACTTATAGCTGAACTATTTGAAAGCGATTTTCTCCGAGTCCAAGAGAAGCTCCTTATTAAGAAATGTCTTGAAGATGAGAAATATATGGAAAAAGTCTTAGAGCAAATAGAGGAAGAATTAAAGCGGGTTTTGAGGTGATTTTATGGTTAAGGCTTCTAAGAGTTTAAAGCTCATCCTTGATGGTAATGGTTGTTATCTAGGTATGGAAAAGGGCTGTTTCGTCCTTAAGGATAAGGATGGAAATGTTAAACGTTTTCCTCTGTTTGAGAATGAGATAGGCGAGGTTGTTCTTAAAAGCGGTAATTTTGTCAGCACAAGTGCCTTAGCTAGTCTAGGCTTTTGGGGAATAAACGTTGTTATTATGACTAGAAACGGTAATCCCGTAGCCGTTCTTAAGCCCTTAGATGATGATAGCCATGTTAAAACACGTATAGCCCAATATGAAGCTTTAAAGAACGGTAAAGGATTGGAAATAGCAAAAACAATTGTTAAAGCTAGAATTAAAAGTCAAAACCTTGTCTTGGAGAAATATGGCCTAGAAACTCACGATTTAGAAAAGTTCAAGGAGAATATTGAAAAGGTAAATTCGGACAGTTTAAGGAAGGCTAGAACGAGGCTTTTAGGCATAGAGGGAAAGGCAACAGACCATTATTACAAGCAAATTTTTAGGCTGTTTCCAGAGTCTGTAAGGGTTGAGAAAAGATTTTCATGGAGAGCCTATGATGGAATAAATAATACTTTCAACTTGGCTTATACACTTTTGAAGTATAGAGTTTTTATAGCTATTTTAAGAGCTCATTTAGAACCATATTTGGGCTTTCTACATAGTGAACAGTGGGGTAAGCCAAGTCTAGTATGCGACTTCATGGAGTTATACCGCTACTTGATAGAGGATTTGGTAATCGAGTTCAGCCAAAACTTAACGCAAAAAGACTTCATTTTCAAGAAAGAATGGTTTTCCTCTAACCGCTTAGGAAAAAGGCAAGTGCTTAGCAAAGATAAAACAAAAGAGTTTACAGCTAGGGTTTATGGGCTTTGGGAGAGAAAAGTTGTTATTCCAAGAATTAGGCACGGTAAAAGACAAACGGTCGAAACCTTGATAAACGAAGAAGCCTGCCTCTTAGCTAAGTATTTGAGAAACGAAAAACAAATATGGATACCGAGAATGGCACCGATAGAATAGCAAAAAGACAGCTTGATTATATCTCTTTTTCTTTTTTCGAGGTCATGCAAAATTAAAAATACCAAGAATGGCTAATTAAGTGACTTGCAAAATGCGAAAAATAAACTTGGACGAATTTTCAGAAAAGCAAAAGTTTAAGCAATATCTTTAAGGAAAACCACCCTACTAATGTTTTTCTCGTTAAAAAGTATAACTGAACCCATTTCAATCTCATCGATAATTCTCCAATTGGAGTCTCTTAAAATAACCTTTGGCTTTCTAATGACTATTTCTTTGGGAGACTCTGAGAGTCCAGCCAACCAAAGTTCACCTTTATATTCTTTTCCATCGGTCGTATAAATTAAAATGTATGTGCCTACTTGAGCCGCTGACCTGAAACAAGCATCCCAACATGTACCCGCCATGATACCCTTTCTAAAAAGCCATCTAGCTGAAAAACCGCCTATCACTCCCACTAATATTGCCAAACCTGTAATTAATAACATATTATTCGGCATGAATATGTTATCCCTTATTGAATCAATATCCGATATGCCTGTAATATAAGAAAAAAAGACGTAAATAAAAAGACTTAAGAAGATACTCCATACTGTTGTCTCAAAATCAGAAATTCGCTTTTCTCTTATTCCTAATTTTTTAAAAAGCATAAACGCTATAAAGCCAGGAATTATGAGGAGGATAACCAGAAAAATATCTAACAACGAAGGTAAAGTCAATTAACTTTACGCTCCTTAGCTTTTAGCTTTAGATTGCTTGTCGTTGCCTTTTTTGGGCTGAGGAGTAGGTGGCTCTGAACCTGCGGGCTTCGCCCGCACAATCATTTTCTCGAGAAGATGAAGTTCTATCTTCTCTTTACTATTGCTTTTTTCTGTTTTATCGTTCGTCATTTCTTACATCCTATCCTATATTAGTAGTTCATTAATTACGTCTTAAAAATTTTGTTTTTACGTAATATTGATATACGTCTAGCAACAATCAAATTCCTGTCAGTTATTCTTGGATTTTTCCTTCAACCCAAAACAAATTTCTAAATTTTGAACTGTTTAAAGGATGATTAAACGCTTATAGCCATGCATAGCTTGACTGACGTCTAGGGAAGGAGCGGATGTTTCGGCGAGCAAGAGCGAGAGTGAAAGTAGATCTGTGCGTGTGTGTTTTTCTGTGTGCGTGTAACATTTTTTGTGTAGAGAGGGTTAGTTATAGAGAGATAGAGAGAATTTGGGTTTGGGTTTGGGATTAAAGTTTAATCCCTCCCGAATCCATAATCAAAGATATTCTTTCTCTCTCTCAAATCCACAAACTCTCTCATACTCTCATAAGCACAATCTGAATAAGCAAACTGGGATTCGGATATGATAATTTATGTAAAAGCCTTTATACTAACTACGTAAATGGGGAGACGTTGTGTCTGAACCAAAAGGAGCAATTCCTAGGCTTATTGTCCTTGTTCTTAGTTTAATACTTGGCTTCTGGTTTGCTATTCCTAGTGAAATTGACATATCGGTAATTATTCTAGAAGCATTTGCAAAAGCTATACAACCTTTAAATGTTGAACAAGCCAATCGAATAGTCCAAACATATATAGTCTTTTTAAGATTTTTTGGAGGGCTCTTAATTATTGCTAGCATATTAGGCATATACAATCAGTTAAAGAGGAGACAATTTTTCTAGAGAAGGCAAACAAACGCACGAAATTTAACTTCGAACATTAATACCGTTAGTTTCGTCTCAAGAATCTAAAACTCTATTCCTTTTTATACGAGAAGATATCTTAATGGTGTTTGGTTCCGTTCTTCCTGTTTTGTTCTTTATTCAATAAGTACCTTTTTAATGCTTTTTTCAGATAATTAAGGTATCGTTGGTTAACTTCAAAACACGCTTGCGGGAGAGAAGCCGTCCATGCTTGTGCCAACTCTTGGGTGCCGGGTAGCCTTGTGTTTAACATGCGTTATCTTTACACAAAGCACTAATTATCATGATCACCACTAGTGACACAATACTAGACATAACATACGCGCGATGGATAACTGCCGACTGATTTTAGGTTGAAGTTTTTACTGCTTTGTAAAGTTTATCTTTAAACTTAGACTTATTAAGCCCCATTGGAAGTACTATGTCATTTTCAGCTAAAAATGTATCTACATGTTTTTTCTTTACCTTCTGAACTCCCTGATTTTTAACCCAATACATGAACTTCGGAAGTAATGTCCGAAACAATTCATCCTCTTCTAGCTTTCTTTTATTGGATAAATATTCCTTGAATTTAGCTTTCGCCAAATAATAAACCTCAGAAATATGCGGTAACCCCTCACGATCTAAATATTCAGAGTAAATTTCCCAAAAACTAATAAAAGTCATGTCCAGTAAAGGCTTCCCCTTTAATCGTTCCGTGGCAAATTGTAGTATTTCTTCTGCTCGTTCTTCAGCGGATTTTGCTTCAATTTTCGTTTTTAGCATCTCCTTATAGCGATTGCGGCCTTTCAGACTATAACAAAAACTTTCAAGCGCTTCATGCAAGCTTTTTTCACTTTTTGTACCTATACAGATGAATTTCCCGTTATCGAATACTAAAAAAACTGCAGGTGGATGAGATAATCTGGTGATTGCCGCTGGAAATTTATCAGGTCGGTACTCCGTCCCAATTACTGTCTTTACTAATTTGTTAATGAGCCCCCTATTTGATTTCCATACAATCCTTCCAGAGGCAACGATATTAACAATCTTTATTTCGCTAGGTTTTTCGCTGGCGTTTAAAATTTTAGCTTCCTTTAACTTTTTAATGACTTGGAAGATTGTGTTTTTTGCAGCTTTTTCCGAAGTGGCCCCAATGCAAATTATTTTGCCAGTTTTAAATATTTTAATACATTCCTTCCTTCTCTTTAATTTCAAGGTAAGACCAGAAAAATTGCGCTTATCCTCTTTAAGGATATATTCAACATCCTGAAAGCATAGAGCTACGCTGTCTAAATCAAGAAACGTGCCCAAGGAACTCAATGCTACAACATTGAGGACACGTATATTTTCAATTCTAACATTTAATATGTTGGACATTTTAGTCTAAAGAATGGTTCAGCTTACCAGTTTTAATAAATATTCTGGCAATAAATATTCTGACAATATTATCTTCAAGAACATGTGGAAATATCGAGTTGAAATGTACTAGATGCATCACCATAGTTATAACTCGCCTCATCGCTTAATGAGAACAGCAAATTTTAGCCTTCTGTAAGTTAAGCTACATGAAAAAGCGTTTTTCTTTACTATTACCACGACCCTCAAAACTCAACCTCGTAACCTCTGCCTTCCTAAGCGACACGCCAAACGCCACTTTATGCTCTTAAGAATTAAATAAACAAAATCTAATTTCTATCTTTTGACGCAACTAGGCACAATTATCTCTAACTTAGAAATTTTAATTAACTAAAAATTCAGATGGAAATTGGTTCCAGTATTTCCAGTAATTCTTCTCTGGTCCATTTAAGTTCACCCTTTGTCGCTGCCCCTATAACTTTGTCTGAAATCCCCCTCTTCTTTTCAATAAGTAAATCTATTTTTTCTTCTAAGGTCCCTTCAGTCAATATTTTATAAACATAAACCGTCTTAACTTGTCCTATTCTGTGAACTCTATCTGTAGCTTGATCTTCAATAGCCGGATTCCACCAACGATCAACATGAATCACATGATTAGCTGCAATTAAGTTAATTCCATGTCCCGCTGCCAAAATGCTGCAAAGAGCAACTGGCATTCTCCTTTCATTGAACTCGTCGATAAGACGCTGCCTATTTCGAGTAGAGCCATCTATGCGGATATATCCTATTCCTTGACGCTGTAAGAACCGTTCAAAAAGATCTAATGTGCCAAGAAAATGGCTGAAAAGAACCACACTCTCATCTTTTTCAATAATCTGCTGTATCTTATTCACAGCATAGTCAAATTTTTCAGAACGCCCTAATAACGGCTCTTTTTTGCCAGTTACTAATGCTGGATGATCACATACCTGCTTTAGTTTAGTTATAACGGGGAGTATAGAAGTAGTATAATTCACATATTCACCTTTAAGCAGAGCTTTTCTAATGGGAGACACAAATATGTCCTGAAGTTGTCCATACAATGATTTCTGTTCTTCAGTTAACCCACACCATTCATTCATCTCTATCTTCTCGGGAAGATCTCTAGCTACTTGCTCCTTCGTTCGTCTTAGAATAAAAGGTCGGATACGTTTCGAAAGTAGCTCCGCGGCTGATTCATCACCCTCTATTATCGGCTTCTCAAATCTCGATATAAATCCCCCATATGTACCAAGATGCCCTCTCATTAAGAAGTCAAATATTGACCAGAGCTCAGCAGGACGATTTTCAATGGGCGTTCCAGTCAGTACAAACCTATGTATCGAATTTAACTGTTTGACCGCTTTAGCTCTTTTGGTTTGAGGGTTCTTAATACGCGTACCTTCGTCAAGGATAACAAAAAAGAAGGGAATGTTCTTTAGTATATGTATATCCCTAGCTACCGTAGCGTACGTTGTTATGATGATGTGCGGGGTTTTCCGTTTAAACACTTGATGGCTTCTGTTCGGCCCACGGTATTCATAAACAGGTATAGTTGGAAAAACCCTTTTAATTTCTCGATGCCAATGCTTGACAACGGAGCGTGGGCATACCACCAATGAATGGGTTTTCTCTTTTGATTCTTCATATGCAAGCCTCATTGAAATGATTATTTGAAGAGTCTTCCCTAATCCCATATCATCCGCAAGGATACCATGAAGATGATGAGTTATTAACCAATTAAGCCAATGAATTCCTGCACGTTGATAACCTCTTAACTTTATTCCGCTTGAAAGAACATCCTCTTCAATCTGTGAGGGCAATCGGTATTCTTCGTTGTAACGAAAACCTGTTATTTTATCCAAAAAACGCTGATATTCCGTTGAAACTTCCCTAATGCCACCAATCTGATTTATAAAATCCTCAAGAGAATGGAACTTCATTATATCTAGTCGAAATCCTTCATCAGTTTGAATCGCACCTAACTTTTCAAGCTGCTTTTCTATTTCTTCTATCTTTGATCGGTCAATTTTTATCCAAGTCGTTTCGTCTAAACGAAGATAGCGCTTCTGTGACTTGCCAAATAAGTTATGAGGGAGAACATACTTTCCAACTTGATATCGAACTACAAAGTCTAACCAGCCTTTTTCACCCGTATCAATTAATACCTTAGGCAAGAAGTCGTCTTCAATTATTTTTAACTTTTCAGCTTCCTCATTAAGAATTGCTTTAAAATGTGTTTTAATAAGCACCAAATCCCTTTTGAAGAACTCCGGAATGTGATCTAAATCTATATGTATATACTCAGCTTCTATCCATTCTTTGACTTTTTGGTTTTCTTCCTTAGGGTACGGGTAGAAATTACATCCAAATCTTATGTATTCACCATCTGAAGTTGTTTTCAATGCGCTTTTTGGCACTATCTCATTACATCCAGGTATCTCATAACCCGTCTTAATGTGTAACCCTGTAGCTGAGTTATAATATATCTCAGCACATCTTCTCGGAGGTTCTTCATGTATTACCAGTTTCCTTGAGTTTTCACTTTCCTTGACTCGACTCTTACCTCGAAGATATTTTAACACCAGTGGATAAACTTCGGAGATAATCCTCCCATCTTTTGTAATCCTTGGATTCAACGATCGAATAGAAAGCAATGTCTCGAGGTCATCATTCGCGATAAAATAAACTTTGTTATCACGTTTAATCGAAAACCCGTGTCGCCATAATTCGCTGACATTTTCAACGCGAGTCTTTTCCCCCTCTAGTTCCATGTATACTTCGATGACATGGTTTCCGTTCTTGTCAAGGTCAACTCGAAATTCTAGGGGAATTTGCAATATTTTCTTTCTTCGAATTATGTTTCTTAACTTTTCTAAGAAATTTTTCCATATTTTTCTATCAGAGTCTTGAACCAATCCGGAATTCTCCCCCATTCTGGGAAACATCCCAATAGATAGTTCGTCACATCCTTAGAAGCATCTGAATCACCTTTATATGATTTGAGAAACGTAGAAATCTTGACCTTTTCCAATCTTTTCAGCTCATTTGCCGCTCTCTTTTTTAGTTCTAACATATCTCTAAGAAGCATCTCAGTATTCATAATGTATTGATTCGTTTCCCTTTCAAGCTGGTCATATTTTTTGTTTATTTCATCTTTTCCTGGAAACTTTCCTTCCAAAATCAAAGGCAACTTTCTTTGAGCCTGATTAACCCATACAGCTATGGCATACGCCCTCTCTTCACCAATTCCATAAACTGTCCAGGCTCGACGTAGACTTTGAAGAGTACCATCAAAACATGTCCTCATTACTCGGTCTTTGAGAACTGGACCTATACCAGGAATGCTCGTGAATTCTAAATTCACAAGGTAAATAGTTGCTGCGACTTCAAGTTCTTTCTTTCTCTGATTGACAAGATCCGTCCTATATTGCTTTGCAGATTCTAAATCATTTATTGTCTCCTTAATTTTCAACCGAAGATTACCAAGACACTCCTTAAGAAGCTTTAAATGCATAGTTCCCCTCGCGGTTCTGTAATCATCACGAGCTTTTAACCAAAGTTTTAAACGAAACTCTATAGACGGAAACGATAACATAAGAATTAGGCTAATGACCACTACAATAATCAATAACAATATATTTGGGAAGATGGCCGCTAGCAATTCAACTGCCACAAAACATACATCCATAAACTATATCATAACCCTTACGATCAAGTAAAAACACAGTGGATATTAGTCGTTATTTCCTTAAGTATTCTTAATTCTTATTTTATTAGTAGCGTTTAAGAGAAATTAGGTGAAATTCGTTGTTAGAAACTGTGATGAAAAGGAAGAATAAAACATTTAAAAATTCAGACCTATGATTGGTCAGAGTTGTTAATGAGAATTTTGAGTGTGATAATTTATGAATGAAATAGAAGATATCGTGGAAATCATAATTGTTGTAGCTGTATTCGTGATTGGCTTACTTTTTGCTATTCCAAGTCCAATAGACCTTGCCGTCATGATTGCTGAATCGTTTCGCTCGGTGATGCCAAGCGGAACTCCAACACAAATGTTAGAAACTTGGATTCTAGCATTCCGTATATTTGGCTGCGTTCTTCTACTTGCAGATGTATCAGCTATAGTCGCTCTCATCCGTAGCAAGTTATAGATATTTCGTCTCACGCCCCCAAAGAAAACAACTAACTAATAGTCGTTTGAAAACTTCTCTCTTTTTAGTAACTACCACTGAAAAATAAACTGAAGTTGCCGCTCATATCCATGTCTAAAGTGGGACGACAAGTTTGAACCTTATAACGGAATATATCCATGATTTGTGATAACCTAAAAAACGCGATGGATAAGGCTATTCGATCCCAAAATCAACAAGCAATTAAGGAATTTGAGGATATCAGAACAAAGCTTCAATACGATTACGTTGCTCAAGACATAATTTCGGTAGTAAAAGTAATGAAATACGAACGTATAGATTTGATTCTAGGAGTCCATATCAAGGAACTATGATGTTATTGGAAATTTATTGATGGAATCACCATTTGTTAAAATCCGAAACTGGTTAGGTGCCGATTATATTTACAGAGTTTTTCTAAGGGATTGGGATGTAGGACGAACTATTCTTGTTGCTAGCATTGGATATATCGACAAGTACAGGAAAAATCTAACACACCAAATTTATTGGATATTACGTTTGGTTCCATATCCAAAAGCAGAAATAACTCAGAAGCAATAGCTAGATCCATATTCAGTACCAATTTGAATGGAAAAAATATGCCTCCTATTTTTTGGGGTCCAAGTAAAATTTCTCCTAATTAATAGCTTGGCATCATCAAGCCACTGCTTTGCATTTTCTAAACTATACTCCATAGCTTGCCTGAAGAGAGAGATTTGCTCGTTTTCGCCCCATCTTCACCACATCATCCTTTAGATCACTATCAATAACCCATTTTTAGCTACTTATACCCAATATAAAACTAGGTGAGCTTGTTTGTCCACAATGTTGTATCTCGGAGTCATCTGGTGGGGGTGGATTATTTTTGAGTGCTATCTTTTGTGGCTAAATTATAGAGGAAGATTCAGGTATGCGCTTTTGGAATGGAACCCGTGGAAACGTTGGCTTCAGGCCAAAATTGGAGTTTTTTCATTATTTTTCTCTTTTCTAGTTGATTTTCTCCTCATCTTATTCTTATCCGCATTAGTTCAATTTGTTTTCAGTATTTCTGCCGAATTAGCTGTCGGGTCAATTGTTTCTCTTTTCTTTGGCATGACTCTTTCAAATGCCTTTTTTGACAAGTTTTCTGTTGAGGCGTTCGAAAAACATTGCTTGAAATGCGATAACAAGAGGGAATGTAGTGCTTTTCTAAATGAGAAATGTTCAATGAAATATCTTAAACATAGAGTTAAGATGGCTGTTCAACTTAACAATGAAAACGAGAACCTCCAAGAAAAAAGAGGGTAAGCCTTTTTTGAGCAGTATTCTATTAGTGGTGTTTAAATCAACAGAATTTCTGCACTCAGGATAGCGTTTGCATTTTGTTTTGAACATCAAACTAAGATTCTATTGACATCCTTTAAATGGGCTTGCTTAAAAGGCCCTCTTTATGAGATAGAACAAAATCTACAGGTAAGCCTCAGTGACATATCTTCGCATCATTCTGTGGCTGTTAAAGTAGTAGGCGATCTTTCCTATAGAATTCTCCATCAACTTTATCCATTCGTCTCTTTTCTGATAAAACATTGGGACGATTATGTATTCTAACTTATTGTATAAATCATCCAACTCTCTAATTTTAGTCTCTTCGATTGAGAGCTGCTCGTCTGGATGCGGCCCTATAGCCCAGCCGGTAACACCCTCAATCCAGCCTTCGACCCACCAGCCGTCTAAGACGCTGAAGTTTATTATACCGTTATGTGCTGCCTTCATTCCACTTGTGCCCGAGGCTTCTAATGGTCGTAAGGGAGTGTTTAGCCAAACATCAACTCCTGGAATCAACTTAGCCGCGAGCTTCATATCATAATCTTCTAAATAAACAATCTTGATTTCATCCTTCAGCTTCTCAATGTAACCAAAGATCTCTTGAATTAGCTTTTTTCCCGACTCGTCCTTCGGATGGGCTTTTCCGGCAAAAACGATTTGCATTTTTCCTCTCTTATTGATCTTTCTC
>Ga0180301_10002380_pt1 | contig 14753 bp, 13 predicted proteins | sample GuaBasSediGuay16_FD_121797 | JGI IMG/M metagenome (GOLD analysis project Ga0180301, IMG submission 121797) | Subseafloor sediment microbial communities from Guaymas Basin, Gulf of California, Mexico - Guay16, Core 4569-2, 12-15 cm | ecosystem: Environmental > Aquatic > Marine > Hydrothermal...
AGTGATGGTGATGGGGTCAGCGATTTCGATGAGATCCTAGGCATATACCGCAACATGTTGTATGGTAATGCTTCTCCTGAGTACCTCTGGGTGTTCATATCGCTGGTGTTCATACCGCCGATCACCATAACTGCTGTTCTGGTCTACTGTGTCAGGAGGAGGAAGAATGTGGGGATGCGTCCGAGATGTGAATCAGCTTCGTATTCTCCGTGTTTGGATATGCTTGGATGCATGTAGATCAGCAACTGTTGGGGAGACCAACAATGAGGACAGAAAACCCAAAGGTTGACATGTAGAAAAAGAATTATCTTCCTTAATCTTTGTTAGATCTGGCTAAAATGAATTAGGAGAAAAGGCTGTTTCTAGTTAGTTAGATTTAGATAGTTTTCCTAGCTACAGCCAGAAAAAGCAGAAGATAGAGGCAGATAGAAGCAGAACCCAAAACCACCAACACACCAAGAAAAAATGCGTAGTCCAAAAAAAAGGAGACAAAAAAGACAAAAAATTTAAGCAGAACTAAATACTACATATTGATGAGCAAAAAGCACCGATGATGGGGATACCCCAGAAGCCGCCAAGCCCACGGGACGCGGCCCGTAGCGTGCGGGCCGAAGCCCCAATGAGCTGGGCGCCAAAGGCGGAGCGTCTCCGCCGATGGGTGCCCATGGGAGGGGACGACATGTGCGATGAAGGGTAGGTATTCCTCGCAAAACATAACTAAATTTGGGAATACCTATCCCAAAGTGAAACGCTAGATGTCAATAACTTTAATCTATACTAGGTTTTAGGGTGTAGAGATGAGAGGCTCCAACCCTATTTTAGATATATCGAATAGATCTCTGATTCTTGTTGGCATTATAATCCTAACCCTTTCGGCTCTAAGCATATTAAAGTTCTTCATATATGCACTAGCGTTTCTTCTTCCAACTCTATACTCTACTCTTTTGATGATAATGGGGATCTTTATGATGGTTTCGGGAATAAGTTTTTATGTCTACGGAAAGAAGTATGGTGGGTCCCTAGGCATGATGTGTATGATTCTAATAATCTCCGTTGGTATTGGATATATCCTCCTTGGATACTTTGTTGCTGCGTATTCTGTTGAGCCAACAGAACTGAACTACTACGGTCTAGGCATAGCACTGACGATAGTAAAAACAGCCTTATTCTTCTACTGTTTTCTCTCGATATTTCTCTTCTTTGAAGCGAGAAATGGGAGTATAGGTGGGTATGGTGGTCTTCTCATATTATTCTTTAGCTCAACGAACTTCTTCTATGTGTTTTCTATAGAATTCCTGCGGACGATCCCAGGGGCTATAATAACATCACTTTCGGGTATTGGATATATTCTCCAAGGCATAGCATTAGACAGAGTATTTAAGCCTCCAAGATTTAAATATCCATTACCAAGAAGGAGACCACTTAAACTATTTTAACCAATAATCCAAGGGCCTATGGGCTAACTGGCGGAGCAACCATGAACTCCTTTTAATCCCTATACCCTGCAGTGCTGGTTCTCTCGAAATAACATGCTGAAGGCATTCATCGAGATCTCCAACAAAAATAGGATTGGAGTCTAGAGCAAGTTTTATTGATTCACGGATCTGCCAATTTCCAACAGGAGCTATATACTGTGGTGTGATTATCCGAATTGCCAAAATAGAAGCAACCCTATTTCTCTCTTTAAGCCACTCCAATACTGATGTTCTTATCGCGTAGTATCCCCCATCCATCTTTACCGGCTTACCGTCGTAGCTCTCATAGTTTCTTATAACAACCGGTCTACCAACTCCCCGAACCCAAACGCTATTGGGAAGCCAAACCTCAAACATCTCCATAGCCCAGTAGTCATTTGGGATCAGGATGATGTAGTATTTATTTCCGAGATACTCCCAATGGTATACCCGAGTCTGAGAGAATGAAGGGGCATGCTTGATCTGGGGTATTATGGAATTACCGATAATTGAATCCACCGCGGTTATTCCCCAGCGAGTCGGAACAATACGTCTTCTCTCGGCGATTCCAAGGAAACCCGCAGAGAAGATTTTCTGAATATAATATATCGACATGCCATGCTTTCTGAGATATCTTACGGCGTATGACGCTTTAACTCTGTCAACGATCAGATTCTCAACGCGACGTGGAATCTTAGGGTTATCTTCCAATTCAAGTTTCTGTAGCGGAGCGGACCCGCCGAAGGGAGGTATATCAGCATCAAATCTTAGTTGTATTCTGGGCTTCTTCCTTAAGATAAGTTCGATTTCTATTGGCTTTATGCTGAGCACGGATTCTCCTAGGGGATCCTCAAATGAGGGAGGCCTATGCACGATTCTCCGCTGGAAAGGATATAATGATTTCATCCTAAGGGTGAGTATTCCAGAAAAATCGAAGCGTTCTTTGGCCCATCTCTCTGGATCCCACGGTAAGGAACTAATTGCCGATAGTGGGCCAAATCTGACTTGGGGGTATCCATATTCGCCAACAAGAAGCCACTCGGAATACCCGCTGAGCTCGCGTTTAGACAAAACCCTAATCTTAGGGCTCAATATTCGCTTCACAAGTATGGGGCATATACTGGCTCCACAGAGTTTCCTAGAACCCTTACAGAGAGCACAAAGTTCTCTGGTTGTTTTCTTCATATAGCGCTACCGCGTAATCGAACATATCCTCTAGATAGGAAGCTTCTAATGTAATACGGATTTAATGTTTCTCTAAAACATAAATCACGTGTAATAAGTTGTTTTAATGTAATTTGTTGGTGTGTGATATGAAGAAAGCATTGACGATAGCTGGTGTCGATTCTGGTGGGGGAGCTGGAATAATCGCTGATATAAAGACATTCTCAGCTCTAGGAGTATGGGGCATGGCGGTAGTAACCTCGGTAACAGCACAGAATACGCAAGGAGTATTTGCGATACAGGATATTTCCCCCAATATAATCGCGGCACAAATACAAGCCGTTATCAGTGATATTGGTGTTGACGCGGCAAAGACGGGTATGCTTAAAACAAAAGAGGCCATCCGAATAGTGGTCAGAGAGCTTTCTGGCTTAGACATACCACTTGTTGTAGATCCAGTCATGGTTGCACAAACTGGAGCGCCGCTTATGGATCAAGATGCGAGAGAAGTTCTGGTAAAGGAACTATTTCCGATAGCCACTCTCGTGACTCCGAACATATATGAGGCGGAGGTTCTAACGGGAGTGAAGATCAAAAATGTTCATGATCTCAAAAAAGCTGCAGTTGAAATCTATGAGAAATATCAGCCGAAAGCGGTAGTAGTTAAAGGCGGCCACTTGGAGGGAAGCGAGGCTCTGGATGTTCTGTATTATCAAGGTGAGTTTCACTACTTTAAAACACCAAGAGTACCAACTGAGAATACACATGGAAGTGGATGTACATTCTCAGCAGCAATAACAGCAGAATTAGCGAAGGGACGAAGCATAGTAAAGGCTATTAAAACAGCAAAAGAATTTATGTTCATTGCAATAAAATATGGTCTATCTATAGGGCGAGGAAGAGGACCCGTTAATCATATGGCGTGGATATACAGGGATGCTGAACGCTATGAAGCCATAGCAAAGATCAGAGAATTTGTCGAAAAGATAGAAACATTGAGAGATGCTAATAAATTAATCCCAGAAGTCGGCATGAATATAGCATATGCACTCAAATACGCCGTAGACAAAGGAGATATAGTAGCGATACCAGGTAGAATCAGAGCTACGCCTAGAGGTCCAAGAACATGTGCCTGCCCAGACTTTGGAGCATCCCATCACTTAGCCTCGTACATCCTAGTGGCAAGGGAATACGATCCATCAATAAGAGTAGCAATAAACATCAAGTTTAGCGATGAAATACTAAAAAAACTACGCGAGTTAGGTCTCAAAATATCCTCCTATGATCGCACAAAGGAGCCTCCAGAGATAAAAGCAAAGGAGGGAGCAACAATACCTTGGGGAACAAAACAAGCGATAGAATCATGTGGCGGAGAAATACCAGACGTAATATACCATAGAGGGGATATAGGAAAGGAGCCTATGATTGTGATACTAAGCAGGAAAGTCGATGAGTTGGTAAATATTATTGAAAAACTTGTATCTAAGCTGTAGTTGCTAAGAATCTTCTTTCTAGAGCACCTTTACTCGGTTTAAGAATTTGATGATTCCTACATATGTTGTGTGGAATTCTATGAGGTATCTCCCAAGAAATATTTTAAAAGTTTTTTCAGCAACCAAAAATAACACTCGAATATATATAGCTTCATAGAATAATGCATTATACCTGGTGAAATATTATGGCTGGCCCCCCAGTAGATTTCAGAATGAGTGAGTTCTGGAACAGAGTAAAGCAAGTAAGATCCTGTGTATGGGAAATACCAAAAAATTTTAGACCGTATATGCGGACTCCAGCTAGACTCTACATGTCCAAAAAATTACTATCAAACATGGAGCCTGCAGCAATACAACAACTCATTAATCTAACGACACTACCAGGAATAGTAAAATGGGCCATAGCACTTCCAGACGCCCATACTGGTTATGGTTTTCCAATAGGCGGTGTAGCCGCATTTGATACTGAAACAGGGATAATCTCCCCTGGGGGGGTAGGATTTGATATTAATTGTGGAGTTCGAATGCTTGTAACGGATCTTCGCGTAGAGGATGTCAAGCCAAAACTTAGACAGCTTCTAGAGGAAGTAGCGAGAAATGTACCTGCGGGTGTTGGTAGGTCAGGAAAGCTCAGACTTACATTTCAGGAGCTCGATGAAGTTCTCGAAGAGGGTGCATATTGGGCTGCTGAGCAAGGATATGGAACAAAAAGAGATTTAGAGCACATAGAAGATAATGGACGATTAGAAGGTGCACGAGCAGAATTTGTTTCGAGAAGGGCTAAGGAGAGAGGTGCTCCCCAGTTAGGCACACTGGGCGCTGGTAATCACTATATGGAGGTTGAGGTAGTCGATCAGATATTCGATGAGGAGATAGCTAAGAGGCTTGGTATCAGAGAAGTTGGACAGATTGTTGTTATGATCCATACGGGTTCAAGAGGCCTCGGTCATCAGATTGCCTCAGACTACATTGAGGTCATGGAGAGGGCTGCTAGGAGGTACGGCATTAGGCTTAGGGATAGACAACTCGCATGCGCACCCTTTAAGAGCCCTGAAGCTGAGAGATATTTCGCTGCGATGAAATGCGGAGCCAATTACGCTTTTGCGAATAGACAGATGATAATGCATTGGGTCAGAGAATCTTTCTGGAAGGTGTTTGGTGAAGGAATAAAACTCGATCTCCTCTACGATGTGGCACACAATATAGCTAAGGTAGAAGAACATATAATTGATGGAGAAAAAATAGAGGTTGTTGTGCATAGAAAAGGAGCTACGAGGGGCTTCGCACCGGGCAGACCAGAGATCCCCCAAGACTACCGAGATTTAGGTCAGCCAATTCTAGTAGGCGGAAACATGCTCCAAGGATCATATGTCCTTGTCGGCACCGATATGGCAATGAAGGAGGTGTTTGGCTCAACGGTACATGGTGCTGGGAGACAGATGTCTCGTGCTGCAGCTAAGAGGCGATTCAGAGGCAGACAGGTAATCGAGTGGTTGGCGAGTAAGGGTATCATGGTTAAAGCCGTTTCTATGGCTGTTGCCGCAGAGGAGACCCCCCAAGCATATAAGGATCTTCATGAAGTCATAGAAAGTGCACATGTAGCACAAATAGCTAAGAAGGTATTTCATGCTTCTCCAATTGCTGTTTGGAAAGGATAATTACTCCCTTTTTTGGTATAATTTTTCCTTTGTTGTTAATAACTATTAAGCATCTTTTAGTGCCTTCATCTAGAATGTTTTAGCAACATCTAGCTACCATGCGATTCCGATCTTCACCGTTAAGGATCGTATAAATTGATATACATATCAGATGATAAGTTATATCTGTTCTCTTAGCATCCCAACACATCAGCTTATCTTCGGTGTTTTTTTGCCCAGGATACATATAACGCTTTTTTCTGGTTTTAGATATCTTCTAGCTGCCTTCTGGACGTTCTCTGGTTTTAAGTTCTGAACGACTTTAGTCACTTTCCTATATAGTCTTAGGGCATCTCCGAAGAATAATTCATCATATGCTAGAACACCAGCTAATCCTGACTTAGAGTCTGTTAGATTGTACAAGGCTCCAAAGAACATATTCTTCATATCCCGAACCTCTTCCTCTGTCAGCCCCTCATCTATTATTCTCTCAATCTCCTCTAATGTTGTATTGATGACCGTTTCTAGATGTCTTGGTGTAGTGCTTGTCATTATGGCGAAGAGCCCAGTATCTATATGTGCGACGTTGAATGCCTCAACATAGTACACTAATCCTTTCTCTAATCGGAGTTTCCTATAGAGTCTGCTTGTAGGAAATGCGGCTAATATTGTGCTGAGCAGGTCTAGGATCTCGGAATAGTCCTCTTTTTTTGACGCTGATATCCAACCTATAGCAATATAACTCATCGGGAGATCTCTATATTCAAAGTGGTAGCCCGGCTCGGTCTCAATTTTTAGTTTTTTCCAACCTCCGCCTCGCCCTCTCCAATCCTTTAGAGGTTCCAATTTTTCTATGTCAACATCACCAACAACCGAAAGCACCGAGTCTGTTGGGGAGATACTCTCTAACTCAGCACGGACATCGTTGAGTGTAACGTTTTTAAATGCTTTCTCTACAGTTTCTGGCGAATGTGTGCCCGGAGTATTCTCACCAAAAAGCTTTTTTCTGAGGAATATACCGATGTATCTAGCGGGATTACTAAAATTCTCCCCAAGTTCCTTTAGGATCACAGCTTTCTCCCTCTCAAATATCTCCCTAGTCCAATACCTGTAGTTCTCAGTTAATATTTTCCTCACGCCATTGATGGCCTTATCCTGAAAGATTTTTGGGACAATCCAATAGATGCTGAATTCATCCATCGAGACATACCCATTTATTTCTCCTCCAATCCGCTGGAAAATCGGGAAGACGTTGTCCTCAGGCTTAAACAACATGTGTTCCAACAGATGTACAGATTCTGGGAATGTTTCATTTCTATATCCATGAGGCATGAGTATCCTATAGGTTGCAGTCAGATATTCCCGTCTATGGAGAATTACTCTAAGATCATTTTCCAGTTTATGTCTAGTGATTTCTATCTTAGGGATTTCCCACATCTAGATTCCCTCTCCAATATTAGGGGACAAGTATTAAAGATGTGAATTATCGTTAATAATAAACATGATTCGCTGGTGAATAACTGCGATGGCACCAATAGGAATTATTGGTGGGAGTGGTTTCTATAAGCTTGTTGGCATCAAAAATCCACAGAGGGTCTATGTGGATACACCTTTCGGTGCCGTTGTTATGACTCGTGGGACCCTAGCAAAGAAAGAAGTAGTATTTTTGCCCAGACATGGTGAAGGCCATACCATTCCTCCACACAAAATAAATTATCATGCTAATGCATACGCGATGTACAAGCTTGGTGTCGAAAAGGTCATAGCTACCAGTGCTGTGGGTTCTATGAGAGACGATCTCAGACCAGGTGATTTTGTCTTACCAGACCAGATAATAGATTTCACGAAGAACCGGAAATATACGTTTTTCGATGGTGATTTTTCTATAAGGCTTAGAAGCGGAGAAGTGCGAAGAGGAGTATATCATGTCGATGTAACTGAGCCTTATTGCAGGGAGCTTAGGGAAATAATCTATGAAGTTGGTAAGGAGATGGGTATAGCAATACACTTTGGAGGGACTTATGTGTGTACTGAGGGACCAAGATTTGAGACTCCAGCCGAAATAAGATTCTTCAAGATTATCGGTGGGGATATTGTGGGAATGACAAACTCACCTGAAGTCTTTCTGTTTAAGGAACTTGATATTTGCTATGCTCTAATATGTGTTGTTACAAACTATGCTGCGGGGATGCAGAAGAGAATCACCCAAGAGGAAGTCTTGGAGGTATTTAGGAGCGTTCTGAAATATTAGCTGAGCTAATAAAACGTGTTGTTGCTAGGCTATAACCTGATGAGATCTAAAAATGAAGTGTAGATTCTGTGGTAGGGATACGAGGAATAGAAATAGGATATGTGAATACTGCGAACCGTTTATATGTGAGATTTGTGGAGAGGCTCTCTCAAGAGGGTACTGTGCAATCTGCGGCAAACTTGTTTGTGACAATGATTCCAAACTAGTCGGATTCGCACGTGTTTGTACTAAGTGTTTGCAGAGAAACCCAAAACTTAGTGATTATGACTACCTAAAGAAGACAGTGCTCATGGAAGCTAAACGTTTTATTTCTCCTCCAAGGACAGATTTCATCAAAATCCTAGAACTAGGAGATCTCCCTAAAGGAAAAGAAATATATGTGCACATAGGTCTTGATGATTTTGACTCTCCCTACGGTCTATGCACAACATATGCGGCGGCAAGAATAGCATATATAGTAAGAAAAAGTTTCGATGTGAGATTTCTAGATTTCCCTCTGCTAGTTAGGCTTAATCCAAATATACCTCTCAAAACAAGGGGAAATGCGGGAACAGCAATCAGAATCAGAGTTCACATAGAGGATCTGAATAACCTGATAGAAAGCGTACTTAAACTTGTAAGCAAACTTTCTCATGGATTTTTTAGGAAAACACAACCCGCCTTGGCAATATACATAACGGAAAGATACGTTGTGGATCAAGTTCTAAGCAGGGCCTATTTCAAATCTGTGAGGTCTGTGTATCCCCCGAAGGTTCTCCTCCGGGAATTAAGAAGCATGAGGACGGGATATTTAATCGTGTACAGCTCCAAACAGAGTGTTCCTCGGGGAATAGTAGGCGCCGTAGCGGCTATAGGAGCCACATTTGATGACTATACGTTTGAGCTTCTAGCATATAGGCAAAGAAAAAACATAGGCAAGGAAAGGGATATAAACATAAAATCCGTTTTCCAGATGAACAAAGAATTATTCCCCCTAACGTTTGGAAATGTTGATGGAAACCGAATACTCATAGCACCAAAAGGCCCAGACCCTGTCTTGTTCGGCATACGCGGAGAGACCCCCGAAATTGTTTATAAGGCTTTCCAAATGATAGAACACGAAGACATAGAACTTTGGGCAATATTCAGAACGAATCAAGCAACCAGCATCCATATACGTAGCATTAAAAACGTTGAGGAGGCCCACCCATACGAAACAGTAATGATCGAGTGCCAAGTAATATCCACCAATAGGAAGGACGATAAGGTAATCCTAAAAGCGTCTGTTGTTGGAGGATACATCGAGGGCATAGCATATAGACTTCAGAGAACGCTACAATCAAATATCCTAAAATTGAGACCAAATGATAAAATAAAGCTTGTTATCGCGATTACGGAGAAAACAGGGAACACTATAAGGGGAAACATCGAAGAATTCATTCCTATTATATTAGAACCAGAAACAATAACCAAGAATTCTAGATGTCCCCGTTGTTGCGCAAGATTGAAGAAAAAATCAAAAAATACAATGTACTGCAAGAAATGTGGATTAAGAATCCAGGGGGTCTTCAAAATCACAATCGGAATTCCTAGACGGGAGCTCAGCATAGGTAAGAGATACTTACCGCCCCCCAAAGCGTATAGGCATCTCACAATGCCCAACGAGAGAATGTATTTCCGAGCAAAGAAACTATTTGGTAAGGTTCAGACATATCTGACTGAGCCCCTATTATCAATAGAAAAAGAAGTAACACTAATTAAGACGGAGACCATAAGAGAACCAGAAACCATATGAGGCACATAGAAACCATCCGCATTACTAAAAATTATGCGTATCTTAGAGCCATACAAGCTCCTTAACAAAGTTCAGATAAATTACAAATAAATTTGTAATATTATAATGGAAAATATAACATTTAAAAATGGTTATATCAGCTTATCTATAATTAGTAGGTGAGAGAGAATGGTAGTTGGAGTAAGAAAATTTAAATGCTTGCAATGCGGTAAGGAGTTCGAAATACCTGAGAACTTACCTGAACCAAACTTCTGCCCATACTGCGGGGCCCCTAAAGCCAAGATAGTCCGTGTATATGAGACAACACCACAAGGCGTCCCCTCATTACCAACGCCTCGGTATCCCACGGGACAGATGAAGAGATTTTTATGTTCGCAGTGTAATAACATTATAGAGGTGCCTTACGGTCAACCAAAACCAGCATCATGTCCATATTGTGGAGCACCGGGATATATGATTCATAGATTAGATAAGCCTGGCTGGGGAAGAAGATGGGGTCCTTAGTGGATGCGTGGAGGGTCTCTATGTCGTCTCTATTTAATATATTTTTAGAAACATTCTCATTGGAAGCATATGTGGTTTATCTGGTGTTTGTGTTTTTACTATTCATCATAGTTATATTAGTGTTATACTATTTCCTGTTTAGGCATCAATATGATTCCTACATATACAGAAATGACGTAAGCATGAGTCCTACAATTTCAAAAAGTTTTGCCTACCCGCAGAATCCTCCTAGGATAAGATACGCCCCATATTATAATCGAAAATTTTTTATTGGATGCCGAAGGTGGTGGTATCATCATTGGAGGAGGCGCAGATTTTGTAGAAGGAGGGGTCGGTGGACAAATGCGTAGGAGACGTAGAAGATGGAGGCATAGAATCCCTGAGCTCTTTCAAACTACTGGTCTGCTCAGTGCTCTGTGGGGGATTAGGTGGCTTATTTTAAGAATCCTAGCAAGTGGAGAAAAATCTACTAATGAAATTCTCAGCGAAATTCAGATCAAGTATAATGTGGCGTTTCCTAGAACTCTACTCTACTATCATCTCAACGAATTAGAGAGATTAGGTGTTATTGGGATGGTAGGCTACCGAGAAACTGGTAAGGGTGGGGCACCAGAAAAAGTATGGAAGCTAAAGATACGTAAGATAATTGTGGATATTCCCTCCGGGGATGTCTCGATCGTCCCTATGGAGGAATGAGAAGGAAATTATATACATCGATCACATACTTATTCTCAGTTTATAATACGTAAAGCTGCATGATTTATTGGTTGCGGTGGCACATAGAAATGCTGATTGAGCTCCTAGTGTTTCTAATAGCATTTCTAGCTGCGTTGCTAGGACCGATATTCGGCATCGGCGGGGGGACAATATTCATCCCCCTTCTCGATATCTTCAGCAAACTAGATATAAAGAGGATAATGGCTCTTAGCCCAGTATTAGGTTTGACACTTTCTCTTAGAAGCAATGCTAGATATTTTAAGAGCGGAATAGCAAATGTAAGGTTCGGTGTGCTAATGACAAGTTTTGCTATTCTAGGTGCTTTTATCGGAGCATCGGTGATGATATGGGCTCCCCGAAATATTCTACGGGTAGCATTCGGAATTTTACTTCTCTATGTAGGGTTTAGAGTGTTGCGGAGAAAAGCAGTGAAGTGGAAACAAACAGCTAATGGAAACTCCTCCTTTGCAGATCGCTATTATGATGAGGGTGAAGGTCAAGTATTAGAGTATAATCCAAGAAATCTTGAGATAGGTATTCCGTTGATGTTCTTTGGAGGCTTCGTAGCAGGCCTACTAGGGATAGGTGGGGGTGCTATTTACACGCCAGTCCTAATATTAGTGTTTATGGTTCCTTCAAGAATAGCTGTTACAATGAGTATGTTTCTGATAAGTTTCAGTTCAACAATTAGCTCAATTGTATACCTATCGGAAGGTCTCATAGAGCTAGACTTAGTTGCATACGTTGTTGTCGGCTCCCTTATAGGCGCAACAATAGGATCGAGACTTGCTCTCAAGATAAAGAATGTGACTCTTAAAAAATTGATCGCAGTCTATTTTCTAGTTGTGGGTGTAAGGATGATAGTGTCGGTGCTCTAAAAAGTGGTATTTAGACTCATTTTTATATAGCTCTCTTTTTGATTTTCCAATCCTACTTCTTTTCCCTTGGTGGTAGCGGTGATTGATAAAGAAAAGATAAAGAAGGCAGTTAGACTAATCATAGAGGCAATAGGTGAGGATCCAGAACGCCCTGGGCTTCGTGAAACACCACAGCGAGTAGCTGATATGTATGAGGAAATATTCTCGGGATATACAAACTCAGATGAGCTGGTTGGCTTCGAATATTTCTCAAACATGGTAATACTCCGAAACATAAGGTTTTATTCTATGTGCGAACACCACATATTACCCTTCTATGGTACTATTGATATTGCCTACATACCAAACGGCAAGGTCATAGGAATCTCTAAAATAGTGCGGATAGTCCAGAAGTATGCGAGGAGGCTTCAAGACCAGGAAAAGATGACTGCAGAGATAGCTGATGAGATATATAACAGTGAGTACAGACCTAAGGGTGTTCTCGTGGTATGTAGGGCTAGGCATATGTGTATGATTATGAGAGGGGTTAAAAATCCTAGCATAATAGTATCAGTAGTATATAGAGGCATTTTCGAAGAAGATAATACTCTTAGAAGCCAAGCTCTTCTTCTCCTAGCAAGAGGCATAGGTTACCAAGAGGCAGATATGGTTGGCTGAATCCGACAGGATCTACCCAAAACGTCCAATAGTCGCTGTTGGGGCTCTGATATACGACGAATCGGAGCAAAAAATCCTTCTAATAAAACGGGCAAATCCCCCTGGCAGAGGAAAATTCAGTATTCCCGGGGGTCTAGTGGAGTTGGGAGAGAACATAATTGATGCTGTAAAAAGAGAAGTTAGGGAAGAGGTAAACATTGATTGCGAAGTAATAGGAGTTATAAGTATATCAAATCTTGTTGTGAGAGACCGCGAAGGAAATGTTAAGTGGCATTACATCATAATAGATTTTCTGGCGAAACCAAAAAGTAAAAGTGTCAAGCCACAGAGCGATGCTTTGGAAGCTGTATGGGTTCCGATAGATGAGGCTATGAACCTCACATTAACATCGGCGACTAGGAGACTACTAGAAAAATTTAGGGTGATGTTAATCAATAAAAATATAGTTAAGGTAGATGTAGAGAATCTCATTTATAGTTAGAACTCAGCGTTTTCAACATAGTATCCTATATCCTCTATCTTGCTCATCAGAATCTCTAGGGTCTCTGAGATAGGTATCTCAGCAACGATCTCAACCTCGACCTTCTGCGGCTCTACATGTGGCGAATACTTATCTATATTAATATCAACAACGTTTATTCTCGTCTGAGCAAGGATGTCTAGTAGCCTTGATAGCGACCCAGGCATATCAGGCATAACAACAGTAAGTCTAATCAATCTCCTCTGACGAACTAGTTCTCTGTTTATAATTCTAATAAGACGTGTCATATCTATATTGCCTCCACTAATTATCGTGACAACATTCTTATTTTTTGCATCAATCTTGCCCGCTAGGAGCGCTGCAAGAGCAACGGCTCCTGCTCCCTCAACAACAGTTTTAGCTCTCTCAAGTAGCATGAATATGGCATATGCTATCTCATCATCATTTACTGTTACAATATCATCGACGAGGTCTCCGATGATTCTTGTTGTTAATTCCCCAGGAGTTTTTATAGCTATTCCGTCGGCTATGGTGGACATGGGTTTTTCTGGGAACCTAGTCATACCTAGCTTAGCTAGCACTCCTGGATATGCTTCCGTCTGAACACCAATTATCCTTACTCTTTCCTTAAGCTTCTTCTTAAGGGCTATCGAGATGCCAGATATGAGACCCCCTCCTCCGATGGGTACTACCACAATGTCGGGCTCCTTGAGATCCTCTAAGATTTCTAATCCTATTGTACCTTGCCCTGCTACTATAAATTTATCATCGTATGGGTGGACAAGAACCCTTCCCTCACTCTCAATAATCTCTCTAGCTTTCTCAGCAGCATCATCAAATGTTAATCCGTGAAGAATTACTTCAGCACCGTAGCTTCTAGTCGCTATTATCTTCGAGATTGGCGTGAATATAGGCATAACTATTTTCGCTGAAACGTTCTGTATTGATGCTGCGTATGCTACTCCCTGAGCATGATTACCCGAACTCACAGCGACAACTCCCCGTGATTTTTCTTCTGGTGACAAGTTATATATCTTATAATAAGCGCCACGTGGTTTAAAAGATCCTGTTTTCTGCAAGTTTTCGAGTTTCAAATAAACATTCTTAGCCCCAGAAATCTTAGTAAAAGTTCCTGAACGATCTAAAGGTGTTTTATGGACAACATTACGTAAAACTTTTCTTGCTTTCTTAATGTGCTCATATATCTCATCTATAAGCGAAGGCATTCTATTCACCATAGTAGAAGAGAAAAAATTTGTTAAAATCTGCGTGTGTGATGAGAGAGACATATTTTTGACTATATATCTTGTTTTTTCCTCAAACTTTATTGGTCAAATGCTCCTGGGTGATTTTCATGTTGGATGAGGATGTTGCTATAAGAGCTGTTGATATGGCGCGGGAAAGAGGAGTTGATTATGCCGAAGCACGGATCCAAATAGATGAGATAGAGGCTATCTATGTTAGAAACGGTATTGTTGAATCATACTCAATAGCGATAAATGGAGGATTAGCTGTGAGGGTTCTTAAGAATGGAGCTTTTGGCTTCGCAACAACGGATGGTCTCTCTGCGGAATCTATTGGAAGAGTTGTTGATGCCGCTGTGAAACTAGCTGAATCTCAGAAGAAGGGTGCTAGTTCCCTGTCTGAGGAGCCTAATTTCAGTGTTAGATACGAACTTATTTCACGGAAAAATGTGTTTGAGATACCTCTTGAAGAGAAAATTGGGTTGTTGGTTGAAATAGA